>Ga0272441_10011921_pt1 | contig 12808 bp, 9 predicted proteins | sample SSMProp6N_FD_193582 | JGI IMG/M metagenome (GOLD analysis project Ga0272441, IMG submission 193582) | Marine sediment archaeal communities from Little Sippewissett salt marsh, Falmouth, MA, United States - SSM-Prop-6N | ecosystem: Environmental > Aquatic > Marine > Wetlands > Sediment ...
TTCATTTAGCAATGCCTATTTTAGCAAATAGGGGCACGCTACCGCGTGCCCCTATAAGGTTACTCAATTTCCCTGTAACTGCCGGAGAAACCATGATAGCTTCCCGGCTATTTAATGTTTGTATCATATGACCCCATGAGGTAGAATTCTGAGTAACCATGAGGGATTACACCACATACATAACCTCATTAGGGGGACATCATGAACAAACAAAGCGAAAAAGCCTACGGCATTGGTCGTCTGGAATCTAAGACAGCCAGAGCTGCCATCATCCAGAAAATAGCCACTGACTTTAACTTGATGCCAATAATCGCTGAGGCATACTACAAGCAAATCAGCACTTACTTTCACCAACATGCTAACGTCCAGTTGACTTCCGGGCAGATCTGCTACGAAGCTGTAGCAGCAGATGAGCCTGCTGGCAAACACATAGCTCTCACCAGGAAAATCTCATGTCGCCTCACACTCAATGACGTCAATGAAGACTTCCAGATACTGGTCAACTATCAACTGGCTGGACTTCGCAGACACAGAATTCTGCGTCTTACCAGAGAAGCATATGATCAAGGAGCGTTGCTCTCCTACGAAGACTTAGCTATACTACTCACAACCAGCCCAGCGACAGTCAAGCGGGACATCCGCTACCTGCGGAAGCATGATGGTAAGTTCATCATGACCCGGGGTGCAAAGCATGACATGGGTCCTGGTCTGTCCCATAAGACACAGATCATCGAGCTGTATCTGAAGGGATACCAATTCACTGACATTGAGCGCAAGACTAACCACACTGAACGGTCAGTTCTTCGCTATCTCAGAGATTTCACCCAGGTGATCACCTTACATGAGCAAGGCTTCCCTCCTGGTCAGATACGCATGATAACCAGGCTGTCAGACAGGATCATCAGAGAGTACCTGCAATTGCTCTCTGAATATGAGGACAATGACCGACTCTTTCAGTTGATCAATCCTGCAGAAAAAGGGGGTATGTCCACATGAGCAAGACACTGACCAAACACGAAGTCAACCTGAAGAAATTCCGTCGCATCAATGACAAATCCCTTCGTCAGCTTCTCATCCACAAGTTCATCAACTCATACGGATATGACAAAGGTGAAGTCACAGCACAAGCCATTGTGGATGACATCCTCAAGACCGTTGAGCACTACTTCGTGGTGAGAAAGCCACTGGAGCAGATGGCTCAAGGGAAAACGCCACCAGATGAGTTCTCAGATGACCGTTATCTACGCTATGGTCAACTGGTGTGGATGGCAGTTCCAGTAGATGAGTTCCCTGAACGTGGCAAGTCCATTGTCAAGACTCGCATGAAGCCTGTCATACTCACCTACCTGGCTTCGGAGGACATAGAGACCATCCGTGGTGGTTTCACCTCTCGCCAGCTTCGCATGAATCGCATGGTGCGCTGGTGTGAGGAAGCCTACGACCAGGGAGCATTACTGACTCAGCTTGATCTGGCTGTGCTACTGAACGTCTGTGATGCAGTAGTCAGCGACTACGTTAATGAATATCAAAGAACAACTGGCAGCATATTGCCCACCAGGGGTAACATGCATGACATGTCTGGAGCCATCACTCACAAGCGCGAGATCATCACCTTGTATCTTCAGGGCTGTCTGACGCCCACTATAGCTAAGAAAACCAGGCATTCCAAAGATGCTGTTGACCGTTATATCAGAGATTACGAGTCTGTGAAGCTTGTGAGAACAGCCACAGATGACATTGACAGGATCTCTCAAATCACTCATCTGAGCAAGCGAGTGATCAAGCAGTATCTCGACCTCATCCCTGAAGGCGAACTTGAGGCAATGACTCCAGAATTAGAATATGTAGAAGAGAGAATCACCGAATAAACGTGATTCTCTTTCTCCTTGACAGATGATGACCAACCAGGTATCATCTAAACGTACTGTTTATAGTACATAAGACCCTCATGGGGTCATATGATACTATTTCTTGATAACCATTTTCTTTACACCCGAGAATTCACCTGCCCGGATGCTGTAAAAATAGACGCCGCTTGAGACTTCCTCTCCCTGTTCATTCTTGCCGTCCCAATATGCCGCTCTACCAGGAGTTACGTATAAACCAGGGGCTTTGCGCCCTATATCAAGTTTGCGTACTATTTCCCCTTTGTCGCTGAGTATCCATATAGTGACTTCCTGAGATTCGCTCAATCCATATGGTATCCATGTATCCGGGTTGAATGGGTTTGGATAATTCTGCAAAAGCATACTATACTTGGGTTTTGCCAGATATGATGTGAACTTGCCGTCCAATATAGCTACGGATTCTAATGGCAGAGCATCGAGTCCATAGAGTTCTACGTCCTGGATCGTCAGAGGCGAAATATGATCAGAGACTACATCGAATTTCAGATTAGCTACTGTCTCGCCGACAAGGCCGTCGGCCTTCGCAAACGCAATTCGTACGATCCCAGGTTTGGATACGTTGCCTGCAATCAGTGTGTCAGATTCGCATGATACATCAACTGCGCGAAGCACTGCTCTGTCATAAACGATGCTAATATCTCCACCAGCCAGCATAAGGGCGTTGTCCACTCGCAAAGGCACAGTTATGCTTCCACCAGCCTCGCCGTATACCTGGCTCAACATAATGGCAATATCTCCAGCCACAACATTCCCGATGTCAGGCGCAAGCAGACCAGCGGACGTGCGGAGGATTAGTATAGCGTCGTTGGATTTCACCTTGTTATCACTGTTCATATCCGCCGCGCAGAATTGCTGAGCCGTAGGGTCGATGAGTTCTGCGGCAATGCGGAGTGCCAGTATAGCATCGTTAGATTTTATTTTGCCATCGTTGCTCACATCTCCCTTCATACACTGGGCGGCGATCTTGACCTTACCATCCTGGGTAGTTACTGGAATATTCGCTGCATCGACGTTGAATGCTTCAGCATCCCCGAATTTGACCGGAGTTTCAGTTCCCACAGTCGCATTGGCGCTTATTGCGAATGTCATTTCAACCAACGTTCCGCTACCGCCTGTCATGGCGTTTGTTCCCGCCATCCGCAGCAGTATTCTACCCGGGGTGTTTGTATTCACAACCAGATTTATCCCATTGTTAGATAAAAATTGTGTGGGATTAGCTTCGTTGATGGTAAGTATGCTACTGTCGTAGGTTATGGTAAGATCAGCGCCGGCAAGGTTCGTGGCATCCGTGATGTTGATGGGAACAACGACTGTTTCTCCGGGCCATCCAGTTACTTCGGAAATGAATAAATCCATAGTATCTGTGGCTGAAGTGGTTCCACCATCAGGAGTGAATGCGTCGAACTCCACTACGGAGGCAAATTTGGTGTCGCCGGATTGATCGTTCCACGAATACACACTGCTAAATCCGATCTGCGTGCTGTCTTCGCCTGCGCCGTAGTCATTAGGCTCTCCTTCATACCAGTTCGTGTAAGTCACCGGCTCACCCGTAACCCATACGAAAATGCCTTCCGTCACCTCGTCTGTGAGACCGATCCAAAAATCGCTCGCGTCTTCACTCACAGCCATATCAGTAATAAGACGGTTTTCCAGGTCGCTGCTGATAGTAACCAGATGCCCGTTCAGCGATTCAGCGTATGCCTCAGCTTCGCTCCATGTCATACCTTCGCCGACTACGGTATACGAATGACCGGGGAACTCCGGGAATGAATTCAACTGTGTTCCAGTGGGAACCAGGGTTATGCTAACTGTGTTTGTGACTCCTCCGGCAGTGACACTGATGGTTGTTTTACCTGTTTGGTCTGGAGTTGTGTACTTGGCAGAATATGAACCGTCGCCATTGTCCGTAACAGTACCCAGGGTTCCCTGTCCTGAGATTATCACCATGATCACAATCTGCCCGATTACAGGATTCCCGTCAGAGTCCTTTATTGTCACAGTTATGTTGGATGTGGAGACGCCGTCGGCGGGTAACGCGCCCGGCGCCGACTCTACGCTAATATCACTTGGCTCCGCACCCGGCTGAACCAGGGTTATTTGTGTCGTTGTGGAACCGTCCGGATAGGTGATGGTGATGATCACTGTGCCAGGTGTGTTGCCGGCAGTATATACAGAGGTATATGATCCATCCCCGTTGTCCGTTACTCCACCCATAGTGCCTGAACCTGATGTCACTGTCATGATCACAGTCTGCCCGGTCAATGGCTTTCCGTCAGGATCTGTTAGCGTCACATTTATATTAGCAGTCGAAGTGCCGTCAGCCGGCAAAGTGCCGCTTGAGGGCTGTGGAGTAGCAGTAGAGAATCCACCCGAAGGCACCACATCCTCCAGGACGAGGATGTACCAACCGGTAGCCAGACATGCGCCATGTTGATCATCCCAGTATCCATCGGGATTTTGGTTATCAACCAGCCAATCTACATAGTCACTGTACCAATCACCACCATCAACGGCACTGGTAAGAGATTCCACACCCATCAGCCTCAGTCCCTTGTATACAGAGAATACCGCATAGGCATTTCCCTTATTGTCGTTGTTCCAGTTGCTTTCATTGTTGATGTAACTGAGGGCTTTCTGAGCGCGGGCTGTGTTGATGCTGTCACCTAACCAATACATCTCTATCAGGATACCGCCGGTCTTGCCAATATTGACATTGTCATTCGGGCCTCCGTAGCCAGAGCCACCGTTGTCAGGATTCTGAACATAGTTCACCCATTGGCTTAACTCAGATCTTACCCAGCCCGGAACTGCAATACCCCACTGTTCTGCGTATATCATCCCAAAAACCGGCCACTGAGCCGCTGAGTTATCGCTTCCGGAGTTGGGACTATATTTCCATCCACCATTGTCATCGTCTTGAGCAAAGGCCATATAGTCAATTACATCCCTCACGACCTGGGAATATGTCCATCCAGCGCAATCGCCTGTAGTAACTCGTCTGTTGGGAGCTTCGCTGGCCAGTATGGCCGAGAGGCATAGACCCGTTTCATAGGCATAACAATCATGGTCATTGTTGAAATAAACGCCTTTGCCATCGCCATCAGTATCAGGATTGCCGCCATCCTGAATTGATATATCCTCAATAACAGCCTTAGTGAAGATGAAGTCCAGAGCTTTCTCCACAACAGACGAATATTGCTTGCCGCTGTCTGGCAAATGTCCCTTTTCCTCAAAGGCAAGAACTGCCGTTGCCGCTGTGCCGAGGGCATACCCTCCGGTAAAATCCCCGTCGCTTTCCTGCTGTGTTGCCAGCCATTCCATTGCTTTCTGGACAGCCGACTGAGACTGCTGGCCCGTCGTTTGATAGGTATAGAAACCTGCGTCAGGAACAACATCCATCAGATCGCCTAACCACATTGTTATACCGAAATCAAAGGCATCGGGGTTACCTATATCGCTCAAAAGCACGCTGAGCTGCATGGAGTTGCTATTAGACCTGAAGCTTGCATCATGTAAGCCCATTTCTGTAAGGAGAAACTTACCCTCAGTCGCGTTGTAAGCATACAGCCCTCCGTAGAGAATGCCATCGTCCAGGTATAGGTATGCCGAATACTCTGAACCAGATCCGCTGCCGGTACTGCTGTTCTGGTCTACATCTATGTATGTACCAAAACTTATATCTTCCGCCCAGTTCCTATGCGAGGTAATCTTAAAGTAGATTTTTTCGGCGTCAGAAGCGACGAAAACCTGATCTATATTTGCCGATCCACCAAGATCGTCCGGGTCAGTTCCCACAAGTGAGAAATCAACGTCACCCCAGGATATATGAGCTATGGATAGTCCGAACACCAGAGCAGTAACCAGCAACGCAAAAATACTTTTCATTTTGACATCCTTTTTGATCGCAAAGATTGTAAAACAATTGAGACATTCCTGCCCCAATTTTGCCAACGTCCATATTTAATTCTGAGGGGCTATATTGCATAACCTAGCTGGAGAGTTTCGCCACCGTCGCCGATACATTATCGAACTCAGGTTTCAAGGCATGATAGAGAGAGCGGTATATCTGGTAATATTCCTCGTAAACTTTCCGGTTATCTTCCATAGGCTGAGTGCTGGATGTGACTTTTACAATTTCACCGGTAGCTTCTTCTATGCTGCTGTAGACCTCAGTCCCGACGCCGGCCATTATCGCCGCTCCGAAGGCAGGGCCCTCGGCGATGTTAATAGTGACTACCTCCGCGCCGTATATGTCAGCCTGCATCTGCCGCCAGAGCGCACTTCTTGCCCCGCCGCCGGTGGCAGTGATCTGTCCCACATCCAGGCCCAGGTTACTGATGATCTCCAGCGAATCCCGCATCCCATACGTGACGCCTTCCATAACGGATCGCACCATATGCTCCTTTTTGTGCCTCAAGGTGAGTCCGAAAAAGACGCCCTTGGCGTTAGCATCTCCGTGTGGAGTTCTCTCGCCGATGAGATACGGCAGGAATATAAGCCCTTCGCATCCCGGATCTACCCGGGCCGCTTCCTCTGTCAGGATTTCATAGGGATCGACACCTTTTGCTTTTGCCAGTTCCATCTCCCTATCGCCCAGCGTATCCCTGAACCACCTGAACGCGCCACCTGCGGAGAGCATGACCCCCATAATGTACCACTTATTTGGCACACAGTGGCAGAAAGTATGCGCCCTGAGGTCAGGATCGACCTCTGGCACATCTGTAGGCGTCAGCATGGTGCCGGAAGTTCCAAGACTTGCGGAAGTCCTCCCCGTCACAACTATCCCATTGCCCACGGCAGTGCATGCGTTATCCGCTCCGCCGGCCACCACCGGCGTTCCGGACTTCAGTCCTGTCATCTTCGCAACCTTGGGAGTAATTCTGCCGCAAACGTCTATGGATTCGTAAACAGGGGGCATGAGATCCGGTGATATTTCCAGCCTGTCCAGCACCTCTTGAGACCATTCCCTGTTCCTAACGTCGAAAAGTATAGTACCAGCAGCGTCCGACACTTCGGAAGCGATCTCGCCAGTCAGTAGAAACCGGACGTAATCCTTGGGAAGCAGCATCTTGTGAGCCTTTTCATATACCTCTGGCTCGTTGTCTCTAACCCAGATAACCTTAGGCGCGGTAAATCCCTCCAGCGCCGGGTTGCAGGTGCTTTTAACCAGCAGTTCTTTGCCAACCTTTTCGGTTATATAATGGCACTGCTCAGTCGTCCTCACGTCGCACCACAGGATAGCCGGGCGGAGTACGTTATGATCCTTGTCAATGAGAACCAGGCCGTGCATTTGTCCTGATAAACCCACCCCGATGACATCCTCCGACTTTACCTTGGACTTGGACAGGACATTTTTGATAGAGTCCACCGTCCCCCGCCACCAGTCCGCAGGATCCTGTTCAGCCCATTTGGGCCGGGGAGTATGGAGTGGATATTCCACAAGAGAGGTGGCGACGAGTTCTCCCCGCTCGTCAATAAGTATGGTCTTTGCGCCTGTAGTACCAACGTCAACGCCTACCAAGTATCTCATGAGAAATCCTCCGTGTGAGAATGACGAGCGTTATGATGTCTTTGAAGCGTAATATCTACTTGCGGGATGCTCTTGGCAGCTTGGGTTGTTCTTTAGAGGGGAGGGCTGGAGTTTCATCTACTGCCTTTTGTTTAACAGCGGGGCTTCCACCTGACAGCATTTCAGAATGACCGTCGAATTTTCCTCCATCTTCCATTATCAGACGCGAAGTCTTAATATCGCCCTGTATGACGCCGGTGGGTGACATTTCCAATTTGCTTTTGGCGGTCACGTTTCCCACGATTTTTCCGCTCACCACAACGTCATTTGCCGTTACATCGGCCTCAACTTTGCCACTTTCCCCTACCACAACTCGCCCCTGGCATTCAATTGAGCCTTTAACATTTCCGTAGATGCTAAGATTTTCTTTAGAGGTCAAGGTGCCCTCGAAGGAGGTCTGCTCACCTATATAGGTATCCAGTTTTCCTGAAGGTATCTTCTCTTTGGACATCTTCATGATCTCAATGCTCCTTATCGCAGAGAGAGCGCTTAATTTAATATATAGTTTATGGGATTAACACGTTTGCCGTTGAGTCTGACCTCATAGTGAACATGGGCCGCGGTGGACCTACCGGTTGTGCCCACATATCCTATGGTATCGCCTCTTTTGACTTTGGTTCCCTTCTTTACATTTTTGGCAAATTTATTCATGTGACCATACAGCGTCGTGTATCTCTCACTATGACGGACATGCATATAGTTGCCGAGAAACCTGTCTTTTCCCATTTTCTCGATTGTCCCGTCGGCTGGAGCTATTATAGGGGTGCCGCGAGGTGCAGGAATATCAACGCCTGAGTGCATTTCCCACGCCTTTGTGAAGGGATTCCTCCGACGACCAAATCCACTGCTTATCCAAAGCTGGGATCTTGGCTCGAACTTGACCGGCCAGATAGATGGGGTTGTAGCGAGTTCAGCTAATTTCTCTTTTCTAATATTGTTAAGGATTTTGAAATCAGCTTTTAGAGAAGCGGCTTCCAGCAAAACAGATGAAACGTTCATATCAATACCGTCAGCAGCACCGCGAACTGTGGATAGCTCTGAGGTATCGTCATCTGTCAGTTCCGGCATTTTGGGGCCGCCTTTGCCTAATTCATCCTCTGGGTCTACGAGGATGCTTCTAAAATCTGCATAATTTTTCCTGATCTCTTTAAGCTCTTTATGCAAAGCTTCATAATTCTGAACTGCTTCAGCGGCCATCCGTCTTTGCGCTCTACAATACCTCCACGTCGCCAGAGAACCCGCTACGAGGGATAGTGTAACCACAATGGCAAGAGAGAATAATACAAGGATCAAACTGCTGGTGGAGACTGAAAAGGTCCGCATACGGCGTCCAGAAGAAGGCATGAGGGCAACAGTATAAGTCTCTTTTTTCAAAAGTTTCCTCCTTCAAGAAGCTCTCAAAAACAACCGGTTAGACTTTTGGCAGAAAGATAATACCATAGTTTTCCAATACTGTCAAGCGTTTTGAGATTTTAAGATTTTAGGTACGGCGGGGATACACTTTAAACTGTAAGCAAAAGGGCAGCTTTTCAGGACGATAGCTTCAGCCCATTTACCGTTATCTCCCTATACCTATTCGCGAATAGTCTTTATGATCCTGACTAACCATCTGGCTTTCTACAGTCCTTATAGTCGAACGGGCTTCAAAATACCGGTTGCTATCTGGCAATAATCGCTAATGTAAATGGAAATTCGCAGCCAAGGAAGTTGATCTCCGGCACCAAAGTATGATAGAATCCCTCAACAACAGATCATTATTCACACTATAACGGCCGGAAAATCAGGGCAGTTGAAAGGCATATGGAGCATGGATCTGAAAGCATCGACGGCATGACGGAAGGAAAGCAAAATGAGAATGTATAGACGTGAGTTCCTGCGCGCTATTAGCATTAGCGCATTAGGCATGACGACTATAGGCCATTCACCAGCTACCGAGGAGGAACACAGAGATATGGATGATAAGCGCAATCCGAACATTATTTATATACTCATGGATGACCTGGGCTACGGCGATCTGGGATGCTACGGTCAGAAACTAATGAGAACTCCCAATGTTGATACTCTGGCAGCAGAAGGCGTAAAGTTCACGCAGCATTACTCAGGAAGCACCGTATGTGCACCTTCCCGCTGTTGTCTTATGACTGGTTTTCACACAGGCCATGCAAGAGTGCGCTCCAACGCGCGTATTCCACTACGTCCCGAAGATATTACAGTTGCGGAAGTGCTCAAAAATGCCGGCTACACAACGGGAATTTTCGGCAAATGGGGGATCGGTGAGCCTGAAACAACCGGAATTCCCAACAAGAAGGGATTCGACGAATGGTTCGGCTATCTTAACCAGGGGCACGCTCACAATTACTATCCCCATCACTTGTGGAGAAACCGGCAGCAACAATGGATCAAAGAGAATGTGACAGGCAGGAAAGATGTATACTCCCATGACCTCATCGTTCAGGAATCCCTGAAATTTATCCAGCAGAACAAGGATAATCCCTTCTTCCTCTATCTGGCATACACGCTACCCCACGCGAACAACGAAATGGGCAGAGAAACCGGGAATGGAATCGAAATTCCAAGCGATGAGCCATACTCTGAAGAACCCTGGCCTCAGCAGGAGAGAAACTTTGCCGCTATGATCGCTAAGATGGACGATGACGTAGGCAGAATCATGTCGCTATTGAAAGAGGCGGGAATCGACGATAATACGGTGGTCTTTTTCACCAGCGACAACGGGCCACACAAAGAGGGTGGCCATGACGCTGATTTCTTCAAGAGTTCCGGCCCGCTTCGTGGCATCAAGCGCGATCTGTATGAGGGAGGTATCCGCGTTCCCATGATTGCCCGATGGCCTGGCAAGGTAAAGCCCGGGACAGTGAGCGATCAGGTATGGTCATTCTGGGATTTCCTGCCCACAGCAGCGGAGATCGCCGGTGTAAAGCCGCCGGAAGACATTGACGGCATATCCATGCTGCCGGCGCTACTCCATCAGCCACAGCAAGACCCGGAATATCTATACTGGGAATTCCAGCAGCGCAAGTTCAAACAGGCAGTCAGGATGGACGACTGGAAAGGGGTTCGACTCTCGCTGAACGGACAGATGGAGCTTTATAACCTTCGTGATGACATAGGCGAGAAGAGCAACGTGGCTGACAAACATCCTCAGATCGTCAGGAAGATGGCCCACATCATGCAGACCGCCCGTGTAGACTCTCCGGAATTTCCCATAAGCGAGAGAGGATAGGGCTGACATGCAATAAGCCAGATCCCCAAATTCTCATATCTGCGCAATAAGTTCAGTGGGCTTAACCCTGTTCATATTCAGGCCAAGTTCGCGGGGATCAAAACCCATTGCCAGACCCAGAATCTGCGGATAATAGAGCACTGGCAGGTTATAGCTGTGGTCAAACGTGGACTCGATTTTCCTTTGATTATCATCATACATGATGCTACAGAACGGGCAAACCAAAGTCATGCAGTTGGCTCCAGCGGCTTCTATGTCATCCAGCTTCTCGTGTGTTATACTCAGACAGAGTTCCTCGTCAACAGCCAGGACAGAACCGCCACAGCACCTCATTTTATTCTGATAATCGACTGGTATGGCTCCGGTCACAGCTACCAATTCATCCAGAGTTTCGGGAAACTCCGGGTCATCGAAACCTTCATAGATGTCCGACGGCTTCAGGTAGTGGCAGCCATAGTGGCACGCAACTTTGAAATCCGAAAGATCCCTCTTGATTTCGCCTTTTAGCCTTTCCAGTCCCACATCTTCATATAGTATCCGAGCGAAATGCTTGACAGTGACATTCCCTTTATATTCAGCGTTCACCGCGGCCAGTTTTTCATTTACCTGATCCTTCAGGTTATGATTATGCTCAAGCTCTTTTGAACACTCGGTGAGTGTCGCAGTACAGGCACTGCATATCGTCACTATATCCAGACCAGCGGCTTCGGCAACGCTTAAGTTCCTGGCGGCCAGAGATATAGCAGATAGAAAGTCGATTGACCTGACAGGAAAGCCACAACATGCAAAGCCATCGAGATAGACCAACTCGATCCCAAGCCGTTCGGCTACTTTTGAAACTGCCATTTCATAATGACGGGCTCTTGCAATCGTGCACCCCGGAAATATTGCGTATTTCATTTATGAGCCTCCTTCGGAAGCCATCAGACCACTGATTCCACAAGCGTTCAGTATCTTTCCCGAGTCTTCGTTCTTCAAAGGAAGGGGTGGCAAACCAATCCTCTCGCGCCTCCTATTATCAAATTCATCTATCTCGTATAATTTGCCCTGCGTATTGATCAATGACAACTGCCTCGAATATGAGGGATGTATATATCCATCTTTTACTGCTATATTCCTTACGGCAGTCATAATGTCTGACAACCGCACGTCCTGCGGACATCGCTCTCGACAGGTATAGCACGTGGAACACAGCCATACAAAGTCGCTGGACAATACCTTGTCACGCATACCCAGAAGTATCATGCGAATTATCCTCCTGGGATTATATTTATCGCTGAGTTCGTGCACAGGACAGCCTGCGCTACAAGTACCGCAGAGGAAACACCGCTTGATGTTCTCACCGCCGGGGGTATTAGCAACCTCATCCTTGAATTTGGGGTCAAGTTCGCTAACAACTATACGAGCTTTGCTTTCCAACTCCCTCATCTCCAATCCTCGATTCTGAATGCTGAATACCGGATGATGAAACCCAGTATCAAACATCAAAACTAATATTCCTGTGGCATATTCATGAGTTGTTCATAAGTAAATACGGGACCATCCTTACACACGAATTTGTCGCCGATGTTGCACCTTCCACATTTTCCAATACCGCACTTCATCCTCATCTCCAGCGAGTTGATAATCCTATCCGGCTGGAATCCCAGTTCTGTGAGGACGGGTATCGTAAACTTTATCATAATGGGTGGGCCGCAGACTATGGTGTAGGCATCTTCCGAACTGGGCCCAACCTCCTGGGTAACTGTGGGAACAAACCCCTCCCTACCCGTCCACGTTTCGTCACCCTTATCAACAGTTACATAGAGATCAATATCGTCCCTACCTTCCCAATCGGACAGATCGTATTTATATATCAGATCACCCGGGCTTCGAGCACCGTATATGACCGTCAATTTGCCGAATCTATCCCTGTTTTCCGGATGGAGTATAAATTTGGTCAAAGACCTCAAAGTGGTGAAGGCGAATCCCCCGCCAATGACAACGATGTTGCTGCCTTCCAAATCCCTCATGGGGAAACCGTTGCCATAAGGCCCTCGCACGAAAACCTCCATTCCTTCCTCGCATGAATGGAATGCTTTTGTAACGTGC
>Ga0272441_10011922_pt1 | contig 12807 bp, 11 predicted proteins | sample SSMProp6N_FD_193582 | JGI IMG/M metagenome (GOLD analysis project Ga0272441, IMG submission 193582) | Marine sediment archaeal communities from Little Sippewissett salt marsh, Falmouth, MA, United States - SSM-Prop-6N | ecosystem: Environmental > Aquatic > Marine > Wetlands > Sediment ...
CTTTTACGTTTCCATAGGGACCATACCAGTAGGGATGAGTATCAAAGACAAGATAGTTTTCCAGTCCCAGGCTGGCAGCTTTATGTGCTACTCCCAGTAAAATAATATTATCAGATCGAACATTATACAGCACCTCGGGATATAAAGTACCCACATAGGTATAATCATCATGCGGACATATTGCCAGTTTCCAGGGATCGCCAGTGGTTTTATTCCATCCCCTTTTATCGAGTCGGCTCATAATACTGTCCACCTGCCATGAATAACTGGCAAATCCAACAGTGTCAACCTGTTGCCTGACCCTGCTGTTATCTGCATTTTTAGAATTATTGCAGGATATAATTAATACAGAAGTGATGGCAACTAATGAAAGTATTTTCATCCTGGCTACTGCTTATCTTCGTATGTTGCGTATATAGCTTTTTGATATTCTTTCCAGCCTTCCCCGGTCATTCTTCCAGGTGTAAAGAGGCAGATACCGGCAGCTCCGTTCTTCATCGACTCCATTATGGCATCGGGAATTTCCGAGGGTATAAGTCCATGCCCTTCAGGGTCAGGCTGATCTGCCTTACCTGCGGGATCCGGACAAATGAACAGTCCACTGTAGACTGGTGCCCTGTGGTCTATAGCCTCAACAGCTTCTTTAGTTACATCCCCGATCCACTCAGTATCTTCCAGGTAGAAATCATTATAATTCATAGGATAGAAAGCATCCAGGTTCCATTTATCCCATTCCTGGCGTACAATCTTCTTTGCAACGGAATTAGGTCCGGGGAACACTGCAGCAGTAATAAGCTTATCCTTCGAGTGCACCATATCGGCAAGCCGGTTTACAATACTTGTTATCTGATCATACCTGAACTGCTTCCATTCCTCTACCTGTGTAGGGTCATCAGCTTCAAGTATATCTATTCCTGATTCTTCCATGAACTGAGCCACACAACTATCGCAATAGCAATAATCGAATTCAGGATATTCCTTATCCATAACTAGTCCATACTTATCCCACAGACCGCGGGCAAGTATTACATCAGGGAATCGTATATAGTCCAGATGTATCCCATCTACTTCAGGAATATCTGCAACTTCTGAGTACATATTTTCCAGGAACTCATACACCTCTTCTCTTTCTGGACAGAGGAATTTATAGTAGGCTACGAATGCAGGATGAGTCCAGGCAGACTGACCAAGTCCGTTTACCGCATAAAGGGCTGTATCCAGCAATCCTTCTTTTGATTGTACCATTGTTGGTATCCAGGCATGAAATTCCAGGCCAAGTTCTTTGGCAATCGGTGCCACACGCTTGTAGGTGGCAGGATCCTGGCCTCCATTATACATAAGGCCATCTATGCCTTTATTCTTGAAATCCCTGAACTCGGTCGTAATTTCTTTATCTGTTTTATTACCCGGCCCTGATACCCAGGCATAGACAGTTATTTTATTGCTGCTGTCCTGGCATGATGCAAGTATAAAAGCAAACGTCAACAGTATCAATAGTTTCTTCATAGGACTTGATTATTTTGAGATTTCGAAAATATTTGAATTGTTTTTCAATTGAAATTCAAATATAATCTTTTGTATTATTTTTATATAATGATTTTACATCTTGCAGATATAGCCTTTGTAGTATTTCACACCTCACTGATATTATTTAACCTGTTTGGCTGGATATGGCGAAAGACCAGGCTGGCCAACCTTATAACAATACTTGTCACCGCTGCATCCTGGACTCTTCTGGGACTCATTGTTGGTGTTCCCGGCTATTGTCCTTTTACTGACTGGCATTTTAACATACTGGAAAAGCTGGGACATACAAACCTGCCATCATCATACATTAAGTACCTTGCTGATCGACTAACGGGGTTGGATTTCAGCCAGGAACTGGTAGATGCAGTTACCTTATGGGGTCTGGTTGCAGCTTTCGCCATATCCCTGATTTTAAACGTAAGAATGTTCCTGGTAAAATATAAGAACAGGCATGACAGGTAATCAATAAAAACGTGCCATTATTCCATCCCTGTCAGCGGTAACCAGGCACGGGTCAGAGACCCGCGCCAGCAGGATAAATCGTTTGTCGTTTGTCGTTCGTCTTTAGCCGGTTTTTTACCTCAGCGGATCCATCACAGTCATAAACAGGTCTTTATTCTGTTCTATCTTATCATTATTTCCGTAAACGCAGTATATGTCCTGTTCCATCAGATCCTTGATCATATCTTTCATTCCGGCAATATCTTCTGCGGTGGTTGAAAGCACTTCGCTCCTTTGTTCCTGGAGATAGTCCTTTGTTATTCCATTGAAGTACCGTGAAAGAGCTGTATTACCCTTCATAGATGCTGTTTGAGGATAATCCAGATCAGATACTGTACCGATAATATACCTGGTCATTGCTTTTTCATCCGCTTCAAAACCTTCCAGGTATTCCACGGTATTGTCATATATCTCCAATGACTCTTTGAGGTTAGGGTCGCGGTATGAACCGAAGTACACGTTGCCGGTTGATGAGAAATTAGCGAATCCTCCATAAGCACCTCCTATAACCCTGATCTGATTCTGCAACCAGTCAGTGGAGAGTATCTGGTTCATGACCATCATCTTGCCCGACCAGTCATATCCAAGATCCTTAAAATTACCGCCTTTGACCACATACTGAACTTTAGAGGTGGTTTTAAAGGCTTCATTTTTTTTCTCCGGGTTCATCGACCACTCATATAATTCGACATCTTCATTATTCATTTGTCCGCTCATATCTGCCAGTGCTTCAGAATATAATCCAAAATCATTTTCACTGCATGTTATATTGGCAATCATATTAGTATTTCTAAACAACTGATCAGATACTTCCTGCAGAGTAGCAATAATTTCATCAGAATTATTATCAAAATCACTTACAAGGTCAGACAGGAACCAGTAATAATCCAGACCAGACATCTGCTCCTGATATATTCCGGTGTGGCTGAAGTATGAAAACATACGCTGTTGTGCATAGTTCAGGCCTCCATTTCTTACGCCGGCATCCACCCTTGCCAGGTGTCTGTCGAGAAGAGTCTTGAGACGGTCTTTGTCATCATACTTACTGGTATTGATTATTTCACCGGCAAGTTCCATCATTCTACCCGTTTTATCTTTAACAGCCTTTGATTGAATAACAAGCTTGGGTATTATAATCTTATCATTCATTTCGGCATTGTATATGGTAATATATGTATTGAAACCTCCGGTATGTATATTCAGCTGATTATCCAGTTCTCCGTAAGTATAGTTTTCAGTATCAAATTTGCCAAGCAGATTGGAAAGCAGTGATGCATACTTGATTTTTTCTACAGGCAGGGCTCTCAGATCGAACATTAGCTTACTGTACATTATGCCATTTGAAAACTCATCAAGATGAATGGTCTTAACACCACTAACATCCTTCTCCTCAGCTTCGTACCAGACTACTTCCCTGGTAATATCATCCAGCGACAACATAGGAATGGTTGCTAAAGCCTCTGGGCTATCTTCCCTTTTCTGATATTCTATCAGTTCATTCGTTTCCTTAATAAGTGCCTGCATATCATCCTGTTCCATCCCAGCCTTCAAGCTGGTTAATTCAGCTCTTATCTTGTTATCGGTCTCTGTCTGCAGACCAGGTTGAGGTCTAAGGGCAAGTAAGAGACAATGGGGGTTATCCAGCAAATCTTCCTGGATAAGCCTTTCCATGTAATCCTCAGTCAGGGCTCTCTTAACCTCGGCCAGTGGCTTTTCATATTCGAGTCCCAAATATGGATTGCCTTCAAAGAACCAACCGCTTAACAGTTGCATACCATATATCAATCCTTTTTGCGGGCTTGCTCCTTCTCTCAAATAAAATTCCATCCTGTTAATCGTTCCTTCCATTGCCTTCTTGTCAAGCCCTTCTTCAACTGCTTTTTGCAGCACATCTTTTGTAATATCGCAAAACCTATCCAGGTCTTCTTCATTCGCATTCCTGACAATAACATGAAAGGCTGTTTGCTTGTTTCCGTCTATATATGAAGACACGTCTGAACCTATTCCTGCTTCCTGAAGAGCCTTTCTCAGCGGTGCGGATTCCTGGTTGACAAGCACATCAGATATTACATCATAAGCCATATTTCGGGCATAATCAGTAACCTCACCGACAACCATGCTTAGTTGAAGGAAGGTTTTATCTTTTGTATCGGAACCTTCCATAACGGGATAACCCCTAACAACCCTCTTCATTTCTTTGAACGGTTCCTGGTGTTTTATTTCCACAACTTCTTCCGATCTCTCAAATCCGGAAAGATATTCTGAGTCAATAAATTCGAGCTCTTTTTCAAGGTCAGCATCTCCATACAGCAAAATATAGCTGTTTGACGGGTGGTAATGCTTACTGTGAAAAGCAAGAAAATCCTCATAGGTTAGTTCGGGTATAGCTGTAGGGTAGCCACCAGAGGAGAACCTGTAACTATTATCCGGGAAAAGGTTTTTATATACCTGGTAACTCAGCTCCCTGTTCGGACTTGAAAAAGCTCCCTTCATCTCGTTATATACAACCCCTTTGTATACGACAGGACTTTCTTCATCTGTTAGTTCATAATGCCATCCCTCCTGCTTGAATATTCTGGGATCGTCATATATCAGTGGTTTGAAGGCTGCATCCAGGTAGACATGCATAAGATTAAAATAATCTTTATCATTCATGCTTGCTACAGGGTAAATAGTCATATCTGCACCGGTCATAGCGTTAAGAAAGGTATTCAGTGATCCCTGTAGAAGAACATCAAAAGGGCTTTTTACAGGAAAGTTTTTCGAGCCATTCAGCACTGAATGCTCTATAATATGAGGTGTTCCGCAATCCGAATCGGGTATGGTCTTGAAAGCGACAGCAAAAAGTTTGTTCGGATCATCCGCTTTGATCTTAAAAATATGAGCACCACTTTTTATGTGTTCAAGGTGAATGCATTCAGCATTCACTTCATCGACAAAGCGTGATTCAAGTGTTTCATATCCTTCATAACTTTCGGTGCTTTTGCATCCGAATAACATGCCTGCAATAGCAATAAGGGTGATAATAGGAAGATGTATCCTGTTACCAGCAAAGAGGTTCTTTTTCATTGGTCTTAAGTATTTATTGATTTAACAGATAGCTTTTAGAGAGAATAAAATTACAAAATTATTTAACCAGCAACAAGATTAAATCTGATGAGAACTCAGAGCATCTCTGGCTGCATCTGCTCCGGCTCCCTTATCAAACCTGTAACCAAGTATTTCGAGTGCCGTCTCCATTGCCTGGACTGTAAACAATATATCTTCATAAGATATTTTACCCATATGCCCAACCCTGAAGTATTTTGTTTTCAGTTCTGGAAGCAGGCCGCCGGCAATCACCACACCTGCATTGTTCATCTCCTGGACAAACTCTGAAGCGATAATACCCTGAGGGTAATAAGGTGCCGAAAGCGTGCTGGCTGCTACTTCCTCCGATGGAACCTGCTTCAATCCCAGGGCCTTAATTGCTGATCTGAATGCCCTGGCAATAATCCTGTGCCGCTCAAATCTTTTCTCCATCCCTTCTTCCAGTATCTGTTTGAGGCTTTTATTTAGTGCTGCCACAAGGTTTACGGCGGGTGTCCCGAAGTATGCCGGCCTCCTCTCTTCATATGCCTTCATGATGGGAAGCCAGTTAGCCCAGTCCGAATAATAATTAAGCACAGGATTTTTTCTAAGCTCAAAGGCTTCCATAGCTCTTTCCGATGCAACCAGAAGTGCAAGACCCGGAGGAACACCTATAGCCTTCTGTGATGCTGTCAGGACAATATCGATCCCCCAATCCTGTTGCCTGATTTCCTCCCCTGCAACAGAACAAACACCGTCAAGTATGGTAAGAACATTGTATTGCTGCCCGAGCAAACCTATTGGTTCAGGATCAACCTTTACTGCAGTTGATGTGTCTACATGCGTAAATGTCAACAACTTATATTTACCTGTTTTCAATTCTTTCTCAATCAGATCAGTCGACACTGATTCTCCGGGTGCTGATCTAAGGACATGACAATCTGCACCGTAGCGCTCTAGTAACTGAGCATACCTGTCTCCGAAATAACCGGTTGAAATAACCAGTACCCTGTCATCTTTTTCAACAAGGTTGGCGCCAGCCATATCCATGGCCAATGTTCCTGTACCTGCCATTATAAAAGATTGTCCATCAGGGCATTTCCAGACTTTCTTCATCATATCCAGGGAATCAGCAAATATATCTATGAATTCCTTTGAAACATGACTGGGGCTTGGTTTTCCCATTTCAGTCAGTACTTCTGAATCAAATTCTATCGGTCCGGGAATCATTAGGAGTTTTTTCATAAAGTTGAATTGTTTAGGGATTGAGGGGTTTAGGGGTTGAGGGTTTTGTTTATTATTGCTATTAATTCTTCTTTCTCATTATCACCAATCGGCAGTAAGGGTTTTCTCACCGGTCCGCCATATAGTCCGAGGTAGTCCATTGCTGCCTTAAGTGCCGGCACACCCCATTTCCTGGTTACCGCGGTATTCAGATCAACGGCATTTAGCTGCTGCATCCTTGCCTTGTCAACATCTCCGGATTGGTATGATCTGTATATATCGAGACAGAGGCCTGGCGCTATATTCGCCAGAGCAAGTATACCCCCGCATGCACCAATGGTGAGTGCGGGCAGGAGGAAACTGGCTGATCCTGCAAGAACCTGGAATCCGGGTTTTGAGTTTTTAACTATGGATGCCATCTTGATCAGGTTACCACCCGAATCTTTCAGTCCTATAATATTATCATGCCGGGATGCCAGGACAATAGTTTCGGCATCCATGTCAATCCCAGAATTTGCAGGCATATTATAAATTATTACCGGTACCGGAGATTTTTCGGCTACATCACTGTAAAAACGAACCAGCGCCTCCTGGGTCATCTGACCCTTATAATACGAAGGGCTAAGTACCAGGACAGCATCGGCACCGCTATCTGATGCAATACGTGATACCTTTATGGTTTCTACAGTGGATTGAGCGCCAGTACCGGCTATCATCAGCTTATTGCCTGGTATCGCTTTCCTCGCAGTATCATACACTTTCTTTTTCTCATCATTATCCAGCATGACAAGCTCACCATTGGATCCCAGCACAAGTATGCCGGCAAGGTCAAAAGTGCATAAATACCTTATATTTCGGGTAATAGCTTCAAGATCCAGATTCTCTTTACTGTTAAATGAAGTCGGGAGTGGTGGGTATATACCTTTTAAATCTATCATTTGTATAGAATTATTATGGGGTGACTAATTCAATGATTCATAAACTTTTGCCAGGAAGTCAGCAAGCTTTGAAGGTTCAAGCCATCGGGTAACAATAACCATTTTGTTATCCCGGTCAACAACTATATAATTGCCCCCAAAACCGGCAGCATAAAAGACCGAGGCCGGAACACCTTCCATCGAGCGTGAGCCGGAATTAAGCCACCACAGGTAGCCATATGATGGATTTGCAGGTGATGGTTTTATTGCTTTTTCTATCCATTCCGCTGATAAAAGACGGTTATCCTTCCATTTTCCATAATTCATGAAGAGCAATCCAAAACGTGCATGATCGAGTGTATTGATAAATAATCCGCCGCCCGAATGACCTCCTCCACTTACCGATTGCACCTTTGTACCATCCATATTGACCCAGGAGCTTGAATAACCAAACCATCTCCATGTTGATGATGCTCCGACAGGATCCATTATCCTTTCCTTCAGTACCCGGGGAAGTGGTGTACGCCAGACCTGAAGGGCAGAGTACGCAAGCAGGTTTACCCTGACATCATTATATTTGTAATGGGTTCCCGGATCATGCAATTCGCGGTATTTCCATTGATCAATTTCCTCATTCCGGACGGGCCTGTCAGCCCAGTCGTACATTCCGAATAACTGCCCCGACCAGTCAGATGACTGATTAAGAAGATGTTCCCAGGTAATATTACTATTATGATCACCATCGAAAGTTCCATCCCATACATATTCATTTACCCTGTCGGAAACAGATGAAATAAGACCATCATCCACCGCCAGGCCAACAACAGTTGAGAGGTAGCTTTTGGTAACACTGAAAGTCATGTCAACCCTGCTCAGATCTCCCCATTCAGCAATGATATAGCCATCCTTAAGAATTAAACCGGCAGGTCCACCTCTCTTTCTCGTTGGTCCGACTATCTCCATATAAGGTTCATAACCAAACGATTTCAGTATTGCCACCCTGAGGTCCCTGTCACCGGAATATTCATTTGACAGCGCGAAATCGACAGCATTATTCAGTATCTCAGCATTAATCCCCATATCAATGGGATCTCTTCTTTCCCATTCACCTTTTTCGGGAAAATATAATGACTGACCGGTCGTAAGCACAGATATTGCAACCGTTAATACTGATAAAAGGAAGAATTTTGATCTGGTAAAGAATGACATGACTGGTAAGTTGATAAAGTTGATAGAGTTTATAAAGTTTATAAAGTTCATAAAGGTAAATAAACTTTTTCAACAGTCCACCCTGCAGCAGAGTACTGCATAATTCTTACCCAATTCAATGATTACATGGTTCAAGTATTCAAGCATTGAACAATATTTAAAAATTTGTTTATATTGGCATGTTAATTTAAAACCCCTAATCATGAAGAAAATAATCCTTTTATCTGTTTTGTTATCGTTCATACTGATGACTGCTTATTCCCAGAATTCGAAACTCGAAGTAGGAAAGAAGATCCCTGAGTGGGTATTGCCTGATGCCAATGGTGTTGATCATTCAATGGACTCCTGGAAAGGTAAAGTACTTCAAATAAACTATGTCGACCCTGATGAGGAAGCGCTCAATGATCATTTTAATGATGAGATTGATAAAGCTACCGATGTTGATAAAAGGATTGATAAAGATCATTTCAAAGGTTTCGGAATAGTAGACAGCAAATCGACCTGGAAACCCAACGGGGTCATTAAGATGATAGCGAAAAGGAAAGAGAAGAAATACGGAACCACAATTTTATTCGACAAAGAAGGTTTGCTTCACGAAAAATGGGATGCTCCCATGGATTCTTATACGATTGTAATTGCCGACAAAGACCGGGTATGCAGAGCCTTATACACAGGTAAGGTACCCGAAGATGAAATTGAAGATATTATCCAGTTAATAATTAAACTCACCAAAGAATAGGTAAATTTCTAATTTTCTTATAACTTACATACTAAAACCAGACTTATTTAGTTATGTAAATGGATGCAACATTAGTTTCCGGCATTCGTAAGAACCAGAAAAACCAAAATCTTATTCAACAATCATGAAAAAGTACCTATCCGCTTCAAAACCAATTGTTATTCTCCTTGTTATTTCATTATTAGCTTTCGGAACCTCTTGTAAGAAGAAAGAAAAAGGAGATGAAAGACCTGACCTTCCTCCCCAGGAAAGCCTGTTTATGGACTTCTCGGATTTCAGTGAAAGACCTGATGTAAAGGGAACAACCTATAATAATTTCGTATATTCATTCCTGAACGTAGCCTTCTGGAACACAATCGGAACAGTAAGCCTGGCACCTCCCGCCGTAGCTTATGTAAGGATTCTTCAACAAAACGCCAGGTATCTCGGGGATAATTCCTGGGAATGGGTTGCTTACTTCACGTTTGAGCAAACGAACTATGTAGGAACCCTTACTACTGTGAGACTTAATAATGATACATATTCAGTTGAGCTGGTTGTTGCTCCGGAAGCAACTCCTGAATCAGGATTCAAATGGGTAGACGGAGTGGTGCGCTATGATCTTACATCAGCATCATATAATATTTACCAGAACCCGGGCAGTCCTGTAAAAGCTCTGGAAGTTGACTGGGAGAAAGATTACGATGATAACACTTCATCATTGACTTATACCTACGTGGTCCCGGGAGAAGATGAGACAGGCAGCTCCATCAACTACAGCATCGACCCGGCACTGACATATGATGCCTCATATACAATAAGCCTTTCAGGTGAAACAATAGAGATTGAATGGGACAGAGCTAGCAAGGCAGGAAGAGTGAGGAATGAAGATTATTTCCTTGACTCAGACTGGCATTGCTGGGATTCAAATCTGGTTGACCTGGCGGAATGCCCGGTATAGGCAAGTTCATTTTATACTCATCGGTATAATATAAAAGAAGACGGCAAAGAAATGTGATATGCTACCTGCAAGCACCATCAGGTGCCAGACCAGGTGTGCATGATTGAATTTTGCCTTCCTGTAGAATATTATTCCGAAGGTATAGCAGGCACCTCCTATAAATATCCACATCAGGCCCATGAGTGGCATGGATCGTACTAAAGGGACTATTGCGATCAGCAGCATCCATCCCATACCGGCGTAAAGAATTATATCTATTAGCCTGGCGCCATATTCCACCTTGTTTGGTCTGATTATTTTCATCAGGATGCCGGTTATAGCCATTGCCCACTGTAATCCAAACAAAACCCAACCCATAGGACCATGAAGAGCAACAAGGGCCAGGGGGGTATATGTTCCGGCTATTAACAGGAAAATAGCTGCCTGGTCGATAACAAAGAAAATTTGCTTCAGCCGACCGGCCGGCAAGCCATGTGCTACCGCCGAAGAAAAATATAAGAGCACCATTGTTGCACCAAATATAGTGGTGCTGACCACATGCCATGCGTTTCCTTTCAGTGCCGAGGCTACGATCATCAGAGTCAGACCTGCACTGGCAAGTATGGCGCCTGCAAAATGAGATAACCAGTTTGCCGTTTCTTCCTGTTTTGTAAACCTTCCTATCAGTTCAGACATAAGCGAGAATCTATTTTTCTGCAAAAATAGATTATTAGAACGGATATGCAAATAGGTCTAAAAGCTGATTTTAACTGGAGTACTGGATTATCCACCTTCGATGGTGTGGGGCTCCTCCTTCGATGGTGTGGGGCTTAGCCCCACATCAGCTGGTGGTGGACAAAGATGGAATGATGGATTGTTGGAATATTGGAATATTGGAATATTGGATTGATGGATTGATGGATTGATGGATTGGTTTAGGGACGCCCAAATTGGGCGTCCCCACTTGCTGCAGTTTTATATATCTTTGCAAAAAAACAGGTTTGGGAAAAGATAAATACTCCAATGTATTGATTATTGCCGGTACCGGAAGGAACAGCGGTAAAACGATGCTTGCATGTATGATAATTCAGAAATTCCGTGAGCTTAAGCCGGTGGCAATAAAAATAAGTCCACATTTTCATGAGCCCACAGATGGACTGGTTAGCTGGCACGAAGGTGCAGACTTTAATATCTTTAGGGAAACGTCATCAGATAGTGGCAAGGACAGCTCACGAATGCTTGATTCAGGTGCATCGGAAGTTTATTTCATACAGGCATATGATAAGTTTGTTAGTGAGGCCTTCAAACTGGTAAGAAAGATTCATCCGCCTGACAGACCCATTATTTGCGAATCTCCCTCCCTGCCCCTGTATATTGAACCCGGGATATTATTATTATGTGACAATAAGGAAAAAATACATAAAAAAGATATTAGCCACCTTATTGATCAGGCTGCGCGGATCTATTACCCTTTGATACATGATCCTGATCTGGATGGTCTAGGTTTCGCTGCCGGCAGATGGTTCATCAGCTGATTCGATGCTTCTCTGCTTCAGCAGATCCAGGTCGTGTTTCATCCTGGCAACCGTGCTGATAAGCTCTTTTTCGGGCAGTACCGGTTCGGGTAGTTCAGCGCTTATATAATGTACAAATTTCCATATTTCCCTTACCTCGCTTACCCTGACACTGAACGGTTCATAAATAGGATTGAGGGAATAAAGCAATAGTTTGCCCTCTTCCTTAATCCTGTTCTCAACAATTTTAAACATTATACCGTCGTCCATGGTAAAGATGATATATGCCTGGCCATCAGATATATCAAACCAGTCCTGTACATATTCACCGGTGACCCATGATCCGTCGGGTACCGGTAACATTGAATCACCTTTTAGCTGGAATGTTCTGTACTTTTTGTTGGTTGACAGGAAAGGAAGCTTAAATACAGGCAATTCACTGATAAATTCAGGATCGGCATAGCCGGTTAAATACCCGGCCTTTGCCTTTTCAGGTACCAGCTCTATATTCTCCCTGTTATCCCTGTCAACAGTGGTTGCCAGCACTCTCATATTGCTACCGCTGAGGTATGCATCAAATCCTCTTTCCAGCTCTCCCAGCTGACTTTCGGTCAGACCGGTAAGATCCATTTTCAGCAGGGTGTCCACGGCTATCTCAAAATATTTTGAGAAGGCAATCAGAACTTCTATACCCGGTTCTGCCACATTGTTTTCATAACCGCTGAGGGTTGATCGCTTTAAACCAAGGGCTGATGCCACATCATCCTGGGTTCTGCCTCTTCTTTTACGAAGAAACTTGATGTTTTTTGCAAAATTCATATTTAATGATTATATTATTGTCAAATAATTGATTAATTTCTAATCAAAGATATGATAAAGATTGATAAGATGCAAGAAAAAAGATGGAATGATGGATTATCCTCCTTCGCTGGCGCGGATCTCTGATCCGTGCCAGCTACGGTGGACAAAGATGGATTGATTAAAACCCTTATGTTTCCCAGCATATCTTAATCTGAATACAAGCCTATCTTTGTAACTTAATTATATTAAACCATTTCAAAGCTTCAACACTTAAACAGATATATATGAAAACACTGATCAAACCATTTCTACTTGTTTTATCTATCAGTATGGCCAGCCCTTTAGTCAAGGCCCAGGAAACCAAAAAGATACTCAATGTGGACGATT
>Ga0272441_10011924_pt1 | contig 12807 bp, 7 predicted proteins | sample SSMProp6N_FD_193582 | JGI IMG/M metagenome (GOLD analysis project Ga0272441, IMG submission 193582) | Marine sediment archaeal communities from Little Sippewissett salt marsh, Falmouth, MA, United States - SSM-Prop-6N | ecosystem: Environmental > Aquatic > Marine > Wetlands > Sediment ...
TCGGCGACACCTTCTTCGCCAGCGACCGACTGGCCCAGCGCAACTGGACCCCCACCGGTCGCGACACGGTGGCCTGGGACTACCCATACCCGGCCAACGGCGAGCTGGTGACCAACGCCATGCTCTGGCTGGCTCACGAGGAGGACCGCATTGCTGTCAGCCCCCAGGCCCAGCAGGCCGCGCGAATCGGCGACATTCGCCCGGGAACCTACCGCGTCATCCGATGGGCACTGTGGGTCGGCCTGCCGCTGGTGGTGGTCGCCGCAGGCATCATGGTCTTTGTCTTCCGCACTCGAGTGAGGTAGAGCGATGAACTTCAGGACGACGCTCATGCTGGCGGTCCTGGCCGCTGCGGCGGCCGTGGTGATCGTCATCCTGCACCGCGGCGGCGAACCCAGGAAGGACGACGAGGTCACGCTGACCACCCGGCGCGTGTTCCCCGACCTTTCCGACGGCGACATCATGCGGATCGAAATCGAGCGACGCGATACCGCGGACAAGCTGGTGCTCGAGAAGCACGACGGCACGTGGCGGCTCCTGGAGCCCGTCGAGGCCCGGGCCGAGTGGCGCCAGGCGGGCGCCGCCGCCACCGAACTGGCCAACCTGAACCGCGGCCGCGAGGTCGCCCTCAGCATGGCAAACGTCCAGGGCTTCGGCCTCGCGCCGCCGGTCGCGCGCGTGCGGTTCACCGCCAAGGACAAGGTCCACGAAATCGAGATCGGCAGCGAGGGAGGCTTCGGCAACGACCGCTTCACCTATGTCCGCCTGCCAAAGGCCGAGACGGCGTACCTCGCCAAGGGCGCGCTCGGCTCGCACTTCACCGCCGAGACGGCCGAGTACCGCGACAAGAAGCTCATCACCTGGGGACCATTCGACGTCGCGGCGGTCTCGCTGGCGCGCGGCGAGGATATCCTCCGGGCCGAACGCCTCGGCCCGAGCTGGGTGATCAGCCGGCCCGTCAGCACGCGCGCCGACGGCGAAGAGATTCGCGACCTGGTGGGCGCCGCCACGGGGCTCAAGGCCGAGACGTTCGTCGCCGACGGCACCGCGCCGGAGGGCGCGCCGCGCTACGGCTTCGCCGCGCCGCGCCTCGTCGTCACCCTTGAGAAGAAGCTCGACGAGGGCGCCCTCGAAAAGGAAGAGGCCGAGGACGTGACCGCCGAGCCCAAACCCGAGACCGTGACCATCACCATCGGGGGCTACGAGAACCTTGAGAAGAGCAGGGCGTACGCCCGGGTCTCCGGCTCGCCGACCGTGGTCACGATCGATGAGCAGAAGGTGCGCGACCTCGACAAGGACCTTGCGGCGCTTCGCGACACGCACGCGGTCCCCATCGGCGCCGGCGCGGTGACCTACCTGGCCATCGACGTGGCCGGCGCCGCCGTGGCGGTTGAGAAGCTCGGCGACGGCCGGTGGCAGACCGTGGCCCCGCAGAAGGCCCCCGCTGAGACGAGCGAGGTCGACGACCTGATCGACCGCATCAGGGAACTCAAGGTCAAGGAGTTTGACGACGGCGCCGACCCGGCGAGCGAAACCTACGGATTCGCCAAGCCCTACGCCACCATCACCTTCCGCCACGAGGGCGACGCCAGCGATACCACGGTCGTCGTCGGCAGGGACACCGAGACCGGCCACGCGTGGGCCCTGCTGCCCGGCACGACCACCGCCGGTCGCGTCGAGGCCGAGGACGTCCGCAAGCTCCAGACCACGTGGCTCGACCTCCACAGGCGCAGCGTCTGGGAGATTCCTGACGTTGGCCAAATCGCGTCCATCGCGTGGACGCGGCGCGGCGAGACGGTCAGAATCGTCCGCGAGACGCCCGGCGGCGAGGTTGCCTGGAAGATGACCTCTCCCGTCGAGGAGCCGCTCGACGCCGAGAAGGTCGACAAACTCGCCGACATGCTGAGGGAAGTCGAGGCCGAGAAATTCCTGGCGCCGGCGTCCGAACGCGCCGCCTACGGGCTCGACAAGCCGGAGGTCGCGCTGACCGTGACCGCCCGGACGTCCGAGGGCGACGGCGAGGAGACGGTGCACGTGCTTCAGGTGGCCGAGAAGGACGGCAAGTGTGCGGCCATGGCGCCGGGCGGCGCGCTGGTCTTCGAGTTCGGCAAGGACCTCTTGGACAAGCTCGACGAGCCGATGTCGAAGGAGAGCTGGGGCGAGTTCGACACCGACCGCGTCCATCGCCTGGAGATCACCGGGCCCGGCATCGACCTCGATTTCAACCGCGTGGGGAAAGAATGGGCGGTTGACAACGTCCCGGACTTCCCGGTCGACAGCATGCGCGTACGCTGGCTCCTGGGGGACCTGTCCGACGCCAAGCCCTCGAAGGTGGCCGCCTATGCCGCCACGGACCTCGCGGCGTACGGCCTCGACAAGCCCCAGTGGCGGTTCCGCGTCAAGGGCCTCGGCCTCGACCGGGCGGTCCTCATCTCCGCCACGGGCCCCGGCTCGGGGAGCTACGCCGCCGTCGAAGGATCGGGCCGCGTGATCGTCCTCGACAGCTCGAACGTGTCGCGCCTGACGAAGGACAAGAGCCACTACCGCAAGAAGGACTGACCCTGCCGTCAAGCGTGGCACGGGCATCTTGCCCGTGCGTGGCAGGGCCGTCCCGGCCCTGCCAATCGCCTCTGCTGCGGCCCCGGCGCGTCGGGGCCGTGGAACTCATGGGCTTTCCTGCCCACGCTACGTGTTTGGCGGCCTGCCGGAGATACGCGATGCTCGACGTCACTCGACTTCTCTGCAACCAGGCCACGCCGGGCGACAGCCTGCGCTACGGCGCCCCGCCGGGCGATGACGCGCCGGGGACGCGCCGGCCGCCGCGCCGCAGCGCTGCCGACCGCCGCCCAGTCGTCGTCTGGAACTGCACCCGGCGCTGCAACCTGCGGTGCGTCCACTGCTACGCCCGTAGCGGCGCCGACGCGTCAGACGCCGGCGAACTGTCCACCCAGGAAGCTCGCACCATGCTCGCGGACCTGGCCGCGTTCGGCGTGCCGGCCGTCCTCTTCTCCGGCGGCGAGCCGCTCATACGCGAGGACCTGATGGACCTGGTCCGCGCCGCCTGCGACCTCGGCCACCGCCCGACGCTCTCGACCAACGGGACGCTCATCACGGGCCCGGTCGCGCGCGACATCAAGGCCGCGGGGTTCACCTACGTCGGCATCAGCCTCGACGGCATCGGCGAGGTCAACGACCGGTTTCGCGGCCTGCCCGGCGCGTTCGACAAGGCGGTCGCGGCGTTCCGCCACCTCAAGGACGTCGGCCAGCGCGTGGGTCTGCGGCTGACGCTCACGCGTCGGACGGCGGGCGACCTGGAACGCATCTTCGACTTCCTCGAGGCCGAGGCGGTGGACCGCGCCTGTTTCTACCACCTCGTGTACGCCGGCCGCGGCGAGGCCATCGTCGGCGACGACCTCACCTACGCCGACAGCCGCGCCGCCATGGAGACCATCTTCCGCCGCACCGAGGACTTCTGCCGCGGGGGAGCACCCAAGGACATCCTGACCGTTGACAATTCCGTTGACGGCGTCTACCTGTACCGGCACGTGGCCGCGCGCGACCCCGAGCGGGCCCGGCGGGTCTACGACCTGCTGGCCTGGAACGGCGGGGCGCGCTTCAGCACCGGCGTCGGCATCGGCTGCATCGACCCCGTCGGCGACGTGCACCCCAACCAGTTCTGGACGCACTACACGCTGGGGAACGTTCGCGAGCGGCCGTTCAGCCGCATCTGGACCGATACGAGCGACCCGCTCCTGGCCGGGCTGCGCGACCGGCTGCCGCTGCTGAAGGGCCGGTGTGGCGCGTGCCGGTGGCAGGAGATCTGCGGCGGCGGATCGCGCGTCCGGGCCGACGCGGTGTTCGGCGACCCGTGGGCGCCCGAGCCGGCGTGCTATCTCACGGACGACGAGATCGGACTCACATCCGACCGTCGCGCCGAACTCACCGAGCGCGGGGAAGATTTCCCGATGCCGCCCGCTTTGGCCGGCGAGCAATAGCGCGCCGGCGCGGGCGCGAGCGGAGTCGATCCGTTTCCGGGGGTGTCATGGCCACGCTTGTTGAGCGAAGCGAAACCCGTATGGGCGTGGCCATGCGAACTGTCGAGAAGCCGACATGCTCACGCAAGCGTGAGCATGGCACCCTCGCCAAACACGTACCGTGAGGAGACACGACATGGCGAAGACGCGAATCGGGTTCATCGGCCTGGGGATCATGGGCCGGCCCATGGCGCTGAACCTGCTCAAGGCGGGCCATGAGCTGGCGGTCTGGAACCGCACGGCGTCGAAGATGCGGCCGCTGGTGGATGCCGGGGCCGCGGCGGGCACGAGCCCGGCCGACGTCGCCAGCGGGGCCGACGTGGTCATCTCCATCGTGTCCGATTCGCCGGATGTGGAGGAGGTGGCCCTGGGTCCGGATGGCGTTGTCGCGTCCGCGAGGCCGGGGTTGCTCTACGCGGACATGAGCACCATCTCGCCGCGCGTGGCGCGCCGGGTGGCGGCGCGGCTGGCTGAGAAAGGGACCGACATGCTCGACGCCCCGGTGTCCGGAGGCGAGCGCGGCGCTGTGGAGGGGGCGCTTTCGATCATGGTGGGCGGCCAGCGCGAGGCCTTCGATCGCGCGCGGTCGGTGTTCGAGTGCCTGGGCCGCACGGTGACCTACATGGGGCCAAGCGGCACCGGCCAGGCCGCCAAGCTCTGCAACCAGGTGGTCTGCGTGCTGAACATCCTGGCCGCTTGCGAGGGCCTGATGCTCGCTCGCCGGAGCGGTCTGGATGTCGGGCGACTGCTGTCGGCCATCACCAAGGGGGCCGCCGGCAGTTGGATGCTCGAGAACCTGGGCCCGAAGATGGCCGCGCGCGACTTCGCGCCCGGCTTTCTGGTCCGCCTTCAGCAGAAGGATCTGCGCCTGGTGCTGGAGACGGCCGACGAGTTGAAGCTTCCGCTGCCGGGGACCGGCCTGGTGAACCAGTTGTTCCGGGCGGTGGAGGCGGCCGGCGGCGGCGAACTCGGCACGCAGGCCCTGGTCACGGCACTGGAACGGCTCTCGGGCGCCGGGTGACGTTGACAGGCCCGGGGGCCGGCGATATCATACGGCCCCGATCCATGAGGTCGGCCGCGGCTGACGCGGTAATCCGGACCGGTTTTTACGGGCGAGGCCGGGGCGCGGCAAGTTGTGCTCTCGGCGGGGTTTACGCGGACGCTATTTGCCTTGGATTGCAGGGCATCGATAGCCGATGAAATGGATTGACCCGCGGGCCCGGCTCGCGGGAGGGCTCAAGGACTGTCATGGCCGAAGCGGAAGTGAACCCCATCTCTCGCGGCTCCACGCCCATCTGGGTGCGCAACGCGCTGGTGGCGCTGATCCACCTCGTTCTCTTTGCTCTGTCATTCTGGGGCGCGTACTGTCTGCGCCTGGACTTCAAGGTGCCGCCGCTGGTTTCCGACGCGAGCATCGAGTTCTCGGCGTACTGGTCGAGCCTGACAACGCTGATCTGGTTTGTCCTGGCGATCAAGCTCGTGGTCTTCTGGTACTTCCGCATGTACTCGAGCTGGGGGCGCTATGTGGGCGTCCAGGACCTCATCGAGACGTTCAAGGCCAGCCACGTGTCGACCGCCATCCTCGTGGTGTTCGTCCTGCTGTTCAGCCTACTGGTGGGCATGGACAAGGGCAACGCGCCGAAGATCCCCGGCGCGGTCTTCATCATCGACTACTTCGGCACGGTCGTGCTGGTGGGCGGCCTGCGGTTCGCCATCCGCATCTACCGCGAGGGGATGCGTCCCATCGCTGCGGGCGGGCTGGCCAACGTGCTCATTGTCGGCGCGGGCGACGCCGGCGAGGCCGTCCTCCGCGAGATGCAGCGCCTGCCCGTCGAGCGGTACCGCGTGGTCGGCTTCGTGGACGACGCCCCGGGCGTGGCCGGGGCGCGAATCCACGGCGTGCCCGTCCTCGGGGACTCGAGCCAGATCGGCGCCCTCTGCGAGAAGCACGAGGTCGAGGAACTCGTTATCGCGCTGCCGAATCCCACGCGGCAACTGCTGCGACGCATCATCGAGTTCTGCAAGGGGTCCAAGCTCATCTTTCGCATCGTGCCGGGCGTGGCGGACCTCATCGAAGGCCGAGCCGACCTGACCCATCTGCGCGAGGTCGACATCAACGACCTTCTCGGCCGCGAGGAGGTCAGGCTCGACACCGAGACCATCGGCCACATGCTGAGCGGCAAGGTGGTCCTCATCACCGGGGCCGGCGGATCCATCGGGTCGGAAATGTGCCGCCAGGTGCTGAAGTTCGAGCCCGCAGAACTGATTCTGCTCGAGCAGGCCGAGAACAGCCTGTTTTTTATCGAGCGTGAGCTTCGCCGGAGTTTCCCCGACGTTTTGATGCGAGCCGTCATCTGCGATGTCTACGACGTGGGCCGGTTGCGTGAGGTGTTCTCGACGACGCGGCCTGCGGTCGTGTTCCACGCCGCGGCCCACAAACACGTCCCGCTGATGGAGCTGAACGCCTGCGAGGCGGTGAAGAACAACGTCTTCGGCTCGAAGAACGTGGCCGACATGTGCTGTGAGTTCAAGGCCGACGCGATGGTCATGATCTCGACCGACAAGGCCGTCAACCCCACGAGCGTCATGGGCTGCACCAAGCGCGTCGCCGAGATGTACTGCCAGTGGCTGAACACGTCGGGGCGGGCCCAGGACACGCGGTTCGTGACCGTGCGGTTCGGCAACGTCCTTGGCAGCAACGGCAGCGTCGTGCCCATCTTCCGCTCGCAGATCGCCCGGGGCGGGCCCGTGACCGTCACGCATCCCGAGATGCGACGCTACTTCATGACCATTCCCGAGGCCAGCCAGCTCGTCATCGAGGCCGGGGCCATGGGCCGCGGCGGCGAGATCTTCGTTCTCGACATGGGCGAGCCCGTCAAAATCGTCGACCTCGCACGCGACATGATCACGCTGTCGGGGTACCGCCCGGACGTCGACATCCAGATCGAGTTCACCGGGGTGCGGCCGGGCGAGAAGCTCTTCGAGGAGCTCAGGATCACCGGCGAGGACATGTTGCCGACGCATCACTCGAAGATCAGCATCTGGAGCGTCCGTCCCTCAACCGATCAGCAGATCGACGCGGCGCTACAGACCATGGGCGACCTGAAGAACACGCCCGACCGCGACAGGATCATCGCGGCCCTGGAGTCCATCGTTCCGGAGTTCCAGTCCGAGGACAACGGCTACTGAGACGGCCGGACGCCGACGGCGCCGGTGCCGGTCTCCTGGTGGAGGCCGAGCGTCCGGGCGGGAAAACCGCGCCGTTTTCCTCTCCCCCGCGCCCGACTGGCGGCGATTTCCACCTCTCTCCGAAGACACCGCGAAAGTAACCCAGAGGCTATAACACGGCGTGCGTTATTTAGTGTGGGATACGATACTTCGTCCCTCTCGCGTGGCTCTGGCCGGACAGATTGGCCTTCTTGCCCCCGCGCATTAGAGTTGAGGGTGCCGACGCACACGTCGGCATCGAGCGTTCGCGTGAACGCCTCGGTCGGTTGTGTCGCCGACCAGCTCGTGTGCAAGGGGGAGATCGATGAACAGAACACTTCTGGCACTCATGGGCATTGCGGCCGTCGCGGTCCTCGCGGGCGGGCAGCCCGCCGTGGCGGGAACCATCTGGAGCTGCACCCAGTCGAACTGGTCCAGCGACAGTCACCTCATGAGCTATGACACGGTAACGCAGTCCCTGGCCGACTATGGCGCCATTGGGGGCCTGTCGCTCCTGACGGACCTGGCGGTCAGCGACGCCGGCGCGCTCTACGGCGTCGGATTCCCCAATTCCAGCGGCCGAGGGCAGGGCATGCTTTATGCGCTCACGCCCGGCGGGGGCGGAGCGACCGGGTACAGCGCGCTGACCGTCAACGGCAGTTTCTCCGGCCAGGTCAATGGTATGGCGTGGTACGGCGATGCCCTGTATGTGTCCTCGAACGACAGCAGGTTCTACAAGCTGACCGGGGAATCCGACGGCTCCTGGACCGTTGCCAAGCAGGGCAAGCTGAAGCACGCCAGCTCCGGCGACCTGGCGTTTGCCGCCGACGGGACGCTCTACGCCGTCGTGCGGTCCGGCAACAACGCCAAGCTGGCGACGATCGATTATGACGTCGGGAGCAAGCACTTCGGAAAGGACACGTTCGTCGGCGCCAAGGCCGGATACAAGGATGTTTACGGTCTGGCCTTCAGCGACGGCGTGCTGTACGGTGCTGCCACTTCCGGCAACTTCGCCGACAGCACGCTGGTCACGTTCGACCTGGGCACGGGATCGGCGAGCTGCGTCGGCAAGGCCGGCGTGCCCGTCTGGGGCATGGCGTCCGGTGGCGGGCCTGGGCATGTGCCGGAACCGGGTACCGTGGCTTTGATGTCGATAGGCATTGCCGGTCTGGTGCTTCGCCGCCGCGGCCGTCGCGCCGCCTCGAAGTCGTAGAGGACTGAGAACCTTCGGCTCATAACCTCCGTTCCTTTTGCTGCGAGTTCACCAGTGCATGACGGGGCGACCAGGGTCGCCCCGTCGTCTTTTGCCTGCGCCGGCTACGGAATGGTGATCGGACGCACGCCCCTCGTTCCCGATTTCGCCGGCGGGATTTCGCGGGCCACGGTGAATAAACCATGTTGCAGGCGAGTCTAGCGGCAGGTCAGGAGTCGCGAGGCCCAAAGGCCAATCGGCCTTCTCCGGCGGCAACGGCCGGCGGGTGCGGCCGGGTTGCTCCGGGCCTCGGCCCCAGACAGAAGGAGGTGTGTCATGAGAGCCCTTGCGACGCGATTCGCCGTGCCCCTGGTTGCGATGGTCGCCTGTCTTGCTGTCAGTGTGCGACCGGCTGACGCCGGCGTCCATATTGACATCAGCATCGGCCTGCGGCGCCCCGTGATCGTCCGGCCCGTCGTCGTGCAGCCGGCCGTTGTCAGGTCCGTGGTGGTGCAGACCGTCCCGGCGGTTGTCACGACCACGGCGTACTCGGTGCCGACGTACACATACAGCCAGCCGGTGGTCGTCCAGACGGTGCCGGTGGTGGTGCAGCCACAGGTAATCGTGGTCCGAACAGCGCCGGTGGTGTATACGACCATCAGCTACCCGCGGGTGGTTGTGCGCGCCCCGTTGCCGCGACCGGCCGTGGGCCGGTTTCGCCCGAGCATCACCCGGACCGCGTGGGACCGCCGTGACACGCATGACCGGCGTGACAAACGCGACCGTCGCGACCACGACCGCGCCCCGCGGCGCCGGTAGGCCGAGGCGCTTCGTGGGGAAAGGCCGTGGCAGGTAGGCGGCTTTCCCCAGTACCCGGTCTGCTTCATAGCGGGTGCCACGGACAGGCCGTCCCGCTGGAGTCGCGAGACTTCGGCGGGACGACTGTCTGTGCCCGCCGCTGCCACGGTCATTCCCGCCGCCGCCGTTTCACGCTGACGGCGCGGCCTGACCACGGCGCCCTCATGTTACTGTCTTGTGGTGCGTCCACCCCGCGCGGGGGCGCACAATTGTGTTGAACCCGCTCGCATGACGGGCTAGAGTGACCGTCTCTGCACTGGTGCTTCGGCATGATCGGCGGCCTGACATGCGGCTCTACCGCGACCCGGTTCACGGCGACATCCTGCTGTCGCCTCTGGCGACCCACCTCATCGACACGCCCGAGGTTCAGCGCCTGGGCCGCATCATGCAACTGGGCTTCGCCCACCTGGTGTTCCGCGGAGCCACGCACACGCGGTTTGCCCACGGCGTCGGCACCTACTGGGTAAGCCGCGAGATTCTGCGACACGTCCAGGCGAACCACGCGCGGCTCGGCCTGCCGCTTCCGGCCGCCCTGGCCGAGGGGCCGCTCGACTTCGCGACGCTCGGCGAGGTCGTCTCGGCCGCGGCGCTGCTGCACGACATCACCCACATCCCGTTCGGCCACACGCTCGAGGACGAGCTCCAAGACATCTACCTGAAGCACGACGCGCTGGAGAACCCGCGGCTTTACACGCTGCTGTGGGATTCCAGGAGCAGCCTGGCCCGCGTGTTCGAGCGCCCGGAGCCTCACGTCGCCGGCCTCGACAACCAGACGCTACGATGGCTCATCTACCTGGTGCTGGCGTTCCGCGAGGACATCGAGGCCGTGCCCTGGCGGAGCTTCACCGACCTGCTGACCCGCGCCAGGGACCGCGTGGCGGCGAGCGCGCGGATCGACGAGCCGACGCGGTCCCGGTTCACCGACTTCCTGGGCGGCGCGCTCGATGCATTTCGCGACCTGACGCGCCGCGGACTGTTCCAGCCGTTCATGGCCGACGTGGTCTCCGGCACCGTCTCGGCCGACCTCCTGGACTACACGGCCAGGGACCTGTTCTTCACGGGCGTGCGCGGCGACTTCGACCAGCGGATCATGCACTACTTCTTCATCGGCGAGGACACGCTCACGCAGACGCACCGCCTGGCGCTCGACGTGGTGAGCCCGCGCGGCTACGCGCGGACCGAGGTCACCAGCGAGATCATGAATCTCATGCGGCTGCGCTACTCGATGGCCGAGCGGGTCTACTATCACAAGAACAAGGTGGCGGCCTCGGCCATGCTGGCCCGCGGGCTGGTCGGCCACGACATGCCGGCCGACTCGAACCCGTACGACGATCCGCAGTCGGTGCTCCGGCCCGAGATGAGCGACGAGGAAATGGTGCGGCGGCTGATCCGCGCCTCCGACGCCGGTGATGCCGGCGGGTCGCCCCCGGCCGGGGTGCTCTCGGCTCGCGAGGCCCGCGACCTCGGCCGGGCCATTTTGAATCGCCAACTGTACGTGCCGGCCGCCGTGCTGACGGCTGCCACCGCGCGCGAGGTCGGCACGCCGGAGAAGTACGCCGCCTTTTTCCGCGGCCGGCCCGGCGGACGCGAGCGGCTCCAGGCCCTCCAGGGGGAGCTCTCGGCCATGACCGGCCTGGGGCCTCACAGCGTCCTCATCTACTGCCCGCCGATCAAGATGCAGGCCAAGGCCATCAACGCCCCCGTCCGCTTCGAGGAGAACCACATCATCCCGCTGTCGCACCACCCCGACTTCCGCGACGAGGCCGAGATGCTCAACCACCGCTACCAGAACCTCTGGAAGACCTTCGCCTTCGTCCACCCGCAGGTGGTCCGCACGCCGGGCATGGTGACGCGCGTCGTCGATGCCTTCTGCCGGTGCCTGGGCATCCCGCTGGCCTGGGCGCAGCGCGTCGTCGCCACGGAGTCCATCGCCGAGGCCCTCGGCGACGAGGCCGCCAAGCCTCATGACCTGTAAGGGGTGGCATGGCCACGCTTGCGTGGCCATGATGGCCGTCGAGGAGCGAACATGCTCACGCCCCTCGACGGGGCTCGGGAACTGCGTCAAGCGTGAGCATGCCACCCCCTGTCCCGCAGCCGGGTGCCACGACGGGTGGCATGGCGACACCGCCGTTCGACAAGGCTCACGGCAAGCAGGGGTCGCCATGATGCTCCCGGTCAGGACTCCGGCGGGAGCGTCTCGTCGTCCTGAGGTCGCGTGCTGCGGTAATCCCTGTGGAACTGCCGTTCGATTTCGTCGCGCGGCAGCACGAGCGAGGTCGGCCGGCCGTGAGGGCACGTGGCCGTCTGCTCCGCGATGTGCCGCTTGGCCAGCAGGCTCTGAACCTCCTCGGCCGAGAGGGCGTCGCCGGCCTTGACGGCAGCGCGGCACGCCATCCGGTGCAGCAGCTCGTCCAGCACGTCGTCCACGGTGAGCTTGTCGCCGCTTTCGCCCGCCCAGTCCAGCAGGTCCCTGAGGACGCGCTCCGGCTGGGCGCGGTCGCTCAGCATCATCGGGAACGCTTGGATACCGATCGACGCGGTGCCGAACGGCTCGAACTCCACGCCCAGCCGCGCCAGTTGCTCGTGGTGCTCCTCCAGGAACGCCCGTTCCCGCTGCGTCACGTCGAGCACCGCGGGAATCAGCAGACGCTGGCTTTCCAGCGGCCCCGCGCCGAGGCGGCTGCGCAGCTCCTCGTAGATCACCCGCTCGTGCAATGCGTGCTGGTCCACAATGAGGATGCCGTCGGCCGTCTCGGCCACGAGATAGGTGTTGTGCACCTGGACCGCGTGGGGCTCCGCACCGTCGCTTTCGCGTGGCGGCGTCGCCCCCGGCGGCGGCGCCTCGCGCTCGTGCGGCACGGCGGGCCCGGCGGCGGCAGGCGGACTCACATCCGCGCGGCCGGGCGGAGCCTGCACGTCGGCGGGCCGGCGGAAGTCTCCATGGCTCGGCGCGGCCGCGGCACCGTCGCCCCGGCGGAATGAGAACCGGTCCTGGCTGTTCGACGGCGGGGCGCGCAGGAAGTCGGCCATGGATTGGCGGATGCGCATCTCGCGCTCACTTGCGTCGGCGTCGCCCGGCCGGGCGGCGGCGTGCGGCGGCGCGTCACCGGCCGTACGGCCCGTATGGGGCGCCAGGCGGCCCTCGATGCGCGGCGCCAGGTCGGCCGTCAGGAACCGCTGCCGCAGCGCGGCCAGCACCTCGCGGTAAAGCTGCTGCCCGTTGCGCAGGCGGACCTCGATCTTGGTCGGGTGGACGTTGACGTCCACGTCATCAGGCGGCACCGTGAGGTAGAGGAACACCACGGGCTGGCGGTTGCTCTCAACCAGGCCGCGGTAGGCCTCGCGCACCGCGTGCAGGAGCGACCGGTCGCGCACGTACCGGCCGTTGACGAAGAGGTACTGCATCCGGGTCGACGCGCGGCTCTCGGCGGGCGGCGCGGCGAGCCCCCACAGGCCGCCGACCGGCGTGTCGCTGCGGATCTCGATGAGCTGGTCGGCCAGTTGGCGGCCGAAGAA
>Ga0272441_10011925_pt1 | contig 12806 bp, 10 predicted proteins | sample SSMProp6N_FD_193582 | JGI IMG/M metagenome (GOLD analysis project Ga0272441, IMG submission 193582) | Marine sediment archaeal communities from Little Sippewissett salt marsh, Falmouth, MA, United States - SSM-Prop-6N | ecosystem: Environmental > Aquatic > Marine > Wetlands > Sediment ...
GTCGTCGAAACAGTAGAGAATGAAACCGTCATTGTCGAATCCGGTTCCCCGTACCGCGGCGGTAGACACGGGGCTGCGCACGCGAAAATCCGTGTTCAGCCCTTGGGTGCTGCGAACCTCAGCCCGTATTCGGCCCACCGGCATGCTCAGACCGGTGACGGACACGTTGTTGCGGACCTCCAACTCATCGATGCGAATCCGGGTTAGGGCCCTTAAGGTGAGCACCGAGCCCCCAACCTCCAGGACCGCCTGAGAATTAAATCCTGTGGAGATAGTCGCCCTGAGGGGCAGCTCCATTCCCACGGCGGCTGGAAGCCAGGCTTCACCGGGCCGCTGCATCTCCACCTTGCCGACGATCCTGCGGACTACAGCCGTGTTCTGCGCAAACACAGCTCCGGCGGCCAAGACAATAATGAGCATTCCTATGACTATTGTTTTATTTCGAATCATAACAGCGCCTCCTTACAGGCTTGTCGAAAGCTCGACCTTGGCCAGAAACTCGGGCTTGCGCTCGGAAGTGAATACACCGAAACCTCCGGTTCCGGGCAGAAATACCCCCATTCTCAATGATAGCCCCAAATCGGAAAAAACTCTGGCCACCAGGCTGGCCTCGATCTCCGTTCCCAGGTACATCCCGTCCGAGCTCGGATCCACTTTATCCAGGGAGATGTCCGAAAAGGTGCTGCGGAAGTAGGTCCGCACCCCCAGTCCGGGCTGGATGTTGGCCAGGGATTGGTTGGGATGGCGGAACAAGGGGCGAAGTGTATAGAGGAAGTCGGCGTACATGAGATTGGCCAGAGCGGGGCTGAAAACCAACCCGGTGATCGGTTGGTTGATGGGCCTGAAATCCTCCAGGCTGAGCCCCTCCCATCCGGGCAGCAGCACCAGGGGCAGAAAACCGCTTCCGTACTGGATCTTCAGGTGAGCCCGGGAGGAGAGCAGGTCCTCGTTGAAGTAACGAAAACTGAAGCCGTAGAGGAAGGACAGCAGGAAGGTGTTCTTGGCCGCAACTTTGCTCTGTCCGGAGCTCAGGGTGAAGTGGGAATCGAGGTACAGGGTCGGGCTCAGTCGATTTGAGGTGGCCAGACCCAGATACTGGGTGTGGATCTGCTCGGCGGCATCGGTGCGCAGATCGAATTGGGCCAAGGCCTGCAGCGTCGTTTCCCTGCCCCTGCGACCTGCCGGGAAGTTAAAGGCGCTCTGTACCAGGGCCCGACTGGGCCCGAAAAATTGGGTACCGACGTCCGCCTCCAGCAAATCGTCCGCTGACACACGGATCTCCGAGCTGGGATTCAGCAGCAGCCCCGTGTAGGCGGCCCCCAGTTGGATATACACTTTCGGGAAGAAAAACCCAAAGCGCAGGCCGTCGGCCGGATGGCTCAGAATCAATCCGGTGGCGTCCTTGAACACGAAGCGTCCGGCGGTGAGCTCCAGCACCGAGCTGCGGGGGAAAATCCCCGTAAAGCGCAGCAGATCCACGTCGAAGATGTAGGGCCGCTCGAGGCTGTAGGTGTAGCTGCCCTGGGCCGTCAGATCCCAGGAGCCTCCTTCTGCGGTCCTCTGGTACATTCGACCCCAGAGGGCCGCCACGAACTCCAGCTCCCATTCCGGCGCGCTGAGCATCGGGCTTACCCGAAGGGAAGCGGCGGTGTCTGCGGTCGCGCCCCAATCCAGGTCAACGGCGGAAACGAATCCCACGACCAAAGTAGCCAGCACTACAACTATCGCCAGGATGAAGGTTGTGCGTTTCATGAAACACCCTCCCGCTGGTGCAGCACCCGCTCCAGCATGCGCAGCGCTTCGTTCCCGGACAGTGCCATACCGGGAATGGCCGGCCCCTGAATGACTCCGGCGTATTCCATCTCCCGGGCGGCGTAGCGCGGACCGGGTAGAATCCGGTACATGATCCCACCGGGTAGCTGAAAGGCTCTCATAAGCATGAACGAGTACTGCCCGAGAGTAAGACGATCCGCGGAACCCAGTCCCTGCACAGCGAATCCCTCCTGTTCGGCCAAAGAAGCTGCCTGCTGCGGGGAGACCTCCTCCGCCGCCCTACCGGTGGCAACGAGTAGAAGGTAAGCGGCGTTGCCATAGGTCAGCTGTTCTTCCCCCAGGATACGATCCAGCACCTCATTGGACTGGGCCGGGGCCCACAGCACCGAAAGCAGCAGAAAAACCAGTGCAATGAATCCAATCTTTTTCATGCGCTCCTCCCTTCTCGAAGAGTGCTGTCTATTATAGGAGAGGTAAGTACCGCGTGCAAGACGATTATACTCAGGATTAGACACCCCCTAGCAGCTTGACGATGAGCAATATCGGCCCATGAACGAATCGTTTTACCGGATCCGGGCCCTGTGTAGAGCCTGTTCTACCCATTCGGTAAACGTGGGGAATGATAATCAAGCGGGACTATAACGAAAGGTCTGAACTAGAACTTGTACCCGAATTTGCGCAGCATCTGCCTGCGCTCTTCCTTATCCTTCGGTCCTTCCACGCCCTTGGGCGGAAAGCCGTCTACAACTCCTACGATGCCCCTGCCCTGTTCGCTCTCGACGACCAGCACCTGCAGGGGATTGGCCGTGGCGCAGAATATCCGGGCCACCTCCTGGCAGGCCTTGATCTGATTGAGCACGTTGATGGGGAAGGCCTTGCGCAGAATCAGGTAGAAACTGTGCCCGGCTCCAACCCGGTGGGCGCATTCGGTGGCCTGCTCGACAAGCTTCCCGTCGTTTCCCTCCGTACGGATCAGACAGGGACCGGAGGCTTCGCAGAAGGACAGCCCGTATTCAATCCCGGGGACAGAGCAGTTCATGATTTCCGCCACATCCTCCACGGTTTTGATGAAATGCGATTGACCGACGATGATGTTGCAGCCTTCCTCCCACTCGAGACTGATCGCTTGAACTTCCAAAGCCATAACTACCTCCCCTCGCCGTCTATTTCAAGGATGGCATCCAGCTGGATCTCTGCCGCTGCCACGGGCTGCTGGATACCCCAATTCTCCAACACCTGCGGGTGTATCTCTCCTATCATGCCGATCGTTTGACCTTGATACACTACCGCCCCGGCCCTCCCCGGTACGAAGCGGGGGTCCTCCAAAGTCTCCAGGGTGTATTCCCGGGACAGATAGAAGAATACCGCGGACAGGTGCGAGTTTACGTCGTTGAAGCTCGCCTCCCGGTCGCAGGACAGGAAACTCAGGGCCGTCACTGTCCGGGAACCGTAGTTTTCCTTGTCATCCAAATAGGCAACCTTACCGACTTCGAAGATGCGATGGGGATATACCGCATTGGAGGAAACCGACTCCGAGTACAGAAGATTCGGCAGCTGGGAGTTGCGCAGCACTGCGAAACTCTCGCTCATCGGATTGGCGATTTCAATCAGATCCCCCCCGCTGATGTTCATCCGTTCCACGAAATCCCGGTGCGATCCCAGGTAACTGTAGACCATCTCCTGGTAGCCCTGGCCGACCAGGATCTGCCGCACCTCCCGGCTGAAGTGCTCGATCTCCGATAGCCGCCCCACCGTGAACTCCTCCGGCCAAACCGGCTCGAAACTGCTCATGCCCCGGCCGATCATGACCTCCTCGATCACGTCTACGGGGTGGAGGAAATCGTTTCGATACGGCGGCGGATTTACAGTCAACGTGTTTCCCGAGCGGCTGACCTGGTTTCCCATCCGCCGGATACAGGCCTCGGCCTCCTCCGCAGAGATTTCCTCTCCCAGCATGCGTGAAGCTTCGCCGACCTCCATGGACACGGGTTTCTGGAAGTAGTAGGGGGTGACCAGCTCTCGCCCGTAGGTCGTGTCGAAGGGGTAGAGCACGCGAACCGGCAGGATCTCATAGCCCAGATCGGCGAAATCGCAGGCGACGATCGAACAGGCCACCAGCAGGCTGTCCAGATCCGGACCGGTCAGCTCGACGAAATGATGGGAATCCCCGACCTCCACCGCCCCAAGATGGGCGCTGTTGATGATCGGGGGCATGCTCAAGGTCTCACCCTGGTCGTCCTCCAGGTAGGGAAAACGTTCAAAGTTCTCGATGATCCAGCCGAACTCCTGCCCCTTGGCATGGGTTTTGAGGATATCGCGAAGGGACATCTCCCAGCTGTAATCCAGGGGAGTAAAGCGGGTTGCTTCCGGATCCGCCGCCCGGTAGTGCACGGGAAACTTCATCAGGTCTGCCCGGTAGACCCCCATGGCTATGGTGCTGCGTTTACGACCGTAGTTCCAACACAGCTTTTCCTGGGCGTTGATCATGTCCACCAGAATCGCTTCAGTGACCGGCACTCCACGGGCGATAAAAGCGGCAATGTAGGGGCGGATCTCCTTCAAGGCCTTGTCCACCCTGATTTCCCGTTCGCCGGTCTCGCGCAGGTCGCCCTCTTTCGAAAAGAAGGTGTATTCCGGTACCCTTCCCTCCCGAAAGGCCCGCAGCTGGCGTACCAGCCCCGGGCCGGACCAGAGATCCGGACGATTGGTGTCGTTGAGTTCTATCTTCAGACTGTTCTCCTCGGGATTCCAGTCATCGACCTCCGCCTTGGCCGCCTCAAGCAGTTCGGCAAACTCCTGTTGGCTGGGCCGTTCACCGTGGTCTCCACCAGCCTTCGGCGGAATGCCGGAAGGCCGTTCACCGTGGTCTCCACCCTCGGAACGCCGCACCGCGAGCATCTCGAAGAAACTATTCTCTTGCAATTCGATCTTGGGCATGAGTTATCTCCGTCTCCGCAGGCGCACCTGCTCGATATCCGGGGTGAACAGATCCCGCAGGTCGTTCAGACCCAATGCCACCAGGGCCATGCGATCGATGCCCAGCCCCCAGGCCGCCACCGGCACCTCGATCCCCAGCGGCTTCGTCACCTCCGGCCGGAAGATCCCCGACCCGCCCAGCTCGAACCACCCGAGTTTGGGATGACGGATATGGATCTCCACGGAGGGTTCGGTAAAGGGAAAGTATCCGGGCACGAACTTGTACTCCTCCGCCCCGGCCACTTCCACGGCGAACATCTTGAGCAGACCCAGTAGGGTCTTGAGGTTGACCTTCTCTCCCAGGGCAATACCCTCGGTCTGGTAGAAATCGGCACGATGGGTGGCATCCACCTTATCGTAGCGAAAGCAGCGTACCACTCCGAAGTACCGGCCCGGAACCTTGGCCTTGGGCAGGGTCTTGGCGGACAGTACCGTTCCCTGACTGCGCAGGATGAGGCGCCGGGTGAAGTCCCTGTCGAAGGGATAACGCCATCCCAGGCTGCCGGTCTGCCAGCCGTCCTCGTGGCAGGCAGCTACCTGATCCAGATACGGCTGTTCTATTGCCTTGGCGTGGGTGGGATTCTTGACGTAGTAGACGTCGTGAATATCCCGGGCTGCGTGGAACTGGGGCATGAACAGGGCATCGCAGTTCCAAAACTCCGTCTCCAGCAGGGGGCCGTCGAACTCCTCGAAACCGAGAGAGTTGAGTTTGTCCTTCAGCTCCTCCAGGAATTCCACGTAGGGGTTCTTGCGTCCCAGAAGCACGCGCTGGGCAGGGGTGTTGATGTTGTAGGAGCGAAAAGCGGCGTTCTTCCACTCCCCGCTGCGTAGAATCTCCGGGGTGATCTGTCCGATCTCCTCCCCGCTCACACCGGCCCGGTGAAGCTCCTCGGCCGCCTTCAATCCAGCCTGTGTCAACCGGTAGGCAACCTGCTCCCGCTCGATAACCCGAAACATGCCCTTATCCGCCCCGCGCTTGCGGCTCAAAGACTGGATCAGGGTCTTCTGCTCCTCCGACAGATCCTGTTCTAATTTCGGGGTCTGGTCGCCAAAAAGGGACAGAAGGTCTCGCCTCTTTTTCAGCTCCTCCTGCTTGGTTTCGTCCTTGCACGCCACCTGCTTCTGCTCGTTCATTGCGAGCAATCCCCAGCCGGCAGCGGCGCCAAAGGCCGAGCCCACCTCCTTGTTCTCCAAACCGAGCTTTGCAGCGGCCTCCGGCAATTTACTGGGCCCTTCTTTTTGTACGAGACTGAAAAGACGCTCCTCCGGAGTTCCCTTGTCTCTGTACTCGATCCCCAGATCGGTAATCGAATATTCGGTGACCTTTGTCCGATCGGTTTCTTCGATCAGCTGCTTGGCTTCCAACCAGGCAAAGGCCTGGTTGCTCTGACCCGGCTTGTAGCTCAGCTCCTGCTTTAGACGCTCAGGATTGATAGAATCCCCGCCTTTGAAATGCAACAGGACCCGAATTTCAAGAGGATGGAGTTCTTTAATCAACTGTTGATGTTCCATTCTCTGTACTCCCAATCAGTTTCCCCGCTAATGAGCGCAGGAATAGACCCACATCGGTCACGATTCCTATTGTGTGGGCCGAACCGCGATCCACCAGCTTCGTGATCACGGATGGTTGAATATCTACGCAAATCGTCCGTACAGACGAAGGCAGCATATTGCCTACGGCGATCGAATGCAGCATGGTTCCCAGCATCAGAACCAGGGAGGCTCCCCGCAGTATCTGCTCATAGCGGCTCTGAGCTTCGATCATATCGGTCACCGTATCCGGCAGCGGCCCGTCATCCCGAATTGAACCGGCCAGGGCAAAGGGGATGTTCTCCCGTATCAATTCGAACATAACTCCCCGATCGAGCTGTCCGCCGTCCACAGCCGCGGACAGGGAACCGAAGCCCTGGATCCGGTTGATGGCCCGCATATGATTACGGTGACCCTGGGCTACAGGCTTGCCCGAGGCCAGGTCGATTCCAAGAGAGGTGCCGAACAGCACCGACTCCACATCGTGCACGGCCAGGGCGTTGCCCGACAGAAAGCCCTGGACATACCCGTTTCGAATCAAAGCCGCCAGGGCCGGTCCTCCCCCCGTATGGATAACAACCGGTCCGGCAACAACCACACAGCGCTCTCCCGCCTGTTTGTGTGCCTCCAACTCCTCGGCTGTCTTATCCACCGCCACCTCGACGCTTCGCTCGGAGGAAACATCGTTGGTCATGAAACCGAAAGATCCGGTCTCCCGATCACGGAAATTCGGAAGCAACCGTATCGATTCTGATCCGCAGAGAACAGGATCGTCCTTCTTCAACTCCCGCAGCTTCTTGCAGACCAGCTCGCCTGCCTGCAGCACAACAACCCCGTCCATGCGCTGTTCACGCACCTCCCGCCAGGAGCCTTCCACGAACACCTGGGTGTTGTGATGGGTAGTGGAGTAAAACTCCCTCGGAGCGTATGCATCCGCCGGGGCGGGTTCAAAAACCGCTTCCGGGGTGGCTCTTTCATAGCAGCCCAAGTCGATCAGCTTGGCCGAGACCTCTCTCAACGCTTCGCCACTGTCGCAGTGCAGCTCCAAATCGAGATGAGAGATGTCTTGGTTTGTCTTTCCCAGCTGGAAATCGATAATCCGGTAATCTGCACCTTCTTCGATGATCAGGTTCAGCATCCCGGTCAATAATCCCGAATCTACCAGATGCCCTTGGGATACAAACCGCCGTACGAACGGGGACATAGTATCCCATAGAACTACTGATTGGCCGAGCCCTTGTCAAGACCCGGAGACAGACCCGGGCACGGGGCTACAGTGCCAGTTCCTCTTCGAACCTGGCTATAGCCTGGTTGAGAAATTCGACCCGCTTTCTGGCCAGACGCCGGGCCTTGGGAAAAAAGAACGTTTCAGCGTAACCCCGCCAGCGCTTCAGCAGCTCGATCACCTCGCCCATGGTTTTGAGATGGTGCCAGAAAAACGACCCGATGGACAACCTGATCAGACCGATCACGCCCAGGGTTTCCAGGAGATTTGCATCGTGCAGGAGTTTGCCTTCGATCGACGGCTCTTCGTTGGGTGCCTCATCCTCTTCACCGGGCATATGATACAAGATAGCCTGATATACGGTTTCGATCTTGCCAGGGGCAAAACCGGTCTCTCCAAGAATCGCCCTGGCCTTCTCCGCCGAGCTTTTCGGATGCCCGGAGCTCATTTCGATATCATGAAGAAAACAGGAGGCGTGAAGCACCTCATCGTCATACTCCATGCCTTCGCCGATCTTCCTGGCCAGTCGGTAGATACGATAGGAGTGCTCGTATCCGGAGGCCAAGCGTCCGGCCGTCAGGTCCTTGGCGTACTGCTGAATCAGCTTTCGCATGAATTTACCCTCTCATGATATTGTAAGAGATTGGCCGATCGCCTGGCAACATGCCATAGGATCAAGTAGACTGATATCCTCCATGAGGAGTGCAAGCAAGATGGGAGGTGGTGCGCGGATGGGCGGCCGGAAAAAGGGATTCTCTTCGGTGTGGGAGGATTGGCAACAGATCGACGATCTGCTGCCCGCCATAGCAGAAAGCGGGTTTCAGGGCATCGAGCCAACCTTCATTCCCGCAGCCATCCCCTCGCCTCAAAACTACCAGCGGGAAGCCGAGAAGCTGAAGGGCAGGTGTCGGGACCTGGGCCTGGAGATCCCCAGCATGCGCGGCGGGAGGGGATTCTGGGACACGATCCCTTCCCCGGACAGCCGGCGAAGAAGCGATGCGTTAGAGCATGGGAAACGGGCCTGTGAATGTCTTGCTCTGCTTGGGGGAAAGACCCTGCTGGTTGTACCGGGGCGGATACAACAGGAAACCAGCTACCAGGAACACTGGAAACGGGTGGTGGATTTTTCCAGGCTAATCGGTCAGATTGCCGCGGATTACGGCATTACCATCGGCTTGGAAAACGTGGAGGCTCGCTTCCCTCTCTCGGTTCGAGACTGGCAGGACCTGCTCACCGAAATCGATCACCCCTTTGTACGCATCTACTTCGACGTGGGTAATGTATTCTGGCTCGGATTGGGCTTCCCGGAGCAGTGGCTCATCTCCCTGAAAGACTGGATCTGTGCCCTTCACTTCAAGGATGCAACCTTCGGGGGGCATCTGGTGAACCTTCTGGCCGGGGATATCGATTGGCCGGCGGTGAACAGGGCTCTAAAACTGATCAACTACCAGGGCTGGATCAGCGTCGAGCCGGACTGGTATCGCCACGCACCCGAGCGTTTGCCGGCACGGCTCTCCTCCGATCTGGATGCTATTCTGTCCCTGTAAACAGTACGCTGCTCCCGCTGATCGGCCTGCACTGTAGAATGGAGACGGCTTTTTCCTCCGGGCGGTAGTACCGTTGCTCCAGAGCCTCGGAAACCGGACGGACTGCCTCTTGGTGAACCAGCAGCATCATGCATCCCCCCAGGCCCGCTCCCGCCAATTGGGCGCCCAGCACGCCGTCCACGCCGAGAGTTATATCGACCATTCTGTCGATCTCCGCAATACTGCAATGGTAGGCTCCGGGCTGCCACTGCAGCTGGGCCCTCATAACCCTCTCCAGATCCCCGCTTTCCAGATCATCGATCAGGCCCAGCAGGTAGCTGTTGCCGGTGGGCGGGACATGGGGTAGCAATTCCCCCTCCGCAGAGAAGCGGACAACCCGATCCCCGTCGTGGGAGACGTTCATCAGCCGCCCGATTTCCTCCAGATCGGCTTGCTTCAGGGCTTCGGCAAAACGACGGCTGCGCTCGCACTCGGCCAATCCATATAGCACCACCCCCCGGATCGGATAAATTCCATCCGCCGGTTCTTCGTGATTATCGAACAGGGGCTGTAATCTATCAGCTGGAATGAGATCCCGCAGCTCCTCGCGGTTGGTCTTTTCAGGAAGATGGAGAAGAATCTTGTAGATCCAGGTGAGAGGGATGTTCAGAGTGCGGGTGTTGACATCCCGCAGATGCTGTACCAGGGGTGCGTATTGGGGGAAGTACCTCTTGATCAACAGGGTACCGATCCGGTAACAGGCAACCCGGTGGTTGAACTGGTTCCTGGCATTTGTGGTTTTCTGTGCCTTTACGCCGGAATCACATACCAGCAGGGCATGATCCTCAAGAAAGGGAACAATCTCCTCAACGGCAAAATCGAAAAAGGTGACCTTCACGACTTTACCCGGCTGGCCGTACTTGATGGCCGCGTGATCGGCACTTCCTCCGCGGGTTCCAACGAACCACTCACCCTGACCGCAGAGATCCACAAACTGAGAGGGAAAGGTGTTCAACCTGTTGACCGCTACCAGGGCTTCTGCTGCGGTCACCACCAGGGCCGAGGAGGAGCTCAAACCGGCGGCGATCGGTATGTTTCCGCCGACGACCAGGTCCACACCGCACAACCTTTGATCGGAAAACTTCTTCTGCAGACGCAGGGCGGCCGCCTTGACGTACTGGGACCAGTCACCTCCGGCTTGCAGAACCAGGTGAGACACCTTCTCACTGTTGATCAGTGAGATCCAGTCGTCCCAGGGCAGCTGGGAAATCAGCTCGCCGATGGAGAAGCTCCGATCGGGAAAACGGGACCGCTCCAGGTTGTACAGGCAAAGCTTGTCATCCCGGCGGGGCCGGACCACGGCAAGCGTTTCATAGCCGATGGTCATCAGATTGCAGTGCCCCCCCTGATGATCCACGTGGCGGCCCATCAGGTTGACCCGGCCGGGGGAATGCACCAGCAGCACCCGGTCGTCCCCCTGGAGAATGCTGCCTGCAAACTCGAGCAGACGAACGTAGGCCTGAAAGCGTTCGTCCAGAAAGCTACTGTCCGAACCGTACAGTCTCTCAAACTCCTCCGCCAGCCCACCGTTATCGGGCTCACCCCCCGCTGCATCCCGGAAGGCCCCGAGCCATTCGCCGATTCGGCGGAAGTGAGCTCCCTCGGGGAGGGCAGGAGCGTGCTTCTTCTTGTTCCTGGTTTGGATATAGGCTTCAATCTCCAGAAGCTCCGCCGGATTGTTGAAGGCCATTACCGCGTGCTCATCCTCCACCGTGAGCGCTCTGACCGCAAAGTTTCTGCCGTCGCGGTCTCGGGCCTGGCTCAGAATTGTGATCATGTCCGGCAGATACTCCTCCCTCTGGGCGTTGTTGCGGTCCAGTCGCTGGAGTACGAACTGGAGAGCTTGCGTTTTCACCAGATAGACGGAGCTGTTGTATAAACGTATGTCTTCGATCTGCCCAGGGCTCAGACTGATGGTCCGGCCTTCCCGATCGAGGAAATCGAAACGCGTCAATTCTTCAGGAACAAGCTCCAGCAATTCCTCAGCCGCCGGTCCCCGCTTTTGCTCCATTAACAGCTTCCACAGTTCTCCAAAAGCCTTCGCGGCTTTCTGATCGCTGAACTCCTCTCGAATCAGCTCGAGCATCCGTTCCCGGGAGAGGGGATTTCCCCCTTCCGCCTGCCTGCGCAACTGCCCGTAGATACGCCTCTGGCGCACATCCGCCGCCTCCACATCAGCCAGCACCGAGTCATCCGAATCGAGGAGAATTCTGCCCAGGTTTGTGGTGTGACGCCGCGGCAGGGCCAGAAAAGCCAGATCGCAGTTTTGACTGTAGAACAGGTCGAACAGCTGCTCGAGAACCTGGGGCTCGATCAATCTGTCTCCGGCTACAATCAGAACCTCCGCCTGGTTGCTCAGGGCCTCCAACACCTTGGCCCCCTGGCGTGCCGCGTGAGCCGTTCCCAGCTGCTCGGCCTGGTAGGTATAGATGACGTTTTCCGCCGCCACCGTGTCCATCACCTGGCCAGCCATGGCGCCGACCACGATGATGTGGTGGGCAATACCGCAGGCATTGTAGATTTCCAGGCTTCTGTTGATGGCGGCCTTCCCGTCGATGGAGAAGCATACCTTGTGAAGCTCGGCGGACTGCATGCGCGTGCCCTTGCCCGCCGCCAGGATAATCGAATATTGCGGAGCCCTCATCAGCTCACTCCCTTGCTGCTTTCGAATCAGAGGTGTTGATCGTGAGGATCTTCAGAGCATTCCCACCCACGATCTTGTCGAACACTTCGGGGGTTATCTGATTCTCTGCACGAAGTGTGCGCAGATAGCCCAGATGAGGCATCCTTCCCTCCGCCCCGCCGAAGCATACATCTGTACCGAATAAAATCCTGTCTTGGAATTCAGTTAGGAAGTTCACAGCAAAATCCTTGTCGCGGCTGATGGCGTTGAAGCCGCTGTTGGCGGATATATCGGCGTAAAGACGGGGATAACTTCTCAGCAGGCGGCTCAATGCTCCCTCCTTGCGAATCGGTCCGGTTGGATAGACGAACTTCTTCTCCGGCGTGATATCCCCCTCTATCTCCGCCCAGAATCCCGGCGCGTGCCCGATCACCGTGGTACCGGGCACTTCCCGCAACAATCTCTCCAAGCGGGGAAGACCGACTTCGTCATACAACCCGTACACACCTCGGCCGGGACCTGTACAGTGAAACAGCACGGGAAGGTCGAAATCACCGCACTGACGGAACAGGCTGATCACCCTGGGATCATCCACGGCGATGTTCGCCGTGATTTCCCCGATGCCGGCGCAGCCGTACTCCCGGAAACGGGCCAGCAGCCAAGAAAAATCGGTTTCCGGCGGGTGCTCAAAATGATGCGGCTCCAGATTACCGAGACAGCCCATCCGGGGGTCGAGATTACCAAAGGCAATAATCCGATCAGGATACTGCCGGGCTGTTTCCAGCTGGCTGAGGAGATCCCCGTTGGGTGCAAAGAGGGATGGGGCTTTGATACTTTCCGGAGACACTCCCGATGGCAGCACCACCGCCTTGTCGATACCCTCCTGGTCCAGGCGCTCGATAAGTCCCTCCCAGGTGACGGGCAGACGGTCCATCCTCTCGGGAGTACGGTGGTCCCCTACGTGGGTATGAAAATCAATAATCATATCCTGCTGCTTCCTCAATCAAAGAAGGGAAACAACGACGGAATATCATCTCTGGTAAATCCGGCGCCGTACTCGCATCCCTCAAAGGCTTCGGCGTAGCGCACCTCC
>Ga0272441_10011926_pt1 | contig 12806 bp, 6 predicted proteins | sample SSMProp6N_FD_193582 | JGI IMG/M metagenome (GOLD analysis project Ga0272441, IMG submission 193582) | Marine sediment archaeal communities from Little Sippewissett salt marsh, Falmouth, MA, United States - SSM-Prop-6N | ecosystem: Environmental > Aquatic > Marine > Wetlands > Sediment ...
CTCTGCTGGGGGCGTGGGGGGAGTGTCCGCCGGATGGGTTCTGCCACGCCGATTTTGACTACAGCGGGGCGGTCGGCACCGCGGATCTGCTGATGCTGCTCGGCGCGTGGGGGCCGTGTGAACCCATCGGCGCCTGCTGTCTCTGGGACGGCACCTGCGTGAACGTCTCGGCCAACGAATGTGCCCTCCAGGGCGACAGCCTCTGGTTCGAGGACGAGGATTGCAACACGTTCCAGTGCCCTGACTGGCCGACCGGCGCCTGTTGTGTCGGTGGTTCTTGCGTCGAGACCAGTACCGAGTACGAATGTTCAGTCCTGGACGGCCTCTGGTACGAGGGTGAGGATTGCGGCACCTTCGAGTGCCCGACCGCCTATTGCGTCGCGTCAGGCGAATGTTACCCGTTCATCATCCGCATTCGTGTGGGCGAGATCAACAACGCCAGTGGCTGCGATACCGGCTACTCTGATTACACCGACTTGTCCACCGAAGCACGGATCGGCTATGTGCAGGAGGTTACGGTGAATGTCGCGGAATGGCATGCGTTGGATCACTGCGGCATCTGGGTGGACTGGGATCAGGACTTGGTCTTCGATCATCCGCGTGACTTGGTAGGCTTCGGGGAGATCCCCTGGGTCGAATGGAGCACGGAGATCGCTCCGCCGCTGGATGCCAAGCCAGGCCCGACGCGCATGCGCATCTGTCTGACGATCGACGACTCTCCTGACGCCTGTGGTCCGCTCGGACCCGGCGAGGTCGAGGATTACACGATCATCGTCATCGAGTGAGTGTTCATGCGAAGGGCATGTCAAGAGCGACGACGATTCGGAGAGGGCAGGTGTTGCTGGCCCTTTTCGACACACTGGACGACGGCCTGAAGAGAAGGGCTGGGGACGGTGATGTATGAACGAGACGAGCCCCGACCGAATGAAGTGACCTGAACCCCGGGAGGAACGGAGTTGGACATGTTCGGTCAACAGACGATCACAACGCCCTGCGCAAGGGCTGCGCGCTGCATCTCACTGCTCCTCGTCTTGAGCGCGACGATGTCTGCCGAGGCGGAGATTGCCGAGATCGGATCGCAAGGGCCTTCGATCGTGCACGGCGCGAGGCGGGCGGTGTGGCCGCATCTGGCCGCATTCGACCGCTCACAGCGCGAGAACGCGGTGCTGGACGTTGAACTGGGCGCCGGCGCCACCACGGAAAATGAGGCGGCGGTCGGGCTCATCGCCGGTCTGTGGAACGACGGATGGTATGACGAAGCCATTAATATGGTGCGCGCGCTCGAGGCCGCCGGTCTGCCACTTGCGGTCGGCGTGTCGTGGAAGGAGCCGGTCCCGCTCGGCGCCGGCGGTCGCGGGATGGATGTTCGTGTCGGCTCGCCCCGTGTTTGGGCGAAGCAGACATCGCTGGAGGGATATTACGATCTGTTCGCCGCCGTCGTCTGGGACTTTCCGGACGGATGGGGCTGGTCCATGAACATGTCCCAGGATTACGGGGCGAGTTGGGTCGAGACGTATTACAAACACACGACCGATGCGGTCCTCGATCTGGACACTGGAGGCGGTGTCGTTTGGTTTGTGTATGTCGCCTACATGTGGGCGGGCGATCCCACGACGCCGAAGATGTCCCGCTTTTGGGTGGACGATGGGACCATCGACATGAACTACGGCGTCCACGAGATCTACAACTCGGCCCCGGCGACGGTGAACGAGATTGGTGTGGATATGACCGAGGGCGTCTTTGAGTGGAGCACCTTCGTGTTCGCCCTCCAGAGTGACGGGCAACTGCGCTTCTTTGGGCCCCTCGAGGAATACCCGACCGGCGTGACCAATGCGGCGGGCGGCCTCGACACGGCATCGGGCGAACAACTAGTGGTGTCGGGGAACGTCGCCTCCTATATCGGTACGGACGGAGGTGTCTACGTTTTGCGCCTACCCGGGAGCCCGATCTACCTGGAGCAGTTCTCCGGCACCCACCAGCACACCTCGATCGCCGCGCATCGGGGAGGCATAGCGACGTACTACATCTGTGCGGTGGAGCACGAATACCCGAACGGGCAGGGCATCAAGCACTGGCTGAGTCTCGACAGCGGCTCGTCATGGTCGCCCAGTTTCCTCGTCTTTCCCGGTCCGAGCGAGGGCGAGTACATGATGCCCGCCGTCGCCGCGTCCAGCGATGGCTATACCGCGGTGTATCAACAGGAGACAGGTTCGTTTGATCAGGTGTTCTTCACGAACAAGCCGGGTCTCCAACTCGGCGAGTGGTGGCAGGATCCCGTGCCCATCAACGACTTCACCGTCGACACCGGCACGCCACTCGAGATCCAAAACACCGGCGCCATCACCGGGGAGGAATCCTACGCGTACGGAATCCTCTACATCACCCAGCATCCCGAGTACTGGTTCACGTGGCCGCTTTATGACCGGTCGCCCGGGCCCGGCGGATACTGCCACGCCTGGGGATACCCGTATCCGGCCCCGTACATCTCGAACGTCAGCGTCGGATCGATCGATCACTCAAGCGGGCTGTCGTACGGCGGATATGGCGAGCACACCGATCACTCCACCGAGATGGAAATCGGCATCGAATACGAGTTGACCGTGACCGCCGCCGACACCGTCGAGACCGATGAGTGCGGGGTCTGGGTCGACTGGAACCAGGATCTGGATTTCGATGATGACGGCGAGGCGTTCGCCGTGACCGGTTCGCCGGGCGAAGGGCCGTACACAGCCGCGATCGTTCCCTCCGGTGGCGCAGCGCTGGGCGAGACGCGCATGCGCATCCGGATCGCGCGCGGGGTCGCGCCCGAGCCCTGCGGCCAGGGCGGTGAGGGCGAGGTCGAGGACTACACGATCGTCGTCAGCGCCGGCTATTGCGCCGCATCCGGGGGCTGCGGGCAGTACATCAGCCGCGTCGAGCTCGCAGACATGGACAACCCGAGCGGATGCGATGAGTACATCAACTACGGCGCCATCGTCGGCAGCCTGACCATCGGCGAGGAATATCCGGTGACGATCACCATCGCCAACGGGTACGATGGCAATCTCGGTGGGCTGTGGATCGACTGGAACGGGGACTTCGACTTCGACGATGCAGATGAGCAGATCGCGCTCTCGCCGGACTGGGGGCCTGGTCCCTATAACGCGACGGTGATTCCGCCCGTCAACGCCGCCCTCGGCGAGACGCGTATGCGCGTGCGCGTTCACCGCGAGGTCGACTGGCCCGAGCCGTGCGGGGATGAGCCTTACGGCGAAGTCGAGGACTACGTTGTGAATGTCGTCGCGAGCTACTGTGCCGCCTCGGCCGACTGCGATTCGTTCATCCAGCGCGTGCAGCTTGGCGATCTGGACAAGACCAGCGAATGCGATGACGGCTACTCGAACTACACCGACCTCTCCGCGGAGATGGTGCTGGGGACGGCGCGCGAGATCACCCTCACCATCGGCAACTCGACCGGTTACGAATACGGCGCGGTGTTCATCGACTGGAACCAGGACCTCGTCTTCGGTTACCCGTCCGAGGAGGTTTCGCTAACCGGCTCACCGGGACCGGGGCCATACACCGGCGCGGTCATTCCGCCTCCCGATGCCGTGCCCGGCCAGACGCGCATGCGGGTGCGCGTCTCCGGCGAGGAGGATCCACCCGGGCCATGCGGCCCGACCGAAACGGGCGAGGTCGAGGATTACACGATCAACATCGTCGAATCGCCCTACTGCACCGCATTCTCGGAATGCGATGAGTACATCAGCCGCGTGCAGATCGGCGACATCGACAACATCAGCGAGTGCGCGTTCGGCTGGTTCGGCTATTCCGATTTCACGCATCTCTCGACCGAGTTGGAGACTGAATCCGAGACGCCGATCACGATCACAATCGAATACGGCGAAGAAGGCGACCAAGGCGGGTTGTGGATCGACTGGAACCAGGATCAGGACTTCGAGGACGCGGAGGAGACGATCGCGCTGGACGGATCGCCCGGCGAAGGACCGTACACCGCTTCCGTCACCCCGCCGCCCGGCGCGCCGCTCGGTGAGACGCGCATGCGCGTTCGCGTTGTGCGCGATCATGAGCCCGAGCCGTGCGGCGAACAGGATGCGGGCGAGGTCGAGGATTACACCATCATCGTGGTCGAAGGCCAGGAGTGTCCCGCCGACTTCGATGGTGATGGCGATGTCGATACCGCTGATCTCCTGTTCCTGCTGGGCGCCTGGGGTACGCCCAACGGCGATGTGGACGGCGACAACGACACCGACACGGCGGATCTGCTGGCACTGCTCGCCGCCTGGGGCGATTGCCCGTAACGCTGCGAGCCGGGCACACCACGATGAAACCGGCACAGATCAACCCCACACCGAACTGCCGACGCGGCGGCCCAGCGGGCCAGGCCGGATCTGCTTGCGAATCGGGACACGATGGACTCTCTCGAAACATATGTTGACGGAGGACTTAGAAATGAATACACAACACTGGGTGAATGGACGTCGGCTGGCCCTCATGCTCATGACCGGAGCGGCGGCGGCCTGGCCGACCAATGCAACACTGGCCGCGAGAGAAGACGGACAACCTGTCGGTCTCCCGGTATTGCATCACGCCGAGTCGGCGCCGCTCTGGCATCGCCTGGCGCATTTCGATGATGCGATGCGCGAGAACGCCACGCTCGACGTGGAACTGTCCGGCGACGCGACGGCCGAAGAGCGGATTGCGGCGCAAGAGATCGCGGCACGATGGAACAACGGAGGATATGACGATGCGATCAACGCGCTGCGCGCGCTCGAGGCAGGCGGTACGCGCGTGGCCGTCGGAACGTCCTGGAAGGAGCCGATCCCGCTTGGCCCGACGGGTTGGGATGCGGATGTGTGGATCGGATCGCCGCAGATCTGGGCGGACGAGACCTGCCTCGGGTCGTACGGCACGAAGTTGTTCGCCGCCATCCGTTGGAACGCGGGCGACGCCATGGGATGGTCGCTCCACATCTCCACGGACCACGGCGTGACGTGGCTTGAGACGTATCACAAGTACACCGACCCGGCCCCGACGACGCTCGACATGGCCGTCGCCTTCAACTACGTCTACATCGCCTACGTCTGGGGCGCCGAGGAGGAATGGGGCCGGCTGTCGCGGCTCTTTTGCAGTAACGGCCAGATCGACTACACCTACGGAAACAACGGCATCTGGTTCGTACTGCACGCCTGGCCCGATGACATCCGCGAGGTGGATGTCGAGCTGGGCACATCTCTTCTCAACGATCGGTTCGTGCATTACTACGCGATTCAGACGAACAACGTGATCCGGCATTTCCATCAGGAGCACCTGTCCGGCGATCCGTTCCAGGAGAGTGCGACCGGTGTGTCTAACGCCTGGGAAGGGCTCGACGCGTCCATCGACCCGAACAGCAGATGGGCATACCCTTTCGTGTCCTACATCGGTGTGGACAGCGGCGTCTACGTCTGGCGGTCGAGTGACGTGATCTCACTCGGCACGTTCACCGGCACGAACCGGGTGACGAGCATCTCTTCGCACGTTCTCTACCAGACGACATACGCCATTCTCGCGGCGGAAGGCCACACCGACTTCGGACAGGGCATCCGGTACTGGGTGAGTCGCGACAACGGCGATACCTGGGCCCCAAGCTGGCTGGCGTATCCGGTGTCCGGCGAAGGGGACTATACGATGCCGGCGGTGAACGCTTCCGCCTACGGCTTCGCCGCCGTCTATCAGCAAGAGACCGGAAGTTTCGACACGCTCTTCTACCGGCAGCGACCGGGTCTGTCCGTGAGTAGCCCGTGGTGGGAAGACCAGGTGGCGGCGAACGATTACTCCCTCGAGACCGGATCATGCACGGCGATCAGCGATGTCCCCGTCATCGCCGGTCAGGAAATGCACGCTCATGGTGCGATTTACCTCCGCAGGCCCTATGACTATCCTCCCTACAAGATACCCTACTTCACCCGCGCACCCGGGCCGGGCGGCTACTGCCAGGCTGGCGGTCAGGAGTACACGGTCGGTTACATCTCGAACGTAACCGTTGGGACGATCAACAACTCCAGTGGCCCATCAGCATACTCCGAATACACCGAATATTCGACGGAGATGACGCAGGGCCAGGGCTGCGAGGCTGTCGTGACCGCCGTTGATGCGGGACCGGACTTCGGCTGCGGTATTTGGGTGGATTGGAACCAGGATCTGGATTTCGACGACGCTTCTGAGGCGATGGACGTGGACGGCTCGCCGGGCGAAGGGCCATATAGCGCGATGATCATCCCGCCCTTCGACGCCGAGCTGGGCGAAACGCGCCTGCGCGTGCGCGTGTCGGACGGATATCCGGCGCCCTGCTTCATTTCTGACTACGGCGAGGTCGAGGACTACACCGTCATCGTGATCGAAGGGCAGGAATGCCCCGCGGACTTCGATGGTGATGGTGATGTCGACACCGCCGACTTGCTGCACCTGCTCGGCGCATGGGGCACGCCGGATGGCGATGTCGATGGTGATGGCGACACGGACACCGCCGACCTGCTCGCTCTGCTCGCCGCGTGGGGCGAATGCCCGTAAGGAGAAAACGCCGAAACCCGAAACCCGAAACGCCGAAATATTGTAAGTGCAGTAGATCGACGCCAAAGTGACGCCAAAGAAGAAGTCCCGGCACTCAAAATCCGGGGCTTTTATCTGGCGCGCTCTTCATCGTGCATTCTGTCCGGAACTGCGCCACCGCGCGATTGTGCTCGCACCAACACGGGGCCCGCAGCAGGGCGACGTTCCGGGAGCGGCGCCCTGGCGAGAGTCGAGGAATTTCCGTAGCGGCACCGGCCGCGCGGGCATTCCAATCCACCATAAACCTTCCGAACGCGCGTTGAACCCTGAACCAGAAGCCGTAACCCAAAAGCGAGGAGCGATGGCGCGATGAGCGGCCTCGCCACGTGTCATGGCCTCGAGGGGCGCCGCTGCAGGCGACGACAGCTCAGCCGGACCCGCCGCCGGCGCCCCGCGAGCCATGGGTGATGCTCGGTCCTGCCGGGGCGGAGAAGCGCCAGCCGGGCCATTCTGCCGGTCCGGGACGGCCAGAGGGCCGGATTTCCCTTGTGCCGCCGGCTTATATCATGTATGCTGAATCTGAAGATCCACCGGACGACGCGCTCACCGCCGGGTTCGGGTCGGACTCGGCCGGCGGCGCGGCGACGGGCGACGAGAGGAGGATGACCATGTCCAGCACGCGTAGTCCGCGGTTGTGCTCACGCTTCGCTGTTGCACTGGCGTACCTGGGCCTGGCGGGCCTGGCCGGCCGTGGGGCGTTGGCCGCGATCATTCATGTCTACGAAGGCGAGTCGATCCAGGAGGCGATCACCGCCGCGACCGACGGCGATGAGATCATCGTCCACGCGGGCACTTACTGCGAGGTCCGGATCGAGCTGCAGGGCAAGGCCATCTGGCTGCACAGCGCTGACGGGCCCCAGGTCACGATCATCGACGGCGAAGAGTCCGACTGCGTCGTCTATTGCCATCAGGGCGAGGGGCCGGACACGATCCTCGAAGGCTTCACCATCATTAACGGTCAGTCCACCACCGGCGGCGGAATGTACTGCGCGGCCGGCCCGATGCTGATCAACTGCACGTTCTCCGGCAACACGGCCACCGAGTTCGGCGGCGGGATGTACGACGCCCCCGGTTGCAGCCCGACGTTGATCGACTGCACGTTCAGCGCCAACACGGCCGGTTCGTTTGGCGGGGGGATATGCAACCTGGACAGCCTGACGCTGATCGACTGCACGTTCAGCGGCAATTCAGCGTACTACGGGGGCGGGGTGTGCCACTTCGAGGCCGGGGGCCACTCGACGATCACCAACTGCATGTTCATCGAGAATTCCGCCGCATCCGCCGGGGCGATGGGCTGTATCCACGCGCACATGACCGTGACCGGCTGCACGTTCATCAACAACCGGTCCGACTACAGCGGCGGCGCCATGACCAACTCCGATTGCAGCCCGGCCATCACGAACTGCGCGTTCCTGGGCAACGCCGCCGGCACGCACGGGGGCGGGATGGCCAACGGGGACGGCTCCTGGCCCGATCCCACCACGGTGACGAACTGCCTCTTCATCGGCAATGCCGCCGGATACGGGGGCGGGATGGGCAACGTCGAGACCTATAACAGCATGACCAGCCCGCGCGTCACCAACTGCACGTTCAGCGCCAACACCGCCGACATCGGCGCCGGGCTGTTCAACGGCAACTCCTTCTCGACGGTGGCCAATTGCATCTTCTGGGGCGACCACGACGATGAGATCGCCACCGACGATCTGAGTGAGCCTCTCGTTATCTACTGCAACGTGCAGGGCGGCTGGGACGGCCAGGGCAACGTCGATGCCGACCCGCTCTTCGTGCAGGAGCCTCATCCCGGACCCGATGGTGTCTGGGGCACGGAAGATGATGACTACGGCGACCTGCGTCTAAGTGCCGGCTCGCCGTGCATCGATGCGGCCGACAACACGGCGGTGCCGCCTGATGTGCTCGACCTTGATGAGGACGGCGATACGGAAGAACCCATCCCCTTCGATCTCGACGGCAATCGGCGCTTCGTGGATGACCCGGACACGGAAGACACCGGCCACGGCGAGCCGCCCATCGTGGACATGGGTGCCTACGAGTACCAGGCCCCCGGATGTCCCGCTGACTTTGATGGTGATGGCGATGTCGATACCGCCGACCTGCTGTATCTTCTCGGCTCGTGGGGCACGCCGGACGGCGATGTCGACGGTGACGGCGATACGGACACCGCCGATCTGCTGGCGCTGCTCGGTGCGTGGGGCGAGTGTCCGTAGGCATCCGCCGCCTGACTCAAGCCGACCCTGAAACCACGCAAGCGCAGTACCTCTCGCGGTGCTCGCTTCGCAATGGACATCGAGTCGGTGCTGTTTCTCAAGGTAGGGTCTGATCTGCCATACACGGCGCTCCCCGGGCTTCTGTGCAGTGATCGACCTGCCCGTGCATAGACACCCCGTCGGCTCTCCTGCAATCGTTGATTGAGAGTCCCTGACAGAATGGTGGCATGGCCGTCTCGGCCGTGCAGAACGGACGGGCGAGACGCCCGTCCCACCGTGGCCTCAGTTCATTCTGTCAGGAGCTCTAAGATCATCCCTGAGTTGCAGATCCCCTTTGCTGCCGCGGATGTGGGGCTCCGCTTTGCGGCCTTTCGCCGGCGGCATTTACATCAGGGACTACTGTGCGTATGCTCTGCGCGACCTCGTGCCACCCGGCTCAACACGAGACTTCCCCGACTCCGGCCGACGCATCAGCATCTGGAGAGGTATACCCATGGGACTGCAGATCGGCGACATCGCCCCGGACTTCACTGCCGAAACGACCGAAGGGAAGATCAATTTTCATGATTGGCTCGGTGACCATTGGGGCATTCTCTTCTCGCATCCGGCTGACTATACGCCGGTCTGCACGACCGAGCTGGGCGCGGTGGCCCGGCTGAAGCCCGAGTTTGATGCACGCCGCGTGAAGGTGATCGGTCTCAGCGTCGATCCGCTCCATTCACATTACGAATGGATCCGCGACATCAACGAAACACAGCGCACCGTCGTCAGTTTCCCGATCATCGCCGATGTCGACCGCAGGATCGCTGATCTCTACGGGATGCTCTACGGCGTGAGCCTGCGCCAGACATCAAACAACTCGACCATCCGGTCGGCGTTCATCATCGCGCAGGACAAGACGATCCGCCTGATCCTGAGCTATCCGGAGTCAACGGGCCGGAATTTCGACGAGATCCTGCGCGCCATCGACTCGCTCCAGCTTGCGGACCGGCACGGGGTCGTCACGCCGGCAAACTGGAAGCACGGCGACGACTGCCTCATTCCGCCGCAGATGACGGCTCCGGAGCTTCCCCGCAAGTTCCCGCAGGGATACATGGAGATCAAGCCCTACCTGCGCTACACGCCGCAACCGGGCGGCTCTCGCACGTGAGTTTCAGGCCTTGGAGCCACGGCCCATCGCCTTCACCTGCGGAGGCGAACAAGGCCTCACCATGAGGTGCGCGCAAAGAGCCAGCCTCCGTCAACCCGCTTCCGGGTCCTCGCGAGCGGTTCCCTCGGGCGGGAATCGATCGGCACCGGCGACCGAGGTCGCCCCGTTTAAGGGACATCGGCCGCTCTGTGCGTCAAGCGGCCGGTTTTTCCTTGAGCCGGCAGCGCCCCTCGGATACTTTCGGATGAGGAGGACCCGTCAGATCGGCGAGGCTCAAGCGGATCTTGAGCCGTCGCGGGGTGGGCCGGAATCAGCGGCGCTCCGGGGCAGGTTTTCCTCGCGGTGGACACCAGGAGAGCAAAGATGGTAACGGTACGTGAGCACGCGGTCGGCGCCGGATTGCTCATCGTCCTCGCCGGGGCTGCGATGGGGCAGGACTGGATCGAGACCGGCGATGCACCGGAGTTCCCGGCCGACGCCGCCCAGCAGGTGACCGGGTCAGGACCTCTTCACACCATCACCGGCCTGACCAACACCGGGGCCGATGATTTTGTCGATGCGTATGTCATCGAAGTGACCGATGCGGCGGACTTCTACGCCACCACGAGCAGCGCCTGGGATCCCGATGCATCTGCCGTGTGGGATACCCGCCTGTTCCTCTTCAATCCGACAGGCGAACCGCTGCTGGCGAACGATGATGCGCCTGGGTCCGTGGGGACGCAGTCGTTCGTGAGCGATCCCGCCATCTTCCCGGGCGATGTCGATCCGACCGCACAGCCGCTGGTCAACGGGACGGTCGTGCTGGTGATCTCCGGCTATGCGAACGATCCCGAAGATGCCGACGGGACTGACCTGTTTGCGCTCGGCGGCGACTACGATGCGCTTTTCGGGCCCGATCCCGCCGCCGGTCCTTTCGACCACTGGGAAAACATGCACGGACTCGTGCAGTCGGGCGAATACACGATTGCCCTGCAGGGCGCGGCCTACGTCTCGGTGTGCCCGGCCGACTTCGATGGTGATGGCGATGTTGATACCGCCGACCTGCTGTTCCTCCTTGGCGCGTGGGGCACGCCTGATGGCGACGTCGATGGCGACAACGACACGGACACGGCCGACCTTCTCGCACTCCTCGCCGCGTGGGGAGACTGCCCCTGAGCGGTCGAGCCGTGTCCGTCCGCTCGGGCCCGCCGATGGACACGGTGGGCAATGCCGGGCAGCCGCGACGATCGCGCTGTCTCGGCGGCGCTGCGCCCCCCGGAAACTGACCAGGTGCCCCGCGGACGGCTCCGGTCGGTGCGTCCCGTGTGCGTGATCGGGCGCGAGCGCGATCACGCACGAGTTATCGGAACTTATCGGCGCATTTCTTATTAATTTTGACTGATTTGATTTGGGCCGATGCGTTTGTTCGGCTACGCTTGACGTGCAATCACGTGGATCCGTGGCGCTTGCCGCGGATCCGGGGTGTCCGGGGTGGAGGCACCCGCAACCAGGAAAACAGAAGAGAGGGAGACGGCGTGCGCTGCCGGACAGCGCGGCCGCGTTGTGCGATGCCGTCGTGGGCCGAACGAAGGAAGGAATGCGGCGAATGCGCATCCGCCGCGAAACTGGGGAAAGAAAGATGAACGCGAAACGAATGATCGTGGCAGCGTGCGTGCTCGGGACCTGCAGTGCCGCCCTGGGAGACCTGGTCATCCCACTGGATGGCGGTTGGCAGGCGACGATCCTCGACGATGCCATCGCCGACCTGAGCGTCGATTACCTGGGCGATGACCTGCTCGTGCTCGAGAAGTTCGCCGACTTCTGGGAGATCGACGACATCACCGGCGCGCCGGTCCCGATCCGCATCCTCTTCGAGCAGATCGAACCGGATCTGGATACTGTCAGCCAGATCGCGATCACGGATGAGATCATCGTCAACAGCACGGGCATGCACTGGTGGGATTTCCACATGGAGCTGCTGGCGCCGCAGGCGACTTGGGATCCGACGGATTCGGCGGACTTCAGCTACGAGCCGTTCACCAGCATCGCGTTCAGCTACGACCTGTCCTCCGTGCACTTCGACGGCGGTCCGGGCATCCCCCCGGACGGAATCTGGACCCCGGGCACGACATCCGGCGCGCTGTTCATCGATGTCGATCTCTCCGGGGATGAATGGGTCTGCTTTGTGCTGAAGGAGTTTCCCACCGTTCCGGCCCCGGGCATCTGGGCTGCGCTGGGGCTGGCCGGACTCATCTGCGCGCGACGCCGCCGGACCTGAGAGAGCCTCGGCGGCTGTCTTCCGAAGCAGCCGGCAACCGGGACGCGGATCCGGACGCCGACCCTGCCATCGCGGCAGACGGCGCGCTCCGGACCGCGCCCCGGCCCGGCGACCCAATCTGCCGACCCACATCACGCCCGGGTGCGCGCGATCGCCAACCGCTGCTACCATGCCCCCGATCACTCGATAACCGATCGTGGAATGATCGGTTTTAACAGCAGAGAGGGGCCAGGCGGCAGATGGGCGGACAGGCGGAACTCGATCCAAAGCAGTGGGTGACGCGTCATGCCGACGCCATGTTCCGCTACGCCCTGCTGCAGGTGCGCGACCGGGAGGCGGCGGAGGAACGGGTCCAGGAGACGTTCGTCGCGGCCCTGGAGGCGCAGCACTCCTTCGGCGGGGCGTCCTCGGAGCGGACTTGGCTGATCGGCATTCTCCGGCACAAGATCGCCGATTCCTTCCGCCGGCGCGGCCGGGAGCAGCCGATGGCCGACCCGCACGAAGCGGTCGAGGCCGTGGCCGGGATGTTCAACAAGCACGGCAAATGGCGCGATGCGCCGAAGCGCTGGGCCGGTGAACCGGA
>Ga0272441_10011928_pt1 | contig 12805 bp, 8 predicted proteins | sample SSMProp6N_FD_193582 | JGI IMG/M metagenome (GOLD analysis project Ga0272441, IMG submission 193582) | Marine sediment archaeal communities from Little Sippewissett salt marsh, Falmouth, MA, United States - SSM-Prop-6N | ecosystem: Environmental > Aquatic > Marine > Wetlands > Sediment ...
ATGACGTGCGCGCTGAAGGGCGGGGAGCGGATCCCTGAGGAGCGGATAGCGGGCGAGTTTGGTGTGAGCCGGACGCCGATCCGAGAGGCGATGCGCCGGCTGGCCGAATATGGGTTGGTTGTTCTGAAGCCGCGCAGCTGGGCGGAGGTCGTGACGATCGACGTTGCGGAGGCTGAGCACATCGCGGAGGTCCGTGCGTCGTTGGAGAGCCTGGGTGTACGTCTGCTCGCCGCGCGCGCGACGCCGGACGATGGTGCGGCGTTACGCCGGTTGGCGGACGAGTGTGGAACGTTGGTTGAGGCGGGCGACGTGGGTGCGGTATTCGAGAAAGACAGCGAGTTGCACCTGGAGATCGCGCAGCGGTCGGGCAACGCGTGTCTGGTGGAATTCATGGAGCGGCTGGACGCGAAGGTTCAGCTTTGCCGGCTGGCCCGGTGCCTGACGCTCGAGCACGTTACGGATGCGGTTGCGCAGCACGCGCCTTTGATCGAGGCGATCTGCCGTCACGACGCGGCGGAGGCGGAGCGTTTGGTGGCGGCGCATGCAAGAAACCTTCGGAGGCAGTGATGCAACTGGCAGTAGCGATAGCGACAGACGAAGCGCCGCCGGACGCGTTTGTGGTGTTTCGCGGGCTGGCGGAATCGATCCGCAAAGCGGCGGACCTTGGCTATCAGGGGGTGGAACTCGCGCTGAAGGATGCGGGCGAGGTGGACCGCGACAAGCTGGCCGGCTGGGTGGCGGAGACCGGTCTGGAAGTCAGTGCGATCAGCACGGGCCAGGTATATGCGGTTTCGGGTTTGTACTTCACGCATCCGGACGCCGAGGCACGGGCGCGCGTTGTCGAGGTGTTCGCCGGCCTGGTTGGCTTGGCGCGCGAGTTTGGCGGGCTGGTGAACGTGGGTCGTGCGCGCGGGTTCGTGCCGGCCGCCGGCACGGTTGCGGAGACGGAGCGATTGTTCGTCGATACCGCGCGACGGATCTGCGATATCGCGGCGGAATCGGGCGTAACGATCGTGATCGAGCCGGTGAACCGTTACGAGATGAACTTCGTGAACTCGCTGGACGAGGGGGCGGCGTTGTTGGCGAAGGTAAAGCGCGAGAACCTGGGCCTGATGCCGGACGTGTTCCATATGAACATTGAGGATGCGCGTATCGGCGCGAGCCTTGCGCAGCATGGCGGGTTGGTGCGGTATGTGCATCTGGCGGACTCGAACCGGCTTGCGCCGGGCCGGGGTCATCTGGATTTCGAGGACATTTTTGACGGGTTGAGGAGGGCCGGGTACGACGGGTGGTGTTCGGTTGAGATTCTGCCGGATCCGGATCCGGACACGGCGGCGCGGCAGGCGGTGGAACACCTTCGGCAAACCTTCGGAGTGCGGCAGTTCGACTGCCGCCTTCAATAGGTGGGCGGACGAGGAGCGGAGACGATGATCAATGAGCCGACAACGGAAGACATGACGGCCACGGCACGGGCGTTGCGCCGGACGATCGTGCGTATGAACCACCGTGCGGGCAGCGGGCATACGGGCGGGAGCCTGAGCTGCGCGGAGATCCTGACCGTGTTGTACGACACGGTTATGGACGTTCGGCCGGAGGAGCCGGACTGGCCGGACCGGGACCGGCTGGTGTTGAGCAAAGGCCACGCGGCGCCGGCCTTGTACGCGACGCTTGCGCGCAAAGGCTATTTCGACAGTGCACAGCTCGACACGTTGCGGCGGCTCGGGAGCATGCTGCAGGGCCATCCGAACATGAAGACGACGCCGGGCGTGGAGATATCGACCGGTTCGCTGGGCATGGGCATCTCGGTCGGAGTCGGCATGGCGCTGGCGGCGCGCCGCACGGGCCGTTCGTACCGGGTTTTCGTGCTTTGCGGCGACGGCGAGCTGCAGGAGGGCCAGAACTGGGAAGCGCTGATGTCGGCTTCGAAATGGGCGTTGTCGAACCTGACCGTGATCGTGGACCGCAACCATGTGCAGCTCGACGGCACGGAATCGGAGGTCATGCCGATGGGCGACATAGGCGCGAAGCTCAAGGCGTTTGGGCTGAAGGTGTTCGAGTGCGACGGGCACGAAGTCGGTTCGGTGCGCAGCGCATTGGACGCCGCGCTCGCACATGACGGGCCGGCGGCGGTTGTTGCCGAGACGGTCAAGGGCAAGGGCGTGAGTTTCATGGAGGGTCAGGCGGCATGGCACGGCAAGCCGATTGGGGAGGAGGAGTTCGCGGTCGCGATGAGTGAGTTGGGCTCGACCGGCGAGTGAGCAGGACGATTGGGACCATTCGGACGATATTCAATCGTGTTTGGTTGCGGCCGACGGCAGCATTAGGAGGGCGAACGCCGCCGTCGTACATGTCGAAATCGTCGAAATCGTCCTGCGGAGCAGGCGGGAGGACACACCCCATGACGAAGAACAAACCGATGCGCGTCGTGTTCGGCGAGACGCTTTGCGATCTGGCGGACACGGTGCCGGAGCTGGTGGTGCTGGACGCGGACGTTTCGAGCAGCACGCAGACGAAGCTGTTCGGGCAGCAGCATCCGGATCGGTTTTACAACTTCGGGATCGCGGAACAGAACATGGTTGCGGCGGCGGCGGGCATGGCGACTTGCGGGCTGGTTCCGGTCGTTTCGACGTTCGCGTTTCTGCTGGCTTTGCGGACGGGCGACCAGGTGCGCAGCCTGATCGCGTACAACGACCTGAACGTGAAACTGGCGGCCGGCTATGCGGGTCTGTCAGACCATGCGGACGGTGCGAGCCACCAGTCGGTCTGCGACCTGGCGCTGGCGCGTGCGTTGCCGAACATGACCGTGCTGGTCCCGAGCGACATCGAGACGACGCGCGGCGCGGTCCACGCGATGCTCGCGCAGAAGGGCCCGGTCTACCTGCGGCTTTCCCGCGCACCGGTCGGTTCGTTGCACGGTGGTGACGCGTCGTTCGAGATTGGGCGGGCCCGCATCCTGCGGCGTGGCCCGGACGTCACGCTCGCGGTTTGCGGCACGCTGTTGGCGCAGACGCTGGAGGCGGCGGACGTGCTGGCTGCCGAAGGCGTGCATGCCGAGGTGCTCGAATTTCCGACGCTCAAGCCGTTCGACGCGGAGACATTGCTGGGCTCTGCGCGGCGGACGGGTGCGGTGGTGACGGTCGAGGAGCACGGTGTGGGGGGGGGTTGGGGGGGGGTTGTGGCGGAGACGCTGGGCGAGGCGCAGCCCGTCCCGCTTGCGCGGGTCGGGCTGCGTGACACGTTTTGTGAGAGCGGCGCGTATGAGGCGTTGTTGGAGAAGTATGGGTTGAGCGTGGCGGGGATTGTTGCGGCTGCAAACCTTCGGAGTGCGGCAGTATGACTGCCGCCTTCAACGAGCGGTTGGATTGGACCCCGGCGCGGAACCACAGGCCCCGTCGGCCGCCCGAAGGGAATACGGCGTGAGCGTGAGCAGCATGGCAACGCCTGGTTGGCGATCTCGAGCGTGTTCGGCGCTGCCGAGCGTGGATGAAGGCGGCACTCTAAGTGCCGCACTCCGAAGGTATTGCCGCCTTCAAGCACGCCGGACAGCGCAGACACGGCTAGACACAGGATGAAGACGGCCGAATGATGCCGGCCTGTGGAACAGGACGATTAAGACAGGACCCGCCCAAAGCTCCGCATTGCGGCGGGCAGGCGATGGGAGATTATAGACAGGACGATTTTTGTAGACAGGACGACGGGATGCTTGAATGAAAGATTGGTTCGGAGGGGAGTTGGCATGCACCCACTGTATGACATCGTACGGAAGTCCCTGAAGACGGACGCGGCGCAGATGACCGAGGAGGGGCACGACAAAGGGGCGTTGCTGGCTGAGCTCGAAGCGGCGGCCGCGAAGCATTCGCTGGACGCGCTGATCGCGTTGCAGCAGGATTTCTGGGCGCGCCCGTCGCCGCCGGATTTTCCGTATGAGGAGCCGAACGATTGGGAGACGATAGCGTCGTTCTTTCCCGATCCGGACACGCATGCGGAGTTTAGGGGGACGGACAAGGAGCTGGCGGACCGGATCCTGGCGGGCTGGCAGGGCCGGTGTGTGGGCTGCCAGCTCGGCAAGCCGTTGGAGGGTACGGGTCGTGCGGACAAGATCAAGAAGGTGCTGACTGCCGTCGGGTCCTGGCCGCTCGAGGACTACATGAACCCGGTCCCGGACGGGATGGATTTGGAGCCGGTCCAGGACTGCGCGTTTTTCACGCGACCGTACAAGAACAAGTTGGCCAAGGGCAACTTCCGGGGCATGGCGCCGGACGACGACATCCACTATGCGCTGATCGGTCTGCACACACTCGAGAAGCACGGTGCGGCGTTTACCGCGGAACAGGCGATCGACACGCTCAAGACGCTGGCGCCGGCGTCCTGCCTGTACGCGAGCGGCCGGAACATGTTCATCACGTCGTTGTTCGGCATCCCGGCGCCGCAGACCGCGCTGTTCAACAATCCGTGCCGGCAGTCGTTGGGCGCGATGATCCGGTGCGATCCATTCGGTTGGACGGCGCCGGGCGACCCGGTGTTGGCCGCGGACATGGCGTATCGCGACGCGGTCGGGTCCCAGGTCCGGAACGGGATCTATTCCGGGATTTTTTTCGCGGTCCTGATCGCCGACGTGTTTGCGCACGGCGACCCGGTCCGCGCGATCGACACGGCCGAACAGTATGTGCCGCCGAAGTCGCGGTTCGCGGAGATGGTCCGGTTCGTGAAAGACGCTTGCGCGCGGGAGTCGGATTGGGAGAAGATCAACGCCGCGCTCATGGCGCAGCCGTGGCACTATGTGCGGGAGTTCAACCACGCGTTGCCGAACGCCGCGATCGTGTTGACGGGGCTGCTCAAGGGCGGCGGCGACTTCACGAAGACGCTGGGCATCACGGTGATGGCGGGGTTGGACACCGACTGCACGGGTGCGACTGCCGGCTCGATCATGGGTTGCGCGCTGGGGACCGCGGGCATTGCCGGTCATTGGACGGAGCCGTTGGCCGACACGATCCACTGTGAATTAAAGGGCATGTGCGAGTTGAAGATCTCCGCGGTCGCGGAGCGGACGTTTCGTGTGGCGCGAACGAACGCGCGGCGGGACCGTTCCGCCGAGTGAGTAGGACAATTAGGACGATTGGGACGATTGGGACGGGGAGGACGTTCCTGTCGTAGAGGTCGTAATCGTCCGAATCGTCCTACGAGCCTGGAGAAGAGAACATGACGGACAAGAAAGCAAGCGCCCGCGAGTTTCTGCGCGAATTCAAGGGTGACGCGTATGTGTATGGGCTGGACTGTTCCGAGCGGCTCGGCGAACTGGTCAAACGGCACGGCGCGCGGCCGGCGGTTGTGATGAGCGGGCTGGGCAAAGACTGGGCGGAACAGGTCCGGTCGAAGACGCAGACGTCGTTGGCGGCGGCCGGGCTGGCGCCGGTGGGCGAGCCGATCAAGGGCCCGGCCCCGAACGCCCCACGCGAGGATGTCTGCCGGATTCGTGACGCGTTGGCCGAACGGGATCCGGACGTGCTCGTCGCGGTCGGCGGCGGCAGCCTGATTGACGGGGTCAAGGCTGCGAGCGCGCTGTTGACGTTGGGCACGGAACACCCGGATATCGACGCATATTTCGGGGTGGGGCAAGTTTCGAAGCTGCTGGCCGACACGGGCGCAGGTCAACTGCGGCCGCTGGTTGCCGCGCAACTTGCCGCGAGCAGCGCGGCGCACTTGACGAAATACTCGAACGTCACAGACACGGGCACCTGGCAGAAGAAGCTGATCGTGGACGACGCGATTGTGCCGGCCGCCGCGCTGTTCGACTACGCGGCGACCGCGACGATGTCGAGGGCTTTCACGTCCGACGGTGCGTTGGACGGGATCGCACATGCGTTGGAGGTCTTCTACGGCGCGAAAGGCGAGACGCTTGAGCGGGTGCGGCCGGTCGCGACGCTCGCGATCGATTTGTGCGTGAGCAGTGTGAAAGCGGCCTGCTCGGACCCGGCCGACCTGGCGGCGCGCGAGGCGCTTGGGCTCGGCACGGACCTGGGCGGCTACGCGATCATGATCGGCGGCACGAACGGCGGGCATCTGACCAGCTTTTCGCTGGTCGACGTGCTTTCGCACGGACGTGCCTGCGCGTTGATGAACCCGTACTACACCGTGTTTTTCGCGCCGGCCATCGAGCCGCAGCTGCGGGACCTGGCGGAGATCTTTCGGGGCGCCGGCTATCTCGCGACGGACACGAGCGGGTTGCACGGCCGTGAGTTGGGCGTTGCGGTTGCCGAGTCGATGCTCGCGCTTTCGCGTGCGATCGGGTTCCCGACCACCTTGAACGAGGTGGCCGGCTTTTCGGACGCGCACATCGAGCGCGCGCTGAGCGCGGCAAAGAACCCGCAGCTCGAGATGAAGCTCAAGAATATGCCGGTTCCGTTGAGCGCGGAGTTGATCGACGAGTACATGGGCCCGATCCTGGCGGCGGCGCGGACGGGCGATTTCGGGTTGATCAAGAACCTTGGCGCGTAGTCTGCGTTCCCCGCCACCGCGGGGCTTGCCCCCGCGGAGGCCGGGAGAGCATGACGCATGAATATCGACTTCAGGTACGGGCGTGAGACGATCGGGTTGGCTGTGCCGGACAACACGGCGGTTTATGCCGCCGCGTTCCCGGCGCCGGCCGGCTCGGCTGAGGAACAAGTGCTCGCCGCTATTAGCAGGCCGGCAGGCGTCGCGCCGCTGCGCGCTGCGCTCGCGCAGCGGCGCAGCGGCCCGGTCGTGGTGGTCGTCTCGGACATGACGCGTCCGATCCCGTATCGCGCGTTCCTGCCGGGTTTGCTCGCGGAGCTCGAATCGGCCGGCGTGCCGCGCGGCGAGATTGTCGTGCTGATCGCGACCGGCATGCACCGTGCGAGCACGGCGGCGGAGCGTGAGCAGATGTTCGGGCCGCAGATCGTGCGCGACTACCGGATCGTGGCCCACGATGCGGAAGACGACGAGGCGCTGGCGGCGCTTGACGGCAGGAGCGCTGCGGGCGCGCGGGTGCGACTGAACCGGCAGTACGTGGAGGCGGGGTTCCGGTTGGTGACCGGCCTGGTCGAGCCGCATTTCATGGCCGGTTTCTCGGGCGGGCGCAAAGCGGTCTGCCCGGGTCTCTCGGCGTTGCAGACGATCGAGCGGTTCCACGGCGCGGTGATGCTGGACAGCGCGGCCGCGACGAATGCGAAGCTTGCGGGTAACCCGTGCCACGAGGAGGCGTGCTCGGTCGCACGGCTCGCACCGCCCGACTTCACGGTGAACGTCGTGCTCGACGGCGAGCGCCGGCTTGTGCGCGCGTTTGCGGGCGGCTTGGAGCCCGCGCACGAGGCGGCCTGTGCGTTTGTGCGGGAATGCGCGTGCCCCGCGGTCGAACAGCCGGCGGACGTGGTGCTGACCTCGAGTGGCGGCGATCCGCTCGACGCGACGTTCTACCAGTGCGTGAAGGGGTTCGTTTCCTGCCTGCCCGCGGTGCGCGGGTCCGGCACGATTCTCGCGTTCGGCGGCTGCGCGGAGGGGGTCGGGAGCCGGGAGTACGAGCAGACGATGCGCGGGTATGCCGGGCGGTGGATGCAGTTCCTGTTGGATATCCGCAAGCCGGGCCTGTTCACGAAGGACCAATGGCAGTTCCAGATGCACAGTCGCGCGTTGATGAAGGTGGATCTGGAGAACCTGCACTTCGTGACCGACGGGTTGCCGGCGGAGACCCTGGCGCAGTTGTCGGTGCAGGGCCATGCTGTCGCGCCGTGCGCCGTGCAGTCGACCCTGCAGGCGTTGCTGGACAAGCACGCGGGCGAGGGGACGACGCTTGCCGTGCTGCCCGACGGCCCGTACTGCGCCCCGGTCGTGGGAGGGCTCTGAAAGGATGCGCTTCGGCTGATCAACAACCCTCACCCCGGCCCTCTCCCGGAGGGAGAGGGAGGGGAGTGTGGCTTGCGCTTCTTCGCGTAGTTGCTTTGCTGGACATGCCGAACGTTTTGCCCGATCTCGGGGCGCTCCAGAGAGCTGGAGAAATCCCCGACTCACCAATTACGCACAGAAGCGCAAGCCCGCCTCTCCCTCTCCCTCTGGGAGGGGGTTGGGGGGAGGGGCAACCAGATTTGAGAACGGCTCTACATCTCAGATTCCACCGACCCCGTCTGGAAGCGCAAGCCCGGCGTCATCCATCGGGGCAGAACTTCTTGAACAGGCCGGCGAGTTTGGCGAGGTAGTAGGGCACGTTCTCGTCGCGCGCGGCGGGGTCCCATTCGGAGACGAGCTTCGCGTTGGCGTGCGCGGCGACGCTTTTCTTGTGGCCGGTCACATAGTAGGAGATCTGGTCGCCGGCCCTGTATTCGCGCGTGCTGGCGAGCGCGAGCTCGTAGGCCGCGCTGCGTGCGCGCTTGCCGCCCGCGCGCTTGGCCTGGTAGGTGGCGGGCTCGGCCTGCAGCGTCTCCGTCTTGGCCAGCATCCGGACCGGCAGTCGCTGCTGGAGTATATCCTGCTCGTAGCGTTTTTTGAGGGCGGGCAGTTCCTCGTTCTTCCCCTCGAGCCGCAGCCGCAGGAACTGCTCGAGGAACCGGCGCTGGAACGGCTCGAGCCCGCGCGACTTGAGTGCGGCGCCCTTGACGATGATCTCGCCGTTCTCCTCGAGCAGCGCGTAGTTCTTCATCTTGTAGCTGAACATCGCCGCGTATTCGCCGTCGAACTCGATCTCGATCCCTTCGGGCAGCCATTCGGTGAACGCCTTGCGGAACGCCTCGAGCTCCTTGCGGTGCTTGGTGGGCGGCGGCACGAAATAGACGCCGTCGGTATCGATCTCGATCGGCTGCGCGCCGTGTTCGCGCAGCCATTCGATCATCGCTTTGAGCAGGTCGCGGCCCTCACCGGTGATCTGGGCGGCGAACTTGAAATCGTTGAACCGCGCCTGCGAGAAGCCGAGATAGCCGTAGAACGAGTTGATCAGGATCTTGAACGTGCCCTGCAGCGCGTCGAGATAGGTGCGTTCGGACTCGTCCGAAGCCGCCTTCATTTTCGCCTTGGCCTCGAACCGGAACGTGCGCAGGTAGTCGAGCAGTTTCAGGAAGACGTGCAGGTCGTCCTTTTTCGGGTCCTTGCCGCGTTTGAGCATGAGCGAGGGGTACAGCGAGCGCACGTCGCAATGATGCACGTTGCGGGCGACACCTTCGAAGAACATGTCGGTATAGCCGCCGGCGAACCGTTCGACCCGTTCCGGGATGGCGACGCCCTGTGCTTGGCGCAGGTATTCGCGCAGCAGCAGCGCATCGATCTTGGTCGCGTTGCCGCGCACACAGATGTTCTGGTAGGCGTAGGGCAGGATCCGCGCCTGCGTGAAGTAGCTCTGCGAGAGCAGGTTGCTGAGCGCGCGCGTCTCGACGATATCGTCGTGCGCGTAGCGCAGCACGGTGTCCGGCTCCTTCAGGAACGTGGCGGCGATCTCGCTGCCGGCCAGGTAGGTCCGGTCCTTGGGTGCGAGCCCGAAATGGACGGCGACTTCCTTGAGCCCGAACCCCTCGAGCGAGCGGTGCGTGATGTCGTAGGCCTGCACCATGAACAGGGTGTCGACCACGTGCCGGCCGAAAACGTCGAAACGCGTGTAGCCGATCGTGCGTTCGCCGGCCGAGAATCGGCTCGGCCGGGCACGCGGCGCTTTGCCGTTTCGGCCGAGCGCGAGCTTGACCTTGTGTCGTTTCGCACGCGCGGCGATGTAGGGCAGGTCGAAATTGAAGAGGTTGTGCCCTTCCAGCACGTCCGGGTCGCGTTCCTTCACGCGGGCCACGAAGGTTTCGAGCAAGGTCTTCTCGTCGAGCTCCGCGCCGGACAGGACTTCGGTCCAGCCGGTCTGGTCGGCCAGCGCGATTGCAATGATCCGGTCCGCTTCCCGCTCCGGATTGCTGAACTCGTAGCCTTGCTCGGTGAACGTCTCGATATCGAGCTGCATGCGCTTGAGCTGACCGAACGCCATGCCTTTGAACAGGGTGCGGCCGGTCGTCATCAGGTATTGCTGGACGGGATCGTTCAGGAACAGGAACGGCGCCTCCGGCGCGCCCGGGCTGCACGCGGCGGTCTTTGCGAGTGTGCTCTTGGCGGCGCCGAAGGACGCCCAACTCTCGAAATGGACCAGCCGGTTCAGCGGGTTTGCGCCGGCCAGTTCGCGCACGTCACGGATGCCGGGACAGGCCTCGAGCGGCAGCGCCTTTTCGACCCATGCGAAGGGAAAGAACGGCTCGCGCTGTTCGCGCGTCGTGTCGCCATCGCGTACGAACAGCATCATCTGGTCGGAGGCTGCGCCGCGTTTGCCGCCCGGCACATGTTCGACCGCCACCAAGCCGGGTTGGCGGTCGTGTCCGAACACGAGTGGGTTGGTTTCCGTCGGGTCGGTCATCTGATTTTCGGCACCCGCGCGCCTTTGAGCCGGCCGATCGTCGGCAACGGCCCGACGATCGGGGCCGCATAGTTGATGAACGCGCGCGTCACGTCGTTGCCCGCCTTGTTGATGAACCGGGCCGGCATGTGCTGGGTGTCCCTCGCAACCTTTCGCAACGGGACCCGCTCGTAGTAGACCTGATACTTCCGGCCCGGCTTGCGCCGGATCGCGATCGACCCGTCGATATTCGCGCTGAGCGCCTGGCGCACCGCGGTCGCGCCGACTTCGCGCGCCTCCTTCGCGTCGACTTCCGAGATCAGGGCCGGGAACGAACGCTGCAGATAGCCGAACGTGTCCGCGCGGACGCGGCTGATCTTGGTGTTGCGCTTGACCTGGTCGGCGAGCAGATCGCCGAGCGCGCCGCTGCCGCTGAGCTGCACGTTGCCGTGCGAGTCCGTTTCCTTGATGAACTTGGTGGCAATCGCGACGCCGTCGGCATCGGCGATCCCCTCGGAGACCGCGACCAGGCAGCGGCCGAGTTTCTTATGAACTGCGTTGACATCCGCCACGAACTGCTTGGCCGAGAACGGGCGTTCGGGCAGGTAGATCAGGTGCGGCCCGTCGTCGGGGTAAACCCGGGCCAGAGCAGATGCCGCGGTCAGGAACCCGGCATGCCGGCCCATGACCACGTCGATCTTCACGCCGGGCAGCGCGCGGTTGTCGAGGTTGTCGCCCATCACCGCGCAGGCGATGAATTTCGCGGCGCTCCCGAAGCCCGGCGTGTGGTCGTTCTCGCACAGATCGTTGTCGATCGTTTTGGGAATATGGAAGCAGCGGAATTCGTAGCCGATCTTCTTGGCTTCTTCGTTGATGATGTGTGTCGTTTCCGCCGAGTCGTTTCCGCCAATGTAGAAGAAGTAGCGCACGTTGTACTTGAGCAGGATCCCGAAGATCCGCTCGCAATCCTCGCGGGTCGGTTTCTTGCGCACGGTGCCGAGCGCCGAGCTGGGCGTCGCGCCGACCGCTTCCAGGTTCGCCGGCGTCTCGCGCTTGAGGTTCACGAAATTCTCGTCCAGAATGCCCTGGATCCCATGCAACGACCCGTAGAAACTCAGGATCTCTTTGTGTTTTCTCGCTTCGCGTACCGCGCCGACCAGGCTCTGGTTGATCACCATCGTCGGCCCGCCGCTCTGAGCGACCAATGCGTTGCCCCTCAACTTCTTCGTCATGCGTTCCGCCTCCCTCTTTGCCCGGAAAGAAACCTGATTGACGGGTGCACAAGGTACTGAAAGGCGCGGGCGCTGGCAAGGTTGAACTCCGGCCGGGCCCGGCGGATTCCTATCCTATGCGTGTTTTCTGACAACAACATCGACATCAGGGCGAGGGCGTGCTACGTGTACGGCGTCTCGGCATTCTTACGACAAGGTTAAGGACAAGGTTATTTGTGATGAGAGATCTAGCGAAATCGGACCTGCTGCGGCGCGTGCGACCGACGCCGACGGACGCGTATCTGGGCAATCCGCACAAGGGCTGCACGACGGCGCATTGTTTCAGCGGCGACCGTGCGGGCCGGAAGGACACGCCGAGCCGCGTGTTTCCGAACGCGCCGCATCCGGTGCACGCGCGGTTCCTGCCCTGCACGGTGGCCGAATGGGGATGGTACTGGAAGGCGCTGATGCCGGAGGAGGGCGTCTACGACTTTGCGCGTGTGGAAGAGGTCTTTGAGGGGGCGGCGAAGTATGGGCAGACGCTGTGTTTGCGGGTGGCCCCGATCGGGCCGGCGGACAAGCCGGCGCCGCCGCAGTGGTATAAGGACAAGTACGCGATGTCGGAGAAGCAGTGGGGCGAGCCCTGGCCGTACGCGATTCCCGCTTACGATTCGGACGACTACTACGAGCAGTTCGGCGGGTTGGTCCGCGAATTCGGTCGGCGCTACGACGGGCATCCGCTGCTGGAGACGATGGATGCGCGGTTTATCGGGCCGTGGGGCGAGGGCGCGGGCGAGTATACCGACGAAACGGCCGACCGCTTCGCGCAGCTCTACGCGGAATGTTTCCCGAACACGCCGCGCATGGCCTTGATCGGCGGGAAACAGCTGCCGGCAGGCATTCGCGCGGGCAGCGGCTGGCGCTGCGATTGTTTCGGGGACCTGCAGCCGAGCGGGAACTCGGGCGGCTGGTACGACAGCGAGAAGGCCGGCGATTCCGCACGCACGACGATGCTGCCGCGGCACCTGTCGCAGCAGCACATGTACGATGTCTACCCGCGCCGGCTCGTGCTGGGCGGCGCGCTGGACGCGTGGCGTACGCAGCCCGTGTTTTTCGAGAGCTGCTGGGAGCCGAAAGACTGGTACAAACGCGGGTTCGACCTCGATTTCATTCTGCAGCAGGGCTACAAGTACCACGGCACCTACTTCAAGCCGAAATCCCGCAGCCTGCC
>Ga0272441_10011930_pt1 | contig 12804 bp, 9 predicted proteins | sample SSMProp6N_FD_193582 | JGI IMG/M metagenome (GOLD analysis project Ga0272441, IMG submission 193582) | Marine sediment archaeal communities from Little Sippewissett salt marsh, Falmouth, MA, United States - SSM-Prop-6N | ecosystem: Environmental > Aquatic > Marine > Wetlands > Sediment ...
GCCGAAAAGGAATTCGCCACCGTCTGGGTCCGCCTGCCGACCGTCCCGAAGGGCGGGACCGTCGTCGCCCTCTGCTATGGCGACCCCGAAGCGAAGCCGGCCAGCGACGGCCGCAAGGTGTTCCTGTTCTTTGATGACTTCGCGACCGCGCTGGACGGCAAGGCGTGGGCTGGCGCGCCGGGCCGGGCAAGCGTCAAGGACGGCGTGTTGACCGTCTCGGGCGGGAACAACAACAACCTTGGGTGGCTCGACCTGCGCCCCCTCCTGCCCGGCCGGCTTGTCATCGAGGCGCGCCTCAAGGTCGTGCGGGCACCCGTGGGCATGCACGGCGGGATGGCGCTCTTCGCCGAGGACGAGACGTGCAACCATCTGGGCTGGGACATCCGCCGGGGGTTGGCCGGGATCGACTACAACTACGACACCCACAACCAGGGCGAGAACAACCCGAACCCGAAGGCCTTCGGCCTCATCCCGCTCCAGCAGGGCGTGAAGCTGACGCCCTTCTGGAACGACGCCTGGTTCCGCCAGACCCTGGCCTACGACGGAACGGCGGAGAAGGGCAATCTCCGGTACGTTCGTGACAAGGCCGGGAAGTCGGAGACGCTGGTTCACACCGGCCGCCGCACGGACCGGCGGGTGAAGCTCGTGATCCAGCCCTGGTCCTGGTTCCGGGCCCGCATCGAGATCGACTGGATCGCCGTGCGGCCGTATGTCGCCAGGGAGCCGGTCGCGACCGTCGGCGACGAGATTGCCGTCGCCCCCAAGGCAAAGCCCGACCCGCTCCGACGCGGCCTGCTCGCCTTCTGGGAGGCCGACGGGACCGCACGCGACAGCGTCGGCACGCATCACGGCACCGCCCACGGCGTTACGTACGCGCAGGACCGACACGGAAAGGCGAAGGGAGCGTTCAATTTCGACGGCGCCCGCGCGCGATCCGTCCGAGCGCCCCGCCCGGCCGGGCTGGCGACCGAGGACGCGTTCACCCTGAGCGTATGGGTCCGCATGGCGTCCCACGCGGGGGCCGGCGGCACAAACCCGTATCTCCTCAACACCACCGCCGAGCCGCGAGGCCAATACGCCGGCGGCTACGCGCTCAGCTGCGGCAAGGCGAGCGGTAAGGCCTCCATCCGCGTGTACAACACCGAGCAAGCCGTGCGGAAGGACTGGGTCACGACGCCCGAACCGCTCCCTCTGAGACGCTGGGTCCACCTGGCCGCCACATTCGACCGGGGCGCGCTCCGCCTTTACCTGGACGGGAAGCTCGTGGCGAGCAAAGTCTCGGACGCCGTGAAGAGCATCCGCCGCCGTGGCAGGGGCCGCGGCGATCTGTTCATCAGTTCCTACGACGGCGGCCTGCGTGCCCTCAACGGCGCCATCGACGACGTGGGCATCTGGGACCGGGCTCTGAGTTCCAGCGAAATCAAGCTGCTGCACATCGCGGCCCCGACCGCCCTCATCGTTCGCCCCCGGTGAGCGGCGCCTCCCCCAGGCCTGACGTCACACTGCTCCTATCGCCGCCACGGCCCCCGTCCGCAAGCTTGATTCCCCGGCGCAATGCGCTTGTGCCCGGCCGGCCGCCCGGCATATAATGAGCCTGGGGAACTGAGGCGCACGCAAACAACCCAGTCTGGGAGGTGTCTGGCCATGTCCGAGCCGACAGACCGTACGGAAAGCGATGCGCCCGCAGGGTCCGCACCCGGTGCCGAGCCGCCGCCCATCCCAGAGCCCGATCCCGAAGGCTGTTCGGCCGCGGCGCTGGGCCTGCCGGTCAGGGCCTGGGACACGGCCGTCATCCTGCTGCTGACCGTAGTCGCCGACGTGTGCCTCTATTCGCACCCCGGCGGCTGCGGCCTGGGCGTGCTGCTGCTGGTCACCGTCATCGGCCTGCTGTCGGCCGGGGTGGCTCGGGCGCGGCATGCCAGCCCGTCGCTCCTGGTCGGCATCGTGCTGATCGCCGCGGCCTCGATCTGGAACCACTGGTGGCTGCTCACCCTGACCGGATGGTTGGCAGTGCTCGGGTTTGCCGTCAAGCTGTACCGGCCCGACTGGCGGATCACCGAGCTGTGCTGGACGGTGCCCTGGACGGCGCTCCTGGCGCCCGTCCGCCTGCTGGGCCACTGGCTCCGGCTGATGGGCTACGGCGCCGAGCCGCGCTCCGGCGAGGTCAAGCACGCCCGGCGCCTGGGCGCCCGCGTGGTGGTCGTGCCGCTGGTCCTCACCCTGCTCTTCGTCATCATCTTTACCGCCGCGCATCCGGTACTCAGGGAGTGGGCGGCCGAATTCTTCCGCTGGCTCGACCTGGCCCTTCAGGACTTCTGGAAGCTGCTGGTCCTGGACCGCATCCTCACCTGGGTCTTCTGGCTGCTCTTGTTCGCCGCCCTGATCCGCCCGGTCACCCGGTCGTGGTTCGCCGACTGGCGCGCGAAGCGATCCGAGAACCTGGAGCGGCCCCGCGACCTGGAACACAGCGCCGAAGACTACCTGACCGCGCTCATCACCCTGATCTGCCTGAACCTGGTGTTCCTGATGTTTAACGCGTTCGACTCCGTCCACCTCTACTTCAGGGCCGCGCTGCCCAGGGCCACGTCGTACGCGGAGTACTCCCACAACGGCTGCTGGTGGCTGACCGGGGCGCTGGCGCTGAGCACGGCGGTCATCGGGGTGATGTTCGACCGGGGGCTGAACTTCCATCCGCGCAAGAAGATCCTGACCGTGCTGGCCTACATCTGGGCCGCACAGAACGGCGTGTTGGCGGCCGGCGCGCTGCGGCGGATCGAGATGTACATCTCGCACAGCGGGCTGACCCGGCTGCGGCTGGTCGGCATCTACGGCGTGCTGCTGGTCGTGGTCGGCCTGGCTCTGATGGTCTGGAAGGTGGCCCGAATGAAGAACTCCACCTGGCTGGTGCGCCGCGACCTGTTGGCCTTCTGGATGGCCTTGGTGGTCCTGGCGGTGACGCCCCGCGACCACATCTGCTGGACGCATAACGCGGCGCGGATCATGGACGGGAAATTCCGGACGTTCGTGCACCTGTACAAGCAGCCGATGTCGCCCGAGAGCTACCCGCCCCTGATCCGCCTGCTCGACCATAAGAAAGCGTGGGTGCGAGACGGGATCGCCGGCCTGCTGGGTCGGAAACTGGTGGAACTCCGGGCGCAGAAGCTCGAAAAGTGGACGTTGTGGCAGGGCTCGCAATACTGGGCGTGGCGCCGACTCGAAGCCGCAGCCGACAAAATCCGCTCCGTTGCGCCGCCTGACCACTGGGAAGCGGCGGAAGAGGCGATGCGCGAGAAGACGAAGGGCTGGCTCTAGCGTTGGAGTGCCAGGCGACCTTCAGGCAGGCTCTGAAACCGTTTCCAGATCCGGGCCCGGCCCGCACCGCGCGTCACAGCCCGCCCCCTGCTCAGGATTGCGATGTTCACGCACCCCGGCTATAATGGCACCTCGGTCGAGCCGTGTTGGAGTTCGGATGAAACTGACTCGTCTCACGATCCGTGAGTACGCGGAAAGCCTGGCCATCGCCTTTATCGTGGCGATGATCATCCGCCACTACGTGGTGGAGGCGTTTCGCATCCCCACCTCCTCGATGCAGCCCACGCTGATCGGCCGGTCCACCCTGGGCGACCGCATCCTGGTCAGCAAGTTCGAATATGACCTGCGTCCGCCGCGTGCCTGGGACGTGATCGTCTTCAAAATCGACGAGCACCGCATCCAGTACTTCCGCGACCTCTACGCCGGCAAGACAATGCCCGAGGAGGTCACGGTGCGGAACAACGGGATCATCGACCACCCCGGCCCCGCGGATTACGTCAACTACGTCAAGCGGCTGGTCGCCCTGCCCGGACAGCGGGTGCTGGTGAAGAACGGAGACGTGTTCATCGACGGGCGGATCGCCCGCAAGCCGAGCGGCGCACGAGCCGCTCTGCTGGTCCCCGTCGCCAGCGACCGGCGGCTGGCCCGCGAGAATCGGACGTTCTTCGACCAGTGGACCGGACACGACGACCCCGCGGTCAGCATCCAGGGCGGGGTGATCACCCTGAGCGGCGCCCACTTTGCGAAAGAGTGCGAGATCGCCTATAACGGCCGGATCGAGGACCGACAGGACACGGACAAGAAGACCACCCTCAGCCGCTGGGAGGGCGGGATGCTCAACATCGTCGGCGACCTGCAGCTCGCCTTCCGCTTCAAGTACCTGCGCGGCGAGGGCGTCTTGTTCGGCCGCCTCCTGGAGGACCGCACCCGATACGAGTTTCACCTGCCGCTGGGCCGGCCGGGCCAGCCGGTGCGCCTGCTGATCGACGGCGTCGAGACGGCCAGCGCCCCGGCTCCCGAGATCACCGGCGAACACACCATCACCTTCTCCAACGTCGACGCCCAGGCAGTCCTCAAGCTCGACGGCCGGACGCTGGTCGCCTGCGATCATGAGGACCAGGCCCAGGCCGACCGCGTCCCCGAGGCGGACGCCGACAGCAGCGGCGTCGAGTTCGGCACCATCCGCTGCGACCTCGAGATCCGTGACGTCCGCCTGTGGCGCGACATCTACTACACCTCCAGCCGCCGACAGCAGCCGTTCGCCGTAGGCGGCGAGTTCAAGCTCGGCGACGACGAATACTTCGTGCTGGGCGATAACAGCCCCAACAGCTTTGACAGCCGAAGCTGGGGCGTGGTCAAGCGGTCCAGCCTGATCGGCGAGGCGTTCTTTGTGTTCTGGCCCGCGACGCGCTGGAAGCTCATCAATTGAGAGGCGCCGCATGTCGTTGCTCGAAGCACGGCACCTGGTCAAACGATACGGCGAGAAGACCGTCGTCAACGACGTCAGCTTCTCCGTGGACCCCGGCCAGGTAGTCGGGCTGCTCGGACCGAACGGCGCCGGAAAGACCACCTCGTTCCGTATCACCATCGGCATGATCTCCGCCGGCGGCGGGTCCGTCCACCTGAACGGCGTCGACGTCACCCACCAGCCGATGTACCGCCGCGCCCGGCAGGGGCTTGGCTATCTCTCCCAGGAGCCCTCCATCTTCCAGCGGATGTCTGTGTTGGACAACGTGCTGGCCATCATCGAGACGCTCGACATCCCGCGCGATGAGCACCGGGACCGCGCCCGCGCCGTGCTCCAGGAATTCGGGCTCGACAAGCTGGCCGATCACACCGCACTGACCCTGTCCGGCGGCGAACGGCGACGCCTGGAGATCGCCCGGGCGATGGTCACCAATCCCTCGGTCATCATGCTCGACGAGCCGTTCTCCGGCGTCGACCCCAAGAAAGTCTCGGACATCAAGAACATGGTGTCCACCATGCGCGGCCGCGGCATCGGCATCCTGCTGACCGACCACAACGTGCGCGATACCCTCTCCATCACGGACCGGGCCTACATCATCGACGAAGGGGTGATCCTGATGCACGGTCGCCCCGAGGAGGTGGTGGCGGACCGCGCGGTCCGCGCCCGCTACCTCGGCGACGATTTCGAGATGTGACGCGGCCCATGGCAAAGATTCTAAAAACTCAGGACGACCTTCTGCGCTGGGCCGAGGCCCGGCGCGGCACCGGCCTGGTCCTCGCCGACGGCGTCTTCGACCTGCTCCACCCCGGGCACGTCGGGTTCCTCGACGCGGCCGCCGCCCTCGGCGACGCACTGCTCGTCGCCCTGCATTCCGACGCCGCCGCACGATCCAACAAAGGACCCGACCGGCCCCTCAACCCCTGGGCTGACCGGGCGCAGGTGCTCGCCGCAGTTCGCGCCGTCGACGCCGTGGTCGAGCTCGACGACCGCCATCCCGACGCGCTGATCCGACTGCTGCGGCCCGCCGTCTACGCCAAGGGCACCGACTTCGTCGCCGCCAACGTCCGCGAGGCCGCACTGGTCGAGTCGCTCGGCGGCCGAGTGGCCATCTGCGGCGGACCCAAGACACACTCCACCGCCCGCGTCGCGCGACTGCCCGGCGAGACAACGTTCCGGTCCGCCTGGGAGGGCGCCCGCGACGTCCCCGCCCAGCCCGGCAAGCTGACCATCATCGTGCTCACCAAGAACGAAGAGCACAACGTTCGACAGTGCCTCGACACCGCCACCTGGGCCGACGAGCTCATCGTCTGCGACTCTTACAGCGTCGACCGCACGCCCCACATCGCGCTCGACTACACCCCCAATGTCGTCCAGCACGAATACACCCACTACGCCGCTCAGCAGAATTGGATCATCCCCCAGGCCTCGAGCGAATGGGTGCTGGTGCTCGATGCCGACGAGCGCATCCCGCCTGAGCTCCGGGACGCCGTGCAGCGGGCCCTCCAACAGGGCGACCGGTACGACGGGTTCCGCATCCTGCGAATGACCCACTTCCTGGGCAAGCTGATCCGTCACTGCGGCTGGGATCGCGACTACACCAACCGGCTGTTCAGGCGCGACAAGGGGCGTTACCAGGATCGCGAGGTGCATGCCGACTGCGAGGTGTCCGGCCGGCTGGGCACCATCAACCAGTATTTCATCCATTACACGGACCGCGACCTGCGGAACTACTTCGAGAAGCTGGACCGCTATTCATCGCTGTCCGCAGCGGACATGTTCCGGCGCGGCGTGACCGCGCGGTGGTGGCACCTGCTGCTCAAGCCGCCCGCCCGGTTCCTCAAAATGTTCGCCCTTAAGCGCGGCCTGCTCGACGGGTTCCACGGGTTCCTGGTCTGCGGGCTCGCCGCGGTCAGCGTCTTCGCACGCTACGCCAAGCTTTGGGAGATGAACCGCCGCGGCTCGGTCGGCGAACTTCCCAGCGGCCGGCACAACTCCCCGCGGCGCGCCGGGCCGCCGGCCGATCACTAAAACGAGCGGGCCCTGTGCAGAACCGGACAAACGACCTGGTAGACTTCCGAATCGACGCCATGCAGTGGGTGGTCCGGACCCCGTTCGCCGAACCGCTGCGCCGCACGGTCATCCCTCACCTGGGCCACCTTGAAGCGGCGGGCGGCGAGCAGGTCAAGCAGACCGTGACCCGGTCCGTCCATCGCATCGAGTTGGCCGGCCAGCTTGTTTACGTCAAGCATCACCGCGTCCGGTCGCTCGCCGAAGCGCTCAAGTACCTGGTCCTCCGCTCGCGCGCCTCGGCCGAGTGGGCCGCGCTGCGCGAGATGGCCGAACGCGGCCTGCCCGTACCACGGGCCGTGGCGCTCGGCGAGCGGCGGGTGCTCGGCGTGTTCCGCGAAGCCGCCTTGATTACCGAGGCCGTCGAGGACGCCGTCCCATTCAACCAGGCGCTCGATCGCCGGGCCGGCCTGCTGGACGACGCGGCCCGGCTGATCCGGACCCTGCACGACGCGCACGTCCACCACCGTGACCTGCACGGCGGGAACATCCTGGTCGCCGGCGACGCCCTCCACCTCATCGACGTGCACAACGTGCGGATCGGGCCGCCCGTCTCGAAGCGAGAGCGACTCGCCGGGGCCGCACAGTTCCTGGCCGCGCTGCGCCCTGGCGGTGACCGCGAGGTCCAGCAGCGGTTCATCCGCGCCTACCTGGGCCCCGACGCGCCGGGGAAGGAACTCGCCGCATTCGCGAGAGGCGTTGCGCAAGGCGTGGTCCGCAACCGTGAGCGACGCTACGCCAGTCGCGCCAAGCGCTGCTTGAAGCGATCCACCGGGTTCCGGCACGAGCTGCTGGAGGGCCTGGCCGTGCACCGCCGGGCCGATGTACCCGCCGATCACCTACTGGAGGCTATCGCCCGGCACCGCAAGCAGACAGGCGGGCCGGGCGGCGAGGGCGTGCTCAAGCGCGACCACCGCGCCCGGATCAGCGTGGTCGAGCTGCCCGGCGGCGGCCGGGCTTGTGTCAAGGAGTTCATCCGGCACGGGCTCGCCCGGCTGGGCGACCTATGGCGCGGCTCGCCGGCGAAGCGCGCCTGGCGCGGCTCCCACGCCTGCGCGGTGCGCGGGCTCGGCACCCCGAGGGCGCTGGCCATGGCCGAGGCGCCCGACGGCCGTTCGTTTTTCGTCGCCGAGTACCTCGGAGGCGCGGAGCAGCTCAACGACTATGTGGCCGACCGCTGCCGGCCGGAGCCCGGCGGCGCCGCCCGGCGCTGGCACGCGTTCGTCCGGGCCGCGGCGGACTTCGTCCGGCGGCTGCACTCACACCGGCTGCGCCATCGCGACCTCTCCGCCAAGAACATCCTGGTCCGCGAAGAGGACGGCGGGTGGGCATTCGACCTGGTTGACGTCGCCGACGTGCGCGGCGGCCGGGCTCCCTCACTTGGCTTTCGCGTTGCCAACCTGGGCCAGCTCGACCAGATTTACGTGCGGCCGGCGCGGAGCGACCGGCTGCGGTTTTACCGGCACTACGCCCGCGGCCGGCCCGAGCTCGACCGGCCCGAACTGCTCCGCCGCATCGATGCCATCAGCCGGGCGCGCCACCGGCACTGGCTGGAGTGCGGCGGGCGCGAGATACTCGAAGAACGCAGACGGCAGGGCAAGCCGCTATGAAATTGCTCCACCTGTTCAGCAACCACAAGCTGACCGGCCCCGCCGAGCCGGCCGTGCGCCTGGCGGCCGAGCTGGCGAAGCGCGGGCACCAGGTGCTTTTCGCCCACAAGCCGCTCCCCGCCCCGGCGCCGGGCTATATCGATTCGGCGGCGGCCCGGTACGGACTGGACACCACCACCCGGTTCCGGTTGAACAAGCATTTCAAGCCCCTGGCCATCTGGCGGGACGCCCGCGACCTGGCCCGGTTTATCGACGAGCACCAGTTCGACGTCGTGCACTGCAACCTGGTCAACGACCACCTCACGGCGGCGTTGGCCGTGCGCCGCTGCCAGCGAAAGCCGAAGGTGGTGCGGACCAATCACGCCGCCGTCAAGATGCATCACGGGATGCGGGAGCGGCTCCTGTTCCCAACGCGAACCGACGCCCTGATCGAGGTGTCGGACGCCGCCCGGGACAAGGACGCGGCACAGTTCGGCATGCCGGCCGAGCGGGTGTTCGTGGTGGACACGGCCATCGAGTTGGCGCGGTTCGACCCTGGGCGCGAGCTGCCGGACCTGCGGGCCGCCTGGGGCGTCTCCCCGGACGACTTCGTGGTGGGCATCGCGGCGCGGATCCAGAAGCGGCGGCGGTTCGAGGTGCTGCTCGAGGCGGCGGCCATCGCCTGCCGCCGCATCCCGAACTTCAAGCTGGTCATCATCGGGCGCGGCACCCTCAAGCAGCAGGTGGCGGTGGAGCCCGCACAGCGGCGCGGGCTCGACGACGTGGTGGTCTTCGCCAATTACCTGCGCGGCGACCAGTACGTCGGCGGGCTCCGGGCGCTCGACGCCAAGGTGTTCCTGGTCCCGGGCACCGATGGCTCGTGCCGCGCGGCGCGCGAGGCGATGGCCATCGGCCGGCCGGTGATCGCCGCACGGCGCGGCATGCTGCCGGAGCTGGTGGACGACGGCCAGACCGGGTTCGTGGTGTCGGATTCGCCCGCCGAGCTGGCCGACGCCATGCTGCGCCTGGCCGACGACCCCGGTTTGCGCCGGCGGATGGGCGAGGCGGCCCGGCGGACCGCGCTCGAGCGGTTCGACCCGGCGCGGCAGGCCCAGCACGTCGAGGCCGTCTACCGGCAGATTGTCGGGGGCCGCAGCGGGCCGGCCGACACGACGTAACGCCCGGCAGAACAGGCCGCGGCCCGCGGCCGCTATGCTTTCGGCTTTGATGCAACGACCGCCAGGTGCTTTCCCCCAGGCAGCAGCGCGAACGAGTTCATCTCGCGGATGCAGTTCGTCGCCCGCTTATGGATGGGCGCCACCGTGGTGAGCAGGCGGATGAGGATGGCGAGCGGCACCAGCAGGAACGATCCCGGGCGCGGCCGGGTGGAGGTGACCCGCTCGATGTTCAGGCCCGCGTGGTCGAGGGCGTGCTTGACCTGCGGGAAGAACAGGGCCTGGCGGACGTTCGCGGCGGGGACGTCGATGGTCTGGACGAACCGCTGCTCGTTGGTCTTGTTGGTAAGCGAGCCGTAGAAGAGGAAGCGGAGCCGCTTGCCCAGGTTCGAGTAGTGGTTGAAGGTGAGGAACAGCTTGCCACCGGGCCGGAGGATGCGGGCGAACTCGCGGACCGCGCCCGGCACGTTGTACAGGCGGTGGATGGCGTTGGCACAGGCTACGTAATCGAAACTCGCGTCGGGGTAGGGGAGCGCCTGGTTCAGGTCGGCCTGGTCGATGGGGACGTCGGCGAGCTGGAACATGGCGGGGTCGACGTCGCAGCAGTGCACGTCATAGCCCAGTTCGAGCAGGACCTTGGCGAGCGGCCCCTGGCCGCAGGCGGCGTCCAGGATGCGGCCCGGCCGTTCCGCCGTTACCAGCTTGCGCAGCAGCGCGTGCGAATCGCGTGACCCCAACATCTTCGGTTCGCGGCCCGAGTCGACCATCCACCCCTCCTCATCAAGTGTGAATCAGTGTAGCAGAGCGGCTCCGGCCGGACCAGTCTCTGTTTCACAAATCGGCAGACAAGAATGTCCGCCCCACCGAGACGCAAGCCCGAATCGCGGCGGAGCGGGCGTATCTGCCTGCCAACTTGCCGCAACGCGCCCCAGAATCATCTGCCAGACAGAGCCTAGTCAAAAAAGAGGGCCAGCACCAGGCCGGTGCACAGCGCCGCGTAGAGCCCGGCGATCAGGTCATCGAGCACGATGCCAACGCCGGCGGGCAACCGCTCGGCTCGCCGGGCGGGGAACGGCTTGACGATATCGAACAGGCGGAAGAAGCAGAAGCCCAGGACGCCGACGGCGAGCTGCGGCGCGTTGGGGAAGAACGAGACGGTGAGAAAGTAGCCGGCCAACTCGTCGATAACAAACGGCGCGGGGTCTTTTTTCTTGTAGAAGCGTTCGGCCCAGGGGCAATAGACCAGGCAAGCCAGGGTGAAGAGGATGGCGAGCGCGGGCAAGAAGGCCGGGGCCTGTGCGGTGCCGATCAGCCAGGCGGCCAGTGCATGGGCGGCCGCGGCGCCGAGCGAGCCCCAGGTGCCGGGCGCCACCGGCAGCTTTCCGAGCCCGCCGGCGGTGACCACGCCGTCCGCCAGGATGTCGGCAAGCGGAGGCCGCGTCATCCGATCAGCGCCTCGACAAAGGAGTCCGGATCGAACGGCTCGATGTCGGTCGGCTGCTCGCCGACGCCGATGAACTTGACGGGGATGTCGATCTGCTTCTTGATGGCGACCACGATCCCGCCCTTGGCGGTGCCGTCCAGCTTGGTCAGGAAGATGCCGGTCACGTCGATGCTTTCCTTGAACAGCAGCGCCTGCTGAATCGCGTTCTGGCCGGTGGTGGCATCGAGCACCAGGATGACCTCGTGTGGGGCGTCGGGCAGGCGCTTCCGGATGACGCGGCGGATCTTCTCCAGCTCGTTCATCAGGTTCTTCTTGGTGTGGAGCCGGCCGGCGGTATCGACGATCAGCACGTCGGCCTTTCGTGCCAGGGCGGCGTCCAGGGCGTCGAAGGTGACGGCGGCGGGGTCGGCCCCGGTCTGGTGCTTGACGATGTCGCAGCCGATGCGCTGGCGCCAGATGTCAAGCTGCTCGACGGCGGCGGCGCGGAAGGTGTCGCTGGCCGCCAGCAGGACCTTGCGGCCGTTGCCGTGGAAGTGATGGGCCAGCTTGGCGATGGAGGTGGTCTTGCCGGAGCCGTTGACGCCGGCGACCAGGATAACGGTAGGCGCCCGGTCGGCCATCCGGATGCCGGTCTCGCCCTCGCCCAACACACGTTTCAACTCGGCCTTCAGATAGTCTCGCAGCCGGGAGGTATCTTCGAGCTGGCCGTCGCGGTGCGCCTGGCGGATGTCCTCGATGATCTGCGTGGTGGCCTGCACCCCCATGTCCGAGCTGATCATCAGTTCTTCGAGCTGGTCGACCACGTCGTCATCGAGCTTTCGGACAAGCTTGAAGAGCCCGCCCAGCCCGCGGGCCAGGCGGTCGTGCGTCTTGGCCAAGCCGCGGCGGATGCCGCCCGCAGTGCTGCGCAGCCGCGAGAAAAGGCCCATCTGCTCCCTCCGTCAGTAGTCAGCGGCCGCGCCGGATCTCGTCCGCGCGGGCCTCGAGTGCGTCGACCAGTTCGTCGTCGAGCATCACCGCGCCGATCCGGCTCTCCTTGCGGGTGCCGCCGTGGCTGTCGGACCCGCCGGACACCAGCACGCCCAGTTCCCGGGCCATGGCCAGGTAGTGCTCCGCCATGTCCTGCGAGTGCAGCGAGTGATAGGCCTCGATGCCGTCGAGCCCATCGCCGATCATCTGCCGGACCAGTCCATCGGGCAGACCGGTGCCGGGGTGTGCGACAACGGCCACGCCGCCTGCGCTGTGGATGGCGTGGGCGGCCTGGGCCGGGCTGAGCTGGCGTTTGGGCACGTAGGCCGGGCCGTTGTTCCCGATGTACTGCTGGAACGCATCGCCGATGGTGGCGACATGCCCGCGCCGGAGCAGGGCCTGGGCGACGTGTACTCGGCCGGGCGCGCCGCCGGCCGCGATGTCGAGCACCTCATCGGCGGTCAACTCGACATCAAGGCCGCGCAGCTTGTCGACCATGGTGTACACCCGGGTATGCCGCGCCTCGCGGGTGCCGCGAATCACCGCGTTGAACTCCGGATGCTCGATGTCGATGAACAGACCGATGACGTGGATTTCGAGCTCGTCTTGATAGGCGGTCATTTCGACCCCGGGAACCACGCGGACCCCGAGCGGGCCAGCGGCGGCCAGGCTGGGCTCGACACCGTCCACCGCGTCGTGGTCGGTGATGGCCACCGTCCCCACGTGGGCGAACAGGCACTGGTCGATGACTTCCTGGGGCGTAAGGTTGCTGTCGGAGAA
>Ga0272441_10011931_pt1 | contig 12803 bp, 14 predicted proteins | sample SSMProp6N_FD_193582 | JGI IMG/M metagenome (GOLD analysis project Ga0272441, IMG submission 193582) | Marine sediment archaeal communities from Little Sippewissett salt marsh, Falmouth, MA, United States - SSM-Prop-6N | ecosystem: Environmental > Aquatic > Marine > Wetlands > Sediment ...
CTTGCTGCCCATGATCGCGTCTCCTCAGAGTCGAAGCGACGGACCAAGCCTATCAGCTGGCAATACTTAAGTCAGGCTGTCCAAGATTTGGGGACCACCACACGGATGTTTTTTGCAAGCAACTTTGTTCCTTCGTTACTCGTGATCATAAGTGTCGCACCCAGAAATTTGTTAATCCAGTAGTCGGCTATTTCCTTCCCTGCGCCCCCTCTAGCTTGAAGGTCTAATACACGCCCGAAAAGAAATTGCGTCTTTGCCTGCGTTCCCTCAAACAGTGCAGCCTTCCGAAGCCTCGACGTGGTACTGAAAACATCCTTGAGGATTGTCATCTCCGGCTTGGCCTTCATCGCAAATCGCAGTGCCTCTTCTTTGGGGAACGTCCAAAAAGTCACTCTGCGAGTCTGCTTGTCTCGCTGCGTAGCAACTGCCACGAAAAGACATGCAGCTGATCGTCGGTCCATGGCACTCTGTAACCGTATGGCAAGCGCAAGTGCAGCCGCCTTGCCTGATTGACCACCTCCTGAGAAGGCAAATGTTTTGATGTGGTTGCGCACCTCGGAGGTTCGCGTGCTTGGATCGACAGCTAATGCCACAGACGTTTGTTGAGGTAGCTCTGCTATTGCAGCCGCGCTTCTCAGCAGATCCGTGAGTGCAAGATCTGCTGGTACTTTTCCCCCCTCTACAGACCCGCTGTCACCCGGCTCAATGGCGTACGCATAGAGTCTCACAATTCTCGGATACTTGTTCTTCATGTGACCTCCAGTTCAAGGTCGGCGCGGTCGGGGAGGATGTCCGGGGTGTAGAGCTTGAAGGTGTGGAAGCGGGCCTTGTCGTTGAGGATGTCGTCGGGGGCCCAGCTGGCCTCGAGGATGGCGCCGGCTTCGGCATGGGCGAGCATGAGGCGCTGGAGACGCTTGGCCTTGGCCTTGAGGGGGCGGGTGTCGGCCCGGCTGGGGCGGCCGGCCATGGTGCACAGGTTGTCCAGGGAGTCGCGGAGGAGCTCGATGGCCTTGTACGCGAGGTAGATGTGGGTGTTGTGCTTCACGACCCGGAGCTCCCTCGGGATTTCCTCTAAGTTTTGCCGACTTGTGCTGTTCAGCGTAGCGCCGGGGCGGGTGGGGTGTCAATACGTAGATCTACGTAGCTCTTGGGGCTTTTGCTGTTATCGCTTTGCATCTGGGGGATGGATTGGGGAAATCGGTGGGCCTCGACGGATGGGCTGGCGGGGCCAGGTGAAATGGCTGCATGAGCTGCATGAGCTGAATGAGCTGAATGAGCTGAATGAGCTGAATGAGCTGAATGCTGGGAGGAGAAGCGGAAATGGCGAAGACACCATCTTTGAAGATGAAGCCGGATGATGCGCGGAAGGCGGCGGAGCAGTGCCTGGAGCTGCTGAAGAAGGACCGGGTGAAGATCGAGCGGCGTGTGGGCGGGGCGATGATCCAGATGCTGGCCCGGAACGGGGCGCTGCTGTCGGACCAGACGGCGAGCACGGTGGCGGTGCGGGCGGAGAAGCTCGGGCTTACGCTGAAGCAGAACGTGACGGCGTGGCAGCTCGCGAACCGGGTGATGGCGGTGCGATCGGCGCTGTTTACGACCCACGCGCCCCAGGCGGTGCAGACGAAGGCCGGGGTGGGGCAGAGCGTGAGCAAGAAGGTGGTGAAGTCGGTGCTCGGAGCGGCGGAGATGGTCATCGAGACCTACGGCAAGCACGCCAAGGCGATGCGCGAGGCAGGGGTGCTGCCCGACGACGTGGACAAGATCATCGGGCTGGCGAACGCGCTGCAGAAGGTGGACAAGTCCCAGGAAGGGTCGAAGAAGGCGTCGACGCAGAGCACGGCGCAGCGGGCCGCGGTCCAGCTCGAGGTGGAGGATGGGCTGACCAGGATCATCGCGGCCGCCGCGCTGGAGTACGTGGAGTCGGACCCGGAGCGGGTGAAGATGTACCAGGCGCTGATCCCGTCCCGGCCGAAGAAGAAGAAGCCGCCGAAGACCGAGTAGCCGCCGAAGAAGAAGAAGCCGCCGAAGACCGAGTGGTCGCCTGCCCGGCGGGTCTCTGGGAAATCCTTGAACGCCGTAGAGGGGGTGGAAAGGGACTCCGCGTGGTCCCGCGGGACTGTGAAACGGCTCGGAAACACTGTTGAATTGTCTGGGAGGAGGGTTGGGCGGCGCGGAAGGAGGGTTGGGCGGCGCGGCGGGACGTTCGAGTGGCGCGGAAGGACGTTCGAGTGGCGCGGAAGGAGGGTTGGGCGGCGCGGCGGGACGTTTGGGCGGCGCGGCGGGACGTTTGGGCGGCGCGGAAACACTGTTGAATTGTCTGGAAGGACTGTTGGGCGGCGCGGTGCGACGTTGGGGCGGCGCGGTGCGACATTGGGATGGCGTGGAAGGAGGGTTGGGCGGTGCGGCGGGACGTTCGAGTGGCGCGGAAGGAGGGTTGGGCGGTGCGGCGGGACGGTTGGGCGGCGCGGCGCGGCGGGACGTTTGGGTGGGGCGTTGTTTGCCGAACTAGGCCATGGAGGGGCACACCATGGGTCTGATCACTACTTCGTCCAGATGGTCTTGTACACCTTTCCCCTCCTGAACAGTACATCGCAGGCGGAGCCGTCGGCGTTGGACCAGGTGCGCTGGGTGACCTCGGCGCCTGCCGTGCTGCCGGTGGGCTTCTCTTCGCCGCGGCTGCCGAGGACCTTGGCCACCTGGATGATGTCCGTGCCGTTTTTCACCTTGTCGCACTGAGCCTTGGTGACTTTCTTACACCCCGGGCCTGCCACCAGGGCCAGCGCGAGCGTCGCGAGCGCGATTTGCAGCAGTCGAACCATGTCTGCTCCTCTGGGTCAATTTACAGTATGATGCCCCGGCGAGGCGATAGTTCCATGAAGAAAGTCACGGTTGTCATCGTTTCTGGTGGTTACGGGTCTGGCAAGACCCGGCTCCTGGCCCGGCTCGCCGATGGGCTGGGCTCCGGCGCGCGCGCGGCCGCCCTGGTGCACCAGACGGGACCGGTGAACCTCGACCCCCTGTGGCTGCCCGGGCTGACAGTCGTGGCCATGGAGCTGGGTTGTGCCTGTGAAGGCGGGGGCGAGCTGCTCGAGTGTCTGAAGCTGCTGCAGGAGCGGGAGTTTTCGGTGGCGCTGGTGGAGCTCGCCGGCGATCAGGAGGCCGAGCCGCTGGTGCGCGCCGTGGCCCGGCTGGAGGGAACGGAGGTGATCGCGGTGGAGGCCGACGGTGTCGAGGCGGAGGCGGACCTCGCGGCGCTGCGCGAGCGGTTCGGGGTGGCGTCGACCGGGGACTCCGACCAGGGTCATGGGCACTCCCTTGGAGGATGTGACTGCGCCGGAGGGGGGCGGGCCGAGCCGCAGTGGATGCCTTTTTGGTTGACCGAGGGAGTGGACGAGACGCGCCTGTGTGAGATCGTGGACCGATTGCCCGAGGAGGTCATTCGGGTCAAGGGCATCTTGCCTCTGGGCGAGGGGCGGTGGCTGCGAGTGGACCGCGCTGCGGGGGTGGTGAGCCGACGGCCCTTCACGGCCGAGGACCTCCCCGTCCTGTACGACGCCGAATCCCTTGCCGACGGCGATCCCTTGGATCCGGCCCCGCCGGACGGCGGCGGGCTCCTGCTGCTGTGGACTCGAGCGGCGGACGAGGCCGACTCCGTGGCGCTGGAGTGGGAGGTGGCCCGCCGCCTGGCGGAGTGCCTGGGCCTCGATGAGGACCCCGCCGAGGCCGCCGCCTTCGCGGCCGAGTCCCTGGACCAGGAGGAGCTGCTCTTCGAGGCCTTCACCGCCGCGCGCGCCGCGTCCGTGGCCGAGCCCGAGGTCGCGTCGCACGTCGAGCTTCTGGCCATGTGCTACCACGAGCTCATGGAGAACGAGCGGGCCCAGGTGTTGCTTCGGGAGGCCGCCCGCCGGGAGCCCCGGCACCTCTCGAGCCGTCTGAACGCAGCCCGGCTGCATCTGGCCTACGAGGAGCTCGACCAGGCGCGGTCCCTGGCCGAGGCCGTGGTGACCGACCATCCCCAGGATCCGGACGCCCACGGCGTGCTGGGAGAGACCCTGCTGCTGCTGGGAAAGCTGGACCAGGCGGCGGAGCACCTCGAGGCCGCAGCTCGAGGGCTGCCCGAGGACGAGGTCCTTCGATCCACGCTCTGCACCCTGTACGCGGCGCGCGGCGACTACCAGCGGGCCCTGGCCGTTAACAGCGAGGTCCTCTCCCTCGACCCCGCCGACGACGGCGCCATGTACCTGCAGGGCGAGCTGCTGCTCCGGCTGGATCGGGCTGACGATGCCCTGGAGTCACTGGACCGGGCGCTGGCCGCGGGAAACGAGTCGCCCTGGGTCATGACCGCCCTGGGGATAGCGCAGCACCGGCGCGGAGACGAGGCGGAGGCGTCGGGCTGCTTTGGGGACGCCTTCGTCCTCGCCCAGGAGCGGCTCGAGCACCTGTCCGACGACAGCGCCGCCATGGACCTGCTGGTTGCGGCTTCCTTCCGCGGCCGGATCGATCAGATCCCCGACCTGTGGGAGCGCCTGGGCGAGGTGGATCCCACGGAGCTGGACAAGGCGCGGGACACCCTCTCCCTGGCGCCGGATCGCGGAGAGGCCCAGCGCACCCTCGACGCCATCGCGCGGATCCTCACTCCTCGGTGATGGTGACGCCGTCGGCGTTGGCGGCGGTGGCGCGGCTGGCGCCGTCCAGGTCGAGGTACGTGCCGCGGCTGAGCACGGCGAAGGGGTTGGGCCCCACCAGGCGCAGGACCACGAATAGCCCGTCGGTGTCGAGGACCTCGCCGGTGGGCAGGGTGAAGCTGGAGGGGGCGTCGGACTCACGGACCAGGGCGAGAACCACGGCGTCGACGTGGTGGATGGTCCAGGCGGTGACGCCGGGGCCGAGGTCCACCCAGGTCGCCGCGATTGGCTGCTCGTCCTCGGGCACGCCGGCGCCCACCCGGTAGGGCAGGATCAGCGACAGGAAGTCCGGCTCGGTGGCCAGGACGGTGGCGTCCATGACGCCGTGGTGCTCGGAGTCGCGGCTCCAGTTGAACTGGTGCACATGGGGCGGCGTGAGCTCCACGAAGGGGGGCTCCACCACCGCCAGGCCCGTGGCGGTGGCCGTGGTGGAGACGTAGACGTCCACCCCGGCGAGGGGCCGCTCGAACCTGGCCCCATCACCCCGCAGCTCGAAGAGGCCACCCACGTCGTAGCCCGCGTGGCCGTGCAGGCGGTAGGTGTGCACCCGGGGCTCGGTCACCGCGGTCTCGATGCGGTCGCCCAGCACGAAGTAGCGGCTGTCCACGAAGACCACGGATCGCACCACCGTGGCGTCCTGGTACTGCTGGTGCGCCTCGGCGTACTCCACGCGGTCGCCGTCGTGGGTGTTGCGCAGCCAGGCGTCGGCGTCCCGGAAGGTGGTGAGCAGCCCCTTGTCCGGCGCGGCGATGCCGTCGATGAGCACCACGTTGTGCGAGGGCGAGTGGGCCGTCTTGGCGTTGTCGGAGGGGTCGGGCTTGTAGTAGCCGGTGTCGATGAGCAGGTACTCCCCGTAGGCGGCCATGGTGAAGGACGTTCCGTCCACGTGGTCGTGCAGCGTCTTTCTGGCGGAGCCGTGCTCGGCCACCAGCAGGCCCCAGCGGGCGTCGTCGCTCCAGTCCGAGCGGAACACGGCGTTGCCGCCCTCGGGGAAGAAGCGGGTGGTCCAGGGCGGCTCCACTGCCTCCACGGCGTCATCGAAGTACACGAGGTGGTGCGCCGTCAGGTCTGCTCCCCAGCCCATCTCGTAGGGCCGGTCACGGTTGCCCTCCCAGTCCCAGCGGTAGCGCCCGTCCGCGCCGAAGCCCGAGAGGAGGGCGCTGCCGTTGAAGGCCACGTAGTTGGCGTCGCCCAGGGGCGGGCGGGGCCCGAAGGGCAGCCGCAGGGCCAGGTTCCAGTCCACCGCTGCGATGAAGTAGGGGTCGTGCAGGGGGTTGTCGAGCCGGAAGGGCTCGCCCTCCACGCAGTTGTGGTCCGACCAGGGATCCATGATGACGCGGTTGCGGCAGTCCCGCTCCAGCTCGGGGGACTCCTCGTAGAGGTTGTCGAAGGCGATGAGGAACGCCATGGAGATGCCGAAGCCGAAGTTGTAGTAAAAGGGCCCCTCGGACACGCCGCCGTCGGCTTGGACGTAGTGGCCGCCCTCGCCCCACAGGTAGTCCATCTCCGACACGGCCCAGGTGAGCCATTCGGTGGCATCGGGGTGTTCCGGGAAGGCCAGGCCCACGTAGCCGATGGCCGCCGCCGTTCGCAGGGGGTGGTTGTTCTGGGAGGTGCCCAGCAGCACCATGCGCATGGCGTCGTCTTCCACGTAGCGATTGAAGAACTGGCGGTTGATCTCGCAGATCTTGTCCCCGGCCCGAGCGGCCTCGTCTTCGGGGAAGAAGTCGGTGGCCTGCAGGATGTCCCAGGCGTTGATGTAGCCCATGAGCGGACGACCCATGCGGATGTTTACGTCCATGACGGTGTTGGTGTCGAAGTCCGTTCGGAGCCGGTCGAAGAAGTCACGCACCTTGAGGGCGTACCTCTCGTCCTCGAAGAGCCACGCCAGGAGGGCGTTTGCCTGGGCCGCCATGCCGTTTTGGCCGTTGGGGCTCGAGTCCCATTCGTCCGGTGGGTCCTCCTGGTACTCCTGGGCCGCGCGCTCCTCGATCTGCGCCAGGATCATGGCGTAGGGCTCCCGGTCCACGCGCGACAGGATCAGCGCCTTGTGCTCGGGCCGCACCATGAGCCAGGGCCGCGGCGGCGGGTCGGGCGGCGGGTTGTCTGTGGGCGGTCCGGAGCAGGGGCCCACCCCGAGCAGCGCGGCGGGCAGGGCGAGGGCCAACACGACGGCGCACCAGGAAGCCTTGCGAATTGTCATTGGCTCGAGTCCTCTGTGTGCAGCTTAGACCACGGCCGCGGCCACTTCAAGGTATCGGTTGTTGTGAAACGGCGTGCAGCTGCCCATCGCGCCGTCGGGAAGGCCCCCCGGCCTTGGGTCCGCCTTGGGTCCGCCAGTCAACGGATGGGTTGTACGGCCGCCGAGAGCGGTTGGTGCGGATGCAACGCTCGTAGAAAGTCCTTCACCGGCACGCATGGGATATCATCCCGGCGCAGTCGATCAGCGCCCCGATACAGCAGCAGTCCACGGCTCTGTGGATACTCCTCGCGGAAGGTCCTTAGGGACCGCAAGTCGCGCGATCGGATGCGGGCAGTGTTCTTTACCTCGATGGCCCAGAAGGTGTCGGGGCCGTATGCGATGAAGTCCACCTCCGAGCCGGCCCGAGTGCGCCAGAACGAGAGCTCGTGGCGGTTGCCGCCATAGGCATTCCAGGCCTGCAGGTGTTGCAGCACCAGTCCTTCCAGTGCCGCTCCGTCGATCTCAGCGGGCTGATCCAGGGGACCGGTAGGGCGGATCGAGCGGAACACTCCCACGTCGAAGTAGTAGAATTTGGGATGGGTCGTGGTCGCGCGCTTGCCACGCCTGGTGAAGACCGGCAGCCGTACTCCGAGGAGCAGATCCTCCAGCAGTGAGACGTATCCTTCGACCACCTTCCGCTCCACCTGGCAGTCCCGCGCGACGTTGGCGATATTCAGCGGTGATCCATGAGAGAAGCTGATCGCCTCCAGGAATCGAGCAAAACCGCTGAGATTTCTTACGAGGCCTTCCGCCTGGACCTCTTCCCTCAGGTACAGCGCGGCGTAGCTCTGCAGTGTGACCTCCGGATCAGGAGCACCGAGAACGAGCGGCACCAGGCCTTGACACAGGGCCCGGTCGAGCCGGAACCGCTCGCCGAGCTCGACCGCCATGAAAGGGTGCATGGTTTCCAGGACTGCTCGGCCGGCCAGCAGGTTCACGCCCGTGCGCTTGATTTTTCGGGCGGACGAGCCGGTCATCACGAACCGCAGGTTCGGCCGGCTTTCAATCAGGTGGTGCACCGTGTTCAGAAGCTCGGGCAGCTTCTGAACCTCGTCGATTACGACCACCTGGGACCCTTGGTGACCATCGACGAGCGCCTCCAGTTGCTCGGGCCGTGCCTGCAGCTCCCGAAGTCGGTCCAACCGTAGCAAATCAACGTGTAACGCGTCTGGAAAACTAGACTTTACCCATGTGGACTTGCCTGTCCCGCGGGGACCAAACAGGAAAAAGCTCCCTTTTGCAGGGTCGAATATTCGATCGAGTGTTTCCATTTTGAGTCGGATTATGGAAGTACATCACCCATTAATAGCGACAATGCCCCCCTGTCAACGCGCTCGAGACGCGCCTCTTCCACGCTCGGGCAGCCAACCCGATGAGCGCCCTCGTCCCTATGACGCCCAACGGGGCGATCACCGTGAGGTATCGGTTGATGCCCTGGTCGGTGCCTGTGCAGCAAGTATGACGCTTGAATGTGCTGGCCGTATTCGGCGATTTTGCAGTAGTGTGATCTGATGGTTTCAGAGCTGCCTCGTCACACGTTGGACAGTCGCACCCGGTTCGGGCGCTGCCTCTCACCCCTCGCCCTTGCGTTGATGTGCGCCCCGGCCCTGGTCGCGCCCTCCTGCGGCGGCGGTCCCAAGACCGAGAGCTGGACCTTCCCCGACGCCTGCGAGGTCGGCCCGGTGGACGAGGCCTGCTTCGTGTCCGGGCGGGATCCGCAGTCGGGCCGGATCGGGCTCGCCCTGGACATCGCCCTGCGCTACATCGCGCTTCACCCTGCCTCAGAGGAGGGCTGGGACTGGGGGCCGGCCGCGCTGATGTTCTCCTTGACCGAGCTGTACCGCGTCACCGGGGACACCCGCTTGCGGGACTACTACCAGGCCTGGATGGACCGACACATCGCCGAGGGATATGATCTGTTCTGGAGCGACCACTGCCCGCCGTCCCTCACCGCCCTGGCGCTGTACCAGGAGACGGGGGATCCCGCCTACGAGGCCGTGGTGCTGGATGTCTTGACCTACCTGTTCGAAGAGGCTCCGCGCATCGAGGGCGGCATCAGCCACATGGGCACCATGGATGTGCTTGGTGACACCCTCTGGCTTGACTCGTTGTTCATGTTCGGCATGATCCTCACGCGGTGGGGCGAGCACACCGGCGACCGCACCTACCTCGACGAGATCCGCGGGCAGCTCCTCATCTTCGCCGACCTGCTCCAGGAGGCCCCGGGCTTGCTGGTGCACGCCTACAACTGGCCCAGCCCCCAGGACCCAGACGTCTACTGGGCGCGCGGTAACGGCTGGGTCACTGCCTCGGGCTTCGAGTACCTGCGCGTCAAGCGCAACCGCGGCGACCTGGGCGACGCCGCCATCGAGGCGCTCCTCGACTGGCAGGTCGAGGCCATCGGGCAGTACCAGGACACCGACACTGGACTGTGGTGGACCGTGGTCAACCGCCCGGGCGAGACGTACCTCGAGACCAGCGCCTCGGCGCTGTTCGCCTACGGCATGGCGCGTGGCTACCGCTATGGCTTCCTCGACGACTCCATCCTCCCGGTCGTCACCTCTGCCATGGACGGCGTCGAGGCCAGGATCCTACGCGACGCCAGTGATCTCCCTTACGTCACCGGCGTCTCCGGGCCCACCACCGCCGGCGATTTCCGCAACTACCAGACCGTGGACCTGCGTGACGATCTCAGCTATGGCGTGGGTGCCGTGATCCTGGCGCTCATCGAGACAAGCGGGCTGATCGAGTAGCTCCCACCTTTCAGTGGCTTCGCTCCGGACCCGGATCCGGACCCGGATCCGGACCCGATCCGATTCTGCTATTGCTCCACCTCCTGAAAATGATACAGTTTCCGGCAATGAACGCTGGGACAACAGGGAGCGCGTCGCGTGGTCGCGTGCTGGTGGTGGACGATGATCTCGATCTGCTCGAGACCCTCATCGATATGCTCGAGCACGAGGGGTACGAGGTCGCGTCTGCCCTGGGCCGCCAGAGCGGCCTGGCGGAGGCCGAGCGTTTTTCGCCGCACGTGGCCGTGTTGGACATCCGGCTCGGGGCCGACAGCGGCATCGACCTGCTGGAGGAATTGCGGCGGCTGGATCCCCAGCTCATCTGCATCATGATGACTGGGTACTCCTCCATCGACACGGCCATGGAGGCGATCCACAAGGGCGCCTACGACTACCTGCAAAAGCCCGTGGAGATGAGGTACCTCTTTTCCATCCTCGATCGCTGTTTCGACCGGCTCGAGATGCGGGAGCGGTCTGATGAGGCCCACCGCGCGGTGGCTTCCCAGAACGAGCAGCTCGAAGATCTCAACCAGAAGCTGCGCGCCGAGGCGCACCGGGCGGCCACGGCCCTGGCGGAGCTCACCCGTAGCCAGGAGCGGCTGCGGCGGGCCCAGCGCGTGGGTCACATCGGCACCTGGGAGATAGACGCCGATACGATGAAGGTCTGGGGATCCGGACAGGCGTTCGAGCTCTTTGGGCTGGAGCCGCGGACGGATCCGATCTCCCTGGACGAGGTGCTGGACGAGTTTCAGCCCCAGGAGCGTGTCGCCACACAGGGGGCCCTGCGTAACCTGATCGTTGATGGCGGCAGCATAGACTTCGAGTATCGGGTCCAGCGGCGCATGGACGACTCGGAGATGTGGCTCGACATCAAGGGCGAGCTGCGTCGCGCCGTGGACGGCCGGGCGGCCACCGTGGTCGGCACCATCCGCAACATCACCGAGCGCAAGCAGGCCGAGCTGGCCCTCAAGGAGCTCAACGCCCAGCTCGAGGAGCGCGTGACCCGGCGCACGGCGGACCTGGAGTCGGCAAATCAAGACCTCCGTCGGGCCAGGGACGCCGCCGACACCGCCGCCCGGCAGACCCAGGAAGTTGCCGACGAGCTGGGCCAGAAAATCCTTACGCCCCTGGACGCCCTCGTCGCCGGGCTCGACCGGGCCCTCGGCGAATCCCTCCCAACCGCTGCGGCGGCCAGAGTCAAGGAGGCCCGCACCTCCGCTGACATCCTGCGTCAGGTCATTGTCAAGTTACTAGCCAGCCGCCTCCCACCCGGACGCGGCTGATCGTCGGCGCGGCTCGAATCCAACGTGCCATATTGGATTTCGGTGCGATAGGAGGGTGAGGATGGGAGGTAGCGAGACGGTTCGACGGCTCCTGACAGTCAAGCGCGTCTACTCGTTCTGGGGGCGACATCCGTGGCTCTATGCGGCGCAGGACTGGATCACGTTCATGGGCAGGCACGACGCCATCCGGCGCCGCGCTGTGGACCAGTCCGGGAGCGGGCCGGGCGATCGTGTGCTCGAGGTCGCCTGCGGGACGGGTCGGAACTTCCGGTACGTCGAGCAGCGCATAGGGCCGAAAGGGCGGCTCGTGGGCTTGGACTACAGCGACGAGATGTTGGCAGCAGCGCGTGACCTCAGCCGCCAGCGCGGGTGGTCGAACGTGAAGCTGGTACAGGGCGACGCGGCGATCCTCGATGTGGGCGACGAGGCCTTCGACGCCGTCGTCTCGGTCCTGGGAATGTCGGCCATCCCAGACTACGTCGCGGCGATCGAGCGGTGCCGCGACGTCCTGCGACCAGGTGGCGTTCTGTCGATCTGTGACGCCCGACCATTCACCGGGGCGCTGAGGATCATCAATCCTCTGGTCCGTGCCGTCTACACCAGCAGTGCTGCGTGGGACCCGAATCGAGACATGCCCGCGCAGATGCACCGCGTATTCGGGAACGTGTCGGTCACGTCGCTGAACCTGGGGACGTTTTTTTTCGCCGCGTCGCAGAAGTAGCCTACGGCTAGTCCCAATGCCGATCATATAAGCACCTTCCCCTTTGACTCCGCGGTCTTTGGCGTTGGGCGACCGGAGTTTCGCTTGTAGCCACTCATCTTGATCTTAACGTGGCGCTTGTAGCGCCTCTCCGACCGCCGTTCTGGCAAGATCGGCAGCTGCATCATCTGTTTGCGGACAAGATTGTAGGCCAGCAGGATGCCCCAAATCTCTTGGCGAACACCTTCGGGTTTCTTGCTGCAAAGCGCCTCCTGGCGCTCGAGCATATGCGTCATGACCTCATCGTAGCCACATCGAGATGTGACGCAAATCGCTCAAATCTGGCCGGTATGTCTGCCTCGAGAATTGCCTGAATCGAATCGCCCAAAATCATGCCGACCTCCTGCGTGGTGCGCACAGATCGGCCCATCATGATCCTGTCGCTGGGCGTGTCAGTTCTCTTGGTGCGCTTCTGCGGAACGGACAAGCTCTGGTATCGAGCGTTGGTGGTGAGCGCGTGCGCAGGGCGAGGCCGCCGGCGCACGGGCGTGCTGGTCTCTTCTTTCAGCAAAAAGAACAAGATGAGGCACGCCCAGATGCTGGCGGTCTCGTCCCATGGTTGGGCCGGCCAACGGCGCCTGAGTGCTCGGTAGTCCGGTCCCCGCGATACCGGCCTCCAAAAGCGACAATTCGGCCCGAGTGGTCGGCACTTCAGGCGCAACGTCGCGAAATAGACCCCACAGGCGACACTTCCCCCGGACTGCCCGGGCACTCAGAGCGTAACGTCGCGCAAGCGCCTATTCGGGCGACAATTCGGCCCGAGTGGTCGGCACTTCGGTCGATCTGTCGTCCACGTACTGCAGTGGCGATGGGCGGAATGAAGGAGCCCAGGCCGCCAGCAGCCGCGGGACCATTTTCCGAGCGCTGTTCAACTCTAAGGGCCCGCGCAACAACAACTCAGCGATGTCGACCGGTTTGGCCTATCTGATCGGCATTGCGGCTAGTTCCACGCCCCGGAAGTTCGTTCCGGGTTTTTAGCGGTCGCCGGGCGGCGAGGGCAAGGCGCGACGAAGGCGCATACCGGGAGTATTCAACTGAGGA
>Ga0272441_10011932_pt1 | contig 12802 bp, 18 predicted proteins | sample SSMProp6N_FD_193582 | JGI IMG/M metagenome (GOLD analysis project Ga0272441, IMG submission 193582) | Marine sediment archaeal communities from Little Sippewissett salt marsh, Falmouth, MA, United States - SSM-Prop-6N | ecosystem: Environmental > Aquatic > Marine > Wetlands > Sediment ...
CCAAAAAAAGCACTTGACTTTTTATATATAAATATATTATTATATAAGAGAACATTATTATTTTTCTAGAGCATAACAAGATTTTATAACCTATTTGGTAATGGAAGAACCAAAAGCCAAAGTGTATATGAATGACATATACATTTTGGCTTTTTTTGTTTTTAGGAGACAAAATGAGTAAAAAGAAGTCCATTATGGACCCTTTTCCTAATTTCCACTCAGCAAGAATTAAAGATCCAAATCAATTTGAAAAAATTATTCAATTAAAAGAGTTACCCAATGGAATTAGGATAATTGGCGGTCCATTAAAAAGCGATCCGCAAGGATCAAGCCAGGAACAAGCATATCGCTTCCCTAAAGAAAAATTTACTGTTGCTCAAGCAAAGTCTTGGTTGGAAAAAGAGAAAATTAAACCTGTTCTCTTTGAAAAAGCGACTAAAAAAGAAGATGGAACAAAAATGATAATTACAGAGGTTTTTGATAAAGATGGAAATTTAGTTGATACATTTGAAACAGAAATTAAAGAAGATAAAGAATATTTATGTGAATGTATTAAATGCGGATATAAAATTTCTTCAGATAAACATTGTGATGAGTTAGAATGTCCTGAATGTGGCGGACGAATGAGAAGAAATAATAGACCAGGAATAGGGAAAGATAGTGAAAATATTTTGTTCCATTTAGATGCATTTGATGAAAGTAAATTATTTCTAACTGAAAAAGCAGAAACAACACCAGAGGGCTATTTAAAAACTCGTGCAATTGTTACTAATACAGGTATTTTCAATTATGTAAAACAGGATGGTACTATCTTAAAAGAATTACGACCACCTGAACAGGTTTTTGATTATGGAAGTTTACAAACACTTAAAAATAAACCAATTACAGATGGTCATCCTGAAGATTTGATTACTAGCGATAACATAGAAGACTTGCAAAAAAAAGGTGTAATAATCGGATTTACTGGTAGCAATGTTCGTAATGATGGGCATGTTGTTAGTATTGATATGGTAATAACCAATAAAGATGCTATAGAACAAATCAATAGTGGTGAAAAAAGATCTCTTAGTTGTGGATATAAAGCAACGTTAGATTTTTCTCAATCTGGAATGGCATATGGCAATAATCAATATGATTGTGTTCAAAAGGATATTACATATAATCATGTTGCCTTGGTTCCTTTTGGCAGGGCTGGCGATCTTGCAAAAATAAGAATGGATAGTATAACCGATGATATGGTTATTCAATTTATAGATCAAAAAACAAAGAAGGAGGATTTTATGTCCGATGATGTTAAAGGTAAAATCATAATTGATGGTGTTGAATACACAGTCAATCCTGATGTTGCTAAACTTATTAACGGTTTACAAAGCGATCTTGATGATGCAAATAAAAAAATTGCTGTTATTCAAAAAGAAAAAACAGAAATAGAGGCAAAAAAAGATGTTTTGGAAACAGAAGTTAAAACCCTTAAAGAAAAAGATGATGAGTCTGGATTAAATGATTCTGAGTTATTATTGGCTGTTAATGAAAGAATCGATCTAATTAAAATTGCTGATTTCTTAGAAATTAAATATCAAAAAGATACTTCAAACAAAGAATTAAAATTAGCCATTATCAAAAAGAAAAATGAAAAAATAAATCTTATTGATAAAGATGATGTCTACATTAATGCTTATTTTGATAGTGTTAAAGATATTATCAGTATTGATATTGAAAATTCTGCTAAGAATAAAAACAAAAAAACAGTTTTTGGTGATTATGTTAATGAACAAAATGATCAAAATAATAACCAAAAACAACAGCCTAAAAATAAAAAAGAAATGTATGATAGTTTCGTAGAAAATATCAAAAAACAATCACTAGAATATAATGGATCAGCTTCTATTAAAAATGGTGAATTGGTTATAAATAACTAAGGAAGGAGATTCTAAATTATGAGTGAATATGGAAATATAAATAGAGCTTTTGCGGGAATGAAAGCAGAACATTACCAGTTTGCTGAAGTTTTAAAATCAGCTCGTGCAGTAGATGAAATAGATTTCGGTAATCCTGTATTCCGATATGAAGGTGTTGATGATGCTGTATATAATTATTACCTTGATGTTGGTAAGATTGTTTTTGATGGTGATTTTGGTGCTGGTGATGTAATTACAATAACTATAAATGGTGAAGATGCAGCAGATGTTACCTATGCAACAAGCCATGATGCTACAGCAGCAGCAGTTGTTGCTGCGATTAAAGCAGTTGAAATTGAAGATAATAATGGTAACACAATAAATCCTGATTGTATTTTAGATCCTGATGATACTAATAACCGTACATTCCTAATAAGAACATTAGGTGTAGATGCTACGGTTGCGGAAGCAGTTGCAGGTGGTAATGAACCAACTGGAACAATTACTTATTTTTCTGATCAGGTTTTTGCTGGTATGGCAAGACATAAAGCAAAATATATTGAAAATGGTGATACTACTGCAAAATATGAAATACAAGATACTGTTAGTATCGTGGAAAAAGGCTTTTATTGGGGTGTTATCAATAATGAAACAGTTCTTGAAAATCAAGCATGTTATATTGATAATTCAGGATCTAATAAAGGCGTCTTTGCAACCTCTGGTGATGATATAGGTTGTTTTTTCAGATCAGAAAATTACACACAACCTTCTTTAAGTGATTATTTAGCTATTATCGAATTAAGAGGTTTGAAAAAATTAAATACAGCCTATACATGGGCATAAATAAAGGAGGTTAAATATTATGAGTCAATTACTTAAACAATTGCTTGCAGAATTAGAAAATGCAAATAATGATAGTGATTTTAATGTTGATCGAAAAGATATTCAAATATCACAAGATGAATTAACAAGTTTTCATCTTAGCCAAAACATTATACAAGATGTTAATACATCAGTTTTCTTTTTACGTGAGTTAGAGCATATTCAACGAATATCTCGTGATACTAAGCAAAAGAAATTAAAAGGTATGATGTTAATTCCTGTTTCAACTGAAGCACCAGAATATGTTGAAACAATTACTTATCGTCGTCTTACTCGTGTTGGTCGTGCAAAAATCATAACAGATTATTCTCAAGACTTTCCAAGAGCTGATGTGTATCGAGAAGAATTTAGCATCAAAGTTAAAGGACTTGGATCTTCATATGGGTATTCAAAAAATGAAATCTTACAAGCAAGATCAACAAATTTTCCATTAGATCGTGAAAGAGCTATGTCATGTAAACGTGCAGTTGATGAATTGCAAGATGATCTAATATGGAATGGAGATTCAGATTATGGTATTCAAGGATTCCTTGACTATCCAGGTATAACAGAATATACCATTCCTAATGGTGTTGGCGGTGATACTGAATTTGATACAAAAACACCTGATGAAGTTGTAGCAGACTTAAATGCTATTGTAACAACTGTTATTAATACAACAAATGGAGTTGAAGCACCTGATACATTGATATTACCTATCGATCAATGGAGATATATTGCAACAACTAGAATGGCTGATGGTTCTGATGAAACAATTATGAGTTTCTTCTTAAAAACAAACGGAATAATCAAAATGATAGATTGGGTTGTTGAACTTTCTGGTGCTGGTGCTGGTTCATCTGATAGAATGATGGTTTATCCAAAAGATCCTAATTATATTAGAGTTGAGATTCCTAAAATGTATCGTGAAGAACCACCACAACAAAAAGGTATGGAATTCGAAGTTGTAGCAGAACAGCGTACTGCTGGTGTTTTGATTTATTATCCACTGGCATTTGCCTATGCAGATGGAATTTAATAATTATATAGGAGGGTTATACTAATGACTGATACAAAAAAATTAGAATTAGTAATGGTTGAGTGGAATGATGATAGAATAAAAGTACTTCCACAAATACCAAAATTAAAAAAAATATTAAGAGAATTTATTAAAAATGACAAGAACAAAAAGACAAAAGCAAATGTTCTTTATCTTACTTCAGGGATAAACTATATTCCTAAAGAATATTGGGAAGCATGTAAAAAACATAGAATGATTCAATATGATATTGAATCTAAACGGTTGGTCGAAGTAAAAGCTGAAGTTGAAAAAACTGTAGTTAATGAAAGCACTGGTAAAAAAACCACTAAAAAAATTGAAGCAGAAAAATTTAGTGATTTTGATTCTTCTAAAAAAGAAGATATTATAAAAGACACTTATGATGTAAGATCTCTTGAAAAATTTCTTGATGAAGAAAAAGATTCAGATATTAGGCTAACAATACAAAAAAGAATTGATGAAATTCTTAATGCTCCTATTGATGAAACAATTGGACATCCTGAAGATCATTTGAAATTGTCTGGTGGTAAACCTAGAAGTAAGAAAAATAAATAATTTCTTACTTAACTCTGATAGACTTTAAGGGAAGGGGTCATTCCCTTCCCTATTTTTTTGAGGTAAATTATGAGCTATACAATTGATCAATGGATTGCAATTAAATGTTCTGATCTTGATAGTGATTCTGATAAGCAGCAATGGATTGATGGTGCTAAGTTACATATCAATCAAGATTCATACGGATCTAAATATAATATATGTGTTGCTTTGCGAGCATGTCATGATTTCACAGTTAAACAACAACAACAAGATCGTATTTCTTCTGGTGCTGCTGGACCAATAACTAGTAAGCGAGAAGGAGATCTATCTATTAATTTTGCTAATAATAGCAGTAAATCAGATATTGAAGCATATTTAGGTTTGACTACATATGGGTTAGAATTGTTAAGTATTCAAAAGGGTACATTATCACGCTTTGGTGTTACTGGAGATGATAATGATACGATAATTCCTATCTGTTGTACTGGAAATAATTAATAAGGAGAAATTATGTATAGAGGTGATTATAAAGGAGAAGCATTTTATAGTGCTCTCAAAGTCGGTGATATAGAAAACGGCAATTATGCAGAAATAAACAACCTTGGCAGATTTACATTATATGGAGATGCTTTTATAGATTTTACCTATAATACTATCTATTATGTAGACGGTACCAATGGTGATGATAGTAACAGTGGTTTAAGTTGGGATAAAGCACTTGCAACAATTACAGCTGGTGTTGCTAAATTAAATGCATTAGGCAGTAGAGGTCTTTTATATGTAGCACCTGGTTTTTATTTGGAAGCTGCTGGTGTTGAGTTGACAGCTTCTAAATGTGGAATTGTTGCTTTTGGATTACCAGAGGATACAGTATGGTTTGGTAGTGGAGTTACTGGAGTTGTCGGTGCAAGTACAACCGATTTACTTATTATCAAAGGTGGAAATAACATAATTAAAGGTATGTCTTTATTTACTTATAAAGATGATAAAGCTAGTATTAAATTTGATGATACTGGCGGTGGATATGCTGGATCTTTTAATATTATTGAGAATTGTTGGTTCTCTCCACAGGCTCAAGATGGTGTAGGTTATGGTATTCATTTTCTTGGTGGCAATTCAAATATTATTCAAAACTGTAGATTTGAAGGTGCAAAAACAGCAGGTATTTTAATAGCATCTAATGAAGGTAATCCAATTAGAAATGTTATACGTGATAACTTAATTATTGGATGTTATGATGGTATTAGTATTACATCTGCTGCCGAACTTATATCTCAAAGAAACATATTTGCTGCTGGTTATGTTGCAGCTGCAAACTATAATAGTTCTATTACGGCTACAGCAGGATTTACAGCGGGATTAATTACAAGTGTTAATGATAGAAATCAAGGTGCAAATCAAGCTGGTTCTTATACAAACGGCGGTGCTGGTACACTTAATGTTATTGACCCTGCATATGCAGTAACGGTATAAAGGAGTAATAAATGGATGAAAATAAACTTAAACTTGAGATTGCTAAAGAATTAGGTGTAGATCCCATCAGTGGTGAAAGCCTTTCAAAAAAGAAAGATACAAAGAAAGATAAAAACACAAAAGAAAATAATAATAAAAAAGAGGAAGAGAAACTTCCTGAAGAAGAAAAATAATTATTTTTTTGGTTTTGGTGGGTAGGATTATTAACTTATGCTTGGTCATAATATCATGTCCTACCTGCTGAAAACATAAATAAGGAGAAAAATGATGTCTGTTTTATATATGGATAGTGTAAATATTAGTAATTATCAACAACGTAATGAAGATAAAGCATGGGAAATAGAAGTTGAGTTAGGGGAAGTTGCTGATAGTGCTTGGATTATTATTCCAGGTAATGTTCAGAACATTTATACAGCATTGATTTTTAGCAATACAGCAACAGCAAAAGTACAAACAACAAATAACCTACTTGCTGATGTAATAGCAGGTAGTGGAGTAGTTGCATTTGATACAGCAGGTGGCGCTGTAAGTGCTAATACACAAGAAGAAATAAATCCACCCACTGCAGTGAGATTAAGTGTTACTGCATGGACAAGTGGAACAGTAAAATTGATATTGAGAGCGCAATAAATGTCTATATCAAGAAAATTAGAATGGAAATCAGATATACAATTCAATCATCAGCAATTATATAGGGATGCTCCTATATTTTCTAACATGGAAGTCGAAGGTGTTGGAGAAGATGCTTTTTTGAAATTATCAAAAAAATCTAATAATGATGACGACATTCTATACCAAACTATAGGTGATTTTTCATTAAGTGATCCAACAAAAATTACAGTTGCAGATAATACAGCAAAACTAAAATCAGGAACAGGGATTGATGTTAATTTTCCGTTTGTAGACCCAGCCAATTATGATGTTAGTGATGCTGATGAGATAGGTGTAAGCGGTGGAAATGCAAAATTAAATGGAATAAATGCAAATGATATTCATGTTCATTATCATCTAAACGAATCTGCAGGAAGCAATGTCGCTGATAGTAGTGGAAATGGTAGAGATGGAACTTGTCTTAATATGGAAGATGTTGATTGGCAAGCGGGGAAATTAAATAATTGTTTGTATTTTGACGGGGTTAACGAATCTGTAGACTGTGGCAATATTGCAGATTTTGAACGAGATGAAAATTGCTCTTTTGAATGTTGGATACAAACATCAAATAAAAGCATGGATGTGATGACAAGATATAAAGGTGGTACAGGATGGATTATATTTGTTTCAAGTTCTGGTAAGCTATATGTTACGTTCAGAAATTCAGCAGGAGTAAATGAAGCCAGTAGATATGGGAATACAATATTAGATGATGGAGCGTGGCATCATATTGTGGTTACTTATGATGGGAGCAGCTCTAATACTGGAATCACAATATATCTTGATGGTTTAGATGATACAGATAATACAAGCGGTGTTAATACTTTAACAAGCACTATAAAAACAACAGGTAATATGAATATAGCGGGTAGAGATGGATCCGCTTCTTTTCTTGGAAAAATTGATGAGGTAGTTGTATATGAAAAAGAATTATCATCTGATGAAGTTGCTTTTCGATATAATGCTGGTTCAGGAATTGAGCAAGCTGGCTATTCCGTAAATCATCCATACATAACAAATAAAACAGGTGTATCGTTTACGGCAAAATTGACAAGTTTCGTCGAAACAGCAACAAAACCAAATGGTACACAGGTGAAATATTATATTTCAGATGATGATGGAGTTACGAAAGAATATTGGAATGGAAGTATCTGGACTACAAGTGATGGCAGTTATGCTCAGTCAAGTTTGGCTACGGATATTCATGCGAATCTAATCTCTTGGTCAAGCAATGGAGTGTTCAAATGGTATGCTGTTCTTGATTCAAATGGTGGAATTGACACACCATTATTAGATAATTTGTATATTCAAAGTCCGAGTGATTATCCTACAGATGACAATCTGTATATAGATACAACAGATTTGTCTCAGATTGCACCATCTGATATTTTTGCGTGGCTATCTGCTACAATAACAAATAACTTACCTGCTGGTACTTATATAGCATTATTAGTTTCGGTTGATGGTCGTAGTACATGGTTGACATTGAGTGGCGGAGTATGGACAGCAACAGGATCACCGACATTAAGAGTAAGCGGAACTTCTATCAGTGATTTTGAGACTAACTTTGCTGATATACCATTGGTTAATGGCACACTTAATATGCGTTTATTTTTGAAAACTGATGATATGATAGTTACGCCATCAGTTGATGGAATTAATGCAATTAGTGACGCAGGATATGAAAATACTGGATATTATATAAGCACAAACTATTACCCAGCTAATTATTTCACAGGGATAATTTTTAGAAATCTTACTTATGATATAGAAACACCTGCGGGAACAACACTGAAAGTATATGCAAAATTTTTTCCAGAAGATGCAATTGATACAAAAGAATCTGATTATGTAGAATATGCCAATGATTATGATATAGATTTTTGTGATGGACAATTTGTTCAATGGAAAATCGAAGTAACAAGTGATGGGGAAAATACAGCAAAATTAAATAGTATAGAATTTGATTTTTATTCGGTTATGGGTATATGTGAAATAATAAGAAGAATTGAAACAAATAGATGGAAAATTGATACAGTAAATAATCAAATGATTTTTTATGATGATGATGGTGTTACCCCATTATATACGTTTGACTTAAAAGATGCGAATGGAGATCCAACTAGTCTTTCTCCATATGAAAGGATTCCAACATGAGTATAATTACAAGAGGATTAGGAAGTACATTATTAATTACTCGTGGATATGGAGTTAGTATAATAAGAAGAGAAATTATACGAGGTAAGAGTTACATACAAAAGACAATAACAGGAGATAGTAAAATTGGAAATAATGGGTAAGAGTACTATTACAAAAGAGATAACAGGTAAATCATATATTACAAAAGAGATGAATGATAAATCTGAGATTTGTACCTTAATACAAGGTGATAGTAATATACAAAAAGAAATAATAGGTAATTCTGTGTTAGATTTGGAGGTTGTTACATGAGTAATAAAATATATATCAATGATACAAAAACAGAAATTAAATTGGATGCTGGACAAGACATAAGCACACAAACAACTTTAGAAATACATTGGAAAGCACCAGATGATACTACAGGAGAATGGACTGCTTCATTAAATGCAGACAATCAAACTGTAGAATATACAAATCCGAATCCCTGGTTAATTGCTGGGATTTGGAAGTTTCAAATATATGTTGAGTTACCAGATTGGGAAGGTAACGGCGAGACATATGAAAGAAAGATTTACGATTTATTCGAATAGGAGAATAACAATATGCCACAAGATTATGTAATTGATATTGATAAAGGATGGAAACAAATATTAAAAGATGCTCTTAAGATGAAAAGTGTTCAACTTAAAGTTGGTTTATTTGGTGAAGGTAATTCTCCACAAAATAACTTAGCATATCGTGGTGTTGTTCATGAATTCGGCATTCCTGAAGGGATAAGAATAACACCAAAAATGAGAGGCTTTTTACATTTTATTGGTATACATGTAAGTCCTAATACACAAAGAATATATATACCAGAAAGACCATTTATGAGGGAAGCTTATGATGGTAACAAATCAGAATTAGAACGTGCTGTTGATAAATGGTATACGGATTTAATTGAGGGAAGAATAACATTAAAAGTATTTTTAGATAAGATTGGAATTTTACATACTGATCATATTAAAAAAGCAATACAAAGCGGTAGTTTCAAACCACTTCATCCTGTAACTATTTTACGGAAGGGAAGTAGTAAACCGCTTATAGATCAAGGTGAAATGATTGGATCAGTTAAACACAAAGTAGAAGGGATAATATAGATGGGTATTTTATTTCCTAAAACACATACATATACATTAAAAACCTATACTACTGGAGAATATGTAACTGGAAGATATATAGAAGGTCAGCTTGATATAAAGACAATAGAAGCAGATATCCAACCAATGACAGATAAAGAAGTTGAAGCAATGAATATAGGAAGAAAGAATCTAGGGAAAATAAAGATATATATTAGTACTCAGTTAAAAATTGCTAATGAAACAACTAAACAGAATGGTGATATTATAACATGGAATGGTGAAGATTATGAATTGATATCAGAAGATATTAGAGATAACAATTTGATCAATCATTATAAATATATTGGAGAAATTAGAAAAAGACCAAGGGAGAATAATTTAGATGGCTATTAGTGAAGTATTAGATGTTATTTGGAAATGGGTTGACCAGGTTATAAACCAAGAAGAATTACTTGAATTGGAAGTTATTTTTGGTAGTCAAAACGCTCCAGCACCAGATGGCGAATACATTTTAATAAATCGTCCTTTTGCATTTCAGAAAATTGGTCGTGGTAACTGGCAAATGTCGGAAGAAACTGGTGAAGAAGATCAGATGAATTATACAATACATTATCAATGTACCATCAGTATTGAAGATGTATTAGGTGGAGGGGACGTTTTAAGGTTATTGATAAATAGTCTTAACAGGCAAGATATTAAGGATTATTTTACTGAAAGTCTTGTTAGTGTTATGAAAACAGAAACAATTACACCATCTAATTTACAGATGGGTGAATTTTGGGAACTAAGATCCGTATTGGATCTAATAATACAATTTTCTGACTGCGGTTCCTATGAAGCAGGTTATATTGAAACTGTTGATTTTACTGGAACCTATGAAGGAACACAAAACTAAATATGGAGGTTAAATATTATGAGTCAATTATCAGATATAGTTCAAATTACTATAAGTAGAACAACTCAATCTGTTGCAACTGCAAATTTTGGAACACCTGGAATAATATCTGAATTTTTAACTAGCAAAACAACAACTCCCTTTGAACGATATAGGGAGTATGCATCATTAACAGAAATGACAGATGATGGTTGGGCAACAACTGATGAGGTTTATAGAGCTGCTCAAGCAATTTTTCAACAAAATCCTACAGTAGAAAAAGTTATGGTCGGTCGTAAAGATGCTGCTGATGCTAGCTGGGCTGTTGCTTTGGCTGCTATTCAAGCAGCAAGCACTGATTGGTATTGTTTTGTTATTGTTAGACAAATTCTAAAAATTGTATGGGATGCTGACTTTGTAACTGGTAATGCTATAGATATAGATATAAATGGAACAACAATCACAACTGTAAATTATGCAACCAGTCATGTTAATACTATGGGTCTGATAGAAACACAAATTGAAGCTGATCTTGCAGATAGTACAGCAACAATTGATCCTGATGATGCTAATAGTAGAACAATGTTAGTTGAAATTGATGGATCAGATGTTATTCCAACTGGAACTACAGTTGCAGTTACAGGTGGAGCTAGTCAAGCAGATGAAACATTATATTTTGAAACAGGTGAACAGGATGTTAAAGATGTTGCTGCATGGACAGAAACACAAAAGAAAATATTCTTTAATTCTTCTGGAGATCTTGAAATATTAGATTCTGGTGTTTCAGATGATATTGCAAGCTTTTTGCAAAATCTTGATTATGATAGAACAGTTACAATTTATTATCCTCATAGTGCTGCTCATACATGGATTGAAGCTGCATGGTTAGGTGAATGCTTACCTTATGATCCAGGTAGTCAAACATGGATGTTTAAAACACTTACTGGTGTTGCAGCATATGAAATAACAAGCAGCCAAAGAACTACAACATTAGGAAAAGATTGTAATATATATACTGAGACTGCTAGTATTAGTATGACTGAGGAAGGTAAAGTAGCATCTACTGAATATATTGATATTATTCGTGGTATTGATTGGTTAGAAGCTACTATGTCTGAGAATATATTTAGTGAATTAGTAAATACTCGAAAAATACCATTCACTGATGAAGGCGCTACATCAATTGAAGGCATTGTAAAAGGTGCTCTTGATGAAGCTGTTCAAAATGATCTTATTTCAGATGATTACACAACAGATGTTCCTTTAATTGCTGATGTTAGTAGTGCTAATAAACTTGCAAGATCTTTACCAGATGTTGAATTTACTGCTACATTACAGGGAGCAATTCATAATGTTGTAATCAATGGTGTTGTATCAGTATAATAGAAAGGAGGATAATTCATGTCAAATTCAGGAGTCTTAAAAACATTTGATCCTAAAAAAGTTATTGTAACTTGGGGAGCAATTATATTTACAGATTTTGCCGATGGTGCTTTTGTTGAAATTACTCAAGAAGATAATTTTGAGGCTGTTATGGGTGCTGATGGTTCAGAAAATAGGGTCAATAAAAATAGAACTGGTGGAGATTGTAATGTAACATTACAACAGCAATCAATTACTAATGATGCTTTGAGTGCACAATATGAAATTGATAAAGCTAATAATACAGGATATAAACCTTTTACAGTTAAAGATATAAATGGAACAACATTAGCTTATAGTCCTCAAGCATACATCAAAAAATTACCAGATATGACAGAAAGTAGCGATGGCGAAACAAGACAATGGAATTTTAGATTACCGCAATTACAAATGGTTGTTGGTGGTAATTTATAATAATAATTAAATCATAATTAGGAGGGTTATTTTTATGATTGAAACTATTGAAAGGGAAATTGATGGAGTAATGTTTCAGATTCATCAATTCCCAGCAAGAGAAGGTCAAAAAATAGAGTTAAAAACTCTCAATATACTTTCTCCATTACTTAATATTCTTAAAGATTTCAAATAACTTGATGAAGAATTCGATCTTTCAAAATTAGTCAAATCTATTCAGGATATACTTTGTAAATTAGACGATCAAACTTTTGATGATTATATCGATAGAATGATTTCTCATACATATGTATATATGTCTGAAGATGGGAAAAAGACGACACCCCAGGCAATTAAAAACAAATCAATA
>Ga0272441_10011933_pt1 | contig 12801 bp, 7 predicted proteins | sample SSMProp6N_FD_193582 | JGI IMG/M metagenome (GOLD analysis project Ga0272441, IMG submission 193582) | Marine sediment archaeal communities from Little Sippewissett salt marsh, Falmouth, MA, United States - SSM-Prop-6N | ecosystem: Environmental > Aquatic > Marine > Wetlands > Sediment ...
CACCGACCCCGCGCGCGGCGTTCTCGTCGTTGTAGAACCAGCCGTCATCTTCGGCGCCGAAGCCCTTGAACGCATCGCACGCCACCTCGCCGGTGACCGCAAGCGTGACCGGTCCTTCCAGCGGGGCCATGGACATGTCCCCCGCGCGGACCAGAGATGCGTCGTCAAAGAAGGCCTCGCCCCGGCCGTTCAACACCAGGCACAATCGCGCCGCGACCGCCTCGGGCGGGGCGACGGTTCGGATCGCCAGCGGCGTCCATTCGCCATCCTCGCGGGCGGCTTCAGACATGCTGAAGCAGATCCGCTTGCCCTCGGAATCGTAGAACTCGACCGCGGCATATGCGCCGTAGCCGTCAACCACACCGCGCCCCATGGCCTCGAGGCGCGCTTCAAGAAGGGTTCCGGGCGTCACCTCGATACGCTGAAACAGTAGCGGAAAACCTACCTCGCCGTCCGGCGGGACCGTGATGCGTCCCACACGGCGCCCGCCTTCCGCACGCGCGTCTGCGCGATCCACCGGGCTCAGATTGCCGGAGGACCAGCCCTCGAGTCCCTCCATGAATCCGGCATTTGTGAGCAGTTCCCCGCCGCCGGCAGCCAGAACCACTGCTGAAATCAATAGCACCATCGTATTCCCTCCACGGAGTTCCGTCTTCAACCGCCAAGGACCGGCTACGTTCTGCGAAGCGCGCTTGCACCAACGAGGGCACTCACCGCAAGAAGAATCCCGATACCCGCCAGAGCAGGTCCCGGCATGACCGTCGTCACGGTCAAGAGGACCGGCGTCGATTCGACCACATCCACGTTGTCGTCCGCAACCTGGACGGTATACAAACCTGAATCGCTCGTGCTCAAATGCCCTATCGCGTACACCGGGTCCTCGCTCACGGGCGCGCCGTCTTTCTTCCACACGTATCGGAGCGGGGTGTACCCGCCGGCCGTACCCACGCTGAACGTGTGCGACTCGCCCGCGGGTTTCTCGCCGCCTTCCGGTGGGCTTGTGATGCGCAGGTGTTCGGCCACCTCGAGCGTGGCCGTGTTCGACCAATACGTCGTGCCGTCGTACGTGACGTCGCACCAGTAGTCCCCGGCATCCGCAAGGCTCAGCGGGCCGATCTCGAGCGTATCCGTGTTGCCGCCGACATGTTGCGCGGCTTTCCTGGCGCTCTCAAACCACCACCGGTACGCGAGCGTGTCGCTGCCGCAGTCCGCGGCCGCGCTGAGCCAAACCGCGTCCCCAATGTAGCTTCGCTGGTTCTCGGGTTGCGTGCGGAATCCGAACCAGTTGTAGATCGCGCAGAGTGAAGACGAACCGCCGCCAAACGCATTGCCCGCCGCGTCCGTCACCCCTGGGCCTATGGTGACGCCAAGGGTCCCGTCCGCGTCGGGGTCGTCCGGCGTGACGGTTATGCTGTACGCCGGGTCAACGCCGGTGATCTCGAAGGTCGCTGCCCCGGCCAACGTCCCTTCGAGAAGGACGTCGGCGGACGTGAACGTCGGCGCTACCTCCTCGCTGAACGCCACGTCGAAGTCCACCGCGTCGGAACCCGTGGGGCTGTTCGTGAACAGCACGATGGTCGCGGCCGGCGCCACCGCATCCTGCGTGGACCACTCGACGTTCGAGAAGCCGCTCTCGAAGACGGTCGCGGGCCCTTCGTGCCAAGTCACCGCCCAGTTGTACAAGGCGGGCGTCGCGTCCGGGAGGGCCGTCGCCAGGTTGGCGCGGATCCGAATGGTCGTCTCTGCGATGCCGCTGAGGTCACCGCCGCTCGGTACGCTCTCATACCCGGGGATTGGCGTCGACCCTGTAGCGGGAAGCACGTCGACACTGAGCGCAGCGCCCGCGGGCGTCGTCGCGCTGAACGTCATCTCGCCCCACGCGTACAACGACGCCGGGGTGATTGCCACGGAAGTAATGGTGCCTGAGGGCGCAAACCCGGGCGGACCGCACGCGCGGAAGTTGTCGAAGTACACATGTTGTGAACCGTAGGTGCCGCCGCTGAGGACTTGCAGCCGGACCTCGATGGTGTGTGTGCCCGAGAGCGAAGAAACGTCTATGGATTGGCCGGAGTAGCTTCCTTCGCTATCCTCGGACCACTCGACAGTCCCGTCAATCCGCACCTCCCCCTGAATCTTGTTCTCCCAGCCCTGGGGGGCTCGAAGGCCCGCGTCGAACCGGATCTCCGCAACGTCGCCAAGGTCCACGGCTTGGCTGTACGAACGGTACCCGCCAGCCACGACGGGTTGGTTGTGCCACGTGAAGAACATGGCATACGCCGCGCCGTCCGAAGGCATGTTGAGCACCGGAAATGACGAGATATCCGCGCTGATGTTCACCCCGCCTTCCCCATACGTCCAGTCGTCATATCCGCTCTCGAAGCTGGGATTGCTGAACCTGCCAGGGATCTCGGGCGCGAGCGTGTTCAGAACCACATCGCCGGGACTCGCCGTGGCGCTCACGTTCACGAGGTCGTCGGCCTCGAACTCGGCCTGACTGGTCTGCGTCCACGAGCCGGCGTCCTGCATGACGTTGCGGGCCTTCGCGCGGTAGTGGTAGGTCTGCGCGTCGGCAAGGCCACCGAACGCGTGCGACAAGCCAACAATCCAGCCGCTGTGGTCGTCCGGCGAGCCGAAAAGCGGGTCGTCGTCCAACTCGACCCAATACTCGGCCGCTCCAGGCACGGACGACCATGCAAGCGTGTTCGAGGTCCCCGCGGTGAAGGGCGGCTCCGCATCGAGGACAGGCGCGCCCAAGCCGATCCCAATCGCATAGTCCTCGACCTCGCCGTCCGGCGCCAGGCCGTCAAATGACAACGCGCCGAGGCCGCTGAAACGGAAGCGCGCATAGGTCCGCTCGGTCAGCGTAGCGGTCAAGGGCACCGCAAACGCGAGGCAATTGCTGCCCGCCACGAGCGGCTCGTCGACAAAGACGCGCTCGTCCGCGTCGGCCCAGTCGCCGTCTGCATTGAAGTCAATCCACGCGACGAGCTTGCCTGCAGCCGATGCCACCACGTCGATGTTCGCCGCCAGCCCATACGGCAAGGCCGCTGGGAACGAGACGCCGTCCTCATCATCGCCGCCGTCGAGGTCATCGCCCATGGCCGCGTCGCCGGGCTGGCCGTCGGGCTCGTCGTCGATGCCGGCCCCGAGGAAGAAGCCGGCGACGGCCTGGTGCCGCGCGCCGTCGTTTGAGGAAAGCGTCGGGTACGCGGGCTCCGGCGCGTCGCCAAAGTCCAGCGGACCCGGCAGGATCACGCCGTACGCCCACGTGGTCGGGCTGGGATTCAAATCGTTGCCGTCAGCGTCCTCGATATCGTCCACGTCGGGCGCGAGACTGATAATGAGCGCGCCGCGCGCCAGGCCCGTCACAGGGAACCGCCAGGTGTTGCCGCCCAGGTCCGTCGGCGTCTGCACGGACGCCCCCGTTGCCGCAGTGCCGGCAAGGGCCATGTCCGCGGGCTCGACGCCGAAGACCTCTTCGGAAAACGTCACGTCTATGTCAACGTCGCTTACGGCGAGGCTCGTGCCGGGTGGCGGGGCCACATCGGTCACGGTTGGCGGGATCTCCTCGGGCCAGACGAACTTGGCCGCGAATGCGTCGCGCTGTCCCCCAAGACTGGTGTCAAACGCGCCCGGTGTCGCGGGAAAGTCATCCGAGTACGTGCGCCCTGCCGCGTATACCGTGCCGCGGTTGGCCAACGCAATACCGGCCCCGAAATCATTGGCCCCGCCGCCCAGATACGTCGCGTACTCCAGCATCGCGCCATCGCCCGATAGCCTCGCAACAAAGCCATCGTAGTCGCCGTTACGGGTAGTGTCGAACGCGTCCACGGTCGTCGGGAAACTGTCCGCATTGGTGTCGCCGGCCACGTAGGCTCTGCCCAAGTCATCGACGGCGATCGCGTGGGCGAAATCTGCCGCGTCACCGCCGAGGTAGGTCGAATGCGCCAGGGCCCCGCCGGACGGGGTAAACCGGCTGACGAAAGCGTCGTAGTCGCCGTTGTGCGAGGGGTCGAATGCGCCTCCTGTTACGGGGAAATCCCCCGACAACGTGTAACCACATACGACGGCTGCGCCGCTGGCATCCACGGCAATGCCTCGGGCGCGGTCCGCGCTGCTCCCGCCGAGAAACGTCGCGTAGCTCAGGACGCTCGCCCCGGGCGCCAGCTTCGCGACAAAGGCATCGTAGCCGCCATTGTGAGCTTCGTCGAACGCGCCCGCCGTGGTTGGGAAGTCGCTCGACACGCTGTACCCCGCGACGTAGGCCGCGCCGCCCGTATCGACGGCGACCGCGTACCCCTCATCCGGGCCGGCGCCGCCCAGGAACGTCGAGCAAACAAGCGCGTCGCCGTCCGCCGAGAGCGCCGTGACGAACGCATCGATCAGCCCGCCATTGTGCGACGTGTCAAATGCGTTAGCGGTCACGGGGAAGCCAATCGAGTACGTCTTGCCCGTTACAAAGGCCGCCCCAGTGTCAGCTACGCTAATCCCGTTGGCGAAGTCATCGCCTGCACCGCCAAGATACGTCGAGTAGAGCAGCGTGTCGCCGCTGGCCGACAGCTTGGCAACGAACGCGTCGTAGCCGCCGTTGTGCGATTCGTCGAACGCGCCCGGCGTGGTTGGGAAATCGCCGGATTCCGTGTACCCCACCACATACACCGCGCCAGCGCCGTCCACCGCGATGCCCGCGGCAACGTCATCGCCGGACCCGCCCAGGTAGGTGGCCCACACCAGGCTTGCGCCATCCGGCGACAGCTTCGCGATGAAGACGTCGTACGCGCCGTTGTGTGATGTATCGAACGCGCCCGGCGTGGCCGGAAAGTCGTCCGAATAGGTCCGCCCCGCGACGTAGGCCGCGCCGCTCGCGTCCACGGCGACACCAAAGGCGTACTCCTTGTCGCTGCCTCCCAGGTAAGTCGAACACGCGAGGTCCGCACCCTTGCCCCCCTCAAACGCAGTTCGTAGTTCCGCCTTTAGGCGGTCAGTTCGGAGTTCCGCCTTTAGGCGGTCTTCATCCGGACCCGCGAAAGCGGGAACTACAAACAAGGCCACCGCGCTCAGCGCAACGCAGCCGACGACACATGCTCTTGCCAATGCCCTCATTGCAAGGCGATTCCTTGCGGCCCACATGAGGTCCGGCCTTGTCTCGTGCTATTTCTCAGTCTGCCGGTCGAACGAAGCCGTGGTACCGGCCCATCCAGTACGGCAGGAGCCAGAACACACCGTCGCTTTCGGTGTGGCCGCCGTCGCCTTGCACGGCGCTCCAGGGGTTGTTGTCCCATCGCATGACGCCGCGCTCGCTTGCGGGCGGGAGCCGGTCGGTTTGCAGGGGCTCTATCTCGGGAGCGCGGACCCGCTCGAGGTCTTCGCGTTGCGTGTTGTCTATGCGCCAGCGGATGAGGTCCAACGGGACATCGCGCAGGAACGAGACCGCGTGGTCCGGCTGTGGGTCGCTGCCGGCAAGCGCACCGTAGACATAGTCCATGAACGGACTGCGGTCGTGCCGAACCCCGTTGTACCAAAGGACCAGGCTCTCTCGGTACAGGGCGACAACCGCGGGGTCCTTCTCGTACTCGAGCAGGGCGGGGTACGCCAAGGCCAGGAGTTCATCGTCGATGTGCGTCCGCCATGCGGGTGCAAACGTCTTGGCACGGCGCACGTTGTTTGCGTAGTCCTGGCCATGAAGCAGGCGCAGGTACTCCTGCTGGTACTTGTCGTCCCCCGTCATGTGGTACGTGGTCTTTAGGTACGACAGGATCTCGACCGAGTTGATGCCCCGCTCCGCGGCCCAATCCGGGTCGTGGTTCAGCTTCTCCGGCGACCACACGGCCCACCGCGTGTGGGTCCCATCGATGTCGTTGAGCACGTAGCCCCCGTCGATAATGTAGTCCATGACCTTGCGCACATACCCGGCCACGTGCGCCCGCTCCGCCTCATCCGCCACAAGGTCGTAGTAGCACTTGTACCCCCAGAAATGCCCGGTGATCTCGTCGCTGCTCGTGTCGCCCTTCCACAACCACTTGCCGTCGCTCGAAGGACGCCACCGCACTTCGACCGGCTTGTAGCGCGGGTCGCGCGCGCGTGCCTCCACGGCCTCGCGCTCGGTGTAGGTTCGATTTGGGTCGTGCATGTGGTCCCACGTGGGCGGGATAACCGTCCGGGCGACGAACCCGGCCGTCTCCGTAACCGTGTGCAAGAAGCGCAACGCCTCGAAGGCCTTCTTCGCTTTCGCCGCGGCCTCGGGGTCCTTGGTGGCGGCGTAGCGGTACGACTCCATGGCCAGGTACATGGCCGTGTACTGCCCGTCATTGTCGTCGTCCTCGGGGCGCCAGGTACTGAGGTCGCCGGGCGTCTCGAGCCAACACTTCTCGACCAGCCCCGGCGCGCGCACGTGGCGCGCCATGCAAACCTCGTGGAAGTACTTGGCCTTGTCCGCGAGCGTCATCATCCTGCGCTTGATCGCGCTCACGCCTGCGCTTGTGGCAACCCACGCCGTGCCCTCACCGTCAAACGCCACGTCGCGGACATCATCGCTCAGCAGCCAGCGCCTGCTGTGCCGGAGCGACCACGTGTGCCCGTCGTAGCGCGAGACCCCGGAATCGGTCCCAACCCACATCCGGCCGTCCGGGCCGCACGCAACGCTTTGCACGTATACGCTCGGCAGCCCTTCCTTCGGGGTGAAATGCTGGGCGCGCGTGCCGTCCTTGTAGACGGTGACCCCGCCGAGCCCCGCCGCCCAAAGGCAACCGTCCGCGGCGTGAACCGCATCGCGTACATCGCAGCTCACAATCTCGCCCTCGGCCTGATAGAGCCGGTCCGCGCCATCGCCATGGTGGTAAAGCCCTGCGGCCGTGGCCAGCCAGACCCCGCCGCCCGCGCCGCACAGCACGGCTCGGATGCCCTGTGAACACCGAAGCGGCTCCGTGGTCCAGTGGCCATCCTTCATCCGCCAGAGGCCGTCCGGGCCAGCGGCAAGCACCTCGGACTCGCCAGCGTGAAGCGCCGTAACGGGCTGGTCGATTCCTTCGACCTTCTCGAGGCGTGCTGCAGCCGTCGCGCGGTATACGCCGTTCCATGCCGCAACCCAGACGGTTCCGCTCGCGTCTGCGTCAATATCGAACGCAGGCCCCGCCTGGCCGGCGGCCACCGGCCCTTGCCAATCGCGCGCGCCTTTCTCCAGGGAGAAGACGCCCGCCTTGGTTGCCGCCCACACGTTCCCGGCAAGATCCACGGCAATGGCACGGACGTCGTTTGCGTCCGCGTCTTCACCAATCGCGAAGGGCTCGTGGTATTCCTGGACAAACGGCGCATCCGCGACCCCGCCTGCGGCCGCGGGCACGCAGATCGAAGACAAAAGCAGGACACCCATCTCGTTAAGCATGGATAACGTTCTCCTCTGTAGACTACCCTGGGTTCAGCTTGTCATCGGCCCTGTTTCATTAGGGAGTGTTGGGCCCGCAATCGTTCCCTCGAGGAAGGGGGCCCTCCGGCCGGTCGAGGCGCACAAACGCCACTTTCTTGCCGGAACGGTCGTTGAAAAGAAAGGTGGATGCATCCAGGCATGCGACGTCCTGCAGTTCAAACGGGGCAAGGCGCGGCTCGATCGAAGCGCTGTCCAGGTCCGGGTCGATGAGGTAGAACTCCCGGGCATGGGAGTTCACAAGGAACTTGTTGATCGAGGGAACATAGTCCAGGCCCTGGATGCCGTAGGGACACTTGAAGTCGATTCGAAACGATTGCACGAAGTTGAAGTCGGCGTCGAACTTCACGACAAAGTCGTCGTGGTCGTTGTCGAAGTAGGACTCGGCCACGTAGAAATGGCCGTCAAGGTACGCAATGCCGCCGGTGCACACGCCAAAGAACTTGCCGACGTCGTGCCCGGCCACCTGTTCGAGGGTCTCCGCGTCGTAGACACATACCCAGTGCTTGTCCGTGCCTTGGCGGCAGCATTCCGAAACCGCTGCGTAAATCTTGCCGTCGTGATAGGTGATGCCGCCGTGATGCCAGCGCAGTTCAGCGCCCTTCGCCAGCACGTTTCCGTCGAGGTCGTATTTCACCAGCAGGTGGGTCGATTGAACGTAGACATGTTCGCCGTCCGTGGCGATGCCCTGCTGGCCCCCGCCGACTTCGGGGAACGCCTTCACGACAGTCAATTTCAACGGCTGCATCTTGCTGAGCTCCGTTGCCGCGCCGGGGGTGCCGGCGTGCTCGTCCTGGGCCGCCATCGCCCAAGCAGCGCCGAAGGCCCACAGTGCCGTGAGGCACACTGCGGCGGTCTTCCGTGCTGTTTTCGGGGTCACAAAACCCATCCTTCTTCGCCCAACATCGCGCAGGCGGACGTGGTGGCATCACGACACGAGCGCGGCAATACGGAGCATGAAGTCGCCGATTTGCCCGCCGTACTCCGGCGAGCCCTCGTTGACAACAAGCCCCTCTCCGATGGCCTGAACCGTTTCGATCTTGTTGGCGAGCACGGGCAGGGCGTCGTCAACGCTGCGGAATCTCATGTGGACGAACGGCTTGCGCCGCTCGTAGAACCCGCGGCCCGCCTTGGTCTTGCCGGCCTTCACGCGCAGATAGCACGCGATGTCTTCGCCGTCCACGGACCACTGGTAGATGCGTTCGGGTTGCTTCGTAGTCCACTTGACCATGTCTGGGTCGCCGGCCTTATTGAGTTGGCTCAGGGCAGTCGACACCATGTACAGTGTCATCTTCACCTTGAGGCGGGCCTGCTCGGGCGACTTCGGCGTGGCGTCCGGCATGAGGATCTTCATCCCCAGCAACACGCCAAAAACCTTGATGAGCAGCCCCACCTTGGTGATGCCCTTGATCCAAGGGAGGACCGGCTTGCCGGCGAACATCGCGTTCATCTTGGCCACGCTCGAGAAGCGGAACGTGATATCGGCCTTGTCGGCGATCTCGGGCACGGCCTCAAACGCGCCGTGGGTGAACTTCAGGTGCGCACCGACCGGCCCGCTTTCATCGTGGGCAACGAACTGAATCGTAGCCGTGACTCCTTCGAACTTCTTTTTCGTCTTCGGGTCATCCTCGATCATGACCTTGATCACGGGCAGCACGGCCCGAAAGATGATCCGCGATGTCAGCAATTCCTGTTCAGTTGCCATGGTCCCTGCTTCTTCTCCAGAACCCTTTGGTCGTACTCGTCCGGGAAACCGCAACAAAAGGGATAGTCCCTGCTCGCCGCGTCTGCGACGCGCACTCGCGAGGACAGTCCCTTTTTTGCTCGACCTTGCCCTACTGCACGGGTAACAAGAGAACTCCGCCCTTTGGAAATTGGCAATCCAAAATGGTCAGACTTCGTCCTCCCAGTCTTCGTCCTCTTCGAAATCCTTGCCCATCACCTCACGGACTTTTTCAATGATGCCGTCGGTGTCGATCTTGTAGTGGTGCATGACGTCTTCCGGGTACCCAATGACGGTGTATTCGTCGGGGATTCCAACCTTCTGAAACGCGCAGCCCTTGCCGCTCTCGGCGATCACGTCGGCCACGGCGCTGCCCATGCCGCCCATGACGTTGTGGTCCTCGAAGGTGACGATGCGGCGGGTCTCCTCGACCGCCTTGGTGATAGCCTCCTTATCGATCGGCTTGATCGTGTGCAGATTGAGCACGCGCACGCTCAGGCCGTCGTCTTCCTGCAACAGCTTCGAGGCTTGGACGGCGTGCAATACGGCCGCACCGCAGGCGATGACGGTGATGTCCGTGCCCGGCCGCATCTCGACGGCCTTGCCGATCTGGAAACCGTAGTCGTCCGACTCATAGATGCGGGGCTCGAAACCGCGGCCGATTCGGATATACACCGGCCCGTCGATGTCGAGCGATGCCCTGACCGCGTTGGCGGTCTCGATGGCGTCCGCCGGCACGATCACGGTGAGATTGGCAAAGCCACGCACGATGGACAGATCCTCGGTGGCATGATGGGTGGTCCCTGCCGGGCCAAAGGAGGTGCCGCCGTGCGTCGCGATGATCTTGCAGTTGAGGTTCTGGTAGCAGATGTCCGTGCGGACGAATTCGCCGGCCCGCATCGAGGCAAAGGCCGAAAAAGTCGAGACGAAGGGGATCAGCCCCGCCTTGGCCAATCCGGCTGCCATGCCGAAAAGGTTCTGTTCGGCAATGCCCGCGTTGAAGAAACGGTCCGGGAAAGCCTCTCCAAAAGTGCCGATCTTGGTTGACTTCGCGAGGTCGGCCGACAGGCCCACGATCTCCGGGTGTCGTTCGCCCAGCTCGCGCAACGCGAGCCCGTAGATCTCGCGTTGCGACAGCTTGTCTGCGTCATACACGGTCCAGGTAAGTCCGCCGCTCATGGGTTATGCCCTTTCTTCGATCGAGTTCTTGGCCTTCTCGATGAGTTCGGCGCTGACCCCGCCGTAGTGCCACGCGGGGTCGTTCTCCATGAAGTCCACGCCTTTGCCCTTGATCGTGTTCGCAATCACGACGACGGGCCCATCCTCATAGGCCTGCCCAAACTCGATGGCCTCCGCAAGTTGCTGAAAGTCATGGCCGTCGACCTCGCGTACCTGCCAGCCAAAGGCCTTCCACTTCTCCGCAAACGGCTCGAGGCTCATGATGTCTTCGGTAGCCCCGTCGATCATGAGCCGGTTTCGGTCGACAAACCCGATCAGGTTGTTCAGCTTGTAGTGTTTCGCGGCCATGGCCGCTTCCCAGATCGAGCCCTCATTGCACTCGCCGTCGCCCATCAGGCAGTACACGCGCCACGATTTCTTCCTCACCCGTGCGCCGAGCGCCATGCCCACGGCCACCGAGAGCCCGTGGCCGAGCGAGCCGGTCGACGTGTCCACCCCGCGCACCTTGTTGCCGTCCAGGTGCATCCCGAATGGCGAGCCGTAGTGGTTGAACTCCTTGAGAAGATCGGGATCGAAATAGCCTTTGTTCGCGAGGATCGCCGCGTGCCCCACGCCGCCGTGACCCTTGCTCAGGACAAACCGGTCCCGGTCGTCCCACTCGGGGTTGCTCGGATCGACGCGCAGATACTTGTAGTACAAGATCACCATGATGTCGGTCATGCTGAGCGCGCCGCCGATATGCGATCCGCCGGCCCAGCCGGTGACATCGACGATGTCTTCGCGGATTCTTGCGGCCACCTTCTTCAGCTCGCTGATTTCCTGTTCCGTAAGTGCCATTTTCGATTCCACTCCTTGGGGAAAAGCCTTAGGGCCTCCAGCCTCCAGTCTCCAGCCTCCAGCCTCCAGCTCTATCCCCTAGCCCCTATCTCCTTGAATGCGTCGTCGAGGATAGCGCACGTTTTCTCGATGTCCTCATCGGTGTGCGCCGTCGAGAGGAACCAGTTGTGATGGGAGGCGAGATACGCGCCCCTTCGGGTGCACTCGCCGCAGACCTGCTGGTGGAGCATGAGGCTCTCGTCATCCGTCAGCCGCGCGTACAGCATAGACGGAACCCCCGTCACCTTCAGTGCGTAGCCATGATTTTCCGCAATCGCGACCATGCCGTCGCCGAGTTTCTTGCCCAGTTTCTGGGTGACCTTCGGCGCGTCGATCCGCTTCATCTCTTGAAGACAGGCCAAGGCCGCGGCCATCGGCGCTGCGGCGAACCAGTAGCTCCCGGTATGGAAGACCTTCGCGGCGTTGGTCTTCAGCGCATCTGTGCCGACCAGCGCCGAGATCGGATAGCCATTCGCCAGCGCCTTGCAGAAGCAGATCAGGTCCGGCTTGAATCCGAAGTACTCGTTCGAGCCGCCCATATGCAGCCGGAACCCGCACCGGACGTCGTCGAGGATGAACACGATGCCGTTCTTCTTCAGGAGCTTCTCGACCTTTTGCCAATACCCGTCCGCCGGCAGCTCGCTGTCCGCGAAGATGGGATGGTGATAGGGGGTCGCAATGAACCCGGCGATCTCACCCGCGTGCGCATTCACAACGCGCTCGAGCCCGTCGTAGTCATTCCAGTCCACCTGGAGCATGTTGGTGTGGTCTTCTTCGATAACGCCGGGATGCCCCAACGCCTGCATCCAGGGGGCTGTACCGTGGTAGCCGCCTTTGACGGCGATGATCTTCTTTCGCCCGGTCGCCGCGCGCGCGATCATGACCGCGTAGTTCGTGACGTCGGCGCCGTTCTTCGCGAAGAAGGCCCAGTCCGCGACGGGCACGAGGTGCACGAGGTATTCGGCAAGCTCGACCATCTTCGGCGAGGAAATGCTGACCGCATCCGCAATGCGCACCTGGGCACGGAAGGCGTCGTCAACCACGGGATTCCTGTACCCGAGGATCATGGGCCCGTAGGCACACATGTAGTCGATGAAGCGGTTCCCGTCCACGTCCCAGAACTTCGAGCCCTTGGCCTTGGCCACATAGAACGGGTAATGGCTGACCGGCACGCAGGGGGCCGGCGTGAAATGGCCGTACACCCCGCAGGGGATCACCTTTGCGGCACGCTTGAACAACGCCGAAGACTCGGGATACTCGTAGGTTTTCATTACGACTTCTCCGAATAGCGGGACACATCACAACAAGCGCAACTCCTTGGCGTCAGACCTTCTCAGCCGCTCTCAGGCTGAAAGAGAGCGCTGTCCGCGATCAAGTTGCCTGCGAAGTATACCGTGAGCGAACCGCCGAATAAAGCGGCGCTCGTGACATACGGCCGCGAGGGGTGGGGCAAATGGTGGGGCGAGCGTCCTCGCGAGTGGGAGCCTGCCCCGCCAAAGAAGACCCGGCTCCTAAGAAACGGGATGGGGGTGGGGTGCTTGCTGGGAGGTACTTGAAGGGGCGTTTGGGGGGCGTTTGGGGGGCGTTTGGGGGGCGTTTGGGG
>Ga0272441_10011934_pt1 | contig 12799 bp, 11 predicted proteins | sample SSMProp6N_FD_193582 | JGI IMG/M metagenome (GOLD analysis project Ga0272441, IMG submission 193582) | Marine sediment archaeal communities from Little Sippewissett salt marsh, Falmouth, MA, United States - SSM-Prop-6N | ecosystem: Environmental > Aquatic > Marine > Wetlands > Sediment ...
CACCATTCTGCTTGAGCATTCCTACGGAAAGGCGAATGACATTCTGACACCACGGGTTGTCTTCGATACCGAGGAGGAGCTGACCAATCTCTCAAAGGCGAGCTGGGAGATCCGCAATCTCGGCAAGCTTTCCGAGACGCTTACCCTGTCTGTCTACCGTAACGAGGTGGATCACTCTCCTTTCCAGGAGTATCGCAATGTAGATCTACCGAAAAACAACGAGGTCGAGTCGGTGATTAGCGGTGGAGCCGTTCAAAACGTGACAGAGACGGATTTTGCGACGTTGACCTACGGCATCGACTGGTATCACCGGGAGTGGTGGGGAGACGTCTATAACAGCCTGACAGGTCAGAGGCTCAATGGTGTTCTCATCCCTTCAGTCCGGTCGCTCAATCTGGGCGGGTATGTCAAGATGGATAAAACGTTCGACAGGCTGTCGCTGGGTTTGGGGTTGAGGTACGATCGTTTCCGGCAGGAGGCGGATGAAGAGCTGAAATTTACGAGCGCTGTGACCGACAACAATCGTAACGTTGACCATCTTTTCGGCGGACATCTGTCGTTCAGATATGTCCTGAGCGATGAGGCGATGCTTTTCGGCGGTGTTGGCCGCAGTTACCGGACACCGACATCGAGTGAACGATATATCCAGGGCAACCCGGGATTTTTCGGCAATCCGGATCTCAAGCCTACGGCCAACACGGAGTTCGACGTGGGTGTTTTGTACGAGTTCGGAGGGGTGAAGTTCCAGACAAAGGGATTTTATTCCTCTCTTGACGATTACATCTACCAGGAAAACAATGTTGCAGGGTATAAGAGCTATACGAACATCGATGCCCATATCTGGGGCGGTGACATCAAGGCCATTGTCGATCTGAGTGACGGGTTTTCACTGGAAGGCGGAATCGCCTATCAGAAAGGCGTCAAGGAGAGCTTCCCCGACAACAACAGCGACGATGATCTGGGCCAGATGGCTCCTTTGAAGGGGATGCTGGCGCTGAATTACAACAGCCACGAAACATTGAGGGAACACGATCGAGGCCTCTTCGGCTCAATAGAATGGGTTCATTCGAGTGCCTCGAAGCACGTCGATGCCGATGCCGGAGAAAAGCCGCTTGAAGCGTGGGATATCATCAACCTGCGCATGGGGTACCGGTATAAATCATACAGTCTGAATGTTGGCATGGATAACCTTTTTGATACACAGTATACGGTTGCGAATTCTTATGAATGGGATGTCATCGGCGGAACCGGAGCCAATCCGGCAATCGTCAGCGAACCGGGCAGGTTCATCTACGCTACTGTCGGCTATGCCTGGTAGGTTTGCCCTGATTGTATTTTGGCGAAATTCTGTTTGCTGTACCAGAAACTCTTCCGGTGTCAGCGTTCCCTGTGAGCTGTGCGGACGGATCGAATGGTAATCCTCCTGCTTTTCTGCGATAACCTCTTGTGCATGATCCAGACTCATGAACCAGCTCACATTCGGCGTTCATCACGCAGCCTGTCGTTATCAGGAAGCCTCCGGTATCTGTTCAAGAAAACGCTTGCGTAGCTCTTCGGACGGCATCATGCACGTCTCTTTTTTTCCGAAAAGCTGGTATCGGTTCTGCGCTATCAGATCATAGATCATGTCCCGCAAGGGTTCAGGAACTGCAAGGAATACGGCGAGCAGATTCCACGGCATGTCGAGTCGGGAGGCGATTTCAATTGCGGCGGCACTTCGGGTGAAGGCGCGGTCACCCCTGACAAGCACCACGGTATCGAGCCGGGAAGTGTTGATGTCGAAACGTTTGAGGAGAGATGCGCCGAGAGGAGACTGGGCCGGTGTGAAATAAAACTGCCCGGCGGCATCACGCTCAAAGATGAAATTCACCGAAAATTCACACAGGTTGCAGACACCGTCGAAAATTACGATGTTTTCCGGAAGAGAGGCCGGGGTCTTGTCCATCAGGGTTCCAGATAAGGTTAATGATGCGTTTGAATGGCGTTATCACATGAACTCCTCGGAGCGATCCGCCGCTTTGCTGCTGATCTCGTCGAGAGCGGCAATGCCGGCTGCCATGCAAGTGGGGCCGAAGATCAGCGGATTCCTCAAGATATAAAGTAACGAACTCACTGACATCCCCCAATCCGACCCATAACGACTCCTGCGATGGCAATCGGGGTGCTGGCTGGATTACGGGTTTGTGTCGCACGCTGCGCTGGATCTGCAAGCTGCGGGACATTGTTTATTAGCTGAAATAACTGTCTTGCAGGGGGTTTTTCCCTGGCTTCGACCAATGCGTGCGAAGGCTCAAAACGTAAGCGATTGATTGCTCGCTGGTTGCTCATGTTCCGGTGTTAATCTGTGGCAGATTCGCATGCTGAAACAGTACTCCGATTGAGCTGAAAACAGGTGCCGGGAGCCATATGGTTTGTTGATTTGTGCCCTTTCGCTGCTCTTAAACGATATTGCCTGGCTGTGACGTTGCTGTCGTCTCACCCTTTGGGGCGGATCGCTTTGCATTGCGTGAGTTGAAGAGCGACACAATCTTCAACTCACGCGAGTTGCGCGATACTCCCGGATACTCCGTAGACGATTTTTTTGTAACGCTTTTATACGAATGCAAGGGCGAGGGCGCTTGCAAGTCTGGCTGCATCGGCAAGAAGCGATAGGGCGTCTGCGGCGCTGGTGAGTTTTTTTGATTTTTTTTCGATCTCTTTGGCCGCACATGCAAGATCTTTTGCGATCTGTTCGAAGAGCGGACCGGTGTGTTTGAGGGATTTATGGAGTGCGTTGATGTAGGCAAGCTGCACGATGTCTCGGTCTGCGATTATTTTTTGCATCTGCTGCTCTGTTTCGCATTTGTCGAGCGCTTTTGGCAGGGCTGCCGTTGCTGCAAGCGTCGATGCGTTGAAGGCTGCGAGGGCTTCGGCCATTTGCAGATTGCCATCCATGACGATGGTTTGCATGGTGTTGCTGGTCTTTTTTGCCATGATCGTTCAGATTTATGTTTCGATGGTTTTTTCTGTGATGCTTTGACGGCGTATTTGTCGCTATTTGTTGAGCTGTTCGGCAATGCTCTGCAGTTCGGCAATTGCCTGCCGTACCGAGGCAACGGTTACTGGTTCTCCTTTTTCAAGTTGTTCGTGCAGGTGAATGAGTTCGCGGATGGCTTTGCATGTGGCGTCGTAGCCTTTGTCGATGGCGAGCAGATTGTTTTGCATCCGGTATACGATAACCTGTTCGAGCCCATTGCTCAGTCGTGTGTTTTTGCGGATGATGTCTGCCGCATCGGGAGCACCTTGCAGTCCGGCGTCCGAACCCATCTGGTTAAGCAGCGGCGTGGCATCGAGCACGCCATGGCTCATCAGCATCTGTGCGACAGCGGCTCTGTTTTGTGCAAGGTTCATTTTCCATGTGACCAGCTGCTGCCTGACGAGAGGATTTTCGAGCAGTTTCAGCAGTCTGTGGAGACGTTCCCTGATGAGCACGCTCGATTGCATGATCATGTTCTTTTTTCTGGCACTCATGGCAGCGTGGGCGATTGCGCCTGCTTTCGTGACTGACTCGTTGGAGAGAAAGGGCGCTGAACTGAGGGTTGTAGCGTAGTTATTGACGGCGTCGCCGAGGTTGTTGACGGCTGTTTCGATCCTTGCCGGGGCGTCGTTGGACGAGAGATCGTAAAAAATCGCGTAGAGGCTGGCCAGGTTGGTGAAGACCGTTTTGCGTTTCGAGAGCTCCAGCATGATGCTTTTGTAGTACTCGAGAATCTGGTCCGGCTTTTCAGCGCCTGCATAGGCGTGCATAAAGACCTCGGCTTCTCTTGCATTGCGGAATTCCATATCTGAGACGAAGATCTGAGACGATCCTGCCGCAGCCACATTCCGCCCCTCTTCAGCAAGTGTTCTGGCGCTTTCGATGTTCAGGGAGTGACAAGCCTGGAGCAGAAAAAGCACCAGCACATAGAGTGGGAGCTTTACTATAGCGCTTCGGCTGCACCTGTTTGGTTGTTCGACGATAGTCTGCATTGTACTCCTCCTTTGTATAGTTTTGTGTTCTGGTTTCATTCTTTTGCTGTAGCACTTTTTATCTGTCATTTTCATGATATTGTGGATTCAGGACATCTTACAATTTGGCGCAATAGACAAGCGATTTGGCTTCCTTGAAAAATCGGGAGATGTCTCTGCTGGTTGCACTGCATGAGTTTGTTCTTGACGTTTGTCGTGCCCCGGGCGAAACGACGGATTGATCACACCCTATAGATTTCCGCTGTTCCAGGATGTATCGCCGAAGTTTTCGCGTACCTGCTCTACTGTCTTGCAGCCGACGATGGCAACCGATACCGCGGATTCTTCCAGCACTGATGCGATAGCGTGTCGTGCAAGAGATTGTCCTGTTGGCACGGTTTTTTTGATTTGCTCCACTTGATCATAGAACTTCAGCAGACCGCGTTTTGACCATAAGCTGCGGAAATCATTGGGCGCGAAGACGGAATCAGAGCCCCTTTTGCCGCAAAGGCAGCCATTGGCAAGAGGCTCCCGAGCTATCACGCCCAGCCCTGCTTCGGCAGCCTTGTGCAGAGATGACTTCGCATCGAGGTCAAGCAGGTTGAAGCGTACCTGCACGGTTTCTACCCAACCTGCATCGAGACAGGCCGAAAGGTGGTGATGATGAAGAACGGATACGCCGACATGTCTTGCTGATCCGCTTCGTTTGATGGTATCGACAGCTTTGATTAATTCCGGATTTCCCAGGATTTCCGGAGGAGGATTGTGCAATTGCAGAATGTCGATGTATGGTGTGTTCAGCCTGAGAAGACTTCTTTCGACTGCTTGTTGCAAATACCTGGCGCTGAAATCATGGGTGCCGCAGCCCGGAACATATCCCACCTTTGTGGCCACGACAACCCGACTGCGAACAGAGCCCTGGAGAATACGGCCAAGCAGATGTTCCGAATGACCGCTGCCATAGGTATCAGCCGTATCGAAAAATGTACATCCAAGGTCGAGAGCTTTCTGCAACGCGGCTAACGACTCGTTGTCGTTGGTTGGGCCGTATCCCCAGGTCCCATTCAAACTGCCTCCGATCGCACAGCCACCGAATCCTATTTCGCTGATTCGCAGGCCAGTGCGCCCGAGCGTTCTTTCTCTTTTTACAGAGAGTGACCCGCTTTTCGCATCGATCGATCTCTTGGCGTCCGGTGTTTGTTGCTCATGAAGCGAGCCGGGATCATTGTCATGTGTCTTCATAGGTGCAATTGTATGTTTACGTCTGTGACAAAAGATTGCAGCGATCGACGTTGAGGAATTTTGCTGAAAGACGGTAATGTTTGCCGCTATGATCAGGCAACGACCCGAAGGCAATGGAAATCGCTAAGAGTTTTTGGAGGCTCAGCAAGACGCGGGAGCGGCGCATTGGTCACAATTTCTTTGACTTAGCGATGATAATGCACCAACGCCCTTGCAAAACGGAGACCTAAGTGATAACTTTTTAATATAAATGACAGGCATGCTATGGAGAAAAATATCTGACCGATGTATCAACTGAAAATACGCAATGCGGAACAGTCGGACGATTTTCGAGTATTAGATCTTACTGAGGAGCAATGGCTGCACTGGAAAGATGTTTTGGTCTCGACTGGTGTGTGCCGTCCTGAGCACTTTGAGTCTGATAATAAACGACTCGTGATTTCGTATTACCCCGGAACGTTTCCGGAAGAGATTGATGATCAGGAAATCATGGATTTACTTTAGCTGGGCTTTGAGGTCAGCGACCAATTTTTCATATACAACAAAATCCAAGGAGGCTACCATGGGAAGTGCCATCGCGATCAAGACGATCAACGAAAAGGGCGAAAGCATGTATGTTAATCTTTCGGGGGTTGAGAAGGCAAAAGTCTACGAGACTTTGGCAAAATTCGGGGTCTACGAGATGGAGACAGGCGCAAAACCTGTGAAACGTGAGACAGAGGCTCCCAAGCTCGATAAAAATGAGATTGAAAAACTCGATCAGGCTTCTCGGAAAATGAAGTCCGTTGACGATAAAATGCTTAAGCTCGATCTCAATAAAAGAGTGGATTTGCTTGGTCAGATCGATGCATCAACAATGCATTGCTGCGAAGCTGCTGAAATTCTGTTCGAAGACATCGAATGACCTTATGGCCAACAGCCCAGCGCATGCAGTGATGGGTTCGTACCGAAAGCTTTTTACCTGTAGTAAGGATCATGTACGTTAGCCTTTATACGAAAAAATTCAATATTCATGAGGACGTGACCGTATTGTATAATACGATTACGTCCTCTATTGATGTTTTCGATGCTGACGTGTTGTCGGAAGAGGACACTCTCCGGGCACCAGGAAACGAAGAGCTTCTCGCCTATTTGACCGATCGGGGTTATGTCTACTCGAGCGAACAGGACGAGCGTGATTTGATTCATCAATTGTATACCGGATACAATCAATTCAAGCGAGAGCACCGGCCTTTGATATTTTATATCGTATTGACGTATCGTTGCGACCTTGCGTGCGATTATTGTTTTCAAAATTCGGCAAAAGCCCTCGACGGGTCGATCGATACTTCCCATCTGCCTGCGCTCTTCAACGCAATGGATGAGATTTGCGAACGTTTTCCCGATACGCGTTCGCGCCCTGTTGTGGCCCTTTTTGGCGGTGAGCCGTTGCTTCGGCAGCATGTCGGGCTCGTTGAAGAAATTTTTCGTGAGGTAGCTGAACGGGGATGGGTCAACGGACCGATTATTTCCAACGGTGTTTCATTGGATGCTCACCTTCCCACATTTGAGCGCTACCGTCCTTCAGGGATTCAAGTCACTATCGACGGGCCGGAAGAGGTCCATAACCAGAGACGGCACACGGCTTCATACGCAGGTACGTTCAGTTCGATTGTTGAGAATGTCAATAGCGCTATCGAGGCAGGGATCAAGATGGGCATCAGAACGAATCTTGATGACCGTAATATACACTGTCTTCCGGAGCTTGTCGATCTGGCTGAACGGCATGGCTGGATTGATTCTCAATCCGTTGAATTGAGTCTTGCTCCTGTCCACGAAAGGGCTTGCGGGAGTTTGCAGGAAGGCGAACGACACGATGCCATCTTCGAGCGGGTTCTTGCCACCATATCGCAACTGCCGAGACTGCAGCGATGGTCGCTGGATGGATGGTCGAGTGTTCACCATTTTGATCGATTGCTGCATGAGGGGAAGGCATTTATTCCTCGATTCGATCACTGCGAGGCTGCCGTTGGAAAAAGTTTTCACCTGGATGGATACGGCTATATTTATTCTTGTATCGAGGCTTGTGGTATGCCTGCACTTGCTGCTGGCAGGTATGTGCCGGAGCTTGAGTTCTTTCCGCTTTACGATGCAATGCGTCATCGCTCGGTTTTGAATATCGAGGGCTGTGCGCATTGTGGTTATTCGCTGGTTTGCGGAGGAGGGTGTGCTCTGCAGGCAATTTTAGACAAAAGAGACATACTGACACCGTCATGCGCCAATACTGATGAGACAATCCGACGATATGTCGAATTTCAGTACGAAAAGTAATCTCGTGCCAAGCGCGATCGATCGATTGTAAAGGAATATCAGGTTTGGAATCCATCTCACTTCTTAATACCGGTCCGGCTGTTCCGCGTCTTCGTAACGGTTGCTTGCTGAAGCCGCCGCCGCTGGGAATTCTCAGTCTTGCCGCATGGCTTCGCTCTCATGGAGTCACGCTGAACATTGCCGACTATCAGCTTGCCGGGGGAGATATGGGCGAGCAGTTGCTTCCTTCGCGATTTGCATCATTTATCGAAGAGCACTCCCCCGCACCGATTATCGGGATCAGTACCATGGGAGGGATGCTCCCTGTCGTTCTCATGGCTGTCGAAGAATACAAGGCCAGACATCCGGAAAAAACGATTATCCTCGGAGGATCAGGCCCGGCAGGTGTAGCAGCTCACATTCTTCGTGCCTTTCCGGCCGTTGACTGCATTTTTTGCGGGGAAGGCGAAGCTGCTCTCCTGGAATTTCTTGAGAAAAACGGCGATCCTTCCTCCGTCGCAGGAGTCGTGTACAGGGAGGGTGATTCGATCGTCGAAAATCCTGCGCGCAAGAGGATCTCCGATCTTGACGTTCTTCCTGTTCCCGCATACGATCTCATCGATATGGACCGGTATGCCGTGGTAAATGTGAGTACTTCCCGAGGCTGTCCCTATCGTTGCGCTTTTTGCGAGTCGCCGGCATTCTGGGGAAAGGGTGTTGTCTACAGGTCTCTCGATAATGTGATGAATGAAATCCGTGAGCTTCGAACGCGATGGGCAAAGCGCCAGATTAATCTTTGTGATGACACCTTTGTTGCCCGCAGGCCACGCGTTGAGGAGTTTTGCCGGCGCGTCATTTCGGAAAAACTTGACTTCCGATGGGAATGTTTCGCCAGAGTCGATCTGGTGGATCCGGATCTGATGAAACTTATGGCAGAGGCTGGTTGCAGTGGTGTCTTTTTCGGTGTGGAATCGGGATCGGATTCGGTGCTCTCCCGAATTGACAAACGCTTTACCGTTGCCAGAGCGCGTGACGTGATCTCGCAAGCGGTAAAGATTTTTCCTCATGTCTATACATCGTTTGTTTGGGGGCTGCCATTTGAAACCATGGAGGATTTCTACGATTCCATCCTGCTTATGACGGAGTTCGGTAATTCGGGTGTTCGTGTTCAACGCCCTCATTTTTCTCTTCGGCCGGGAGCGCCCTTGTTTGCCGAATACGGATACGATCTGGCGTACTCTTCCTCCTTACCCTATCATTTTCTTGAAGTTCCGCGCAGATTTCTCCCTCCGGAAGTTGAGGAGACCATTCGGCGATATCCAGAGATTTTTATTACGTTTTACCACATAACGGGATTGGAATTTGAGGAAAAACAACTGTTTATGCGCAACCTCGAAGCGCTCGGCGAGGAAAAGTGGCGGATCATGGCAGAACATCTTGGCTGTGTCGTCAATGAAATCCACGGTGATAAGAACAACAACATGTAGGAAAACGTCTGCTTATGACCTCATCATCGGATTCTACAAGTCTTGCTGAAGGACGGCGATGCTTTGAAGAGGGGGATTACTCTCAAGCCAAGCATACTCTTGCCAACTGTCTTCGGACAGGTGTCGATCGTACAGAGGCCTGTGTCCTGCTTGGCAGGATCTATCACAACGAAGGCAACTATACGAACGCCGTGAAATGTTTCGAGCGAGCAATATCTGACGGGCAGGAATCTGCCGATGTCCGCCACCTGCTGTGCGCCAGTCTGTTTGAAGCGAAACGCTATGATGAGGCACGATTGCACTTGGAAGCGGTCATCGAAATGTATCCCCGGTATTGGCAGTCCAGGCTGCTTCTCGGGAAGCTTTTCATTGAAACGGGCGATCTGAACGGGGCGGAATCAATACTGCGACATGCGGTGCACATCCATGAGCAGGAGCCGGAACTTTGGTATCACCTCGGACTTGCTCTTTGTCGTCTGGGGCGGTACGATGAAGCCGGCCCGGTATTGGAGCGTGCTGTAGAGCTTAAACCCGATACCGTTCCTCAGTATCATTACCTTTTAGGGAAAACACAGCTTGAGCAGGGCTTTGCTGAAAAGGCAATCAGCTCATTCAAGCGATCAGCCAGGATCTACCCGCTTGCGGAACTGTACTTCCCCTTAGGGCGGGCCTGCCAGCTTGCGCAGCGCTATGACACGGCCTACCGTGTGTATGAAAAAGCGCTGGAAAGGCCAATCAATACAAGCATCCGTCATATCATCCTTTTCCATCAGGCTGAAATTCTTTTCGAACAGGGTGAAGAGGAAGACCGCTTGAAACGAGAGCATAACCGGTACCGCCAGGCCGAACAGAAATTGTCTCAGGCACTTGAGCTCAATCCCGGTTTTGTCGAGGCGCTTCATTTTATGCCGATGGTGCATATCAGAATGAATTTGCCGGAAATTTCAGCACAGGAGCTTCTTGATCTGCTCGGCCTTGATGAAAGCGATCTTCACAGTTGTCGAGATGCAAACGGCATTCCGGAAATCCTTTCACACCGATATCTTCAGCGCGTTCATCTCGGATATGCGTTTTCGAGGGCGGGACGTTATCCGGAAGCGCGGAATGCTTTGGAAGCGGCGCTCAATGATCCGGAAGTTGACAATGAGCCGGTTGTACAATGCAGAATCCTGCGGCGTCTGGCTCTCGTTCAGTTGGAAATGGGCGATAGACCCGGTTCCTGCAGCACATGGCGTCGATTGGCGGCTATTGATCCGGAAGATCACTACGGTGCGGCGAGCGCCCTTGCAGAACTTGAACTGGAGGATGATGAATGAGTCTGGTGGCATAGGGTCGAGCTCGTATCCGTGCGCAGCATCATCCATTAAATCGTTGTCTGCAGCAGGAAGAATTGCGGCTGATATCATGACGTTTGCTCGAGAAACCCTGCCGCACATCATGAGCCCCGTCCAATTTCGCAACGCGATTGACGGCTATGTTCGTGAGCAGAAAGCCTGTCAGCCACGATGGCTTTCCATTGGACTTGGCGTCAATGACCGCTACATCAACAATGTGTGGTATGAGCCGGAGCCTTTCCTGGAGGGTGATGTGGTTAAAGTGGAGATAGGGATCGAGATCGCCGGAAAGTATGTCGAAGTTGCAGAGACTTTGATCTTTGGGGTTGGAAGACAAGAAGACGAGGCTCTGGTGAAAGGAACCGCGTATGCGCTCGAAGCAGGGATTGCCAAAGCACTCCCCGGTGGACGGATTGTCGATATGACGAATGCAATCGAGCGAAGCCTTCTTGATTTTGGTCTCGTCCCGTCTCCATTCGGTGCGGGACACGCAATCCGTCAGGATGATGAAGAACCGGATAAAAGAACTCATCCATGGATTTTTAACGCAATACCGACCAGTCGGGCTCGATGGGCTGACGGAACCTCCTTTGACGCCCGGGAAATCGACGACAGCCTGAATACTTCACTGGAAGCAGGAATGTGCCTGGCTATAGAGCCCTGCGCACTTTCTTTCTTCGATGTACCCGTTCAGGATACGCGGCAGGTCAGCGACGGGACGGGTGCAATGCAACTTCGGCTTCCGTTCTGGCGATCAGAATCGGGAGGGCGAATCGCAAAATTTGTCCATACTCTTCTCATCAGAGAGGACGGCCCTCTTGTCTTGACGCAGCCATCAAAAGAGCGATAATGACAGTTGATGCAATCACCATCGTTGTGCGCGACTCTGTCACCGGGGATCCCGTTTCTGGAGCGATGGTCGTGCTCAATGGAGATGATCATTCGCTGACAAACAGCGATGGCGTTGCTCGATTCAGACAGCCTTGTTCACGTTCAGATGGTAAATTTCACGAATTTCTGATTTTTCGAGGAATGGAATTCAAGCCGTTTCTCCTGTCTGTTTCCCATACCCAGCTTGTTGGCATCAGGACCTTCCCTGTCCTCCTCGAAGGCCAGCTTCCGCCTCCGGCTATGGGTATCGGATGGGGCTTGCAGGCGATCGGGGCAGATGTGTCTCCCCTGCCATCATTTGATGGAATCAAAGTAGGGATTCTTGATACAGGCATAGATTCCTCGCATCCCGGTCTCAATGTTATTGATGGATTCAATCAGGGAAATGATGCGTATCCGTTTTCCCGGCCTATTTCTCCGCACGGGACATTCACCGCCGGATTGATTGGAGGCAAAAGAAGAGGAGATCAGGGTATTGTCGGTGTTGCACCGGGGGTTGATCTTCTCGATATTCGCGTTTTCGATCCTGCAGGTATAGGTGCGACGAGAGACGTGATCTGCCAGGGCGTTCGTTGGGCGATTTCAAGGGGTGCACAGATACTCTATGTTGGATTGGGATCCGAAACGTACAGCGAAATGGAAGAACGGGTTTGGCGCGAAGCCTACGACGCGGGGATCGTTGTTGTTGCTCCGGCTGGAAACACGATGAGTGACCACAAAGAGGTGCTCTATCCAGCCAGGTACGTTTCGACGATTTGCGTGGCCGCCTGCGGCAGAAATACGGATGTTCCCCCGGATGAACAGCCCAGACTCTCCAAAGATGGCGCGTGGTTTCTTCCTTCATTCAGCCGAAGAGGTCCTGAAGTCGATGTCGTCGCGCCGGGAGTTGCCGTCTGCTCCATTGTTCCCGGTCAACCCGGCGGGAAGACACTCTACGATCACTGCTCCGGGACAAGCCAAGCCGCTGCTTTTGTTGCAGGTGTCGCAGCCAGGATACTTGCAACGCATCCGGAGATAAAGAACGTGCGTCCGAAAGAAAAGACGGAGCTGGTGCGCGCTTTGCTTCGCACCAATGCACTACCGCTTGGTATTACTGGATCTGGCGCCGGATTGTGCCGTCTTGGCGGTAACACTACAAGCCCACTCATCATACAGTAGGGCACCGCTATTCATTTGTTGTGGGACCCGAATACTTCGTTAGTCGGTCCTCGAAATCCTCATCCCGACTTGTCGGGATTCCGGTTTCTGTGCTCCGTCAGCCTTGTCTTCAGCTCGATCACGATAAGTAATAGAGTTACCCACGAATCATTTTCCCATCTTCAGCACGAGAAGATGATTCAATCCCGAACGTTGTTTTTCCGGACTTTTACGTGGCACGCGCAGCATCGATGTCGTTTATAGGCTTGACCCTGGCGATATCGCGTAAGCGAAAGGGTCGCGGAGCTGTGTTGATGAATACTCTCCTCTGAGCCAACTGTCTGCAGAAAGAAGCGGGGGGCTATTCCCGGCTTGGTTCACCTTCATGGCTGTATAGACAGCGAGAGAGCTGTACGGGTATGCTCAGCTCTC
>Ga0272441_10011935_pt1 | contig 12796 bp, 11 predicted proteins | sample SSMProp6N_FD_193582 | JGI IMG/M metagenome (GOLD analysis project Ga0272441, IMG submission 193582) | Marine sediment archaeal communities from Little Sippewissett salt marsh, Falmouth, MA, United States - SSM-Prop-6N | ecosystem: Environmental > Aquatic > Marine > Wetlands > Sediment ...
GCGGCTGAACAAGTATCTGGCCCGCTACCCGTTGCCGCCTGCACGTATTGTCCATCACTGGTATCGTCCGTCGCCATCGCGGGAGACTGGCTGAAGAGCCGTGTGTGGGAGATCCACAAGCACGGTTTTGTGAGGGGCGTTGAAGCCCGCTCTACGGTACGATCCTGTGGCACTCTTGAAACCGAAAGGCAAGAGAAACAGAGAACACAAACGATACCTAAGGAGCAAGGCCATACTACGTCTACTCGACCAATTTCGCAGCGGTACGGATTCACCACGGAGGCACGGAGAACACAGAGAACGATGCAAATCAGTTATCACAAAGAGCTTACGACGACTCCTCCGTGTCCTCGGTGTCTCGGTGGTGGACGGGGCGGGCGGGTTGCAGGATTTGGGGGGGGAGGCTATGATGGCGCGATGGCAAAAAAGGCTGACAAGGACAAGCTGGCTCCGGTGGCGAAGAACCGCAAGGCGTACCGGGATTTCGAGCTGGTGGAGAAATTCGAGGCGGGTCTGGAGCTTCGGGGCAGCGAGGTCAAGTCGCTGCGGAGCTCGGCGGCGGACCTGTCGGGCTCGTACGCACGGCTGGAGAAGGGCGAATGCTGGCTGGTTGGGGCGAAGATCGCGCCGTATGCGATGGCCCGCGACGGCGGCCACGAGCCGACGCGCAAGCGCAAATGCCTGCTGCACAAGATCGAGCTGCGGCGGATCTGGACCAAGCTGGAACAGCGGGGCTTTACGCTGGTTCCGCTGCGGCTATACTTTACCTCGCGCGGGCTGGTCAAGGTCGAGCTGGCCCTGGCCCAGGGCAAACGCCAGTACGACAAACGCGCCACGATCGCAAAACGACAGCAGAAGCGTGATATCGACAGGAGCATAAAGAAGTACCAGCGACGATGATCGTTAGTTTTGAGTGTTTAGGTTTGAGTTTTTAGTTGTCGAAGGCAACTCATACTCCAACACTCAAAACTCAAAACTGAAAACTCACAACTCCCAAAGGGTGACTCGGTATGGCCGAAGAAGAGAAACAGGAAAAGAAGCTCATCATCGACGAAGACTGGAAGAAGGAAGCCCAGCACGAAAAAGAGGTCTTGGCGGCGAAGGAGGCGGAAGAAAAGGAGCCGAAGGCCGAGGAGGCCGAGCAGCCGCGCGGTCCTCTGCCGAAGGGCGACCTGGCCGGACTGATCAGCATGCTGACGACGCAGGCCCTGTTTGCCCTGGGCGTTTTGCAGGTCAAGGGCCAGGAAGGCCGGGCGCCCGACCTGGAAATGGCGAAGTACAATATCGACATGCTCGAAGCGCTCGAAGAAAAGACCAAGGGCAATTTGACGCCGCAAGAGGAAAACGCCCTCAAGAACACGCTCAGCGAGCTGCGCATGGGGTACGTCCAGGTCTCCGACGCCGTGTCGGCGTCCTGACGGCGCGTCACGCGCCCGTGACGTGTTGTCGCTCAGCGCGGCGGCGCGGGTGGAGATTGCTTCGCTGCGCTCGCAATGACATGCGGTGTCACGGGGGCGATCGAAAAGCGGCGTCACGCTGCTTTGCCGAGAGGACCGAGAACGTTGGCCAACATCCTGGATACAATCATCGCAGATAAACGCGAGGAAGTGCGGCGGCGGCAGTCCCGCCTCAGCCTGGCCGAGCTCCGGGAGCAGGCGGCCGGCAGGGACAAATGCCGCAACTTCTACAAGGCGGTGACGAAGCGTAATCCGCGCGGGATCAACGTGATTGCGGAGGTCAAGAAGGCCTCGCCCTCGGCCGGCTTGATTCGCCCCGACTTCGACCCCGTCGCCATCGCACAGACGTACGAGCGGTGCGGTGCCGACGCGATCAGCGTGCTGACCGACGAGAAATACTTTCAGGGCCGGCTCGAATACCTCGAGCAGGTCAAGCAGGCGGTGTCACTGCCGGTCCTGCGCAAGGACTTCATCATCGACATCTGGCAGGTCTACGAGGCGCGGGCCGCCGGCGCCGACGCGATTTTGCTGATCGCCGACGCACTCAAGCCGGGCGAGCTGATGGACCTGATGATCGCGGCGGCGGAACTGACGCTCACGGTTCTTGTGGAGGTGCACCAGGCCGACACGCTCATGGCGGTGCGGAGCCTCATCGGGTTCCCCAACAAGGGCTACAGCGTGCTCGGCGTCAACAACCGCGACCTGACGACGATGACGGTGGACCTGAACACGACGGGTCGGCTCGCCGGGTTGCTGGAACATACGAACGAGCTGGTTTCCGAGAGCGGCGTCAAGACCCGCGCCGACGTCGAGAAGCTCAAGACCATGGGCGTCAAGGCCGTCCTCATCGGCCAGACCCTTTGCGAACACCGTGACATCGAAGAGAAATTCGCCGAGCTGTTCAGCCCGGCCCGGACGTGACATCATGCTTTCAGAAAGATCGAATGTTATGAATATCCTTCTCATACTCGCTGTAGGACTGGCCGCGGGAATCCTGAGCGGCCTGCTCGGCATCGGCGGCGGCATCCTCATCGTCCCGAGCCTGATCTTTCTCTTCGGGCTGACCCAGCACGCCGCCCAGGGCACGACGCTGGCCCTGATGATCCCGCCCATCGGCCTGCTGGCCGCCTGGACCTACTACAAGCAGGGCTACGTGGACGTCAAAATCGCCGCCCTGATTTGTGTCGGCTTCTTCTTCGGCGGCCTGCTCGGCGCCAAACTCGCCACCTGCATCAACGCCGCCCTGCTGAAAAAGTTCTTCGGTCTCGCCCTGCTCATCACCGCCATCAAAATGATCATGGCCAAATAATACGTCGGCGCCCGCCTGTCCGGCGCATCGAAATGATGTCACGACCCTTGGCCTCGCGTCATCTTCGTAGCGAGTTCTTCGCTGATCGTCCGACGCGCGGCCCGCGCGATGCCGAAGGCCCCTTCGGCTTCATGACGGCTGATGACGGACCAGATGAAGCTGTTCAGGCCGCGTCATAGACTACCTTGCCTTCGCGAACGGCCGGGTACACCACATGCCCGACAACGTCCCGATACTTCTCGAATTCTTCCGGGGTCACCACGATCAGATCCAGCGGAAAGGTCCGATCCGCCAGCGCCAGATCGATCTGAACGGCCTGCCGACGCTTGGAGCTTACGACCTCCATGACGACCAGCAAATCCACGTCGCTGTCCGGCGCCGCCACGCCACGGGCGCGCGAGCCGAACAGAATGATCTTCACCGGATGGAACTGCTCCACAATCCTCTTCACAATGTCGTCGATGTCAGTCACGGCATCATTCCTCTCGGCTATAGACTCGACCTTTGCTTCCGGGCGGATTCAACCATGTGTCGCGGACGCGCTCCAGCGACTCGATGTGCATTCCGAGGTGCTCAACACAAACAGCCATATTCGATACACGCATCGGGGTACACATCTTCGATCACTTCCTCTGAGCCTTCTGGATTTTGGCCCAGGTGTCACGGAGGCCTACGGTTCGGTTGAAGACCGGGTTGTCGGGCGTGCTGTCGGGGTCGGCGCAGAAGTAGCCGATGCGTTCGAACTGGTAGCGGCTCAGCGGCTCGGCGCCGGCCAGGGACGGCTCGACGTAGCAGTCCTTGCGGACCTTCAGCGAATTCGGATTCAGGTTGGCGGTGAAGTCCTTGCCTTCCTCGGCCTCGTCGGGATTCTCTTTCGTGAACAGGTTGTCGTAGAGGCGGACCTCGGCCTTGAGGGCGTGCGGCACCGAGACCCAGTGCAGCGTGGCCTTGACCCTGCGGCCGTCGGGCGCGTCGCCGCCGCGGGTAGCCGGGTCGTAGGTGCAGTGCAACTCGACGACGTTGCCCTCGGCGTCCTTGACCACGTCGGTGCAGGTGACGAAGTACGCATACCGCAGGCGGACCTCGCGGCCGGGGGCGAGCCGGAAGAATTTCCTGGGCGGTTCCTCCATGAAGTCGTCGCGCTCGATGTAGAGCTCGCGCGAGAACGGCACCTTGCGCGTGCCGGCCGACGGGGCCTCCGGATTGTTGATGGCGTCCAATTCCTCGGTTTGGCCCTCGGGGTAGTTGTCGATGACGATCTTAAGCGGCTGCAGCACCGCCATCACACGCGGCGAGGTCTTATTCAGATCCTCGCGCAGGCAGTGCTCCAGCAGGGCGATATCGATGGTGCTGTAGAACTTGTTGACGCCGATGAGCTTGCAGAAGTTGCGGATGGCCGCCGGCGAGTAGCCGCGCCGGCGCAGGCCGGAGATGGTCGGCATGCGCGGATCGTCCCAGCCGCCGACCAGGCCCTCCTGCACGAGCCGAAGCAGCTTGCGCTTGCTCATCACGGTGTAGCTCAGGTTCAGCCGGGCGAACTCAATCTGCTGCGGGTGCTGGATCGTCCGCCCCCAGGGTCCGGAGCCGCCGTCGGTGCGTCCGTCGTTGATCGCGTCGATGAACCAGTCGTAGAGCGGCCGGTGGTTCTCGAACTCCAGCGTGCAGATCGAGTGCGTGATACGCTCGACGGAGTCTTCGAGCCCGTGGGCCCAGTCGTACATGGGATAGATGCACCAGTCGTCGCCCGTGCGGTGGTGCGAGGCGTGGACGATGCGGTACATCACCGGGTCGCGCAGGTTGAAATTAGGGCTCGTCATGTCTATTTTAGCTCGCAACGTGCGGGAGCCGTCGGGGAATTCGCCCTTGCGCATGCGCTCGAAGAGGTCGAGGTTCTCCTCGGGCGGGCGCTCGCGGTAAGGGCTGTCCTTACCCGGTTCGGTGAGCGTGCCGCGGTACTGGCGTGTCTGCTCGGCGGTGAGGTCGCAGACGTAGGCCTTGCCCTGCTTGATGAGCTGGACCGCGTAATCGTACATCTGCTGGAAGTAGTCGGAGCCGAAGTAGAGATGCTCGCCCCAGTCCCATCCGAGCCAGCGGACGTCTGCGGTGATCGAATCGACGTACTCCTGCTCCTCCTTCTCGGGGTTGGTGTCGTCGAAGCGGAGGTGGCAGCGTCCGCCGAACTCGGCGGCGATGCCGAAGTTCAGGCAGATGCTCTTGGCGTGGCCGATGTGCAGGTAGCCGTTCGGCTCCGGCGGGAAACGCGTGACCACCGCGCCGCCCCACTTGTTCGTCTGCAGGTCGTCGGCTACGATCTGCCGGACAAAGTCCAGCTTTCTCTCCTCGCCCTCGCCCGCGCTGCCGCTCGAACTGTTCTTCGATACATCCTTCTCGTTTTTCATATTGTAACCACTCAAACCATTCAAAATACCGTCGTGCACTGCGAAAGACGCGCACCCTCAGCCCCTTCGCTGGGGATCCAAGGCTGAACCAACTGCAATCTTACACCGGACAGGGCGGATATGTCTACGCAATAGTCGCCGAGCCGACCGCAGGGGCCTGTGAGAGTATTCTGGCATGCAGGTGGCAACGGTGGCGTGGGTTCTCAAGCGGGCCGGGCGGCACGTTCATACGGCGCGATCGCCGGTTGCATCTGAAGCGTGTGTGTGTTACGTTTGCTTCGGTTCAGTAGTGAGATCATTTTTTCATGGAAAAAAACCAGTACCTGAAAATCTATGAGCAGTTCAAGCGCCAGATCATCCATGGCCAGTATGCCATCTGGGCGCTGCTCCCGCCGGAAAAGGCGTTGGCAGAGCAGTTTAAGGTCTCCCGTCCGACGGTGGCCCGGGCAATGGCCCTGTTGAAAGACGAGGGGCTGATTCGGCGCCGGGCCGGTTCCGGAACCTATGTCAACCGGATTCCCGAAAAGACGTCGTGGAAGGTGGGATTGCTGATCCCCCGTCTTGGCGAAACGGAGATATTTGAACCGATTTGCCGCAAGATCGCGGAATTTTGCGAGCAGGAAGACATTCAACTGTACTGGACTGCCAGCTCCGGCCATATCAACGACCCGTGCAAACTCGCGGGGCAGCTATGCTGCAACTGTATCGCCCAGGGCCTGCACGGCGTATTCTTTACGCCCATCGAGCACGTCGAGTCCGGCGAGGAAGTGAACACGCGGATCTTGAACGAGCTGACTTGCGCCGGTATTCAGACGGTTTTGCTGGATCGTGACATTGTGCCGTGGCCCGGCCAGACCGCCTGCGACCTGGTCGGCATCGACAATGTCGAGGCGGGTTTCGTGGTGACGCAGCATCTGATCGAAGAGGGATGTCGGCGGATCGCGTTTGCCACTCGGCCCCAGCCGGCCATGACGGTGCAGCTCCGCATCATGGGATCTCGAGAGGCGATGTTGCAAGCCGGGCTGGAATCCTCGGCCCCGGTCGTGCATGAACTTGACATGAGCGAGCCACGGGAGGCGATAAAGACCATTCTGCGCGGTCGTCCTGACGGGTTGGTGTGCGCCAACGACGCCACCGCGGCCATTCTGCTGCGTTTCCTGGTTGACGCGGGTGTTTCCATCCCGAAAGACCTGCGGGTCGCCGCTTTCGATGACGTGCGCTACGCCTCTTTGCTAAGCGTGCCCCTGACGACGTATCATCAACCTTGTCCCGATATCGGATTGACTGCTGTAGAGGCCATGCGCAGTCGGCTGTTGCATCCGGATCGTCCGGCCCGGCGGATCTTCCTCAAAGGGGAACTGATCATCAGAGAGTCAAGTAAGCACGGTGCCAGCGCGACGCTTTAGATTGCATCCTGCCTCACGGATGAACGCCATGAGCTTCGACAGCGAGGCCGAGAGCAAGAAACAGAACAGAAGAGGGACGACCGCTGCCCTGTAATTTGGCGGTCTCGTTGTAAATGTAGTCCCGGCAGGCACTTGCGGTGGCCCGCAGAAAACAAACGGAGAGGGCGGGATTCGCAACCGCCCTTTTCGCTTCATGCTAAGAAATGGCGATTTGAGCCGCAAGTCTTTTCTGCACAGGACATTGAGCGCGACTTTGCGGTACTGTACTTACACAATTCCGACACGCTTTGTTACCTCCAAAATAGGACAGTCAGTAGGACAGTCGCATCGCACGGCGCCCCCCAGTGAGCGCTTATCTCAGTCGTTGTGGATGGGATCGTACCTCGTCGCCTGCTATTGAACGGTATCCATCATAGCCAATCGCCAGACGCGTAAACCAGCCTGTTACGCAGGACCCACCTTCACTGAAGACGCTTTCAGCTGAATCTCCAGGAGCCCCTTTCCTTATCGAAAAACGCTGATTCTATGGAGCACGGAGACTATGCAAGCCAGGCCTCCAGTCGGTGCTTCGGCTATAGTAAGCGCTGTCAACAGACCGAAGATGGTGGCACAGGTAACGGGTGCACTGCGTGTTTGTGGGTAGATTCTATGCGGCCATGGGGCGATTTCTCCAGAACGTGTCCCATTCCCCGTTGAGCCAGGTAATCCGCAAGGCCAGGGTGGCCGACGAACCGGGCCGGGTCCAGATCATGCCGGATTGCTTGAGCCGCTTGCCGACGACCTGTTTGCAGGTCCCTTCCACCGACCCCGAGCCGATATCGTAGCCCCGATCTCGAAAGATGTCGTACCGCATCTGTTCTTCGTTGGTCGAGAGGTAGCCAATCAGATCGTCAAACGCCGTACGCTGCTTGCCGCGACGGCTGCGACGCTGCTGCTTGAGATCCTCCAGCAGGCCTCGCGTGTGGCCGTCCCAGAGCAGAGACAGTCGTTCTTCCACCCACTGTTGCGTTCGCGCCGTGCCTTGGCCGAACAAGATCTTGCCACAGTCCCAGAGATACTCGCTGGCGTGATGCCAGTCGACGATAAAAACGGCCCGCCGAAAAAGGACGCCTCCGTTCGCTGCGAATCCAAGGGGCGCCATCGCCCAGATAGATCACTTCCGCCGCACCCCGTAAGCCCCACCGACAGGCCGCCAGCCAGAGGTACCAGCCAAAGCGCTGCGAGTCGCAGAACCGGCCCACATAGTACGAATGGCGTCGGAACTGCGGGTCCTCCCAGTAGATACAGCCGATCTGGGCCTCGTGCCAACCATCCCGCTCATGCGCGGTGGTCCCATCGACACTGGTGTACAGCCGCTGCGGCTGGGCCTCGGCGACCGGCACGTGGCGTGTGGTCTCAAACTGCTGGCGCTGATGTTCCTGCTGCTGGGCCGAGACCGCGCCGACCTGATGAACCAGACCCTCAACGGTGGTATCGGCGATCGCTTCGCCAAACAACTGTTCGATCTTGTGGGCGCTTTCGGCGAAACTGTCATCGACGGCTAACAAACAGCAGGCTTGGGCCAACGCCGGACTGAGTTGCTCGGCCTCCAACCCGCTGTCCTGGTCGTACGGCACTTCGCTACGATGACAGCTGGCGCAATGATAATAGGCCCGACGAATCGTAATCCAGCCCCAGAGCGTATGAACCGACTGACAGCGATGGCCCACAAACCGCAGCGAGCCTCCACACGAACAGGGGATCGAGCTGCCCCGACAGCCGTGGCCGCCCCGGTCCACCGTCCGCTGCAACAATCCCGCTCCGATCGACTTGAGCATCGTCCCGATGGACCGCTCCAACTGCCCCAGGTCCGCCTGCACCAACGCCAATTCCTCACCATACAGTTCTTCCAATCGATCGAGAATTCTGCTATCCATGGTTCGGCCCTTCCTTTGTAGGTTCATAGAATCTCTCGAAATGCTCCTATCCTACACGAAGGGCCTTGTCATTCTACCTACAAACACGCAGTGCACCCACAGGTAACTGTTCGCAGCCCCGTTGCTGATTTGAGCTTCCGGGCCCCTTCAAGCAACTTCTTGATCTCGCCGTTGCTGTAGACGTATGGGGTCTTCCGGCGGCACTTGCGCTCGAGGCCGTTCTCGAAGATCCAGCCTTCATGCCAATCGACTTCGGCCTCCTCACCCGGGTCAGACTACAGGGGGGCATGAAGACCTCGGTTTGGCGACGAGTGGCCTGCTTCACATAACGCTGCACGGTGCCGTAATGGCCGGTGAAACCGTAGTCGTCTCGCAAGTGCTCGTACATCTTCTGGGCCGTCTGACGCTGCTTGGGGCGCGTCTTGGTGTTCTGCTCCAGCCAGGCATCGATGATCGGCTTGACCGGATCCAGAACCGGTCGAGGGCGCGGCCCACGGAGCCGATCACGGGGCGGCAGCTGCAAGATCTTGGTGATGTGCCTTAGACTCAGAGCCCCGGGTGGATCGGCTTCTTCTAAAACTCAGGTATAGCGGCTGGCTCCGGACGAACGACAGGAGTTTTCAAACATAATCTACTCGCCATCATATAGCGACCAGCCCCAAGCAGAAGTGTAGAACTCATACATCAGCGTTTCGTTCTTACTTATATCAATATCCGAAGCCTTTCGAAACGCTTCATTAGCCTCCTCGGCCCGACCCAACTCAGTCAACGTTCTGCCCAAGAGCATGTAGAGTGCTCTTAGAGGAATACTCCCCGGTCCCCATCCTAATCGTCTACTCCAGGGACTCGATAGCGGGCAGATACGAACAAGTTCATCCTGGCATTGCATTGCTTGTCGGATCACAGTCGATGCTTCGTCGTAATCGCCCCTTCTTCGATGAAGATCGGCGAACCCGATATACAGACGTACGAGTATGACTTTATGGTCAAGGCTACCTGGCGTCTCGTACGCAAGCTGTTCACACAAACTCTGTGCCCTGACATAGACTTGCTGAGCTTCATCCAGCCTATTCTGTTTAGCTAGGAGAAATCCCAGACGGCAGTAGTCTACGGCGGCACTGCGAAGATAGTCATGGTTATGGGGTTCGAGTGCAATCGCCTCCTCTTTGTGTTGACTCGCCTGCAGGTATATCTCGACGGCTTTATCAGTTTGACCGTTGGTTAGCTGGAAACCGGCTAACAGTATCTCGTTCCAACTCCGCGACCACAAATGGGATGAATCTTCGGCCGGCAGAGATAAGAAGTCTTGATGAAATGCCTTGGCCGCATCATAGTGTTGGTTTGCCTCCTCTCCTTGTTCCATGCGCCGAAGCAAATCGGCCAATATCATTCGCGCACGGACGTGGGAATATTGGCGGTTCATCTGCTCTGGAAAGCTCGTGGCAATGTGCTCCATGCGTCTGACAGCTTCATATGCTTGTTCCAGAGCGGCGCTTCGGTTGCCTGTCATCCAAGTGAGCTGTGCCAATTCAGCTTGGTGAACAGCTGCTTCCATCTGATAGAGAATCTGGTCGGGATATCTAACGGTGAGTTGCCGCTCAAACTCAATGACCCGCTCCGTTGCTCTGATGGTCCGCTCCGGTTCCGTCATCCATAACAGTGTTTCTGCGAGACGCTTGTATGCGTTGAGCAGTCTATCTTGATGACTTTGATCGGTGGGCGTCCGAAAGCTCATTTGCTCGAGAATCTCAATGGCCTGCCGTTGCCTTTCCGCACTTTTAGCCAACTTCCCTTGTTCCCTTAATGCTTCGCCAAGAGCCTCGATGCAATCTGCCTGGAGGTCTTGCAGATGTGGGTGATCTGGTTCTGTGTTCTGGACTCTGCTAGCCATGTCGACGGATGAGATATAGGTCTTCTCAGCCTCGTCATATTGGCCCAACTTCATATGTATCGACCCGATGCGCAGGTAGGATTGACAAGTTTCGACGATCACGTCAGGGTCTTGGCTGTTCGTTTCCAGCAGGGTCCCGTAGAACTGTTGGGCTTTTTGGAGTAGTTCTCTGCGAGCTTCTTGGACTGCTGTAAAACTCGTCGACTGTTGCTCCACGATATGAGTTATTTCATCCACCGCTTCGCGGGCTTTCTCATAATGGATCTGCGCCCTTTGATGCTCCGTCTTAGCCTGTGTCAGAGCTGCCTCTGTCTGGGCCTTCTCTTGCCAGACAATCACTGTGCCGACAGATAAAGCAATCACAGCTACAACCAACACTCCCGCGGCAGCACTCACCAGTGTTCTGTGTCGACGGACCCATTTGGCCAGACGCTCGCCAATTGAAGGGCGCCTGGCTTCAATTATCCTATGATCAAGGAACCGCCGTAGATCTTCGGCGAATGCCTTACTGCTGGCATAACGACGAATTGGATCTTTGGCCATTGCCTTGAGCACAATTGTCTCCAAATCCCTTGGCACTGCCGGATTCAGCACGTGCAATGACCTCGGTTCATCCATTTCAATACTGTTCATGAGTCTATGACGTTGCCGATGTGGAAACACGGGCTCAAGGCAGAGTAGCTCAAAGAGCGTGGCCCCGAGCGAGTAGATGTCCGCACGGTGGTCCACCATGGTAGTGTTCCCAGCAACCTGCTCGGGACTCATATAGCGCATCGTTCCCAGAACATCTCCTGGCCTGGTAAGGACAGTGACCGTGTTCGTTCGATACTGGGCCAAGCCAAAATCCGTAATCCACAGATGGCCTTGCTCATCAAGCAGGAGATTGGACGGCTTGATGTCGCGATGGACTACTCCAGTGTCATGTGCATATTGCAGGGCATCGGCAGCTTGAATACAAAGCCGGGTAACGGACCGAACGAATTCAGAGCTGTGGGTGGACGGGGCCGTCAATAAGCGCTTTGCGCAATCGCTCAAACCTGTCTTCGGGGGACGGTGGTCTTTCTCAGCTGTGGGGAGGGCATTGTTGGTATACCGGCGCAGTTCTTGGATTATTGAAGCCAGAGATCGACCCTCAATGTACTGCATAGCGTAGTAGTATACCCCTCGCTCACACCCAACAGAAAACACGGGCACAATGTGTGTATGGTGTAGGCATGCGGCTATCTGTGCTTCCATTTTGAAACGCTTGAGCTGCTGTGGGTCAAGAACGGCCACGAAGGGCAGCACCTTCAGAGCGACATGTCGCCCCAACGACAGTTCGTGTGCTTCGTAGACCACTCCCATACCCCCACGTCCGACTTCCCGTAGAATCTTGAAATCACCCAGAATCCGCTCTCGTGCTAGGCCTTTGTCATAGGCTTCATCCCTTCGAGGCCAAACTTCTGGCGAAGCTCCTACCATCGTTAGGACTGGGAGGATCTGACGCAGGTTTTCGGCAATCGACGGATAGCGTGCGGCATAATCGGCCACTTTCGGGCTCTCTCCTTGTTCGATCCTGCGCAGAAATTCCTCGGCTACCTCCGCCACGAGCAGTTCGGCGTCATCATCGAAGAACGAGGGCTCTCGTGTCATAGCTGCGACTCCGTCAGGCCCATGTCCCGTATTATCTTACCAAGTCGGATCAGTGCTCGACCATAGCGCTTGCGTGCCGCAGCCGATTCTAAGCGTAGTATGTAGCCAATCTCCTTGTGAGCCAGCTGCTCAAAATGACGCAGCCACAAGATTTCCCTGTCGTCATCAGCCAGCCGTCCCAAAGCTACACGCACGCGTCGAATTTGCTCGGCCCGGGCGACCACCTGACTGGCTGTGGGCCCGTGTGTGGTCAGTTGTTCAGCTAAGGCCACAGAGGACTGCTCAGGCAGGGGAATTTCACGATGGACTGTACGTCGATCAGCACACACGTGCCTTTGATAGGCTTTCAGCAACTGGTCTTGGACAATCTGGCGGAGCCAGACGCGAAAGGAAACCGGTTGACGCTCTACATAGTCTGGAAACCTCTGTATCGCGACCGCATGGGCGTCTTGGATAATATCCGAGGCATCAACTCGACTACTCAGGCGCGGATCCATACGCAGGGCCACGATCTGCCGCAAGGTATCGCGATGGCTTTGGAACAGCTGCTCGAATGCTTCGGCGTTGCCCATTTGCGCCTCTTGCAGGAGACCATGCAACTGTGCCGACTCACTATTCTCGCTCATCATTCCTATCCAAATCACCTGAACACGCGGAGCGACTTCTAGTGGTCTATTCTACAGAGACAGACGAGGCACTTCAAGAAGATGTGGCTTGGTCCCGAGCACCAGTAGACAATTAGTCGCTTAGTGATTCTCAAAAAGGGAGTAACCTCGCGGAAGCCAG
>Ga0272441_10011936_pt1 | contig 12796 bp, 10 predicted proteins | sample SSMProp6N_FD_193582 | JGI IMG/M metagenome (GOLD analysis project Ga0272441, IMG submission 193582) | Marine sediment archaeal communities from Little Sippewissett salt marsh, Falmouth, MA, United States - SSM-Prop-6N | ecosystem: Environmental > Aquatic > Marine > Wetlands > Sediment ...
AGCACTCACAGGTGAGATGAATCCCATGGCAAGGCCACTATGGCTGCCATTTTTTCAGGGTTCCGGCACACCCAATAGAGAACCATTTGACCGCGCCTCTGTCTTTGGACTGACATTGAACCACTCTAAAAACGACATTGCAGTTGCTCTGATGGAAGGTCTTGGGTTTTGGCTGCGTGATAACATTGAGGCAATGGTGGATGTTGCGGAGATGGATATCAAGAAAATAGTTGCGATTGGGGGTATGAATCAAAACAAGCTGGTCAGGCAAATTAAATCAAATATATTAAATCTTTCGGTTCTGGCACCGGGAATACCCGAACCATCTGCAGTTGGCGCTGCACTCCTGGCCGCTGCCGGAAACAATGAATTCAGTTCATACCAGGAAGCGCAAAATTGTCTTCATTTTTCAGGAGAAGTGACACAGCCGGATTTCTCGCATTCTGAAATGTATTCTAAAATACATGAGCGAGTTTATAGACCCGCAAAAGAAGCCATGTCCAAGATTCACACCGAATTACAAAAATTACATAATGAAAAGGAGTAAAAAGATGTCAATAGGAGTGGGAAAAATAAGGGGGCTGCAGGAGCTGACCACCAATTCGGGATCGGTAACCGTTCTCGCCCTGGACCAGCGCGGTTCTCTAATGAGAGCCCTGGATATTAAAAAGGATGATCCAAATGTTTACCAAACGATAAGGGATTTTAAAATGGAGCTGGTTGCCGAACTGCTTCCCGGCTGCAGCGCGGTACTGCTTGATCCCCAATTCAGTGCATCAGAAGCCATCTGCACCGGCCGGATAAGCGGCCAGAAGGGGTTAATCGTAGCCACGGAAAAAAGCGGTTATATCGACAAGGATGGAGGCCGTCTTGATCAGGTTCTTCCGGGTTGGTCACTGAAAAAAGCAAAGCGCATGGGCGCATCCGCATCCAAGCTTCTGGTTTACTACAATCCCGAACTGGAATCTTTTGCGAGAAAGCAGGAAGAATTTGTGAGCGGTCTCGTAAAAGAAGCTTCAGATCTGGATATCCCCTTGCTTCTTGAACCGATGAGCTACTCATCAGATCCTGATGTATCCAAGAACTCTCAGGGTTTCGCCAAAAAACGCCCGCAAATCGTTCAGAAAACCGCAGAGCTGCTTGGCAATCTTGGTGTGGACCTTCTGAAAATGGAATTTCCCTGCGATTTCAGGTTTGAAAAAGATAAAAAAGTATGGATGGAAGAATGTGTAAAGCTGACCGAATCCGCACCTGTTCCCTGGGTACTGCTCTCAGCAGGCGTTGATTATGATGTGTTCCGTGACCAGCTGGAAGTCGCCTGCAGGGCAGGAGCTTCTGGTTTTGTAGCCGGTCGGGCAATCTGGAAAGAAGCCGCAGAACATAAGGGAAAGGAAAGGACAGATTTTCTCAAGAACACCGCCAGAAAAAGGATTTCTGAACTGGTTGGGCTGGTGGATCAATTTGCGTCTTCCTGGAAAGATGTTGTCGAATATGATTTTTATGTTATAGATTCCGATTGGTATGAAAATTACTCTGAATTCTAAATCACAAGGAGCAAGCATGAAATACAACATGGATGATCATTTTATTGCAACCTATTATGTGGAATCCCCACAGCCGTTAAAACGCGTTGCGGAAACCATTGCAGATATTGAAAGCACCGGGCCATGGCTTGGTACCGGTGAGCCAACCGAATTGTATAAAAAATGCCGGGCAGAGGTGGGAGAGATAAGGGAGGAATCAAAAGGAAAAGGTGAGTTTGACATTTTGTTTCCCGTAATCAACCTGAACATGGAAACCGCGGCTTTCCCGTCTCTCTGGCTCACAATGATCGGCGGCGGGACGCACGCCCTGGCTGCTTACGAGAAATCGCGCCTGCTTGATTTTTGGCTACCTGATAAGGTTCTCGAAAAAATGCCCGGTCCTGCTTTCGGTCCTGAAGGCATCCGAAAATTCCTTAATGCTGAACCGGATGATCTGCTGATCGGAACCATCGTGAAGCCTACTGCGGGATTAACACCTTCTGAGGTTGCAGACATATGTGAAAAAGCTGCCATGGGCGGCGTGCGGTTCATCAAGGATGATGAGAAAATGCTCAATACGGAGTACTGCCCCCTTGCAGAAAGGGTGCGCCTGGTTGTAGAGGGACTGAAGCGAGCAGAGGATGCGACCGGTGAAAAAGTGCTGTATACGCCCCACATCACCTCCCAGCCTGAGTACCTCCTTGAAAATGCCGAAATTGCCCTGGAGAATGGAGCGGGCGGTTTGATGGTCAATTTCTTTGCATCGGGTTTCAACAGTCTGCAAACGCTTCGTACGAATGTGAACCCAAATGTCCCAATTTATGCCCACTGCGGCGGCAAGGAAGCGCTCGGAAGGGCACCTGGGCAAGGTGTGGACCCGGTGGCAATTGTCCGGTTTGTGCGCCTTCTTGGAGGCGACATTTTCCGACAGAGCACCATTGGCGGATACCTCGTTGGTGCAACTCCTGAAGAAGGCCGTGTACTCTTCCAGGTCATGAGCGAGCCGATGGGAAACATCAAACCCATCATGCCAGCCGTATCAGGCGGATTAAATCCGGGAACATTAGGAGCAAACCTGGAAATTTTTGGTACGGATGCGCTGATGCTTGCAGGTACCGGAATTACACTGCACCCGATCGGTGTTCGCGCCGGTACAACAGCGCTTTATCAGGCTGCAGAAGCATTTATTAATAATCAGCCGCTTGAAAAATATGCGGAATCCCATGAAGAGCTCCGCTTGATGTTAAAAAAATAATATTAGTTAAGAATCTTTAAAACGAAAAAAGGAAATGCCGCTAAATAGCATTTCCTTTTTATTCTTATCAGTAAATTCTACGCTTTGGATTCTAACTCAACTGCAGCGATCCGTTCATCTTTCTCGTGGACTACTTTCGGTTTGTAGCGAAACTTCTGTGCCTCAATGAGGAGGGCAAGCAGGATAATGAATCCACGCACAGCCTGCACCCAAAACGGGTCCACATCCATGAGATTGAGCGCATTATCGATGATCGAGAGCAGCATAACGCCCGCAAACGCTCCGCCGACACTTCCAAGTCCGCCTTTCAGGCTCACACCCCCGATAACAGAAGCGGCTACGGTTTCAAGCGTCATGCCTTCTCCTAGTGAGGATATGGAAGTCTCGAGCCTGCCGAGGAGCATCCAGCCGGCAAAAGCGCCAAGGAAACCGCTGATCATGTAGGCTCGCGTGATGGTTTTATTGGGATCAAAACCAGATGCACGGGCAGCATCCCGGTTCGCGCCGACAGCCCGGAGATTCCGGCCAAATTTCGATTGGTTCAGGAGGTAGTTGACTACAAGATACATCAACAGAGTCACCCCAACAGAAACCGGGAAACCCCGGATGCGCGTCCCACCTAGCCAGTTGAACAATGCCGGTGAGCCGGTCATAATTTGGCCTTCGCTGATAATCAGGGCGATTCCACGCAGCACCAGCTGCATGGCGAGTGTAACAATAAAGCCGTTCATTTTTAAACGGGTGATAAACATGCCAATGATCCATCCGGACAGGATGCCAACCATGAACATGATGGGAATTACGATGAAAGGATGGAGCATCCACCCTGATGCCTGCGCACCTCCAGCATCTGTCCGGGGTTCCGCCATCAGCCACATTGCCAAAATGGTAGTAAGGGAGAGGACACCTTCTGCAGACAGGTCAAAATTTCCGGTCAAAAGAACAATAGCCTGCCCAATTACCAGGACACCAAGAACACTGGCATGAAGTAATACATTTACAAAATTGGGCAAAGTAAAGAACCTTTCCGGCATCTGGAAGGAAAAAAATGCGAACACTGCCACTACGATAATCCAGATGAAATTATCCAGGAGCAATTTGATCCAGTCATTGTTTTTATTATTCTTAACCATGCTTGTTGTTTCCTCCTTCAATTGCATCGAGGATGTTTTCCGGTGTTGTGGCTTTATCCCCCTTCTCGAATTCTTCCGTAATACGACCGTTATTCATCACTAGAATTCGATCGCAAATTCCGATCAGCTCACGTATCTCGGATGAGATAACAATAATCGCCACACCCTGGGAAGCCATCTCATCAATGATGCGGAAGATATCCATCTTCGCCCGCACATCCACACCCTGGGTGGGTTCATGGATAATCAATACTGCCGGCCTTGTAGTTGCCAGTTTGGCAAAAACTACCTTCTGCTGGTTGCCGCCGCTCAATAAGCGTACCGGTTGGTCCTGGTTTGGTGTGACAATCTCCAGGCCTTCAATGTATTCATCCACAATTTTCTTTTCTTCAGATCGGTTTACCAGGTTTATTAAACGCACAAGCCTGTCAAGGATTGGATAGGTCACATTTTCTTTGACTGGGCGTACTCCAACCAGCCCGTAGCGGTACCGGTCTTGAGGAAGATAGGCCAACCCTTGATTAAAGGAGTCAATAGGTTCTTTGGCTATAAACTCCTCACCGTGAATCTTCACGTTCCCAACACCACGATACTCAAGCCCAAACAGTCCCTTGCCAAGCTGTTCAGAACCGCATCCTTGAAGACCCGTAATCCCAACGACTTCCCCTTTCTTCACTTCTAGATTGATATCTTCGTAGTAGCCGCGTCTGGCAAGATTCTCCAGCACAAATACGACTTCGTCTGTGCAGCTTGATTCCCTGGAGTAGTCCTCGACATCTTCACCAACCATCATGACAATCAGCTTGGGAATGTCGATATCTTTTACATTCTCTGTCCCAACCACACGACCATCTCGCAGCACGGTCACACGATCGCAAATCTCAAATACCTCTTCGAGATGGTGGGAAATATAAATAAATGAAGCGCCTTTTTCTTTCAGTGATTTCACGAAAGCAAACAGGCGATTAATTTCCGCCCGGGAAAGCGGAGCGGTTGGTTCGTCGAGGATAATGAGTTTGGCATCACCGAATAGCGCTTTGGCGATTGCCAGCATAGTCTGTTCAGCCACTTCAAGCCCTTCCACTTTCTTTGTTACATCGAGCTTGAGGTTCAGCATATCAAGACGTTTTTGGGCTTCATCATTGACTTTTTTCCAGTCAACCAGACCAAATTTTGTTTTGGGTAAATCCCCAGCGAGTATATTTTCTGCAACGGTAAGGCTGTCCATCATGGCCACATGCTGGGGGACATATGCAATGCCTGCGTCCAGGGCTTCCGTGGGATTCATGGAAGTGTATTCGGTGCTGTCAATCTGGATGGTTCCCTCATTTGGTTCCTGAAGTCCCATAAGGACAGCCATAAGCGTGGTTTTTCCTGCTCCATTCTTCCCAACCAAGCCATGGATTTCTCCCGGAAGGACAGTCAGGTCTACTTGGCGGAGGGCCTGCACACCCGGGAATGCCTTACTGATCCCCTTCATCTGCAGAACTGTTTCGGTTTTGATAGCAACTTTATTCATCTTTTCACCATGATTAAATTACTCTACAAGAATATTTTTATCGGTTAATCCAATTTCCGTCTGTTCAAGTGTTTCTTCTAATGCGCGTTGTCGCAACCTGCGTACCTTGTATGCGTCCAAGGCAACTGCGAAAAGGAGAAGCAGTCCGCGGCTGGTTTCAATCCAGAATGGGGACACCTTCATAATGGGTAAGCCTACATCCAGAATGGACCACAGGAAATACCCACCCATCGCCCCAAGCATGGTCCCCCTGCCGCCGAAAAGGCTGATCCCGCCGACTACTGCCGCTGCCTGTACGGGGAAGATCATGCCTGCCCCAACTCGAGGTGTTGCGGAATCCAGGCGACCACCCGCAAGCAGACCGGCTACAGCCATGCAGAAGCCGCTAATTACATACACTGTACGCACAATCTTATCGGCATTGATGCCAGCATCCTTGGCAGCAACGATATTAGAACCGACTGCATACATATTTCTGCCGAACTGTGTGTAGCGCGTAATAATATGCGCAGTAATAAATGCCAAAACAATAAAAACGGATGATGCAGGGATTGATAGGAATCCTTTCTCCTGAGGGATTTTCAGAATTGGTCCTGATCCCAACCACTTAAACCCGTCCGGGAAGAAACTTGCTGTGGCTCCCGGTGAAATAATATAAACCAGTCCCCTTAAAATCATCAGCATGGCGATGGTTACAATCAGGTTATTCATCCGTAATCTGGTGATCAAAAAACCATTAATAACACCAATTGCTAAACCCGTCACAGTCATTGCAGCAATAGCTACAGCAGGTGAAACTTCCAAACCCAAACCGCCGTTTTCTTCCGCAGCCAGAAGCAGTCCGGCAACCATAGCGGTGAGACCCAGGCCGGATTCAGAAGAAAGGTCAAAATTGGCTGTGATCATTGTGAATGCCTGCCCGATCACGAGCATGCCCAATGAAGCTGTGCGTGATAGGATATTCACCAGGTTATATGGGGTTCGGAAGCTTTCAGAAAGTACAGAGAAAATGATTAAGCTTGCTGCTACCAGTATCCATATGAGATTGTCAAAAAGCACAAAAAGAATGCGGCTTAGTTTTGTTCTCACTGATTCACCTCTTTATGAAAGACACCTAATTTATTGAATGAGCCGTAGGTCTTACGGCTCATTCAATTATATGATTATGTTAATTTTTTATCAATTATTAGTTGTTGCCCCACAACGCGGGATTATCAACATTGTCAGGGGTAACCTTGGTCGTGGCCAGGTTGAGCATGAAGCCGGTGTCGGATTTCACAATCGTTGCCGGTGACCACAGTGCACCATCCTGGACAACTTCGCCTTCTTCGATGGCTTCACCCATGAATTCCATTTCCATCCAGTTCACAATGATGCCGAAGTCGGGAATGGGCTGGCTGGATGCTTCATCTGAATATCCATCCTTGATCGCCTGGATTGCTTCTGCGCAGCCATCCACGCCGGTCAGGAAGATGTGGCCTTCCTCTTCGCGGGTGAATTTCTTGCCAAGCTGCTCAAGGGCAGCCAGCACAACGGTGGTTCCCACGCAGTCTGAGTGCATGTAAATGCCGTCTACATCCTGTGAGCCAACCACATCGATAGTGGCTGCTGCGAATTCATCCGCCAACCATTCAGTCGGTTTGGAGATGACTTCAATATTCGGATAATCCGCCATGGTATCGTTAAAGCCGCCACCGCGGAGCTGGGCTACGTTCTGGCCCAGGTCACCCTGAAGTTCGAGTACTGTACCCATCGGTTCACCGTACTTCTCGGTCAACAGTTCAACCATTTCCTCTGCTGCCTGTACGCCAGCGAGGTAGTTGTCAGACTGTACGGTCATGTTAATTTCGCAGCCGATCGGGGCGCGGTCAATGGTGTAGAAGGGAATACCGGCTTCTTTCGCCTTGGTAACTGAAGCACAGATCGCCTGGCTGTCAACAGGGACAGTTACGATCGCGTCCACACCCTCAGAGATGAAGTTTTCCATCTGGTTCGCTTGGGTTTCTGCATCCTGGTCCGCGTTCACATCAATCACTTCCCAGCCTTTTTCTTCTGCATAGTCGAGGAGACCCTGACGAATCTGGCCCTGGCCACCTGAAAGCTCGGGCGCGCCATAACCGATAACATAGGTCTCTTCTTCCATGGCTTCTTCTTCCATGGCTTCTTCTTCCATCGCCTCTTCTTCAGCGGGTGCTGCTGGTTCCGCTGCCGGTGCGCACGCAGCTAACAGAAGCGCAAACACTGCCAGCACGGAAATCAAAATACTAATCTTTCGAAACTTTTTCATTTTCTACTTCTCCTGTTTTGTTTTTTTATGAAATCTTCTATCCAACTCAAATTCCTATATTATTTTTGCTCAGCCGCCTCCTTTCTGATTTTTAAAATATCTTAACTGTTAGAACTTCTAGATTTCAACGAAACTAATTTTAGGTCTGAGAACATCAAGCTGACGATTTAATATTATTCATATTATACACAAATGTTAATAACATTTGTCAATAATTCTGGGTATTGATGAACATAAGAATTGAGTGAAATTTTGTTCATTTTGGTAAATTTGCTCAATTCAATATTAGTATATTTCAGCCTTTCCGTCAAGTATATATTATTAGGCATATGCAATTGAAATATCATCTGGCTGCTACATCCTTCTTATCTCATGCAGCATGCTTTCGGCAAGCATCTCGTCTACAAACAAAACAGAAAAAAGATGGGTTTTCATGGCTGAGAGCACTGCCCGCATTTTCTCAATGCCGCCGGCCACAGCGATAACTTTTTTTACCTTCCGGATTTGGTCCAGGCTGATGGAAATCATTCGGTCATAGAATTCTGCTTCAATCAGGTTTCCATAGTTATCAAAATACCGCCCGCAGATATCGCCCACCGCGCCAGCCTCCTGCATCATCTGCATATATTTCCTCCCAACGTACACAATGCTTCCGGGCTGCGGCGGAACCGCCCCGATGCCGATGATAACGGTTGAAAGCCTGTCCCACCGTTCCACCACCTGGCTGACCACGGGATCATTAAGCAGGTCATCACGCAGTTTTTTGGATCCGACAAACATGGGTGTCAGCAAAAAATAGGGGTGGCCGTTAAAACTTCTCGCCGCTTGAAGGACGATCTGGTTGATCTGGGAGTAGCTGCCTGTATAGCCTCTTTCACCCATCAAGGGCACCACATCGATTTGGCGCGGAACTGTCGGGGCAAGAAGCTGTGTCATCCGGGTGATTGTCCGGCCCCACGCCATTCCGAGGATATCATTATCATCCAGCACCTTCTCCAGGTAATTTCCTGCAGCCCCTGCGATGGCCCGCATGGTCATGTCATGATACTGGTGCATGCTGGGCACCACAAAAACTCTCTCCAAACCCGTTCGCTCCTGGATCTCAAGTGCCATGTTTTCGCAATTGTTCTGCGGATTGACTACCTCTATGCGTACAATTCCCCTCTGCCTGGCCTGCTGGAGATACTGCGCAATAGACGACCTAGAGACATCCAGCCGGTCGGCGATTTCCTGTTGGGACAGGTTCTCATCGTAGTATAGATGTGCAACCTGTACAAGCGTGGTTATGATTTCGTCTTGGTCAATCCTGTTTTTCACCATGATTCGTCTCTATCTGGTTTAAAGCAATCCTTTTTCCTGGAATACATATGCGCCGGCCCCTTTGAGTGCGGAATTATCAAAGGACTCCAGAACAATTTGCAGATCTCGTTTGGCCTCCTCAGTCATAAGAAATCCCCTAACGCAGCGGTCCACACGTTCAACAAAATCAGCTGATCCCTTCCACACACCCCCGCCAAGTACAATCATCTCCAGGTCGAGGAGATCAACCATGCTGGAAAGGGAAATCCCGAGCTTCCGGATTACCCCGTGGATGATTTCGTGTGCCGAACTGTTTCCTTTTTGTTCGGCTTCAAATACCATGCGGGTGGTAACCTGCTCGCAATTTCCGCTGCATAATTCTTTCAAAACCTGGCTCTGGCCTTCTGCACATGCCTTCTGTCCCTGGCTGGCGATCGCCGGGCCTGCCACATAGCTCTCAAAGCATCCTTTCTGGCCGCAGCCGCAGAGTTCCCCCGTCCTTTCATCATAAATGCTGTGTCCCAGGTTGCCCGCGAAACCATGCGCGCCGTGATACATTTTTCCGTCTAGGTAAAGATATCCACCGTAACCGGTGCCGAGCGTCATCCAGGCGACATGGTTCAGTCCCTTGGCTTTTCCCCAGGTCACTTCAGCAAGCAGGGCCATAAATACATCCGTAGCAGGATAGTTTTTCACTCCGAAACGCTCCTCTGCCATTTTTCCGAACGGAACGTTTCGCCAGTAGAGATTGGCGACCAGTACAGCTTCACCGGTGATCCTGTCAATATTTCCGCAAAGGCTCAATCCAATGCCGGCGAAATTTTCAAACTCTTTTTTTCCTCGTTGTACATAGGGTTCCAGGATATCCAGGATCTTGGTAGGGATGGCAACGCCATTTTCATCAAATGGCACCAATGCTCTTTTAGGTGGTTCCAGGTAATTCCCAAATTGGTCTATGAAAGCGATATCCATCTTGGTACCGCCCACATCAACTGCCAGAGCATAAAGAGATACTTGTTTTTCCATTCTCACAATTCCCGTTTTTTATCGCTGGATTTTATTTATCCTCTCTGTTCATTCTCAATAAAAACGGCTTCCCCGTTTTTCTCAACAACGCGCTTCTGAAAACCTTTTTCAATGACCGGTTCATAATCGTGGCCCGCTGCCAGGTGATAACTCGCCACGAAAACAAGGGGCTCGTCTCCAATATTCACAACCCGGTGCGCCCACATGGGCGGGATATGGCTGATGACGCCTGGTTTCCACTCTTCCGCCCGGAATTCTCCGCTTTTTGCCTCCATGAGCAAATATCCGTTTCCCTTAACGCAGAAATAAATTTCCGGCTGGTCTTCGGCAGCATGGAAATGCCCTTTTGTCATATAAAACTCATTACCGATTTTTCCCGGCTGGATTCGCGTTACCCCCAGAGCCATATCCGAAAGGCTGGTCTCGAAGCCATGATAAAAAATTTCATAAATTATCGGGTCGCCTTGTTCTATTGCTGCATCAACGGCATCCTGGTCATCAAACATCATGGAAAGATCGCTGACATGCCTTTCCACCGTTTTCTCTTTTGGTGAAAAATCCCCTTTTTCAAAATCAAAAAGCACACTGACTGGATAATCTTTTTCGGTAAGTATGGTTGGCATTGTTCTCCTTTTTTATTCCATTTCCTCTCGAAGTACTTCAAAAAATTCCGCACACTCGTACCCGCCAACCACCCTGTGGTCGGCGCTGAGTGTTAGGTTAATCATTTTTCTACTTTTGGGTTCTCCCTTTTTATCCAGGGTAATTTCTTCCCGTACGCTTCCCACAGCCAAAATCGCGGCCTGGGAAGGATTTACCAGTGCGGAAAAACTGCGGATACCCATCATCCCCAGGTTGCTGATTGTAAAAGTGCCTCCGGACAAGTCATCGACTGATAGCGCGTCTTTCACGGATTTTTCCCTTAACACAGCAAGTTGATCTGCAATTTCTTTAAGTTTCAGCTCATCCGCATTTCTGATCACCGGTACATATAAACCTTTTTCGGTCGCTACTGCAACGCCAATATTGATTTCCTCATAAATAAAAACGGACCCGTTTTCGAAATATCCATTTATTGCGGGATACTTTTTGATTGCAGATGCTGTATGAAAAACGATGGCAGCCGTCAGCGAAATCTTCTTACCCTTTTCTTTGCTCTTCTTTAATTTCTTGAAAACCTTCTTCGCTTTAAAATCTGATGACACAGAAAACTGCGGGATCACTCTGGCGCTTTCCGCCATCCTGCTAGCCGTTATGCGCTGGACATTCGTCAAAGCCGCTTTGCGGGTCGGTACGCCGCCGCCGGACTCTTTCATAAATTTTTCAATATCGCTTGAAGTGATGCGTTTATCCGGGAACGCAGCAGCAAGCTCCCGAATTTCAATCCCTTTTTCCTTTGCAATTCGTTTTGCATTTGGCGCGATCCGGATGCGTTCTCCGCTGGCTGCATCTTTAGGACTCTTTAAGTTCGATTTTTTCTCCTTGTTAGTAACTTGAGGCGGTTCCTTTTTTTCTTCCGGTATTTTTTGGATTTCTTCCTTCCAGTTCTCCCCGGCTTTTCCGACAATGGCAACCAGGTCACCCATTTGGATGGCATCTCCCACATCAGGGAAAACAGCCAGCAGAACACCTTTTACCGGGCTCTCGAGCTCCATCATCGCCTTGGCTGTCTCTAGCTCCGCGATCACATCGCCTCTTGCAACAGTATCCCCAACTTCTTTGAGCCACCTTCCGATAACGGCCTCTTCTACTGATTCTCCTAGCCGGGGCATGAATATCTTTGTAGCCATATCCGCTAATCCCTTAATACTTCCTGCACTGCTTGCTTGATATCCCCAATTTGGGGAATCACATTTCTTTCTGAAGCAGGCCCGAAAGGAATGGGTGTGTTATCTGCTTGCAGCCTGACAACAGGGGCATCCAGGTAATCAAAGGCACGTTCGTTGATCTGCGCCATGATCTCTGCACCCACCCCTCCCCGCTGGACATCTTCCGAAACAATCACAGCACGGTTGGTTTTCTGAACGGATGCGGTAATAGTTTCCATATCCAGCGGCACAATTGTTCGCGGGTCAATGACCTCGCACGAAATACCCTCTTCCTGTAGTTCTTCCGCTGCAGCGAGCGCTCTGTGCACCATCACCAGCGTAGCGACAATGGTTACATCATTCCCTTCCCGCTTAATATCCGCCTTTCCAAACGGGATCGTGTACTGTTCTTCAGGTACCTCGCTGCCGATTTCACCTATTGCTTTATCCGAATGTGCCTTTCCTCCGCCGGGTGAAGCCGAGCCATACAGCAGTTTGTGCTCTAGGACCATCACCGGATCATTCACCCGCATGGCGGTAGTCATCAAACCCTTCGCGTCATATGGCGTTGACGGTATAACGATATAAATACCGGGCGTATGCATAAAATACGCTTCCACGCTCTGTGAATGCTGGGCAGCCCTTCCGGTTGCCCCTTGCGGCCCGCGTATGACAACCGGCACGCTTGCTTGGCCGCCCGACATTAGCCGGAGTTTCGCGGCTTCGTTGACAATCTGGTCCATGGCGCAGAACATAAAATCTGCATACTGGAATTCAACGATCGGCCTCAATCCGGTCAGGGCAGCGCCGATTCCAAGGCCCATGAATCCAGCTTCCGATATAGGTGTGTCCCAGACCCTTTCGGGGCCAAATTCTTCCAGCATACCGTGGGAGACATGGAACGCGCCATCAAACCGCCCGACATCCTCGCCCATAAGGATGACAG
>Ga0272441_10011937_pt1 | contig 12794 bp, 8 predicted proteins | sample SSMProp6N_FD_193582 | JGI IMG/M metagenome (GOLD analysis project Ga0272441, IMG submission 193582) | Marine sediment archaeal communities from Little Sippewissett salt marsh, Falmouth, MA, United States - SSM-Prop-6N | ecosystem: Environmental > Aquatic > Marine > Wetlands > Sediment ...
TCGATGACCATGCCCGGATTGGTTCCCCAGGTTACCTGCGGTACGATCTTGCTCGCATCGAGGGTCAACGAACGGTCGAACTCGGCGTTGTCCTCACTGCGCAGGGTACGCCAGTAGGCCATGGCCTTCTCCAAGGCTCTGCCGGTTGGCGCATGGGCGCGTTTGGATGCGGTGATGTACTTGTACGTGGTCTCGTCCGGAGCGATCATCCCGGCCCGTGCACCGGCCTCTATGCTCATGTTGCAGACGGTCATCCTGCCTTCCATGCTGAGCGCCCGAATCGCAGGGCCGGTATACTCCAGCACATGCCCGGATCCACCAGCGGTCCCCATGCTTCCTATCATCTTCAACACCAAATCTTTGGCGGCGACATGCGGTCCCGGGGCGCCGTCAAACTCGACACGAAAGGTTTTCGGTTTGCGCTGAACAAGGGTCTGGGTCACCAGGACGTGCTCGACCTCCGATGTGCCGATACCGAAGGCCAGCGCGCCAAACGCGCCGTGGGTGGAGGTGTGTGAGTCTCCGCAGACAATGGTCAACCCCGGCAGGGTGATGCCCAGTTCAGGCCCGATCACATGTACGATTCCCTGTCGGTTGTCGCCCAGGTCGAAAAGCCTGACGCCGAAGGCTTCGCAATTCTGACGCAAAGCCTCTACCTGATCCCTCGAAACGGGATCCACGATATTCATCCGATCCTCGGTTGTCGGCACGTTGTGATCCATGGTGGAAAATGTCAGTTCCGGTCTACGGATTTTCCTGCCCGCCAAGCGGAGCCCTTCGAACGCCTGTGGGCTGGTCACTTCGTGAACGAGATGGCAGTCGATGTACAGCAGACAACATCCGTTTGGCAGTTCGCGCACCACGTGCGCTTCCCATATTTTTTCAAACAGTGTCTTCCCCATCCAAATTTCCTTTATGCACTGGTGGACCATTGGTCGAATGGATGCTATTGATAGGGGTAAAATGTCTTCATTACCGTTGAAAGTCAAGCAGACAGTCAGAATTGATCAAATCAGCCACTCGTTCCAAACGAAATGAAAGGAATGGCTTTACATGAAAGGTACGGAACTGGTTCTCAAAGCGCTGTTGGAAAACGGCGTAAGATATGTTTTCGGTTACACGGGTGGGGCGATCATGCCCATTTTTGATGAGATGGAAAAACAGCAGGCGTTCACTTTTATCATGTCACGACATGAGCAGGGAGCCGCTTTCATGGCACAGGGCCTCTCCCGCGCCTCTGCATCCACTGCGCCCCGTAAGATCGGTGTTTGCATGGCAACCTCCGGGCCCGGGGCGATGAATCTGGTTACCGGTATTGCAGACGCGGGTATGGACAGCATCCCGGTACTGGCCATTACCGGCCAGGTGCCCTCCGGGGTCATTTCGACGGATGCCTTTCAGGAGAGCGATGTTGTGGGCGTGATGATGCCATTGACGAAACAAACGTATCTGCCTCTATCCATCGATGAAATCGAAGCCACCATCCACGAAGCCCTCTATGTGGCGCAAAACGGTCGGGGTGGCCCGGTTGTCGTCGACATCCCCAAGGATGTACAATTGCAGGAAGCCGAAAGTGTGTGTACCATCGATCCCAATTCCTGCAGGCCTCAGGTCCCTGGCTACGCGCATTCCCCCTCTCCTGATTTGGACAGGCTGAAACAGGCCGTCAGCCTGATCAACGACAGCAACAGCCCCATGATTCTGTGCGGACATGGCGTGATCACGAGCAATGCCGGTGGCCCCCTGCTACAATTCGCCCGGCGTGCCCATATTCCAGTTGCCTTCACCCTGCACGGTTTATCGGCCATGCCGGTGGACGATCCCATCAGCCTTGGTATGGTGGGCATGCACGGAACCGTCGAGGCAAACCGCGCCCTCCTGCATGCCGACCTGATCATCGCACTGGGCATGCGTTTCGACGATCGAGTGACCGGCAACCTGGATACATTTGCCCGCAACACAGACGTGATTCACGTAGAGATCGATGCCTCCGAAATCGATAAAAATGTAAACACATCGGTGGCACTCCATGCCGATGCCAAACAGGTACTCGATCTGTTGAACGAGGATCCCAGGGTCGTCTCCAGACCCCGCAACAAATGGTTTTCCCAAATCGATGAATTTCGGCAAGAGATCGCCGAGCGTCTCCAAAAAGAGGTCGATGCCGGTGTTGGCCGTGAGGGGCAATTGCTGGCCAAAACCATCGTCTCGCGTCTTTCTCACCTGACTGACGGAAAAGACATCATTGTCGGTGATGTGGGCCAGCATCAGATGATCCTGGCTCGTTTCTACAATTTTCAAACCTTCAACAGTTGGTTTACGTCAGGCGGTGCGGGTACGATGGGGTGTTCGCTGCCCATGGCTATTGGTGTCAAACTGGCCAGGCCGGAAGAACGGGTGTGGTCGGTGAGCGGTGACGGCGGTTTCCAGATGAACCTCCAGGAACTGGGAACGATCATGGAGCATGAGATCGACATCAAAATTGTTCTCATGAACAACGGGTACCTGGGAATGGTCCGACAGTGGCAGACCCTTTTCTATGACGGCAGGTATGCTGGGACGCCCATGAAAAACCCGGACTACGGTGCCATTGCCAACGCGTATGGCATTCCCTATCTGAGGGTGTCAGAGGTGGGAGGGATCGACGATGCCATTCGCAAAGCCGCCTCCCATGAGGGGGCCTTTCTGTTGGAATTTATCTGTGACCCCAGTGAAATCGTTCTGCCCATGGTGCCGGCAGGCGGGAGCATTGGCGACATGATTGTATCCGAGTAAAAGGAGGAATTGATGGCCACAACGCATCCTGCCAAAAGAAGGGCTATATTGGCCTTTATGCTGGACCGCCCCGGCGTACTCAACAAAGTCGCCATGCTGATCCGCCGGAAGATGTACAATGTTGAAACCCTTACCGTCTGCAAAACCAACCAGCCCGGAACCAGCCGAATGACCCTTACCCTGCGCGAAGCGAGCGATTCGAAAATGGACCAGGTGGTCAAGCAAATTGAAAAGATCACCGAGGTCATATCCGCAAAGGAGCTGGATGTTGATGAAAGTTTCTGGAGGGAGGTTGCCGTGATCAAATTTGAGGCGGACTCCGACTATTTGACGACCCTTCAGAAGGCCTACCGATTCGACGTATTGGACAATCGCGACGATGAACGTTTCGTCGTTCAGGTTGCCGGAACGTCTCAGTCGATTGACACCTTCATCGAAGATGTCGGAAAGGATAAGATCGTCGAAATCGCCCGCTCCGGATTTACGGCGATCGAAAAATAGACTTTCATTGCTGGCACAGAAAACACAGCGTCAAAAGGAATCTTCATGATCGCATTGACCCTTTACCTGATCTTCTTGCTGACGATTGGCATCATCGACTTTCGAAAAATAGAGGACTTCAACGAATATGTGCTGGCCGGACGCCGTCAAGCGCTGTCCATCGTCACCATTTCATTGATGGCGTCGATGATCGGCAGCGGCTCCACCGTGGGGCTTGTGGACAAGGCCTTTGCCAAAGGGTTCCCGGCGATATGGTTTCTCGCCGTGGGCGGAATCGGACTGCTTCTTCAAGCCTGGCTCCTGTCCGAAAAGGTTAGGGCCTCGAAAGCCGTGACCCTACCGGATCTGGCACAGCAAACCATGGGATCAAAAACCCGTTTTCTGGTGGCCTTGATTGTCGTCATCACCTGGATCGGCATTATTGCCGCGCAATTCATCGCCGCGGGAAAAATCCTTACGGCTCTGACCGGAAACGATTCCAGATGGATCCTCGCCCTGGCCGCCGCGATTATCGTCGTTTATTCCTATCTGGGTGGACAATCTTCCATTCTTAAAACGGACTTTTTGCAGTTTGGTATTTTGGTTGCGGCAATCCTTTTCACCGCCTTTTTTCTGTACACATCCAAACCCGTCGACGTCGCCCAAATCTCTTTCGAGCTGACCAATGAAGTCTTTACATCGAAAGACCTGTGGTATTATCTGACCATCGTCATGGGGTCCTACTTCATCTGTCCGATGATGTTCAGCCGACTCTTTACAGCAAAGAGCCCCAAAACGGCCCGTCAATCCAGCCTCTTTGCTGGATTCGGCGTTCTGGTTTTTGCCTTTTTCATCGTGATGATCGGACTTTGGGCCCACACCCAAGGCATCGATGCGGGAAAAGCGGGCGTCCTGAGCTACATTTTCATGGAAGAGCTGCCCAAAGCCGGAGGAATGATCCTGATTCTGGGTATCCTATCGGCGATTATTTCAACCACTGACACCTGCCTGGTCATGACGGGATCGATTATCGAACACGATCTGTTGGACAGAAAAAATGCTGATCCGCGAAAAGAGATGACCCGCACCAGAGTTTTGGTGCTCTGCCTCGGCGCTCTTGGGTACCTGACAGCTCTTTGGGGAAATTGGGACATCATCGGGCTGTTGCTCGAAGCATTCGAATTTTATACGGCAGGAATTGTGCCGGCCCTTTTTGTTGCCCTTCTGATGATTCAAAAAAGGAGACTGTCCCCCAGGTGGTCGTTTGCGGCAGTGCTTATCGGCGGTCTGTTCGGCCTGATGCCCAAAATCACGCCAATAACGGCGGCGATCGCACAGATCATACCCGGATTCTGGCCCAAAAGCCTTCCGATGATCGGCATGGGGCTGTCGTTGATTCTGGCCGTCATCGCAGCAATAAGGGGGCGAACACTGGAAAACGAGAAAGTGAACCTTTCATGACATTTCTTGCGATCACACGGCACTGTGATGGGTCTGTTTTACGGTATGACAGGCGGGAACGCTGACTTGACGCGAAGCAGGCTGCGATGTGCTGTTTCGTTGTCCTATGCCTACCCTGTCGCGCCCCTGACCCAGGCCCCCACGACCAGCAGAGCGGCGGCAACGCCCGACAACCATTGCATTGCCGGGCCCTTTTTCAAAGGGATCCATTTGCCGTAACTGGCACCCATCGCTCCCCCGACCACAAACCCGAAAAGATGGGCACCCAAATCACTGCGCGCGCTGGTCCCCAGAAAAGCGAGCAGGCCAAGCCCCCCCCCCAAAGCCAAACCGACCCGTTTCCATCCTTTCCCGGTCTGTTTGGCGATTACCGCCTGGTAGGCACTCATGATCCCAACGGCACCGAATACGGAGGTCGAGGCCCCTATGGACAGATGCCGCACCTCGTAGGCCGATGCGTTCATCCAGTTGCCCACTATCCCACAAATCAGAATCGCCAGCCATCCCACACCGGTTCCCGCGACAGAACTTACCACGCCACCAAACAAAATGAGGCCCACCATATTGCCTGCCAGATGAACTGCATCGGAATGGAGCAACAGCGCCGTGACACACCGATAGGTTTCACCGCGAACAATCCGCGAAGCGTCGGCACCAAAAACGTCCATGTAATCTCCAGGAGCTGAGCTGGTTGTCACTGCCAGGTGGACGGATAGCAGTAAGAGGGCAACAAAAATACCTGAAACAGGAATGTGGGTCAGGTTTGGCGTCCCTGTTTCGACGTTTCCTTCGTCGCTGTCGAAATTTTCATCATAATACCTGTCAATGGCTTCCAGCGCTTTTTCTTTGAGGGTGTGGGGGACGTGGATGCAAAAATCGCCGCCGGTTGCAACAACACGGTTTCCGATACCAACGGAATTGAGGATCAGGCTGTAGAGCTGAGCCTGTTCTTTGTCGATGTGGTGAACGATCGGAACCATCGGTCACTCCCAAATAGCGATGCCGGCGGTGAGTCCGTGGTCAGTTGAACTGCCGCCAGGAAGAGTGCGGCAATTGAGGTGATGGGCAGGAAATCCTGATGTTCTTTATAAATCGTTTTCGTCGACGGGCTCTTCATCCTCAGCATCGCTATCGTTTTCCGCGTCTGCCTCAGCAGCGGCCTGGCGCGCCTCCGCAGCCCTGATCAGCGCCTCCTCCCTGGCCTTTTTTCTTTTCTGGGTCTTTTCAAGTTCAAGGGTTTGCCTGGCCGAATCCACTGCTTGGCGGGCCAGCTTCTCCCCACCCAACGCCAAAAAAGCAAGGAGCGTCTTGACCAGTTCCTCATCCGTTCTCAGATCGACAGGAATCCGTCTGGCAATTCTTTTAAACGATCCTTTCAACTCATCAGGGACATCGAAATTCGAGATCATAATCCTCTCCTGCGGGATGAAAATGCTTTCCACCTCTTCATATCGGGCTAGCGAATCATAAGGCACTTGAAAGAAAAGGCAAGCCTTCACACCTGATACACCATGGCGTTAATGTTCATTCCCGCACCGACGGAAGCGAAAACGACGACATCACCGGCGGACATCCGATGGTTTTCCAGTTTCTCCTTGAGCAAGAGGTCCAGCAGCATCGGAATGGTGGCCACGGAGCTGTTGCCTGCCCAATGGATTATCATCGGCATAATGTTTTCGGGAACGGTTTTTACGCCATAGAGCAAAAAAAGACGCTTGAGTATCGCATCGTCCATTTTTGCATTTGCCTGGTGAAGCAAGATCTTCTTTACGTCGCCAATCTCCATCCCCGCCTTGTCAAGGGCCTGTTTTACGACCATGGGAACGGTCTTCAGCGCATATTTGTAGATGTCATGTCCGTCCATCTTGATATAGAGATTGCCGTCTTTCCGATCCGGATTGTAGGATTTTCCGAGCCTGAGCATCCACGCGTTTTCCGCACTGTCCGTTCGCGTTACATGGGAAAGGACACCCCCTTCTTGATCGCTTGCTTCAATCAAGGTGGCGCCGGCACCATCCGCAAATATCATGCAATCCACATCGTGGGGATCCGACACCCGTGAGAGAATTTCAGCACCGATCACCAGTACCCTTTTTGCATCCCCCGAACGGATGTAGTAATCGGACATGATCACCGCCTGCAGCCAGCCCGGACACCCAAAAGGGATGTCATAGGCAACCGTGTAGGGATTTTGAATTCTTAGCCTGTGTTTCACCCGTGAGGCGATGGTGGGGACCTGATCCGACCTCATCTCTTCGCGGCGGAGATCACCAAAATTGTGGGCCACAATGATGTAGTCGAGATCTTCTCGATCCACCTGAGCAAGCGCTGCAAGCGCCGCTTCTGTTGCGATGTCTGTCGTCGTCAACGTTGATTGGACATACCGCCGTTCCCTGATACCCGTGATTTTTTGAAGCGTTGCGATAATTTCAGGAACCGGCTTTTCCTGAAAACGCCCCTTCGAATCGTAGAACGAACGCGAAAGGAAGTGGCTGTTGGGTATAATTTCCGTAGGGATGTAACATCCGGTGGAAACGATTTTGGAACGAGGCATTGTATCTCCAATAAAGCTAACTGTTAAGCGCTAAAGAATAATTCATCATCGTTCAATGATCAAGTGCTGTTCCGTCAACATTCCTATCTTAGTTTGGAAATAAACGGTGTGCAAGCACCGAAGATTCCCTCCCATCAGATTCCGAAAAGTAAAAAACGAAAGGGTGCTGGATAAAAACGTTTGTCTCCATCCCAATGCGTTTTTGGGGCAGTGGACAGCTGCTTTTTATGGATTCATCTGCAAGTGAAATCAGAAAGAGTGGAAGGGTTCAAGGTGGGATTGGGTCAACCCGCTGCCCGGTCATACAGCTTCCAGGTTTCGTCAAATGCGGCTTGGAAGGATCTGCTTTCCATATATTCCCTGGCGGCGGCACCCATTCGTTGACGCCGCTGCGGTTCGTCTACCAATGAGGCTGCGGCGTCGGCAAGGGATTGAGCGCAATCTCCTTTGACCACCAGACCTGTTTTTTCGGGTATGACATTCTCCGCAGGCCCGCCACAGTCCGTGACAATTACAGGAATTCCGGACGCCTGGGCCTCTAGTACGACATTGCCAAACGTATCCGTCGTGCTGGGGAAAACGAAGATGTCGCTTGACGCATAGACAGCTTCCAGTTCTTCCCCCTCCAGACGTCCGGTATACAGGCAAGACAAATCGCCCGTCGCTTTTTTCATTTCATCGAGATAGGGGCCGTCACCGACAATGGTCAGCAGGAGGTCGTCGTAAGACCGAACCAGTTTTCGGTATGCCTGCACCAAAAGGTGTAGGTTTTTCTCCTTGGAAACCCTCCCCACGTAGACCAGTTTCACCTTTTTGTCTGAGAGGTTCCATTTCCGGTAGTAGCCATTTCGCTTTGCGGGGTTAAAGCGTTGAATGTCAATGCCCCGGGGATAAATGTGTATCTTGTCGCCAGGAATCCCTTTGCTGATGAGTTCCTCGCGGGTGCTGGCGGAAGGTGCGTAAACAACATCCATCTGGTCGTAGTACCAGAGGACGAATTTCCAAGCCAACTCCTCCATGAAACTGCTGCCGGTTAGGATTTGAACATACTGCGGGATCTCCGTGTGGTACGTGCCCGAGATGGGGAGCTTGAGAAATCGTGCGATCGCAAGTGCGGCCAGCCCGATGGGGCCCGGTGTCGCCGTCTGGATGTGGTTGAATCCCTGGCGGTGGCAGAAATCCAACATTTCCAGCAGAGGGGGATAAAAGATTTTCTGCTGTTCGTACTCGGGCAACTCGTAGGTGCCGATCGGAGTGAAATGGGCTACGCCCTCTTCAGGGCGCCTGTTTTGATCGTCACAGGTAATCAGTGTATATTTCCTGTGAGCGGCAGCAGCGCATTGGACCTGTTGCCGCAGGGTGAGGGCGACGCCATTCACCTCGTAAAAGGTGTCTGTAAAGTGTGCAACGTTTGTGGCATCGCGGGCGACCTCATCCACGTTTCTCGGTAATTGGTTAAATCGTTCAAGCAGTTGGTTTCCCAGTTCTCTTCCCATTGTAAATTGGGAAAATGCGACAAAATAAGGTGCCAGCAACGTGGTCAAGCCCCCTGCAGATCCAAGCGTGTGGAAGATGTTGAACACATTGGCGCCGGACAAATGGTCCAGAAGATGGTTGCCGAAATGGACCATCACTCGGCTGGAGAGCCGGTTGACGACATCGAACCATTGATCCTCGCGCATACGGCCCTGGTCCACGCCAATTTGTCGCGGCACCAACAGTTTGGGGTCTTCATCGATCAGTTTCTGGGTTTCGTGCCGCAGAAGAACCGCCAACGAGTCGGATAGGGGATGTTCAACCCGTTTGCGTTTGTGCGCGCTAATGAAAAAATAGACTTTGGACAGCATGCCCGGCTCGGGCGCAGGCTCAAGCCCCAACGAATTGTCCAGGAACCGAACCAGAGAGTCCTTTCCGGCATAGCGCCCCAAATTGAACTTTCGGCGGAAAAACTGCCATGCGATACCGTAAAGATTATGCGCCATGGTTTGCGGGGAGGGGGCTCTGGAATGAACCGAAACGGGGCAACCGATCATCCCTGAAAAAGGCTTGTCGACCTCCTCCTTATCACCCAAAAATTGGGTGTAGGTTCTGGCGATGTTCAAACCGCTGTGGTCATCCGATCCTCCGAAAAGCCGCTTTTGGTGTGGGTTGGAAAACCACGGGTCGATGTCATGTTTTTCGGCCAATGCCTGAATGTCTGCTTCCGTAAGGGAAGTAACGATGGCCTTCAGGGTTTCATTTTCCCTGATGTTGCGCGAACCGTTCAGTTCGAAATTTTGGAAAAGCAGCAACAGCCGCTCAAAGTGATCGATGGTCAACCGGTCGTTGACCGCATAGAGAGAGTGCGCAATGATGTTGAATATATGTTCCTGTCTGAAGTAGGCACACAGTTCGACAACATTCTTTCTGAGATGCTGAATCTCTGTGTGCTGGGCCTCCGAGATATCGAGCGCCAACACATGCAGTTTACAGCCGTCTTCGGGGAAATATGCGGTGACCTCTTCGCTGATGAAAGTGTTGGGAAGGTGTGCGATCTCCAACGCACCGTCAATCCGGTTATGATCGGTGATGGTCACATGTGTCATCCCCTTGCGTTTGGCGATATCGTATAGCCGAAGCGGCTCCGTAAAACTTTCCGGACAGTTCAGTTTTTGCAGAATCCACTGAGAGGGTCGCTCGGAGTACTTGGAGTGTACATGCAAATCGATCCGCATCCTCTTTCCTTTCTACCCAGTTGATATTTCTTGATATGAAATGATCACTGATCGAAATCGCGCCGCTTGACCACATCGGAGCAGTACTGACACGAACGCGCTTTCCTCCAATGGGTTCACGATTGAGGGCTATTTCGCATGCTTCCATTAAAAAACGGTTAAGAAACGGATAGTTTTTTGTTAAGATGAGAAAATTCGGATAGAGGATCTCTTTTTTTCTCTCTTCTTCCGAAAAGCAAAGCGTATCGGTTTAGTTTTGATGTATTGAGTGGGCGGCGGCCATCAAACAGGTCGCACGCATTGTAATAGGCGAGATCCTTGAACCACGTTCCGATGGCTCGCGGTCGTAAAGAAAAACGTTGTGTCCATCCCAACGGGTTGGCGAATGCCTCCAACAACGGCCCCATCATTTCCGACGGATCGCGAAAGCATTCCCAATCACATTGTCGACAGGCTTCACCCTCGGCCATCGGTTTTAGCTGATCCACAGTCACCTGGGACAACGATCCGAAATCTTCCGCACCACGGTATCCGCAGGGGTAGGTATGACCGTCGGCAGCATTGACAAAAAAGAAATCGACCCCCCCCCTGCAGCCATAGGCTGCCTGATGCCCTGCTTCATCCCCGTATTGACGAACGAGCGCCTCCAAGGAACAGATAGGCGAAAAAATACGTATCTTGGATCGATACCGTTCAATGGCCCGGATCAAGGCTTTGAACAACGTCTGCTTTTCCATCCGGTCGAATCGAACGACATCCTCAACGGTCGTAGCCGCATAAACTGCGGCCAGTCCCCTTTCCTCTTCCTCTTCATCAATGCTCATCGGATAACAAGTATTGGCCATGGTAAATCCCAATGCAATCGCACGCCGATAGAAACGCTCCAGCGCATGTTGATAGCGTGCGTAGAAGACTTCCAGATACCGGCCTTGTGAAGCGAACGCTCCCCTTTTCAACCCGCGGGTTGCACGACCGCCCACATTGCGGTTTATGCCCAGGTTAGCGGCCGGATAGATCCCGTTCTCGTGGAAAATAGGCAGTGCCTTTTCCATCCCGGCGACGATCCCGGAAAATCCCCGCATCTTTTCATGTACCTTGTCCACCGCCGAATCCAGGCTGATCCAGAAATTGCGCAACGATGTATCGGCAAGCTGTTTGGCGATCCGTTCAATTCTCTTCTCAAAGCCTCTTTTTTCCGAGTTTGCAAAAATAAATCCATTGGTTCCCGTGCGGATAAACGGGATCCCTGCATCGCCGGCATATCGAATCAGTTCCAACAAACGATCGAGGTCTAACAGCGGCTCCCCTCCGGTAAATGAAACTGCGGCCACACCTTTTTCTGCGGCGGCATCGATCGTTTCCTTGATTTTTTCGGTCTGCAAGGTGGAACGCGTAAATTTTTCTGTGGCGCGCATTCCACATTGGGGACAGCGGGCATTGCACCGGTCGGTCATCTGGATCACCACCTGTCCCGGGATTCGGTTGGTCAAAATTGATTTTACTATTTTCATTGTTCAGGATTGTGGTTTGCTGTTGGTGGTTTGTGGTGTGAAGGGATTTCGGTCTGAGGGTTTAGGCTTCGGGTGCCAGTTCTCTTCTCACTGTTCGATTCCTAAAGGCCATAAGCTCTTCCCTCTTCTCTTTTCCTTTCTCCCTCCTCCCCCTTCCCTCTGCTATTGCCTATCGGCTATGCCGTTATACTCACCCTTTTGTTTTCTCCATGTTAGTCGACTGTTTGATTTTGGTTATCGTTTTGTTTCTTAACCATTTTCTAACCCTCCGATAACGAACATCTAACCTCCTCTTCGTAATCAAGAACAGCTGTTCGACGGAATGTGCCCCAAACTGAGTATATCGACTTTATGCAACTGGGTAGAAGAGGGTGTCCCCCAAACCCAAGCGCTCCATTTGGACATCCCGCATGCAAAGGGTCAATAGGACCTGTCGGGGGCAGCCATTTCAACTAAAGATTAAGAGAACATTGGCCACACCATCCACCATGGAGAGCCCGCAACTCTTGAGTAAACCAGGCTCCCTTGCGACCAGGGAGTTCAATTTATTTAAGACCCTTCGAACGCTGGGCATCGACACGACAACCCCTGACAGCCTGGCACGAACCCTTCCGTTTACGCCTTCTGACACTACGGCAGGCTCTGAGAACGAATATCAAACCGCCGTGATAGGAAAAAAGGGGCAGGTCGATCTTGCTCTTGAAATCGAAGGTTCCAGATTCTTTCGGAACCTGAAAAAAAGAGCGCTGCGGGGCGAGACACCTCCTTCCAGCGTCATTGCACTGGAATCGTTTTTGTCCGAAAACGAAAGCGGGATATGGGAAAACAGTTGGGTCCGGTTCCCTGTCAACACGCTCACGCCATATGCTCGCGAGGTCTTTAACAAAGACCTGCGATCGGACAAACAATCGAAGAACAGCCCTCAGCGAAGCGATGCATGCCGTTTTTATACGACCCTAAAAAATGAAGTTTTTATAAGAATTCCTGTTAGTTACCTAATGAAACTTGCCCTGGCCGATGCCATTGGCAATCCTTCTGTACACGCGGCTGTCCGGAACTCAGGACAGGCCGCAATGGATCATTTTCTTTCCGACAATACATCGCCAGAGACCTTCTCGTTCTTTCCGGTATCCATGGACGTGTCAGAAGGCAAAGGGCAAGTGTTGGCGCGGGAGACCTCACTTCGATTTCTTCTCTCACAACTTCTCGTTCAATACGCCAACAAAAAATTCCGATTGATCGAAAATGGACAACGTGCACTGCTTTACTTTGCGCCTCACCCACCGGTGCGACAAAAAA
>Ga0272441_10011938_pt1 | contig 12793 bp, 13 predicted proteins | sample SSMProp6N_FD_193582 | JGI IMG/M metagenome (GOLD analysis project Ga0272441, IMG submission 193582) | Marine sediment archaeal communities from Little Sippewissett salt marsh, Falmouth, MA, United States - SSM-Prop-6N | ecosystem: Environmental > Aquatic > Marine > Wetlands > Sediment ...
CGGCAGAAACGCCTTGAGAAACAGATCCGCAATCGTGACAAAGGTCGCGATGGTCAACGTAAACATCAGGATGCGCAGGTGCGGCTTAAGCAGGTTGCGCATGAGGCTGACGATGATATTGCTGCACAGCAGCACGAAGATCACGCAGCATCCCATCGTGAAGGCGGGCTTGACCGCGGCGGTGACCGCCAGCGTCGGACACATCCCTAAAAGCAAACGAAAGACCGGATTCTCACGCCACAACCCGGCCAACAGCGTTTGCGAATAGAGTTTGGATTTGGCTTCATTACTCGGAGCCATCTGTCATGATCCCTTTCTCTTGGATTTGTTCTTTAATCTGAGTGATCGCATTGCTCACGATCTCAACGACGGCCTCGCTGCTCACGGTCGCGCCGCTGATGGCGACAATCTGCGCATCGATGTCCGTCGGCTCACCGACGCTGACGAGCTTCAGCGCATCGGCCGGGGCGCCTTCGAACTGGCTACGAAAATAGTCATACTTGATTTGATCGCCGAAGCCGGGTGTTTCATTACTTGAAAGAACATCGAAACCGGCGATCTTCTCAAAATTCGCATCGACCGCCACGACCAATTCGATTTTGTCGGCAAAGCCCGGCCCGGCGGCGTTAAAACTCCACCCGACGCGCTCACCGGATTCCGCGAGCGCCTGGAATACCTCGACGCGCGATTCTTTCCCATCAATCGACTGAATGACGATCTCCGAATCGACGGGAACGAAATTCTTCGCATCCGGCAAAAGCCCCGTGACCAGTTGATTACGCTTGTTGATCTTATTCTGGATGATTCGCGGCGACAAACCGGCGTTGGCGACGGCAATCAACAAGCCGAAAAAAAACGACGCGACGATGAGTAACCAGCTTTGGGCTATGAAATACTTAAGGCTTTTCACATTGTTATCCTTTTTAAGTGACTAAAGTGAGCGAAAGTGAGCTAAAGTGAACTAAAGTTATAGAGATCATTATACTTAGCCTTTCGTTTGAAACTACTTGTTTGCGGCCGTTGTAAAAATCCCAAGCAACTCGCCGCATTCTTCGTATTCCCACTTTATTTTAGCCCACGTTAACCATTTCACTTTGACAATCACTTCCAGCCAGTATTGCGTCTCACTGGCTTCACCTTCACAAATATGCATTTTGTTTTTGAAATCTGCTTTGCTTCTTGCTCGATTCGCTTCTCGATAATTAGCTCCAACGGACGTTCCGGATTTAGTGATTTGCGTCCTTATGACTCTTGCTTCAGGCGTATTGGGCAAAGTTCTTGATAAACGAATAATGCGCACGGCAAATTCCCGCGCCCGTTTTTCAAGTTCTCGCGCAAATTCTTTATTATCCAAAACTTTAGCTCACTTCAGGCACTTTAGCTCACTCTATTATCCTCCCGGCTTTCCTCCTATGGGCACGCGTTTAAACAATCTATCGATTAAAGGCGTCACCGCGTTCATCAGAAGAATCGCAAACATGATGCCTTCCGGGTATTCTCCCACAATGCGAATGAGCATAGTGATCGTCCCGACGCCGATACCGAAAAGCCACATCCCCCGGCGCGTCAGCGGCGCCGTCACGGGATCGGTCGCAATGAAAAAGGCACATAACAACAGACCGCCGCTGGTTAGATGAAAAAACGGGGCAACGTAAGCGTACGAATCGACGAAAAACGCAACGGACGCGAAAATAAAAGCCGAGGCCAAAACGGCTAACGGAATATGAAAACTGATCGTTCGACGTATCAGAAGATAAAGACCGCCGAGCAATAAGGCGATACCGCACGTCTCCCCCAGGCAGCCGCCGATTTCACCCGTGAACGTCTCTTTGAATTGTTCCTCGCCGTAAATATCAGCACCCAGTTCGTTTTTGATGGCCATCTTGCTCCAGGCCAACGGCGTCGCCTGGGTCCTCATGTCGAGCGCGTTTTCCTGGGCGACGGCGGGCATAGCGGGGTCGAGCGTGGCCGGCACCGTCCAGCTCGTCATCAACACACCGAAAGAAACGCTCAGAAAGGTCCTACCGACCATCGCCGGATTGAAAATATTCGCCCCCAGACCTCCGAAGACCATTTTGCCGATGGCGATTGAAAAGGCACCACCTACGATTGCGGCCCAAAGGGGCAGTTGCGGCGGAAGAGATAAAGCCAGAAGAACGCCGGTGACGACGGCACTAAAATCGCCGAGCGAATGGGCCCTTTTGCAGATCGCATTACAGAGCCATTCCGTCGCCACGCATGAAAGGACACACGTTGCCATCAGAACAACCGCATGAATGCGAAAGTAATAAGTCGCCGCGATCATCGCCGGCGCCAAACCGATAACGACATCGATCATCACGCTGCGTGTGGAGAACCGCTCGCTAATATGCGGTGAACACGAAACTCTTATGTCTTTTAACATTATTTATTTCTCACACGACGTATCCCCCAACGTCAGGAGATACGCAGCTCGGCGCTCTATTGCGACATTCGTTTTCGTTGTCTGGCGACGTAGATTTTTCCGGTTTTGATATATCCTGTCAATTCGATGTTGGCCGGGCAGACATAGCTGCAACAGCCGCACTCGATACATGCACTCATATAATACCGCTCGGCGACATCCAGCAGATTGTGTTTAACGGCGTGGGCGATTTTCGTCGGGTTCAGATTTTCCGGACATGCCTCCAAGCATCGTCCGCAACGGATGCACAGCGTTTGACGCCGGGCAAATTTCGCCCGGCCGATTTGCTCTTTCGTCAGGAACGTGACGGCATTGGTCGTTTTCGTCACGGGTGTCTTCAAATCGGAGATGGCAATGCCCATCATCGGGCCGCCGAGCACGACTTTCGCACAGCGTTCGGTCACGCCCTCACAGAATTCCAGAAGATCCTCGATGGATGTCCCGATCGGCACGTAGTAATTGCCCGGCCGCGCGATGGCCTCGCCCGTGACGGTCACGACCCGGTGCGTCAGGGGTAAATTGCCAATCACGGCTTCCGCGATCGCGGCGGCGGTCGCGACGTTCAGAACGACCACGCCGATCATGGGCGGAATACCGCCGGTCGGCACATTCCTGTTGAGAACCGCCTTGATAAGCTGTCTCTCGCCGCCCTGCGGATACTTGGTCTTCAGGGGCAAAACCTCGATGTTGTCGCCGTCGGCATACTTCTTTACCGCGGCACCCATCAACTCGATAGCCTCCGGCTTGTTGTCTTCGATGGCGATCAGCGCCCGGGCGCAGCCGGAGGCCTTTCTGGCCAGTTGTACGCCGGCAACAATCTGACGGGTCCATTCGAGCATGATACGATAATCGCACGTGATATACGGCTCGCATTCACACCCGTTGATAATCAGACTTTGTTTAGGCAACCGGGGATTCGGCTCGATCTTGACCCGTGTTGGAAATCCCGCTCCGCCCATCCCGACGAGTCCCGCTTCGCGGACGGCCTCGCATATCCGTTCGACCGAATAGCGAGCCTCATCGAAATCGTCCTCCATAGCGAAATAAGACCGCTTCGTGGGATGGTACGGCAGCGCCTCGATAATAACGGCCTGCCTCCGGCCCAGGACGGGATGCGAACGCAAAGCAATATCCTTGACCTTGCCGTTGATCGGCGAATGAACGGGGGCCGAGACAAAGGCCTCACAATCGCCGATCTTTTGTCCGACCTGAACAGCCTGAGCCTTCCTGACCAGGGGTTGGCAGACCGTCCCAAGATGCTGGCTCAGCATCACCGCGACTTCGGTAATCGTCGGTCCCGGCTGTATCCGCCTGTCGGACGTTAAATCTTTTTTTTCCGGAGGATGCACACCGCCGGGAAATGAATATCGACCTCTCGCACACACGTTTACACACTCAATATCAAATTATCCACCTTGACAACATCTTCTCCGGATCCTCCTTGTCAACACGACGCAAGCGAAGGTAGCCGACAGGGCCAGCAAAAAGCTTACGGCCGTCAATACGTTCTCTCTCTGTACGACTTCTGCGAGCATTCTTTCGGAAACCCCCAAAGACACGATGAACACAACAAGCGGCAATAAAAAAGCAAGCACAACCTTCGCCGTAACCGGCGGGCTTTCAGCATGCCCCACGGTCCGGTACACGTTCCGGCAGTCGTTCTTCTGCTTGCATGTGTGACAGAATCCTTGCTCGTCCATAGGTTTTTCTACCGTTGGATTAAATCCACCTTATAAAACAGCCGGCGGAAATTTACAAGCAGAACTTTGAAAATATCTTAAAGACCCGAAAACAAATTAGAAACGATTAGATGAAATCGGTTAATATCATTGACGCAGTGGATTGAATGCCGTTACAATTTTTTTTTCGCTTGCGGGTGGCGCAGGCGGCGGTTGTTTGATAAATCTCAAATCAGAAAGGGAACAACCATGAAGAGTCCATGTAAAAACATCATCGTCCTGGCGTTTGCGTCCCTTATTTTCGCCGGGATGCTTCAGGCCGAGCAGCGTGGCAGAAACGAGGCGGTTCGGGGCATCTTTGTCCGCCTCACCGAGCAAAAAATCGGCGATCAAGAGTATCTGGGTATCGTGGTCAAGCCCTTTGACCGCGACGATCATCTGACCTTCCTCGTCGCGAGAAATCGCGCGGAACTCATTCAGACCGCTCGAAAGCTGGACGCAGGCGCGCGACTGGGAATTTCTTTCGTCAGCGAGGGCGGGCACAAGTTTATCAAAGGTATGGAAGCCGAAATGCGGCGGGAAATACGCGATCAAGGGCCTGAAGGTGAAAAACAGGTTATTCTCCGCCGACAAGTCGTTCGGGAATCGTCCGAAGGTCAAAGGCCGGAAAGCCGGCGATCTCGGAGCACTCGCCGGGATTTGGAGCCGGAACGTCCTCGCGGCCGGGAAGAACGCCAAGACAGAGGCCCGGCGGCCCAACTGGACCAGTTGCAGCGCCAACTCAGGCAAGTCGTCTCCGGGCACCTGGATCGGATGAGCAAATCCGTGCGAGAAGTCATGGCGGACCATCTGTGGCGGATGGACGCGGAATTCAGGGAACTCCGTGTCCGCGTGGACCGAATCGAGCGTCAATTGGACCAACTTCGCGCGGAAAACGAGCGATTACGAAGAGAGCTCCGTGAACGAACCCGCCCAAGGAAAGAACGCGAAGAACAGGTTCGGGAGCGAAAAGAAAACCGGGAAAGAGAGCAACGCGAGGAGCCGAGAAACAACACCCCTTGATTTCGATGGAATGAAATTCATCTTTCTCGGGAATATTCTCTCTTTTCATCCAAGCCTGAACGTGTTATAATAACACCGTTATTGGGGGTACGCCCGGCCGAGAGCAGCCGGGATGAAATTGAGTGTTAATTCAGGAGGGAAAGTAAGTATGGGGCGATCATTCAGCTTCGCGATCACGATTCTTACTTGCCTGTTGGTTACTACTATCGTCAGAAGCGCAGAGACACATGCGCCTTTTGCGACGGCGCCCTTTGATGCCGCAATGGCAGGTGATTTACAGGACCAAACCGCGTCCTACCTCGATATCCCCCTTATCAGAACAATCGACTTGGGAACCGATACTCCCATCGAGTTCATCCTTATTCCTGCGGGTGAATTCGATATGGGCTCGGCGCCCTCGGAGGAAGCCAGAGCGAATGATGAAGGCCCCGTCCGCCGGGTCAGAATCAGCAAACCCTTTTATATCGGTCGATACGAAGTTACCCAAGCCCAATGGAAAGCGATGATGGGACAAGTTTCGAATTCTCTTAAAGAGATCGATCTCCCCGTCGAAGGGATACCCTGGTCAAAAACAGTGGATTTCTGCCGAAGGCTCAGTGAAAGGGAATTAGAGACATTTCGGCTCCCCACAGAAGCCGAGTGGGAATACGCGTGCAGAGCGGGAAATATGACGGCCTATTCGTTTGGCGACGCTCCGTCTTCTCTTGGGCAATACGCCTGGTTCAACAGTAACAGCAATCATGAAACGCACCCGGTCGGGCAGAAAAAACCGAATGCGTTCGGTCTTTACGATATGCACGGCAATGTGTGGGAATGGTGTAGCGATTGGTATGATGAGTATTATGCCGATTCGACCGTGGATCCCGCAGGCCCATCGGAGGGGGCCTCTCGTATCCTCCGCGGCGGCTCCTGGTTCTGCACGCCGGGCCCCTGCCGGTCGGCCAACAGGGGCTGGAACACACCGGAGACCCGGGACGATGACGTGGGTTTTCGTATCGTTTTGGAATGCCCCGAATAGCACGTTCTCAACAACCTCCGCCGATTTTGCCCGATCCATGCACACTTAAACTCCATATCCCGGTTCCGATTAGGGTTTTTATGTAATTCGCTGACCTATCTCGGGGAAAATAACGAAAAATTCTTCAATCTCACCTCCAGGAACGCCGAAAAATACCATAGAATTTGATCTTGAAAAGGCGATGACACCTTTTCTTCCCTCCGGCCCTGGTTTACTCCAGGGCCTTTTTCTGCGAAATCGACAAAAATAGACTCCTCAGAGTCAGACCCTTGAGGATTGGAACGTTTACCCATCGCCGAATGGGTCTTTCGCATCGTGGAAATCATTTCATATAATTTAAATGGAGGGAAAATCTGTATGAGTCGCCAGGAGCTTATCATCATGCTGGCCATTCTGTTCGTGGGAGTATGCCTTATCGCGTTGACGCTACTCTTGGGATAACGAAGAACAGCCGAACGAATTGCAACATCCTGAATGGACGCGATGCATCCTCCGTACCTCTGGATGATATTGAACCTGTCAGTAAGAGCCAGGCAATTCCGAAGGAGATTCCCTCTCCGCTAACCCTGTCGGCACGCAAAATTTCTTCCCATTTCCATGCGTATACCCTTGGTAAAAAAGCCTTTTAAAAATTTTTGCGAGATACTTGTTTTATCACAGAAAAGCCATATACTAATGCTGAAACTGTGTGATTGAAATGAGTGTTTAATGAAACGCTTCTGGCACGATTGAACTTTGGCGGATTATCTTCGAGGCATATCGTTATCCATCACTTCAATCAATAATGTCGCCCTTCGCGAAAAAGGTATCGTCCGTTCACATGATGCGACCTTGTCTCGGTGAGTGACGATTGAATCATTGCCAACAGGCAAGAACTAAGGAGAGCACAATGAACATCTATGTTGGGAATTTGTCGCATGAAACAACGGAAGATGATTTGCGCCAAGCGTTCGAAGCATTCGGACAAGTGGAAAGTGTCAATATCATCAAGGACCGATTCAGCGGCGAATCACGAGGATTTGGATTCGTAGAGATGCCCTCGAAAGACGAAGCCCAAACCGCCATCGAAGAAATGAACGAGAAGGATTTACAGGGCCGCGCCCTCAATGTGAACGAAGCCAAACCCCGAGCCCCCCGAGGGGGCGGAGGCGGCGGACGGGGCGGCGGACGCGGTCGCGATGGACGCCGGGGCGGAGGCGGTGGCGGTGGCGGGCGCAAACCCGGCGGCTTCGGGGGCGGGGGACGCAGCCAGGGTCGAAGCCGCTACTAACTGCCGGCATGCTTGAATCCCCACTCTTGTTTCTAAATATTTCGAACAATAAAGGAAATAGGCCGGTTTCAAAGCCGGCTTATTTTCATTCCCCGAACCCTCTCATCGAATCCATGTAAAAATTTACAGGATCAACTTAAAAAAAAGTGTCACATTCGATCGATCCGACGGCACTTATTCACAGTTCTCACCGATTGATACTCCAAGGATGGAGGTCGTAAAAGCGTGTCGAACGTACGCTTTTACTCGGACCCCTGCTTTATTCACCCCCTCTCCTCCGTAAGGCAGGGGTCTTCTTACTATGCAGACAAACGACACGTTCGTTCTTTATGAATGAAAAGATGTGCCTGCGATGCAGATAGGACGTGCTTGAGAGTAATATGCTCTGTTCGAAAATGCGCTGAGAATTGTCAAAAGTAGATGTTGAGACCCCGTACAACCGATTACGTTCCGGCCCAGGACAGGCGACGAGTTCGAATTTCTTCCAAAGCCACTTTGCGATCATCAGAGAACTCGAACACGGACATCAGACCCGTCCGGACAAACACTTGTTTGATCTCGCATGGAACATTACACAAAACGAACTGCCTTCCGCTGCCCTTGAGCAACCTGTCCAGGATCATAAGGCTGCAAATGGAGGCGGACGTGAGCATTTCGACATTCCCAAAGTCCATCACGACGTCACGATCGACGACATCGCTAAACATTTTATTCACCAAGTCGATTTCTTTTCCGTTCTGCGGCTGTTCCGGCAAAGTAATGAGAAGAATGTCGTTAGAGATGCCTTCTATCGCCATGAGAATTCCCCTTTTCTGAAATGTTGAAAAAACCGGGCCAGCCTCAAACACGTTATCGGACTGATCCTTACTTCTATATGCTCTCCTTCTAAAGTATAGTCGAAGATTTTCAAAATCAAAATAAATGATGAGAAAAAGAACAAACCGACCCGGCCCCATAGAGCCCCTGCTTCACGGAGGAGAGGGATGGTCAAAGCAGGGGCTTAGCGTGATAGCAGCCCGACAGGCCACTATCCGCCCTCCTTCCATCTTCATCCTTAAAAAAACCATATTATTGTGCCGGCACGACGAATGAATGTAACGGTTTTTATTGAATATATCGATTTTGCCGAATATAGCGGTTTTTCCGCCTTTCGTCCCTGACATCAAACGAAACCGGTGTGATGAAACAGCGAGAAAAACGAACTTTTGTCGCATTTTCGTGTATATTGAGGAAAATATGGGCATTCTACATACAATCATGAAACAGCATTATTTTTTGACAGGAAGAAAGACAATGACCAAAAGCTCAATCTCGATCGTAATGATTCTACTTGCAGCAACATGCAGCCGTGCGGCTGACTGGCCCCAGTATCTCGGCCCGAATAGAAACGCAACATCGTCAGAGAAGGGATTATTGCGATCCTGGCCTGAGGCGGGACCCAAAGTCCTGTGGACGGTTCCCCTTGGACTGGGCCATGGTAGCGCCGCGGTGAGTGAGAGCGAGGTTTATTTGCTTGACCGTAAACGAGGGCAACAAGACGTGCTGCGCTGCTTTGACCTTGAAACAGGCCGTGAACAATGGACCTACGCTTATGATGCGCCGGGCCGGGTCAGCCATCCCGGCTCGCGAAGCACACCCACGATTGACGGCAACTTTATCTATACATGCGGGCTCTTCGGCCATCTTTATTGTCTCGATCGGCGTGCGCATAAGCCCATATGGAACAAGAACATATGGGAGGATTTCGATGGGGGTCGGCTGCCCCGATGGGCAATCAGTCAGAATCCGCTCATCTATGGCGATTTAGTGATTCTGGCCTCGCAAACCGAGAAAGCCGGTGTCGTGGCCTACGACAAGCGTACAGGTCAGTTAAGATGGGCTTCTTCGGCTCTTCCGGGTCTGGCCGGCTATGTGAGTCCGAAAGTCGTCAATATCGCCGGTGAAGACCATATCATCATGATCTCGGCCTGCTCCAGAAGCGATCCGACCTGCGGCGCCGTCCTCGGTTTGAATCCGAAAACGGGAAAAAGACTGTGGACCTATCCGAACTGGCAGTGTCGGATTCCTATCCCTAATGTGACTGAAACAGGAAATGGACGGCTTTTCATCACCGGCGGATACGAGGCCGGGTCGGCCATGATTCAAGTGGATAAAGGCGGTGATTCGTACGCCGTAACGGAGCTTTTCAAGACGGCCGACTTCGGCACCCATTGCCACCCGCCCGTCCTCCTTGAAGACCACCTCTACGCCCACTGCACGACAAACACGCGGCGAGACGGGATGGTCTGTATGGATTTGGACGGCAACGTCAAGTGGAAGACGGGGCGTTCGCCCATATTTGACAAGGGCGGCTTTGTTCTGGCCGACGGACTGATTTTCAGTGTGGACGGCAGAGAAGGGATTCTTCACCTCATCGAGCCGGGGCCGGCCGGCTTTAAACCGCTAGCCAGTGCAAAGCTGCTCGGCAAAAATGAATGTTGGGCCCCCCTTACCCTGATCGACGGCAAGCTGCTCATCCGCGATCAAAACCAAATGAAGTGTGTCGTGGTTCGATGACTGAGAATCTACTCTTAGTATCTTATCTGTAAAACCCGCTCTCCGTCGCATTTGTGCTAAGCCTGCCGACCACACGTCCTTGGTAGCCGGCAAACTTAGCTGCACAGAGGAGGGATGTGAGCGTTATTATGCCATTGTTTGTTGCGCCCCATAAAGGTCGTTATCGGACGATTCAAACTACAACCAAGTGCCACCGTTTATTTCAAATATAACACTTTTTCTGAATATATTAATTTTTCCTGCTTTCCCGCCGCAGTCGTGTCGATCCCGGCCAGAGCAGCTTGCTGGAAAGAAGCTCTTAGCGTCAATGGCTTCTCTTGCATGCTCATATCTCTGATGGTACAATTTTCTCTCCCGGTTGGCGTCAGAGTTGATGTCAGCCCTAAGCCGACATGATAGCTCAGATAGCCGGAGCACGATAGCATGTCATCCAAAAAGAAATCGCGGTCATTGCTTCACCGTCTGATCAAGCCGGCCGTAGCGGTTTTGGCCACGCTGCTCGCTCTCCTTGCGGCCGAAGCTATCGTTCGAGTCTTTTCTTTGGCGCCGGGTATCAAACCGATCCGACTTCGCTCTTACGACTGCATCTACAAGCGCTCGACAAACCCCATTCTCGGCTTTGAACTGAAGGCCAACTGCCAAAACGACGATCCCGACTTCATCCAAACCTACGAACGGACCAATTCCCACGGACAGCGCGACAGGAAACGCACGCTGCGAAAACCCGATGGCGTCAAACGGATTCTGTTACTCGGCGATTCCGTCGTCGAAGGCTACGGATTGCGCGAATCCCAAACCCTTTCCCGCCAACTCGAGCACCTCTATGCCGACGGATCAACCGAGGTCCTCAACTTCGGCGTCAGCGCCTATTGTACGCGGGCCGAAATCGAGCTGCTGGAAGTGAAGGGTCTGCAATTCGATCCGGATGTCGTTGTCCTGGTGTTCGTCGAGAATGATTTCGATAATTTCAACCGCGAGGCCTTTCCACTGGAGGGGACGATCGATCGGCCCGAGGTCGTCAAGGCGCTATTCCAAACGTCTCATTTCTTTCGTTTGACCAGCATTCGTCTGAACCTGTTTCACTTCGGCGCGGAGGCGGACCCCATACGCTGGAACCGGGATGCCATTGGAGACAACAACGTAGCCGAAGGATTGCGCCGATTCCGCCAACTCGCCGACCGTCATGGCTTTGAGCCCCTGCTGGCTATCTGGCCAAGGTTTTTAAATGACCGCATTGTGGACGTCTGCTTCATGCCTCAGAACCGCGAGCTGCTTGTCGTCGAGCATTTAGCGGCCATGCACGGCATCCCGTCGATCAGGCTCTCGGAATTCTTCAGGCGACACTGCGCGGAGTCGGACGGCGCGGTAAATCCAAGGCTGCGCTACAGTTCCGGCGATGAGCTTCATCCTTCCCCGGAAGGGGCGCGGGTTGCCGCTATGGCGCTGAAGCAGGCCTTAGTTGATACCGACACGGTGCGCAAGATTCCGCGTTCGCATCAAAGTGACGCCGAAGCCATCAAAGCTGCCAAGGCGCTGGGTCAGGCCCAGCCCAACTACGCGCGCGTTCACAACCGCATCGGCACCGAGCTTCTGAAAGCGGACAAGCTGGAAGAAGCCGCGGCGGAATTCATCAAAGCGATCAAGGCGGATCCGACCCACGCCGGGGCGCACAACAACCTGGGCGTTGCCTGCGAGCGATTAGGGCGTGAAGAAGCGCAGAGACAATTCGAGAAGGCCATCCAACTGGAACCCGACTTCACGCACGCGCATTTCAATCTGGCGCGTCTCCACATGAAAAAAGGGCGCATGACGGCAGCCGTACCGGAGCTCGAACAAACGATTCGGATCGATCCCAATCACGTCGGCGCGTTGAACATGTTAGGCATGGCGCTCGGCAGACAGCAGAAGTTCGCCGAAGCCCGTCTCCATCTGGAGCGGGCGGTCCATCTCGATCCGGCCCACGCAGAGGCACGGAATAACCTCGGCGCCGCGTATGCCGGGCTGGGACGCCTGCGTGAGGCGGCGGCGCAGTTTGAAGCGGCGCTGTGCCTCGATCCCGACGATCCCGAAGCCCGCGAGAACCTCCGGCGGGTCAAAGAAGCCATGCCCAATCCGCAGACCGAGACCACCCCTTAGAAAAATGGATAAATAAACGGCGCTACGGCGGTCCCTCCGAGCAAAATAATCAGACTGAGAAACAACAAAACAAGAATAATCGGCAAGAGCCACCATTTCTTGTTGTGCTTCAGGAAAAACCAGAACTCCTCCAGCAAAGTGCGACGCTTCTTCGGGGTCCGTTTTTGGAATTCTTTCGATTTCTTCTGCCGTGACGTCCCGGGCATTCACATTCTCCAATCTTGTCAGAACTGGTGGTAATACCGGTCAAGATTATCAGGTTGTCGATGAGTTATCCAGTAACTTTCGGTGTCGGGATCAAACGTGCGGTGTAGTATATCCCGGCCTATCAGGCGGAAGATGAGAGCCAGAGGCGTCAAAATCCCGAAGTAAAAAACGGCAAGCAGCACAAAGCTTACCAGTAAGCCAATCGGAAGAGTAACCAGGATTAAGCCAAGGTATATCACCCGGGTGACTTTGAGGGATATCAAACTGCTCAAAAGTATCCCAGCCCCGAGCGAGATGATTAGTGCGCCCCACCGAATCCCAAGGCCTTTGAATCTCCAAAGCAGCAAAGCAACAAGGATCGCTGCAATCAGGGCGATTATCGCAAATGTGCGAAGCTCTTTGCGATTCGGATGCCAGTTTAT
>Ga0272441_10011939_pt1 | contig 12791 bp, 10 predicted proteins | sample SSMProp6N_FD_193582 | JGI IMG/M metagenome (GOLD analysis project Ga0272441, IMG submission 193582) | Marine sediment archaeal communities from Little Sippewissett salt marsh, Falmouth, MA, United States - SSM-Prop-6N | ecosystem: Environmental > Aquatic > Marine > Wetlands > Sediment ...
GGGCGTCTCGCTGACCTTCTACCCCCGGGTGAAGCTTCGGTGGGGGCGCTCGACGAAACCGTTGCTCACCGAATAGGCTTGTCCGGGCCCGTACTGGTGGCAACCGGCGGGCACGACCAGGCTTGCGCTGCGTTGGGCAGTGGGGTCATCGAGCCTGGACTGGGGATGGTTTCGACGGGAACGGCGGAGGTGGTGGAAGTGGCGATGGCCTCACCCGTCGTTGATCGCAGGCTGCGCGATGGCAATATCTCGGTCTACCGGCATGTCGTCCCCGGCCTGTACCTGGCGATGACACTGAATCACAGTGGTGGACTAAGCTTGCGCTGGTTTCGGGACACGCTCTGCCAGGAGAAGCGCTTACAGGCGCGCGAGACAGGCCGGAATGCCTACGATCTCATCTTTGCCGATGCGCCGAGCGGCCCAACCGATCTCTGGGTGTTGCCTCATTTCTCTGGGGCGGGCACGCCACTGCTCGATACCGAATCCAAAGGAGCGATCGTGGGACTGACGTTTGCCACTACCCAGGCCGAGATTGCCAAGGCGATGTTGGAGGGGCTCACCTTTGAATTGCGGGCTAATCTTGAACTGCTGCGCGAGGCCGGCGTGGACCTCAATGAATTGCATGCGGTTGGTGGCGGCGCCCGCAGCCGGAAATGGCTGCAACTGAAGGCCGATATCTGTCGCATGCGATTGTGCGTTCCCCGGGTAACGGAAGCTGCTTGCCTGGGCGCGGCGATCCTGGCGGCCGTCGCCGCCGGCGACTATCCGGATGTCCGTGCCGCGGTGAACGACGCCGTGAGTCTTGACAGTCGCCTGGGGCCGAGGCCGGGCCAGAGCGAGCGATACGATCGTCGGTATGAAGCCTACAGAGAGCTCTATCCTGCCCTCAAAGCCATTTACCGGATAGGTGGATGAAACGTAATCGACCTGGCGTGATCGGAGCCAGACGAGAACAGCGAGCTAACATGCAGAAGATCCAGCAATAACTCACTTCTCTTATCGGATACCATCTACTTCCAATTGGTACAATTCTCGGGGAGCAGGCCCGTCCCCCCGAAAAATTCCGTCCTCCCACGCCTCCAAACGAACCATTGTCAGACCAATGCCACCGTATGGATAAACTGGCCCGCCTCTCATTGCTGAACCGCCGATACACGGATTTCCAGCCCGAGGCTCGCCTTGTAATCCCTTTATTAACAATGACTTAGAAGCGGTTTTCGGGGCAAAAACGAGGGTTTCAAGTGGTTTGCAAGTGAGTAGCAAGTGACGCCAGGAGAGACTTACCAGTAGCGACTGACACAAGATTGACACAAATCTCCGGTATCGAAGCCCAATCCAACCCCCGGCGTCCCCCCTGCCGACCGGCGTTACTGGTCTGGCTCCCAGCTGCGTTGCTGCCGAAGCCCTGTGTGGGCCCCGCCAGAACCGTCAACTTATTCACCCCATCCATCAGGCGACCCTCCGGTAGGACTTCAAGAGTCCGCCAAGCCGCTCCTGGCAGACGATTTTGCCCTCGCCTTGTGGAGGTGGCTCGATGATCTCATTGCCGATGCCCTCGTGGGGCCGCTCCGTGTGATAGTGTTCCATGTATTCCCGGATCACATATTCCAGGTGACGTTCACCGAAGATCAGCATGCGGTTCACACACTCCTCTTTTGTACTCCGGCAAACTCGCTCCATGACCGCCGCTTGACAGTTACATACGGAGCCATATATACATGGTTAGGCACAGATAATGGCACCAGTATTGGCATATGGAGACCACGAATGAACAAAACAGCCACGACATTAACAACTTCACTTGCGTTCACGGCGGTAGCGTTCATGATGACAGCAAGCACAGAAGCATCCGGCGACAGCCTACAGCCGACAACCAAGTGGCAGTCTCCTCCCCGAGAGTTGCTGGAGGTGCTCCACGCGCCACAGCTCCCCTGGGTGTGGACGGCGCCAACTGGCGAGTACTTGCTCCTCGCCGATCCCGTGCTCTATCCCCCGCTCGCCGAGTTGGCCGCGCCTATGCACAAGCTGGCCGGCATCCGGGTCAATCCCGCCACCAACAACCGCCATGGCCAACATGGCGGCACGTCCCCCCGCCTGGTCAAAGTCGAGGGCGGAGCCACGATACCGCTCAAACTGCCAGAGGACACCGAGGTTCACGACGTGGAATGGACCGTGGACGGCCGGCGCTTCGCGCTTGCCGTCGGACACGCCGATCACATCCGCCTGTGGATTGGCTCGGTGGAGGGCGAAGTGACCAGGATCGAGGACCTGGCTCTCAACCCGTTGCTTGGCACCGCTGTGCGTTGGCTACCCGACCAAAAGCGCCTGCTGGTCCGGCGCATCCCACAGCGCGGACCGGCCCCCGAGCTGCCGGCCATACCGCCGGGTCCGGAGATCCTCGATGCAGCGGGGGCCTCGGCCCGCTCCACCTACGAGGCGCGCAACCTGCTCGTGACCGCTCACGACGATGCCCTCTTTGAGTACTACGCCACCTCCGAGCTGGCGATCGTCGATCCGGCGACAGGTGAAATGAAGGTCGTCGGGGTACCCACTCTCTATACCACGGCCGAGTTCTCGCCGGACGGCGAGTATCTCCTTGTCGAGCGTCTGGTCGGTCCCTGGTCCCGTGAGGTTGCCTGGTGGCGCTTCGCCAGCAAGATAGAGGTGTGGAACAACAAGGGCAAGGTGATAGCAAACGTCGCCTCCCTGCCCGTGGCCGACGAAGTCCCGGTTCACGGTGTGCCGCTGGGCCCGCGCTCGGTTTCATGGCGCGCCACCGCTGCCCACACGCTCTTCTGGATCGAGGCGCTCGACGGCGGAAATCCCGTGGCCAAGGTGCCCCACCGCGACCGGCTCATGCGGCTGGAGGCGCCGTTTACCGGCGAGCCCCGGGAGGTCTTCCGGGCCGAGCACCGCATCCGAAATTACGCCTGGGGCGCCGAAGGCGGCACGCTTATGCTCACCCTGCGCGAGCGGATACGCCGTTGGCGCTATGTCTGGCTCCTGGACGTAGACGAGGGCACGTCGCGTCTGTGGTTCGATCTCGACGAGGACGACCGCTACGGAGATCCCGGTTATCCTGAGTTCCGCCCACTGCCCAACGGTCGTTGGGTGCTACACCAGAAGGGAGACGCGGTCTACTTTAACGGAAGCGGCGCCACTGACGAAGGCGACCGGCCGTTCCTCGACCTGCGCCACCTGGAAACCGGCAAGACCGAGCGTCTGTTCCGCTGCGATCCGAACCGCTATGAGCGCTTCGTGGCGTTCGCCGGTGACGAGGGCCGCTTCGTGTTGAGCTCTGAGTCCGCCGTCGACGTGCCCAACTACTATTTGGCTACCTTTGGCAAGGAAATCGAGGCGACCGAGGGCGAGGCCACCCGGGCCCTGGCGCGTGTGCCAATCACGCACTTCGAAGACCCCACCCCCCCGCTGCGCGAGATTGAAAAGCGCATCGTGCGCTATAAGCGCGAGGACGGCGTCCCCCTCAGCTTCCAACTGCATCTGCCGCCCGGCTATGAGGAGGGCACGCCGCTGCCCACGGTGCTCTACGCCTATCCCCTCGAGTACTCCGGCGCAACCACCGCCGGACAGGTCAGAGGCTCGGCCCAGCGCTTCATGCGCTTGTACGGCGCCTCTCACCTCTACTTCCTGCTGCAGGGTTACGCCGTACTCGACCGGACCGCCATGCCGATGCTCGGCGATCCCGAGACCACCTACAACACCTTTGTACCCCAACTGGTGGCCGACGCGGAAGCCGCGGTGGCCAAGGCCGTGGAGATGGGAGTAGCCGATCCGGAGCGAATCGGCGTCATCGGTCACAGCCACGGCGGGCTCATGGTGGCCAACCTCCTGGCGCACACCGACCTGTTTCGGGCCGGCATCGCACGCAGCGGCTCGTACAACAAGACCAACCAGCCTTTCGGCTTCCAGTCCGAGCGCCGGTCCCTCTTCGAAGCGAGGGATGTCTACATCCAGGTCTCGCCGACCTTCTTCGCTGACCAAGTCAACGAGCCGGTCCTGATCATCCACGGTGACGACGACTCCAACCCGGGTACCCTCACGTTCCAATCCGAGGTCTTCTTCGAGGCCGTGCGCGGTTCGGGCGGCACCGCGCGCCTGGTGCTGCTGCCCTTCGAGGACCATGGCTACCGGGCCCGGGAGAGTGTGGAGCACGTTCTCTGGGAGCAGCTCCAGTGGTTCGACAGATATGTAAAGGGCACTGGGACCACAATGTCCCAAAGCTCTGACTTGGAGTGATGCCAATAGGTGTGTTGCGCCCGTCATATTTGCGAGCCACCGGACGACGGTGCCATCCAAGGATTGTGTCAGGCGAGAAGAGAGAGCATGCATCGGCCAGGACCTTCCGGCCCAGGCGTTTCCCAAGGCAGGCCATTATAGTTGGAACGCTGGGCAGAATCGACTGCTTTGTTCGGCGTGTAGGTCCCCGACCGGGCCCGGCTGGATTCGAACCTGCAACCTCTGGGTTATGGGCCCGGAGACCTCCGATTCTACAAGTTCCGTGTCCTCAGCAACTTATAGAAACGACAACACTCTCGGGACACAATTCTAGATCGTCATGTTGATCATGATGAAGAGGATGTTGGATAGAGTGTCACTCTGCCCCCAACAAACGACACTCATCCCTACCAATACGACACACACGCAAACGACGCCATACAATACACGCATCATTCCTGATTCCTAGTTCGTCATTCCCAACTGTATATAAAGCTCCCCTCCCGGCCCCAAGGGCAATCCCGTGGCCATCCATACGCACAGCAACAGCATCCAAAAAATCAGAAAGAACACGGTATAGGGCATCATGGTCGCAACAATGGTGCCGATACCGTATTTCTCGTCGTACTTCAGAGAAAAGGTCACGATCAGAGCGAAGTAACTCATCATGGGCGTGATCAGGTTCGTACAAGAGTCCCCGATGCGGAAGGCCACCTGGGTCAAGGCCGGGTGATAACCCAGGAGCATGAACATGGGGACGAACACCGGGGCCATGATAGCCCACTTCGCCGAGGCGCTACCCATGAACAGGTTGATAAGGGCGGACAGCAATACAAACGCGGCAATGAGTGGGATGCCGGTCAGGCCGATGCTCCTGAGGAACTCCGCGCCGTGAATGGCCAGGATGACACCCAGCCGACTGTACTTGAAGAAGTACACGAACTGGGCCGCAAAGAAGACCAGCACGATGTAGTTGGAGAGGGGCTTCATACTCGTGATGATGTGGCGCATGAAATCCTTGTCACTGCGAATCGTGCCCGCCAGCAGACCGTAGATCAGACCGGGTACCAGGAAAAAGATGACGATACCGGTGATGATGCCCTTGAAAAAGGGCGAGTCGAGTACGGCCTGGGTATCCGGATTGCGCAGTATTCCCTGCTCGGGAACCAGTGACAGAGCCAGTACTACGATGACAAAGAACAATCCAATCAGGGCTCCGACGAGCCCTCTTTTCTCTTTAGCGGTTAACGTGTCAACGGATGCCCTCTCTGCCGGACCGTCATACGTCCCCAATCTGGGCTCCACGACCTTTTCCGTGATCCAGGTGCCGATCACCGTGATGACCACGGTCGAGACGCACATGAAGTAGTAATTCACCGCCGGATTGACTTGGGCCGCGGGATCCAGGAACTGAGCCGCGGTCTCGGACAGGCCCGCCAGGATGGTGTCGTTCGCGCCCACCAACACATTGGCCCCGAATCCGCCGCTGACGCCGCAGAACGCGGCGGCCAGTCCGGCCATTGGATGGCGACCGATCGCATGGTAGATCATGGCACCCAGGGGAATCAAAATCACATAGCCTGCGCCTTCGCCAACGGAGGAAAGCACCCCCGTCAATACCAGCGCGCCGGTAATCAGACGCGTGGGCGCGTGCAGAACCAGAGCCTTGATCATGGCCCCAAACAGCCCGGATCCTTCTGCCACGCCAATGCCCACCATGGCACACAGGGCGTAGCCCAGGGGCGGAAAGGCCACGAAGTTGTGCATCACGTTCGTATACATCCACCGAATACCGGTCGGGCCCAAGAGGTTCTGTACGGTGATCACGGACTGGTCCGCCGGGTGAACGGCCTGCACGGACAGCATCTGCGCAATCCAGGACAACAGGACCACCAGCAGAGCCAGCAAGGCAAACAGCGTGGCTGGATGCGGAAGCCGGTTGCCTATACGCTCGATCCTATCGAGTGCTTCTTTGAAGGGTCGCGACAGAGTAGTAAGCATTCTGTTCAGGATAGCATTGGACGGACACAAACACCACACTTTTGCTTCGGTTCAAGACACAAATGACGTAGGGTGCAATTGTCATCTGATCGTAAATGCACATGGCTTCCCGCATTGTGCAGTTGTTGGACGAAAGTGCTTGCCTACCGCCCCTTCGTCCACTATTGGCCGATTATCCTTTACTTTGATATCACTGCCGTGGCCGCCGCTAGAACCGACAGTTGGACGGCGGTCATTGAAGACAAACAAAACGGGTGTCTTCGGTAGAGACAGGCCGGCAGATCTACCGTGCGTTGAGCCTGCAGACGGCTGTCTATCGTGCGTGGACGCACGTGCCAGATACCTGTTAAAATGCCATTATCTGCTTCGCTCATCCGGGCGCTCGTCTCTTATTGATGCCACGCCTGGTGACTTAACGATGCTTCCTGTACCAGGAAAGAGAGGATCATTACCGATGACCCAGAACAATTGTTCCTCGACCGCTGCCGATATGATGGGACTGCCGCCCACATTGTCGCGTCGCGATTTCTGCGCTCGCCTGGGAATGGCAGCGGCCGCTTCCGTCTTTGCGCGCAGGCCATGCAGCGCGGCCAGTGAACCTGGCTTTCGCCTCAGATACATCCTGGCCTCTTGCATGTACGGCTACACGGACTTGCGGGACATTCTGCCGGAGGTCAAGAAGGTCAGTGCCACGGCCATCGACATCTGGCCAAAGGTGCACGGCAACCAGCGAGAGCAACTTGACGAGATGGGGGAGGCTAAGTTCGCCGCCCTGCTGAAAAAGCATGGTATTGAGCTCGGCTGCATCACACAATACAAGCTGGGACCGTTCGGATTGCGGGAGGAAATGCGTTTCGCTCATCGGCTGGGCTGCCGGACCATCGTCACCGGCGCACGCGGCCCCAAGAACCTAACCGGCCCAGCGTTGAAGAAAGGCGTGGGCGATTTTGTGGAACAGATGAAGCCGCACCTGGCGGTCGCAGAAGAAACCGGGATCACGATCGCCATTGAGAATCACGCCAACAGTTTGATTGAGTCGCCGGATTCACTGAAGTGGTTGGCCGAGTTGCGACCGTCAAAACAGCTGGCCATCGCCCTGGCCCCCTACCATTTGCCGCAAGACGAGAACCTGCTGAGCGACCTGATCCGGGCATTGGGTGATTCGATCGCCATGTTCTACGCTTGGCAGCACGGCATGGGCTGCCACCAGAAGCTGCCCAAAGAACAGGAGCTGCTGCAGATGCCCGGCCGCGGTGAGTTGGATTTCTCACCGTTGCTGGCCGCGTTGAAAGACATCAACTACGCCGGTTGGACCGAGATCTTCATGCATCCCGTGCCGCGTGGCGTCCCCATTCTTGATACCACAGAAACCATCACCGCAGAGATCAACCGATCCAGGCAGTATCTGACGACTTGCCTGGCGTCCCTCGCAACCTCATCACGTTCTCTTCAGGGAACCTCCCCATGAGAGATAGACCGTATTCTGGGTGCGATGGGTTTGCCGCATGCATAGCCGGCCGACGCAAAGGATTAAAGGTAGGAAGAGGGATATCATAGTCACCCCACCGCGCAGAATCGAGCAGTCTCTTCCTGCGTGCAGACGAAACAAACTGCGGCACCGCGTGAGTGTCTGCTCAAACGACGAGGCTAAGGACCGATGACACCGACAGGCGGAGTTGTTTTCCAGCGACCGCGAGTGAAGTCAGGGAAGTCGATGGGACTGCTTCGACGTGCTACCGATTGCTCACTGAGCGGTGTGATGCAACTCCACGTCGCAGCATCGTAGACGTCGATGTCTGGAGCTACGCCGGTTTGTAGCGCTCGAATCAGGCGATAGATGGTCATCCAATCAGCCCCGCCATGCCCGCCGCGGCTTAAGGCCTTCTTACCCCAAGTTTTCCAGAGCGGATGTTCGAACTGCTGGTAGTATTCGTCCATCGGCTCCCATGTGTTGCGCTTCGGGCTGTGGCCCTCAATGTAAATCTGATCGAGCGTAGCGGAATAGATGCCCTTCGTACCCTGCACGCGGTAGATCAGATCGTAAGGCCGGGGCAACCGAGTGTCATAGTACAGCGTGACCGTCTGCCCGTTGACCGTCCGGATTAGGCTGGTGTTGATGTCGGCATCGCGGTTGCCCCGTGTACCGTCGGCGCTCATCGAGACCAGATAATCGAAGCGGTTCCCGCGATTGATGTCCATCCACTGGGCGACCGGACCGATGGGATGCGTCGGATACGCGTTGGCGGTGCGAACCTTGTCGCCCGACACGCGGCCGTACCCGATGTAGTGCTGATAGCCGGCCTCGCAGTGGCGAAGCTCACCGAAAAGGCCTTGACGCAACATGTTATGGACGAGCATTACGTTGCGGAAGTAGCAGCAGTTTTCGAGGATCACACAGTATTTGTTCGTCTTCTCCGCGGTCTCGACGAGTTGCCAGCAGCCTTCGATGGTCTCGGCGGCGGGAACCTCGGTGGCCGTGTGCTTACCAGCGGTCATAGCCGCCACAGAGATAGGCACGTGCCACTTCCAGGGCCGCACTGCGTTGATGACGAGGTCCAACTCCTCCGTCTCACAGAGTCGCTTGAAATCGGTTTCGCTGCGGGAATACCCCTTTGGCTTCGGCTGCTCGGCGGCAGTCACCATGCCCTGCCCTTTGGCCACACGCTCCTCGATGATGTCACAGACAGCTCGGACCTCGACTCCCTCCAGGCCCAGCAGGATGCTCAGCAGCACGGTCCCCCGTGAGCCGATGCCGACCATCCCAATGCGTACCTTATCCAAGGCATGAGCCTTCACATCCGCGGCTACGCCTGCGAGAGGCTTGCCACCGATCGACAACGTCGTTAGTGCAGCCGCTCCCATCTTGAGAAAATCCCTGCGATCATGCTGTCTGGTCATGATCCTTCTCTCCATCAACTTCTGCGAGTCGGCAGTCTGCTAGATGTTATACCCTGCTCCCACACTCCGAACAATACCCACCTCGTCCGACCAGCACATGATCACACACCGGACACCTCCGGATCAACCCGGCGCTCTTGGCTCTCGGGCTAACCAGCAGTACTAATAAAACGGCGATAGACTGCTACTCATACTGCACCTCTTCATTAAGCTGTTGAGTATCCTTGTCAAGAAAGGCCCTCAGCTTGAAGGCTTTCCCTTTTTCGTAGTCTCTATCAGGAGGCGGCTCAAACAAGTATTTGTTCTTGACGTATGGATGTCTCTTGAGCAAGCCTTTCTTGCACCACGTTCTGGCTGTGCAAGGACATATGTTCAATCTCTCTGCCACTTCAACCACAGTTAACAGGCCCCTTTCTCGCAGGCGTTGATAACGACTCTTGAGATTGTGACTGCGCTGGAGCGCAGCGACCATGTTTGTTGTAAATGGTAGTCCATCAACGCTGGAACGAAAGCCTTGTTCGTTGAGTATGACAGCCACTTCTCTATCAATATGGTAATCGAGTAGGCGGTCGATTTCCTTGATTATATCGGGTTTAGTGCGTCTTATCTCAGCACCGGATTTGGGCTTAGGTACAGATAGTGTCTTTGTTGCTCCTCCCTTAAAGCGAACATGCACCGCAATATCTTTTCCGACAAGTAATGTGACGTCTTCGATTAACAGACGTACCATGCGTTTGCGCTGCCTGTCAGAGACATTGGGATTCTGCCATAATCGTGGAAAGTCTGTAGCCAAAGCGAGAATTTCCTTTTCTTTCTTCTTGTCCATGACTACGCGGTCTTCTCTACAGAGACGTTCGTAATCCTCTTGGGCTTTCTCAAGAGCATGCAGCTTTTCATTCCATTGAGCTTCCAGCGTTCCTGCAACCAACCGATTTTCCGGGTCGACCTGCATATAACGGCGCCGGGCGAGATCAACTTCATATTGAGCACGTTCTGTCTGCTGTCTGCGAATTCTATCAGCTTCCGCAAATCGCTGCTGTAATTCTTTCTGAACGTTCAAAGCCACTTCAAGAGTTAGCGGGGTAACCGATTCCATGAGAAGTTTTCCAACAGTCCGGTCTATTTCATCGCCTGTAATATACTGACACCTCGGGGCTCCCCATTCACCTTGCTCTGCAATGCATTCGTATCTTGGCACCAAACAATCATCGCGTTTACGATATTTATAACGAGTGGTCATGTGTCTTCCACAAACACCACAGATTGCCAGTCCCTGCAGAAGAGCACAACCTTCCCGCGCGGGCCGTTGCTGTTTATTCAGGTTGTCTTTGGCCTGAGACCATGAGAGCAGTTGCTTCTGGTTTCTTTCATATTCTTCCCATGATATATAACTTTCATGAAAATCCTTGATGAGTACTTTCCATTGCTCCCTTGGTTTTATGAGGCGCCCATAACCTCCATCTGCACGTCTGATCAGTTGGCTTCGTCCATAGGCAAACGCCCCTGCGTACACTGGATTGTGAAGTATAGTCACTACACGTGCAGCATACAGTTCCTTCCATTCCAACTCTTCAGAGGTTTGACCGTACATGCGACTCGGGAATAGGAGATTCTGCTGTTGGAAATAGATCGCCACAGCCCGTCCACTTCCTACGCGGCGATAGGTGTGAAATAGAAGACGCACACTTTGTTGGACCTGCTTATCAGGATCAAGAACAACGTTGTCTTCGCCGTCATATACAAATCCTGCCGGCAGAGGCAAACGTAGTTCCCCACGTTGTGCTTTGTTGAGTAGCCCCCCGCGCATTCGTGATTTTAACACATGAAGTTCTGCCTCGGAAATTGCTCCTTTTAGACCCAACAATAATCTGTCATTGAAATTGCATGGATCATAGAGTCCATCTTCGTCGAGAATAAGCGCATGTGTTAAGGCACAGATCTCCAGTAAATTGTGCCAATCGGAATTGTTGCGAGCCAATCGCGACACCTCCAGCCCCAAAACAATACCGGCTCTACCCATTCCTACTTCAGCAACGAGTCGTTGAAAGCCTTTTCTGTCAGCAGACGATGCACCTGAATGGCCTTGATCACCATCAATTACGACAATCCGCCCTTTGGGCCAGCCCAATTCCACGGCTCGTTGCTGGAGGGCATACTGACGTCTGCTGCTCTCCCGGTTCATACGTACCTGCTGCAACGAAGATTGGCGTACATATAGGTACGCCTTGCGCTGCAGGTGCTCGCTCGTCACTTTCTGAATTACCTGAGAAACCATCGTCAACTTCCTTTTGACTTAAGTCCATTATCATACTCGTTAACACCATTGTGATCTGATTGTTAATGTTTTCTGAAAGATGATCTCTGATATCTAACTTGTCTGCGGTCACGGCCTTGGCTTTTGACGTACATTCTGTCCAGACTTGACTCCATGCTGCCATGCCTTTCTTCATGAACAAAGCCAGCCCCAAGCCCTGGCCATTTGCAGACAATTTTCCCAATGCCTGATCGCGAAGCCGTTCATAGAGATCAATCAACGTGTTATTACTCGTGACATTTCGTTTCGCCGCAGGGGTGTTTAGCCCTTTTTTTGACGACGCTTTAGTGCACGCTCGATACTCCGGCGGTGAACCGATATTCCAAATTGTTCCTTGATTAACTGGCGAAGATCCGCAGTAGATAATGATTCGTCTTCCGCTAATGCACTTTCGATAAAGTCTACCACTTCGTTGGAGAATTTGTGTGCACGCCGCGGTCCTGGTCGGTCGCGAAACAATCCACAGATACCTGCTCGTTGAAAGGCCAATCTCGCTTGGTAGAACGCGTTCCGGGAAAAACCGAAAGCCCTTGCCGACTGTGATATAGACCATCCATCTTTTTGCACACGCCGTAGCATTTCGTATTTGACCTGCACGGTATCGTGAGAATCGAAGAATTCGTGTTCGATAAAGAGTTCGTCCTTGACGCCACTGGGCCGGGGGTTTAAGGCGCTGTGCTGCCGCAATGTCTCGATTTTGGCATCGTTCTTCCGTGATAGAGCCATGGCGAAGTCTCCTTTCAGCTGCCTTTATCAATGTCATTATAATTATATACACAGCCATGGCTCTTGTCAACCCAAAAATATCATAAATACTTGTTATATGGGCGAATAGCCAGCTTATGCACAATTCCCCGGTGCCACAACAGCAAGGATAGCGGCAAAAATAAAATGACATATACGGCATAATTGGCATTACACTCACATCTTGGCTTTTTTAGGGCGGCGGCGTCTCCCGGCAGGGTTAATATCCTTGGCCAATTGCACAAGTTCCAGCAGATCCTTAGGGCAGAATAGAGAACGACCATCTGAAATCGCGACATACGGATTTGGCGGTTTTAGGCTCGTCCAGTATGCTGAAATATTATTGTTATGGCTTTCAGCGTTCTCAAAGAACAAGAAATCTTCACCGTTAATGCACCGGCGAGACAAAACGTTGAACTCCTGGCCAAACAGTGGGTGAAATGGATGAGTCACCCGAAAAGCCTTCTCATCACCTTGACTATTGAGTGTAGTTGGATGTGTCCTATATCGCGGTCCTGTTGATACTGCTGGTGAGCCCGAGGGCCAAGAGCGCCGGGTTGCTCCGCCGGTGTCCGGTGTGTGACCATGTACTGATCAG
>Ga0272441_10011940_pt1 | contig 12790 bp, 3 predicted proteins | sample SSMProp6N_FD_193582 | JGI IMG/M metagenome (GOLD analysis project Ga0272441, IMG submission 193582) | Marine sediment archaeal communities from Little Sippewissett salt marsh, Falmouth, MA, United States - SSM-Prop-6N | ecosystem: Environmental > Aquatic > Marine > Wetlands > Sediment ...
ACGGAGGCGCAATGAGTTAATCGATATCACCAGCCAAATCAGCCGAATTGTGGACGATCAAGATGTGGTGGAAGGATTGGTAGTGGTTTATGTGCCGCATACGACGGCGGGAATTACTATTAATGAGAACGCTGATCCCAGTGTTTGTCATGATATTTTGCTTACGTTGGCGGAGTTAATTCCCGAGCAGCGAAGAGGTTATCAACACAACGAAGGCAATTCGGATGCTCATGTTAAAGCAACTCTGGTAGGCTCATCTGTGCAGGTGATTATCGATAGGGGGAGGATGAATCTGGGGACGTGGCAGGGGATATATTTTTGTGAATTTGACGGGCCGCGAAATAGAAGTTGTTTGGTAAAGGTTATAAAGGCATGAGCAGGAAAGTTATAAAGGTTTAAGCAGCAATGGATTATAAACACTAGCATGGGCAGCTTACGGTTAAATTTTAATGGGGGGGGCAGAAACTGATAATAAATCTAATAAGCGCAAAAAAGTGGCGAGGGAGTGAATCCGGTTGGGGGGGAACCGGTGGTCCACACATCCTCGCCGTGGTTCGTAACAGTTGTATCAGCAACTGGTTAGGTTTTCGGCTAAAACATTCTTATAACATTTAAATGGGTTAATTGTCAAGGGTAAAACCGTGCGTTTAGGAAAACGGCCGGCTTATATACTGCATGCGGATGAGAGGAGTCGAACCTCCACGGGGTTGCCCCCACAGGCACCTGAAGCCTGCGCGTCTGCCAATTCCGCCACATCCGCGGGAAACGGTAACTATTGTAAAATAAGGACTTTGGCTGTCAAGCAGATTGCAGGGTTTATAAAGTCAAATCAAGAAATGAAGGTCGATGGGTAAATGGGAAAAAGGCGAAGCGCCTGAAGCGGAAGGGAAAGTGTAAAAAAAGTGAGATAAATTGTGGTTGTAAGTCTTTATTTTTTTTCCGGGGATTTTTGAAAAAAATTCTGAAAGGGCGAAATTTCTGCGAAAAAGTGCGTTGGTTTATCTGAAAAATGCGTGGATTTTTAGCGAAACTGTTTGACTTTTGCTTAAAAGTGTAGTATCTTTTATAAGATACTAATGGGGGCCGATGGGGAGTCACTATCTATAATAGACACAAAGCAGCAAAGGCACAGAGGCACAAAGTAAATCAAAGATTAAAAAGAAAAAAGCAAAAACACAAATTAGAAATCAAATATTTCGCACGCAAAGGGGCGAAGAGCACGCGTGAACGAGTGAACAAGTAAACGGAATAACGAGAAATAAGAACCGCGTGGGCAGGGTTCAACAAGCTCACCACAGACAGAGACCACCATACCTGACTGAACAGCATAAATGGGATGAGTAGGACCCGGGCAAAAAACTTGCAGAAAGAAATAAAAGTTATTTTCTGGTATAAGTGGAGGTGTAGATGCAAAGTAACAAAAATAATATTTTCAGAGTATTCCCATGGTTATTTTTGATTGTGGCGGGAAATATGTTGCCGGCGATAGGGGCGACGGTGCAGGAGAAATATTTCGCCCATAAAGCGGTTGAGGATAAGTATGGGGTAATAGCACCCTGGTATCAGAACCTTAACGGGCAGTGTGATTTTCGGGTGCGTATTGCCGCGGAAACACTGAAGCGTTATCCGTGGACAGATCCCAGCAAAGAAGTCGTTGGTGTTCCGGCCTACATGGTTAACGGCCGCTGGCGTATTTCTCCGGAGGGGACTATAAGCGTAATTCCTCTTGAGGAGGGGATACCCGATAATTATCCTTATCCAGGTATCCACAGCAAACACTGGTGCAATGGTGACTATGGCCAGAAAACATACTATGTGTTATTAGCGTGGATTGATTATTACCGATATACGGGTGATCCGGCAGCCATATCACACATTACTATTCAGGTTAATCACATGTTGGATTATACCCTTACGGGTGCGGATCATCCCTGGCCCAATTTCCCGATCAGTGTTCCCATAAGAGGTGAAGGTTATTATTTCTATGATCCGAAAAGTCTGATACAACTTGACATTGCAGCCGAAGAAGGTCTGGCATTGCTAAGGGCTTATGAGGTTGTGGGGAAGAAACGCTGGCTAGATATGGCTAAACACTGGGGCGATTTATTTGCCGAGAAGCGTAATCTCAATCCGGCAGCGGGCGCTGCGCCCTGGAATCGCTATGCCACTGCTGACAGCAGCGCTCCCTGGGACGGCCGTCTAACCGGCGGTATTGCCTGCATTCAGGAATTTCTGGATGAGCTTATACGACTGGGCTATACCGGGACAGATAATAAAATAGTCGAGGCCCGGAACGCCTGCCGGCAATATCTGCGCGATACCCTTTTGCCTTTATGGTATGTCAATGACACCTGGGGCAGGAACTACTGGGATGTGGAGTGCAACTGGCAAGGTGTTATTCCCACCGATGCGGTAGTACGATGTCTGATGGCGGATGGGGGGTATTTTTCTAATTGGCAGACGGATGTTCGTAATATCCTGAGTATTTTTTTCAATCACACCGGTGTCCATGAGACTATGGGCGGTGATGTTTTCAGTGGCGCGTGGGCATATCCCGAGTCGTTCGGTTGTTGTTCGACTTCTTTTGATTATTCACCGATGGCGTTTGCGGCGTACTTTGCTCAATACGGGGTACTGGCAGAGAGCGAATGGGGCAGAGAGATGGCACGGCGTCAGATGATTCTGACGACGTATCATTTTCATGACAATGGTATAGTCGAAGATAATATCAGGGGAGGGCCTATCGTGGCCGCTGAATGGTTCAAAATTGCCCATCCCATGGCGTTGAAAGCGGTTCTGGATGCGATGGCGTGGATGCCGGAAATCTTCGGCGCCAATCGCGAAAACCATATTATGCGCAGTTCTGCGGTGATCAGGTCGGTTAATTATGGCAAGGGTGAAATTATCTATGCCACTTTTGACGCTCCTGAAAATACTGTTGATGTTTTAAGGTTGTCATTTGTTCCCAAGTCGATCACCGCCGACGGCAAGAAACTCGAGAATCAAGAACATCTCAATACGAACGGTTATGTCGTCAAGAAGCTGTCTAACGGTGACTGCATCGTTCACATTCGGCACGACGGGTTACCCACGATTGTTGTAAACGGCAATGATCCGCAAAAAATGGCTCATGATGAAGAATTAAAATACGCAGGTAAATGGCAGGTATGCGAAGAGAAAAACTGTCTGGGTGGGAAATCTCATATAAGTAATTCCCAGGGGTCAACAGCGACTTTTAATTTTAGCGGTAACCAGGTCAGATTGGTAGGTCAGTTAGGGCCAACGGGTGGTCTTGGTGATATATTCCTTGATGGTGCAAAACAGCCGGCGGGGATAGATTGCTGGAATGAATCAGTAAGGTATCAGCAAATACTCTACTATAAAAACGGTCTGTCTAATGATGAACACGAGCTAAAAATTGTGACTTGCGGAAGTAAAAATCTTTATGCAGACGGGACCGATGTTTTTATTGATGCGGTACAGTATTCCGACGCTACGGGAGACAATGGTTTTGGGCAAGGCGGTGGTCCTAAAACCGCACAACGAATGATATTTGGATACACCGGTTGTAAGCCGTATGTTGACTCGGCCGGCAACGTGTGGCTGCCAGGCACGGAGTTTATTGTACGTTCAGGTGCACACACCGATTCGGTTCAAAAATCATGGTGGACCACGCCGGCTTCAGGAACTATTGCCAACACTGACGATCCAGATTTGTATCGCTATGGTGTCCATGCTTCTGAATTAGGAATCAATATAACCGTAGGGCCCGGGTCTTATAAGGTGAATCTGAAATTTGCTGAACGTCGCGGGGAAAATGATCCGTTAAGAGGCAAAATAGGTGTTTTCTGCAACAAAAAGAAAGTAATTGAAAATCTGGATGTCGCAAAAGAAGCAGAGGGATACGGCAAAGCTCTTGACCGTTCATTTGAACCTGTTGATCCACAAAATGGTATTATAGAAATTGTTTTAAAGGCTTCCGAAGGCAAGGAAGCATTCATACAAGCTTTAGAGGTTATTCCCTTTTCAAATTAGGGGGAGATTCTCCCTAAAAAGCGCAAAGACAATAAAACAGAAGATAACGAAGACACAGAGTTGTGAGTTGTCAGTGGTGATAAAATATGTTTTATGGAAAGGGACGATGAAGACAGGTAAACAAGTAAACAAGTGGACGAGTAAACGAAAAACAAGCACGGCGTGGGCACAGCCCACCCTACGAATCTAATGAACCCAAACAGCGGCACTTACAACTTTACAGGTTTGCAGAGATTGTCTTTATCACCAGCAACGCGGCCACAATTTTGACAGAAAAATCTGCCATTCTTAATCAGGCTTTTATACTCTTCCGGATTGGTGGTTTGAATGCCCAAGTTATTCAGATAGCATAAGTGTCTGTCGTGCCCGGCGTGGGGCATTTTAATATCAGTCATGATGTTTTCCTTTCAAAAAAACTTATTCTATTAAGTGTATTATGGAGAGCCACCCATTAAATTATGTTTTTCCAGGTCTGCCAGCGGGCTGGGAGCGGGCCATGGCTGCAGAGACTACCTTTTAGTATTTGATTTTGCGGCCCAGGAGGAAGAACTTGCGGTCGGGATACCATAATACGGCCTGGTTGTTACGAAAAGTCAAACTGGAATAAAGGGCTAAATCCAGTCTTCCTCTTCCCCTCTGGGCAGGTGCGCCGAGGCTTACGCCATTATGGTCCATGAAAAATTCGGGTTCATCAAACCAAACGGGCTGTCTGGCATCTGGTTTAAAATGGCCTTTAACAATATAGATGGGGCGACGATGCCAAGAGGTGTCAGTGGGGCCCCATTTTTTATAGTGACCATCGTGATTATGGATAAAAAGTACGTAACGGCCGCTGCCGGCGGTGTTGCCACCGACATCGTAAATAGGGCAAGGTGAGAGGGGATGCAGGAGGGCAGCGCCACCATCTTGACGTAGCAGTCGCTGGGGAGAGGTCCAGGTCTCGCCATAGTCATTACTAACTGACCAGAAGGGGCTGCCGGCAGAGGTGCGCATAACACAGAAGAGCCGATTGTCGGGAAGTTTTACAATAGAAGGTTCCTGGCAGGCACTTACTTGGGGGTGGCCCGGGAAAGGAACGGAGAGGGCCTTGTCATTGGCGGCAAACCAACTTATCTTCAGCTTGGAAACGGGAGGATTATCATCGAGATTGTCGAAGCGCATAAATTCCACGCGGGAATCATGAGATATCCAGGACTTGGTGGGATTTTTCATAACGGCCTTGCTCGTCCAGCGAGTAAAACCGGCGAGATATTTTCCATCTTTAGCCAGGCGCAGAGGTTTTTGCCAACAGATCCAGTTGGCGGGATAGCTCAGGTCGGGATTGTCGCGGTTGCTGCGGGGCATAGCAATGTTTTGGGGCTTGGAGAATGTTTTGCCGTTGTCATCACTGTAAATGCCATGCATCAGGCCGGTGGTGTGGCGAAAAGTGTCGTATTTACCCACATTCTGGCTATAAAGAACATAAATTCGTCCTTTTTTACTTACCATAGGAAAGGCCCAGCTAGCCATTAGACCAGCGCCGGCGCGGGCCGGGCCGGCAATGATTTTCGGGGTTGACCAGGTTACACCTTCATCAAGACTTTGACTGAATACGATGTGCTGGTCAGGCTGTCCCTCGTGGGTGCTCTGGGTCCAAATAGCCATGAGTGAGCCGTCGGGTCCATCGAAAACAAGAAAGTGCTCATTACCGGTGTCGCTAACACCGCTTTGAGTTACCTTGGGGATAAAGACAATATAATCGGGCTGGGTTGATCTTAATTCGCTTTTCATGCGTTGTTTTAATACTTCAACAGAAGGCACAAAGAGAGGATGAGGTTTTTGGTCGTTGGGGGGAGCGAAACAGATTGTAGAATTGTAAAGCGACCAAAACAAACAGACGATGACTGTGCTGAAATATGTCTTTGAATTTATATGCATGATAACCTCACGGTATTTGTACAACAATATTACTCTGTTAAGAACTAGCATAAATGGCGGGCACGGCCCGCCCTACCAAACTAGCATCCATCTAAAAATTAAATATCCAATTTATATCAACAGTATAAATAGAATCCGACGGAAATTCAACCCGACTTTGTATAGGCAGGCCACCTAACTATAGTCGGTGGTCAGGGGAGGGTGAGGAGGTTGAAGAGGTTCAACTGGTAAGGAGACTGGTAGAGATGGGCGGCGTTGTAAAAGGGACTAATCGAGCCGGAGGCGATCAGGCCGTAAGAATGGGAGGCGGTGGTGGTGTCGGCGAGGGAGTTATAGCCGAAGATGACACGACGGATGGAGCCGGCGGAGGCGGGGGTGTCGTCGGCGGTGAAGAAAGTTAGATCGAGGCCGGGATCGACGGCGGCGGAAGCGATAGAGCCGGAGTAGTTACCGGTTATCATCAGGAAATTGATATCACCGCCGGTGAAGTTATCGTTGCCTGAGCCCAAGATGCCGTCAGGACCGAGATCGGAGCCGGAGAGGAATAAGTTGTCGAGGGCGTCGCCACCGACGCGGACAAGGCCAAGATCGGTGCCGGCGGAGATGGTGCTATCAGTGAGGTCACGGAAAAAGAACATACGATCAATCGACTCGGCAGCGGAGATACGAACGTTTTGGCCGGTGCGGGATTGAATGGTTTCAATATAAGAGGCGGAGCGAATCAAAGAGTTATCAATCTGCGGGGCGTAGAGAAATTCAATGGAGTCGGCGGAAATATCACCGGTGAGGTTGCCCTGCAGGAGGTACAAACTACCGAGCCGGCCGGCTATATCGAGGTCGCCGGTAAGGTTGCCGCGGTAAACAAACATGCGTTCAAGGTCGCCCGAGGTTATGTCAATATCGGCGGAGCAGTTACCCTGAGTGACAGCCAGGGAAGAAATGGAAGCGGCGGTGAGAGTGCCGGAGGCGTAGGAAGTGGCACGGAAAGATTGCAGATGGCCGGTAATGTTAATGTCAACATCAGAGCCAATGACGCCGGTGGTAAGATATAAACCATTGTTATCGTCCTGCGGAGTCATCTCAGGAGAAGTCAGGGTAAGGGCAACGTCGTCCCGGAGGGTTGCTACGTTGAGACGGGTGAGGCCCTGGGGGAAGGCGATCTGTTCGGTTATTTCGGCAAGCGGAGCAATAACAGAATGGACGGGATAGTCGGAAAGAATTCTGCCGATAGTCAAGGGAGACTGGCCGGGGGCGGCGATAATCGTTAAAGTAGAAGTTTCATCCGTTTCTCGCAGGATAATCTGTTCGATGGTGTTGTCGGAACCAAGGGAAGAGCCGGTGAGTAGGCGGGCTTCACCAGAACCATTGAGGACGACGATAACGTGTTTGCCGGTGGAGGTGGTAAAACTATACGTTCGGCCGGGGCGAATGATTTGGGTTTGCACGACGGTAAATTCCTGGGAGGCGGTCTGGGTAAGGAAGTTGCCGGCGGCGTCGCGGATGGTACTGTCGGCCAGAACGATTACACGGTAGGAATCGGGATCCAACTCGGAGGTACCGGTTACGGTCTGGGGGAGAGTCAGAAGGATTGACTGGTTGGCGGAGATGTAACTGGCAGCGATAGGAGCAATCGGGGTTTCGTTGCCGTCGTCAAAGGTGCCGTCGCCGCCGGAGGCCAAGATAGTATAATTGTCCAGGTCCAAAACGGAAGTGGGATCGATCCGGGATTCGTTCAAAACAATGCTGAGCTGGGTGGGACCTTCGTCGAACCAGAGGTCATCCACGACAATCGCGGTTACCTGGGGAGACTGGTTGTCATAAACCAGAGAAGTTATTTCAGAAAGTTCGGAGCTGTTGCCGAGCGAGTCGAAGGCGCGGGCCAGGAGCAGGTTTTCACCCGAACGAACAAGAGAGCTATCGAGGAATAACTGATAGGAGCCGGGCTGGGTCTCATTGGCGAAGCCGGCGGAAAGTCCGTTACAAATCAGTTGCACGGAAATTTCCGGATCTGCGGTGATTTGGATCAAAGGGGCGGAGATATTGGTAATGCTGTCGTTGTTATAAAGGCCGCTGTCGTAGGCGGGGGCGATTTGAGGGGCGGCCGGGGCGGGAGGACCGGCGGTATCAATGGTAAAGGTCAGGGTAAGCGGTTGAGTATCAAAGGAATAGTCTGAGCCAGAAGTTGAAAGATTTAACTGGGCGGGATTGCCGGCTTCATCGCGTAAAGAAGTATCGGGCAGAACGGTCAGTTGATAAGCATCATCGGTAAGGATTACGGAGGTGTTTAACTGGACGAGAGAGGTTACCGGTTCCACAATGACCGAGCTGATGGGTATGGTCCATTCGTTACCGTCGCTGAAGGTGCCGTCGCCACCGGAACCAATAAGCTGATAGCCGGCGAGGTCGGCAGCGGCAAGGTTATCCAGATCGTTGCCATAGATATACAACTCGATCATCTGGCAGGTATGGGTATAAGTGCCGCGGGGGAAAAAGTTGTAGAGCGCGGGTGGAGTAGTATCCAGTTCGAGTTCGAGAATTGCAGAGCGGGCGGTATTGCCGACGGGGTCGGTGGAAAGGACTTCGATATAGTTAGTGCCTTCGCTGAGCTGGCCGGGGGTGAAGGTGTATTGCCAATTACCCTGTTCGTCGGCCCAGACGGAACCAACCGAATTACCGTAAACGAGAATCTCGACCTGGCTGGAAGGTTTGACGGTACCGACGATTTCAGGGGTGGTCAGTTTAGTAAGGGAGTCAGTAGAACTCGATCCGGTATCAGAAGCAGTGGTAAGGGCGGGTGTTTCAGGATTGTCCTGGGCAATATCAAGGACGATGGTCAGCAGATCGGAAGGATCGGAGATATTACCGGCGACATCGGTGACAATTACATATATTTCGTTGGCGCCCTCGATTAAGGCGGTGGGGGAGAAGGTGTAGGAGAAACTGCCGGCGGCGGTGGTCGAAAGGCGGGTAACATATTCATCGTTGAGGTAAAGATCGACAAGGGCGGACGGTTCGGTGGTGCCGGCGATAGTAGCGGTGCGGTCGCTGGTGAGATTGTCGGAATCGCTCAGGCCGGTATCGCTGGCGGCGGTGAGATCGGGCAGGGGAGCGAGCGGAGAAGTTGTATCGAAAGTAATAGTGAGCGGATAGGAAGAAGAGCTACGCAGGCCGGAAGAGTCTTCGGTGATGATGGTGACTTCGTTTTCGCCCTCGGCAAGATCATTCAGACCCAAGGTGTGCTGCCAAAAGCCATTGGAATCGGCGGTGGTGGTACCCTTGAGGGAAGTGCCCACGTATATCTCGACGGTACGGTTGACATCGGCCTTGCCATCGATGACGGCCTGGGCGATGTTGGTCCAGTTGTCGGTGCTGATGGCGCCACTATCGGAGGCAGCCTGGAGATTGGGGGCGGCGGGTTGAGTGGGAACAACGTTGAGCCAGATGGTTATATCTTCACTGGGGACGGAGACGTTGCCGGCGGTATCGGTGGCGATGACATCGACGCGGCGAACCCCGGTTTGGATCTCGCCCTGGGCAAAGGTATAGGTCCAGGCACCGGCGGCGTCGGCATCAAAAGTGTTAATCGTTTCACCGTCCACCCTGATAGTAATGTGAGTGTTGGGATCGGCGGTGCCGGTGAAGGTGGGGGTGACATCGGAGGTTACTTCATCGTCGTTGCTAGTGCCGGTATCGGATTCGTCGGCGAGGTCGAGAGGGCCGGGCTGAGAAACGGTTTGATCGAGGGTAATGGTAAGGCCGGCTGAAGAAGCAGAAACATTGGCGGCCTTGTCGGTAGCAATAACGGTTACTTCATTGGGACCCTCGGTCAATTGGCCGGTAGAGAAGGTATAGGTGTAGGTGCCGGAAGAGATCAATTGTTCACTGATGGTGTCGATAAGGGCCGGGCCGGAACCCTGATCGATATAAAGCTGCAGGGAACTGTTGGTCTCGACGGTGCCGGTGATGGTAACGTTAGCGAGGTTAGTAAGATTGTCATCGTTGGCATCGCCGGTGTCACCGGAGGATTGCAGGTCGGGCAGAGAGGGGGCAGCCACCTGATCGTCGAGGGTGACGGTTAAGATATCGCTATAGGCGGAGGAGTTACCGGCCACGTCGGTCTGGGAAACTTTGATGGAATTGGCGGTGCCGGTAGCGGAGCCATTGAGGGGGGCGGCGAAGGTGTAGGACCAGACGCCGTCGCTGTCGGCGTCGGTGGCGGTGCCGACATCAACATTATTGAGATTGATAGTTATCGTGGCGGAGATTTCACATAGGCCGCTGATAGTGGGAGTTGAAACGCCGGTATAATTATCCGTGTCAATGCTGCCACTATCGGAGGCGGCTTCCAGATCGGGGGCGGTGGGGGTTGCGATGGTAGTGTCGAGGGTGATAATAAGATCGTCGGAAAAGGCGCTGACGTTACCGGAAGAATCTTCGGCATTGGCATCTATTATGTTTGAACCTTCGATGAGGTCGTCGACGCCGTCAAAGGTGTAGCTCCAGGAACCGGCGCCGTTACTAGTGGTAGAACCGACGACAGTACCATTGACGCGGACGTAAACGGTGCAATTCGAATCGGCGGCGCCGGTTACGGTGGCGGTGGTAAGCGAGGTTATGTCGTCACTATCGTCGCTGCCGAGATCGGAGGCGGCTTCAAGATCGGGGGCGGTGGGGACGGAAATAAGGGTTTCCAGGTATATATCGAGTTCGGGGGAATCGGCGCTGTTGCCGGCGATGTCGGTGCTGAGGACGTCAATCTCATTAGTACCCTCGGAGAGGACACCACTGGCAAAGGTATAGCTCCAGTCACCGGCGGCATCGGCCTGGGTGGTGCCGACAGCGGTGGGGGCCGTGGTAGGATTCAGACGGACGGTTATGGTGGTGTTGGGATCAGCGGTACCAATGATGCGAGGATTGGAGTGGGTGGTGATGTTATCAGTGGTACTGGAGCCGGTGTCGGTGGCGGCGGTGAGATCGGGCAGCGAAGGAGTGTTAATCGTGGTGTCGAGCTGGAAGGTCAGGTCGGCGGCATTAAGAGCGGTGTTGCCGGCCACGTCGGTGGCGGTGACCGAGATGGTATTGTTTCCTTCGCTGAGCCAGCCGTCGGTTATGTCATAGCTCCAGGTGCCGGCGGGGGAGACAAGGGCGGTATCGGTGTGAGCGCCGGCGTTAACGTCGATGGTGACGGTGCTACCAGCTTCGGCGGTCCCGGTGATGGTGGGGTCGGTGACGTTGGTGATGTCGTCGCCACTGCTGGAGCCGGAATCGTCGGCGGTGATCAGGTTCGGCTGGGTGGGAGCAGCAAGGGTGGTATCGAGGGTGACGAGCAGGTCAATACTCCAGTCGGTGGTATTGTTGCTGGTGTCGATGGTGAGAAAGTCGATGGTATTGGAACCTTCGCTGAGGACGCCGCCGGCAAAGGTATAAGTCCATTGTCCCGCAGCAGCATTGCCATCGTCACCGTCGTTGTCGGTGAAGCTGACTATGGTAGTGCTATTGACGCGAAGTCTGATCTGGGCGTTGTCGGGACAGGTGCCGGAAATGGTGGGGGTGCTGTCATTAGTTATATTATCATCATCGGCGGAACCGGTGTCGGAGGCGGCCTCGAGATCGGGGGCGGCCTCGGAGCCGGTATCAAAGTTTATGGTGACGTTCAGGTCCGATGAGGAATTTGATGTGTTGCCGGCCGGATCAACAGCGACGATGCGTACCTTATTGACACCTTCTTCCAAAGGAGAGGCAGAGGTAAACGTATAACTCCAGGAACCATTAGCAGCGGCGGTAGTGGTACCGACTTGAGTATCGGGTGCCGAGGGGGTATCGAGCCAAACATAGACGGTGCTGAGGGCTTCGACGGAGGCGGCGGCACCCTGGACGGTGGGCCTGGTTTCGGAGGTGACGTTGTCGGAGCTGCTGGAGCCGGTATCGGAAGCTTCAGCTAAATCAGGAGTGGCGGGATCGGCAACGCTGGTATCAAGAGTGACAGATAGGTCGTCGGAATCAGCGGAGGTGTTACCGGCCGGATCGATGTAATAGATATCAACAGCATTTATCCCCTGATTCAGATCGCCTGCCTGTACGGTTATAGAATAAGAGCCGTCGGCGGCAGCGGTGGTACTGCGTTTATCCACGGTGTCCACACGGAGCCAAACAGTTGAATTGGCTTCCACACTATCAGCCAGTCCGGTAAAGGTGGTAGTGGTATCGTTGGTAAGATTGTCGGTGCTGCTGGTGCCGGTGTCACTGGCGGAGCTAAGGTCAGGAGCGGCGGCAGGGGCAGCAGCGGAAGTATCGAGAGTAACCGAGAGGTTGGGCGAGTCGGAGGAGGTGTTACCAGCGGTGTCGATATAAATTATATCAATGATATTAGTTCCCTCGGTCAGATCGCCATTGAGGAGAGTGAGGGAATAGGAGCCGTCGCCAGCAGCGGTGGTACTGCGGGTGTTAGTGCCGTCAACCCGGAGCCAAACTGTGGCGGAGGCTTCGACGGAGCCGGCGAGACCTGTGAATGTTGGGGTGGTGTCGGTGGTTATGTTGTCGGTGGTGGAGTCGCCGGTGTCGGAGGCGGGATCGAGATCGGGGGCAGAGGCAGGGGCGGCGGCGGTTACATCAAGGGTTATGGTAAGGTCGGCGGAAGTAGCGGAATCATTTCCGGCAAGGTCGGTAATATAAACTTCAACCAGATTGGTCCCTTCGGCCAAATCGTCAACGCCATCGAAGGTATAACTCCAGTTGCCACTGCCGTCGGCGACAGTAGTACCCACTTCGGTCCAGCCGGCAGCGTTTTTGTTGGTGCGTACATGAACGGTAGAGCCTGCTTCGACAGGATTAGCCTGGG
>Ga0272441_10011941_pt1 | contig 12790 bp, 11 predicted proteins | sample SSMProp6N_FD_193582 | JGI IMG/M metagenome (GOLD analysis project Ga0272441, IMG submission 193582) | Marine sediment archaeal communities from Little Sippewissett salt marsh, Falmouth, MA, United States - SSM-Prop-6N | ecosystem: Environmental > Aquatic > Marine > Wetlands > Sediment ...
GGTCAAGGGCGGCGTCGGCTACTTCCTCGAGTTCGGCGGCCCCGGCGTGGAGACGCTGTCGGTGCCGGAGCGGGCGACGATCACCAACATGGGAACCGAGAGCGGGGCGACCTCGTCGATCTTCCCGTCGGACGAGGTCACGCGCGAGTTCCTGCGGATGCAGGGACGCGAAGAGGCCTGGCGCGAGCTTGCGCCGGACGCCGATGCGGTCTATGACGAGACGATCGAAATCGACTTGTCGGCGATCGTGCCGCTGGTCGCGATGCCCGGGATGCCGGACAATGTCTCGGACATCGATGACGTCGTCGGAACGACGCTAGACCAGGTGTTCATCGGCTCGTGCACCAACGGCTCGTACCGCGACATCAAGATCGTGGCCGAGCTGCTCAAGGGGAAGAAGGTGTCGACCGACATCGACGTCATCGTCTCGCCCGGTTCGCGCCAGGCGTGGGAGATGCTGATGGAGGACGGGAGCTTCCTCGAACTGACCAAGGCCGGGGTACGAATGATCGAGCCGGGCTGCAACGCATGCATCGGCATCGGCTTCGTGCCGGGGAACGAGCACCTGTCGCTTCGCACCGTCAACCGGAACTGGCAGGGACGCGGCGGGAACAAGTTCGGCAAGCTGGCGCTGTGCGGGCCGGAGGTCGCGGCGGCCTCGGCACTGAAGGGCGCGATCGCCGACCCGCGGGAACTGCCTGCGCCGCAGGTGACGATCGATCACCTCACCGTCGACGACTACCTGATTCTCGATCCGCAGGGCCCGCAGGTCGAGATCCGGCGCAGCCCGAACATCGTGCCACTCGGTCGGCAGACGCCGCTCGGGGCGACGCTGGACGGCGACGTTCTGCTCAAGCTCGGCAACGGAATCTCGACCGACGCGATCCTGCCGGCAGGCCCGCTGACGCAACACCTGCGATCGAACCTGCCCGAGATCGCGAAGTTCACGTTCTACTACGAGGACAGCACATTCGCCGAACGCGCGGTCGAGAAGGGCGGCGGGTTCCTCGTCGGCGGCGACAACTACGGTCAGGGAAGCTCGCGGGAGCATGCGGCCCTCGCGCCGTGGCAGCTGGGAATCAAGGCCGTGTTCGCCAAGAGCTATGCCCGCATCCACAAGGCGAACCTGATCAACATGGGCATCGTCCCGTTCGAAGCCGACACCGATGCGATCGACGCCGGCGACCGGCTCGAGATCGAGGTCGGCGACCTCGGCGGCCCGTTCATGCTGAGGAACCTCACCAACGGGACCGAACTCCCGGTGACCGCCGAGCTGTCGGAGCGCCAGAAGCAGATGCTTCAAGCCGGCGGCCTCCTGGCTTTCACAGCTAGCCAGAATGGCTAGTTGTCACCGCATGGAGAAGGAGGCGTGTCGGGTTTGCGGCGCCTCCTTCTCCCAACGGACCGGCGAAGTCCGGTGCGCAGGGTTGACGGCTAGTCGGAACGGCTAGCTGTCTCGGCACGGACAACGGGATGATCCGCGCAGCGACATCCCGTTCCCCAACGTACTAGGCTTTATGCGCCCTATTCTTGTGATCGCCATGCCACTGCGATCATCACTGAGCGAGTTCCCGTCTCGCCCCCATCGTCAGCGAGCGGGTGCCACACCGAGTGTGCCGACTACGAGGCCTGGATCGACTTCGCCACCGCCTGGTAGTTCGCTTCGTTGAACCGGCCGCGCAGTGCCCATGCCTGGAACCGCTTGGGCAGGCGGTCGCTCACCGCCTCGGTGACGGGGTCTCCCGCGTCGATCGCGGCGCGCACGGCGGCGATCACCGCCTCGATGCACTCCCGTTCGGCCGTCACCTTGTCGCGGCCGTCCACGACGCCATGTCCGGGAACGTACGTGCAAACCTCGGACGCCTCGAATCCTCGAAGCACCTCCGCCCAATGAACCGGATCGGCGTAGACGAGGAACGGGATCGTATCGAAGAAGCCGAGATCGCCGAGGAAGACGACGCCGTCGTCGGGCAGTCTCAAGTACACATCGCTGGCGGTGTGGGCATCGGCCACCTCGATGAGTTCAACCGTTCGCTCGCTCCCGACCAAGCGCAGGGTTCCGCAGAATGCCGTGTTGGGCCGGACGAGACGGAGACTCGGCAAGGCGTCGTACAGCGCCCGCCACCGAGCCAAGTTGACCTCCATGACCTCGCGCCGGGTCGGGTCATGCTCCGACTCGCAGCCGGCGGCGTACGTGTCGATCTCCTCGGCGAACTCCGACGGGTCGTCGACCGCCTTCTGATACTCGGTCATCCAGGCGTCGACGAGCGGCAGCATCGCGTCGGTCGCGATGAGGGCCGTAGGATCGGGGAACGCCTGGTTGCCGAGCAGATGGTCGCCGTGGTAGTGGCTGAACGCGATCCACGTCGGGTCGCGGCCGGTCAGATCGCGGCACGCGGCCGCCAGTGCCTCGCCGTACGTCGGCAGGGTCAGCGTGTCGAACACCAGGGTTCGATCGCCGAGATCGACGATGCCGGCGTTGCTGTGGCAGAGGCCGTCCTGATCTCCGACCGCGGCGAACACACCGTCGGTCAGCTCCTCGATGCGGAAGAACCCGTAGTCCGTCGACGCCTTCGTCATGTGCACCTCCGTCGTGTCGAGTGGATTGTACTCCGCAGCGTCTCGGCACCATCCCCGGCGCGGTGGCGGAGCCGTCGCGGCCCCGTTCATCGCCGCATCCTTGTGCGCTCTCCTTGAGATCGAACGATTGCCGCGGTTGTCTTACGATGTAGGACAGTCAACGTCTCCCGACTCGGCTCAGACGTGCGCGGAGAACGACTCTTCAGTCGGCGAAATAGCCCCTTGACAGCCGGACATCAGCGGACTACCATCTGCACACTTTCGACACCATCGTCTCAGATAATGAGACGACAAAGGAGCGTGAGCGGATGAACACGCTGGAGAAGTGCGTCCACATCCTGACGCTGTTCAGTGAGACGACACCGACGCTTCAGGTGAGCGAGATCGCCGAGATTCTCGGCCTCCCGCGGAGCACCGCCTACCGTTACATCGCCGCGCTCCGCTCCCACGGTCTGGTCGAGGTCGATCCCGACCTCGGCGGATACAGGCTGGGCATGAGAATCCTCGATCTGGCAGCGAGCATGCAGAGCAAGTCGCTTCACGACCTCGCCCTCCCTCACATGGAACGGATCTCGCGGGAGACGGGGGAGACGGTCATTCTGTGCGGGCTTCGCAAGGATGTCGGCGTCTGCCTGGAGAAGGTCGAGGGACACCACGCCCTGCGCGTCTCTTATGAGCTCGGGGATACGTACCCGCTCCATGCGGCGGCCACCGGGAAGGCGATCTTCGCCTTCCTCGACGCCGAAGAGCAGCGGCGTGTCATCGACGCGGTCGGTCTGCCGGTGTTCACCGACACCACGATCACCGACCCGTCCGCGCTGAGACGAGAGCTCGCCAAGGTGCGCAGGAGCGGGTATGCGGAGAGCTACGGCGAGTCGATCACCGGGACGCGTGGCCTGGCTGCGCCGGTTTTCTCTCGGATCGGCCACGTCGCCGCGTCCATCGGTATCTCGGCTCCCGAGCACCGCGCCGAGGGCGAGAACCGCGAACGAATGATCGAACTGCTTCTGGCGGCGGCCGAGGGTCTGACCCAGGGCCTCGGTTCGTCGCGGACGGCCAAGGAACACGCAACACCCGATTCATAAAGGAGGCCCTGATGGGCATCACGGAGACGATCCAGGGACAACCGATCACGAAGGCCGAGGACGGACTAAACGTTCCGAATCACCCGATCATCCCGGTCATCCGGGGGGACGGCATCGGCGTGGACATCACGCCGGTCATGATGAAGGTCGTCGACGCGGCGGTCGAGAAGGCGTACGGCGAAGAGCGGAAGATCGAATGGCTCAAGGTGCTCGCCGGTGACGAGGCGATCGAGCAGAACCATCCGGAACTCTCGGAGCAGCAGATCGCGGCGATTGAGCCGGATGAGCGCCAGAAGCTCTACCTTCCAGAGCAGACGGCCGACGCGATCCAGAAGTATCTCGTGGCGATCAAGGGCCCTCTGACAACGCCGGTCGGCGGCGGGATCCGCAGCCTCAACGTGACCCTGCGGAAGATCCTCGACCTGTACGCGTGCGTGCGGCCTGTGCGAAGCATCGGCACCCCGGCGCCGGTCAAGCGGCCGCAGGATCTCGACATCACCTTCTTCCGCGAGAATACGGAAGACGTCTATGCCGGGATCGAGTGGAAGGCCGGCTCCCCGGATGCGGGCAAGGTCATCGCGTGGCTGCGAGACGAGATGGGCGTGACCGACAAGATCCGCTTCCCCGACAACTGCGGCATCGGGATCAAGCCGATCTCCGAGGAGGGCACGAAGCGCATCGTCAAGGCCGCGATCGAATACGCGATCAAGAACGACCGCAAGTCGGTGACCCTGGTCCACAAGGGCAACATCATGAAGTTCACCGAGGGCGCGTTCCGCGACTGGGGATACGAACTCGGGCGAGAATACCCGCAGATCATCACCGAGGACGAGGCGTTCGCGAAGCACGACGGCGTGGCCCCGGAGGGCAAGATCATTCTCAAGGACCGGATCGCCGACCAGTTCTTCCAGCAGATGCTGCTTCGTCCCGATGAATACGACGTCGTCGCGACGATGAACCTGAACGGCGATTACGTCACCGACGCCGCGGCGGCTCAAGTCGGCGGACTCGGCGTCGCGCCAGGCGCCAACATCAACTACGACACCGGCATCGCCGTGTTCGAGGCGACCCACGGGACCGCCCCAAAGCACGCCGGTCAGAACAAGGTCAATCCGACGAGCCTGATCCTGTCCGCGGTGATGATGCTTCGTTATCTCACCTGGACCGAGGCGGCCGAGGCGGTGCTCGAAGGCCTGCGCAAGGCAGTCGCCGCCGGAACCGTCACCTACGATCTGGCCCGTCAGATGGAGGGTGCCGAACAGGTCAGCAGCTCCGAATTCGGCGACGCGATCATCGCCAACCTGTAGAGAGCGAGAACTTCACCATGGCACAGAAAGGCATTCGCGAGTACGACGCCAAGCGACTGTTGGCGAGCGCGCTCGAAGGGACGCTGGCCGTCGAGGACCGTCTCGTCCTCGTCGGCCCGGAGACCGACCTCGACCGACTTCCGGAGAGCTGCCCGTGGCTCGAGGACACGCGCCTGGTCTGCAAGCCGGATCAGCTGTTCGGTAAGCGCGGGAAGAACGGCCTGCTGTTCGTCGACAAGACGTTCGACGAGGTCGCGGCCTGGATCGGCGAGCGTCGCAACAAGGAGACGACGATCCAGCAGACGACCGGGGAGACGACGGGGACGCTGACCCACTTCCTCATCGAGCCGTTCGTTCCGCACGAGGTCGAGTACTACCTGGCGTTCACGGCCGGGCACGACGGCGACCGGATCCTGTTCTCGACGCAGGGTGGCGTGGACATCGAGTCGGTGTGGGACTCCGTCGCCACCATCGACGTCCCGATCCTCGAGGAGCTGGACGAAGGCCGGCTCGCAGAGCGGCTGCCCGATCTTCCGAACAAGCAGCAGGTCGTCGACTTCATCGCCGCCCTGTATCGCGTGTTCGTCGACGACCACTTCACGTACCTCGAGTTCAACCCGATCACGCTCGTCCAAGGCGCGATAGCGCCGTTGGACGCCGTTGCCAAGCTCGACGACACGGCGGCGTTCCAGTGTGCCGAGTCGTGGGGCAAGATCGAGTTCCCGAAGCCGTTCGGCTCGACGGCCACGCCGGAGGAGGCGTACATCGCGTCGCTCGACGAAAAGACGGGCGCCAGCCTGAAGCTGACGGTGCTGAACCCGGCCGGCCGCGTGTGGCCGATGGTCGCGGGCGGCGGTGCGAGCGTGATCTACGCCGACACGGTGGTCGACCTCGGCTATGCCGAGGAGCTGGCCTGCTACGGCGAGTACTCGGGCAACCCATCGACCGAGATGACGTTCGAGTACGCCAAGACCCTGCTCGATCTGATGACGAGAACGCCCGATCCGCAGGGCCGATCGAAGTACCTGCTGATCGGCGGCGGGATCGCCAACTTCACCGACGTCGCCAAGACGTTCACCGGGATCATCAAGGCACTCGAGGCGTACGCCGAGCGGCTGCAGCAGAACAAGGTCAAGATCTACGTCCGCCGCGGCGGCCCGAACTACGTCGAGGGCCTGGAGAACATGCGGCGGGCCGGCGAGCGGATCGGCGTGCCGGTCGAGGTCTTCGGGCCGGAGACCCACATGACGCGCATCGTGGCGATGGCGCTCGAGGGGAGCAACTGACATGGCGAGCTACGAACTCTTCTCAAGGGAGACCCGAGCGTTCGTGTACGGAGCCCAAACGCGGGCCGTGCAGCGGATGCTCGATTTCGACTACCTCTGTCGCAAGGACGAGCCGAGCGTCGTGGCGATGATCACGCCCGAGCGCGGCGGGTTCGAGAAGTTCTTCTGGGGCACGCGCGAGGTTCGCATCCCGCGGCTTCGGTCGATCGCCGACGCGGTGCGCCGGTACCCGCAGGTCGACGTGATGGTCAACTTCGCGTCGCAGCGGTCGGCGTTCGACTCGACGATGGAGGCGCTCGGCACCGACACCATTCGAACCATCGCGGTGATCGCCGAGGGCGTTCCGGAGCGCCAGGCGCGCATCCTGTCGGCCACCGCCAAACAGCGATCGAAGTGGATCATCGGTCCAGCGACCGTCGGCGGCATCAAGGCCGGCGCGTTCAAGATCGGCAACACCGCCGGGACGATGGACAACATCAAGATGGCCAAGCTCTACCGGCCCGGGTCGGTCGGGTTCGTCTCCGTCTCCGGCGGCATGTCGAACGAGGCGTACAACATCATCGCCCGCACGACCGACGGGGTGAACGAGGGGATCGCGATCGGCGGCGACGCCCATCCAGGCTCGAGCCTGCTCGACCACCTGCTGCGGTACGAGGAGAACCCGGCGATCAAGATGCTCGTCTGCCTCGGTGAAGTCGGGGGCACGGCCGAACACGAGATCGCCGCGGCGGTCAAGGACGGCACGATCACCAAGCCGCTCGTGATGTGGACGACCGGAACGTGCGCCAAGGTCCTTCCCGGTCAGGTCCAGTTCGGCCACGCCGGCGCCAAGGCCGGCGGAGCCGACGAGACGGCCGACGCCAAGAACCAGGCGCTCCGCGATGCCGGCGTCATCGTGCCGACATCGTTCGACGACTACGCCGAAGCGATCAAACAGACCTACGAACGCCTCGTCTCCGAGGGCGCGATCACGCCCGTCGCGGACACCGAGCCGCCGCACGTCCCGATGGACTACGCGCAGGCAAAGGCCGAGGGCCTCGTCCGAAAGCCGACGAACTTCATCTCGACGATCTGCGACGAATCCGGCGACGTGCACACGTACGCCGGCGTGCCGATCGACGAAGTGATCGAGCGAAAGCTCGGCATCGGCGGCGTCATCGGCCTGTTGTGGTTCAAGAAGGAGATCCCGGCGTACGCGCGGGAGTTCCTCGAGATGGTCGTGCAGATCATCGCCGACCACGGCGCGGCCGTCTCCGGCGCCCACAACACCATCGTCACGGCGCGGGCGGGCAAGGACCTGATCAGCTCGCTGGTCACCGGCATCCTGACGATCGGACCGCGATTCGGCGGGGCGGTCAACGGGGCGGCCGAGCACTTCCTCTACGGCCTGCGGAACAACCTGGCTCCACGCGAGTTCATCTCGCAGATGAAGGACAAGAACATCCGGATTCAGGGGATCGGCCACAAGCTGAAGACGCTCGAGAACCCGGACAAGCGTGTTGAGCTGATGAAGAGCTTCGCGAAGGGCCACTTCAAGGACACGCCGGTGCTCGACTACGCGCTGTCCGTCGAGGCGGTGACGACCCAGAAGAAGTCGAACCTCATTCTGAACGTCGACGGAACGATCGGCGTGCTGCTCGTAGATCTCCTCAAGGAGCTGCAGTTCTCCGACGCAGAGATCGACCAGATGATCAAGATGGGCACGTTCAACGCCCTGTTCGTCCTCGGCCGGTCGATCGGGTTCATGGGCCACTACTTCGACCAGAACCGACTCGAGCAGGGGCTGTACCGCCATCCGCTCGATGACATTCTCTACGATGTCCCGGACCGACCGGAGGTCGTCGGATAGGATCGAGCACGACTCACTTCGTGCACTTGCCTTGCGCCCCCGGGTCGATGACCCGGGGGCTTTCTTCTCGGCCCCAGGCGGGGAGCGAACGCCGGTTGACGCGCCGATCAGTATTTCATACACTTGCTTTTCCGATGAAACAAGGAGAGACCCGATTCGCACGGCAAGCCAGACTGCCACGTCCAACATGGATCGGGCCCGTCGTTGCCCTAGGAGTGCTCCTCGGTGCGACCTGGGGATCGACCGCAGCGAACCACCTCTCCGGAGAATGGGAGGCGGCAATCGCCGTCGATGCGCCCGCAAATGCCTGGTCGGTCGAGACGGAATTCACGGTGGAGCTGACGTTCGGTGACTGGACCGGGTCCTCACGCACCGTGCTCGAATTGGGCACGTGGAAGCGCCAGGACCTTGACATCGTCGGAGCGATCGGCCGCTTCGCGCTCGAATCGGACCTACGATTCGAGCCGTCGAAGGATCGGTTTCGGGATTGGATCACCGAGATCGAGTGGTGGTGGAACGAGATCCAAGTCACGCTGACCACGAAGCTGACGCGGTCGACCGACTGGGTCATCATCGAACTCGGACGGGAGTGGGCGAACACCGAACTGGACGCCTCGCTGCGTTGGCGCGCCCCGACCGGATCGTGCGCGTTCGCCTGCTACGACGCCGGGATCGAGCTAGCGTTCGATGGATGCGGGATCGCCGCCGAGCTGGCGTGTGACTTCGACGACGACGGCTTCGACGCCTTCGTCGTCGATTTCTCCGATCTGCGCGTGCCCTTCCTTCCCTGGGCGACGGTCGATCTGGAGATCGCGCGGACGCTCTCGGCGACGACGATCGAATGCTCGCCCGATGCGGTCCTCTCAACGCCGTGGTGCGATGGCCATCTGCGGCTGACGATCAAGGGGGAATTCCCGAAGGCACCGGCCCTGCTTCCGATATCGATCGCCGAAGCGTCTCTGACGGCCGACATCGAGGCGTGGAGAATCGAGGCGACCGCGTTTCTCGATCCTGCCCACTGGGCCAAGGGCCTGTACTGGCTGGGATTGGAGGCGGATGCTTCGTGGGACATCGAGCCGTACGGCCGGCTGACGCTCCGGTTCGAATCGCCCTGGAGCGAAACCGCACCGGGTCCGCTCGAGGGGGCGCTGACCTACCAACCAACCGACGACCTCGAGTTCACTGTGTCCGGAATTCTCGACCCCGCGGCCCATCGGATCGATCGCCTCGTCGTTGCGCTCGCCGTCGCTTGGTGAGGCGCTCCGAGCCCAACGTCGGCCAGGGTATCCACTCGGCACCGATCGACGGAGCGGGCGAGGTCACCCCGTCAACCTGTTGAAGACCGCCTGGTAACAGACGGTGGTGCCGTCGGAGCCGGGATCGAGGATCGGCACGAGGAACAACTCGAGTTCGCCCATCGTCTCGTGGGCCAGACGACACGTCGCCTGGCCCATCTCCTGCGCCTTCGGGCCGTGGAAGATGCACGAGAACGCCTCGACGCCGATCCTCGATCGATCCTCGACCTCGGTCAGCGTCAACGCCACCGGCGGGATCTCGCGATCGGCCGCGCCGGCGAACCCCATTTGGATCGCGGTGAACGTTGTGCCCTCGTGCCCGGCGAACGAGGCGCGGGTGAGCCGTTCGGTCATCGACTCCTCCCTAGGTGCGCTGGGGATAGACCCCATCCAGCGAAACGCAGAAGCGAACCGTCAGAAATGGCTGCATGTTCGGATGCCCCTGTCCGCCCCCTGCGTCCTCGACCTCGACTGCATCTGGACTCATGGTCGAGTCGTGATCGGCTCGGAACGGCGTCGTCCGAGAAGGCACGGCCCAGTAGTGATCCTGTGGCGTCGCCTGATCCCCGGCCTGACTGCTGGCGTGAACCTGGGCGCCGTGGGTGTGCGAAGGCATCTCCTGCACGCTCAATGGAACCTCGACGGCACCGCCGGCCTGTCCCATCTCAAAGCCCGGCAACCCGGTGCCCTGTCCGGTGTGAATCGGCACCCGCCCGCGGAAGTCGGGAAGGCCGAACGTGGTCCTTCCGTCACCTCCGTAGATCGTGCCGTAGAGGGAGAAGAGCATCTCGTTCTCGGTGATCTGCATCATCTGCCCGTCGGCGTTCGCCCAGTACCTCGGCGCGAACGGAAACCCGACCATGCGTATCTCACCCACAAACGGCTCCGACATGATGACCTCCTTGATGGTTCGTGTGCACGCCCGCCCGGCCTCGATGCGGGATCGGCCGCGTCCCGTCTTCGGACGCTCTCTCAGTTCCGCGGCGGGAACATGCCCGCCAGCGAGACGCAGAAGCGGATCGTCAGGAACGGCGGCATGTTCTGATGCGGCTGGCTTCCGCCGGCGCTCTCGACGTCGACCGCATTCGCATTCATCGTCACATCGTGGTCGGCGCGGAACGGTGTGGTCCGGGACGGCACGGCCCAGTAGTGGTTGAGCGGCGTGGCCTGGTCCCCGGTTTGGCTGCTGGCATGCACCTCGGCGCCGTGCGTGTGCGCCGGTATCTGAGCTTCGCCCAGCGTCACCTCCGGGGTTCCACCGCGCATGCCCATGTCATAGTCCGGCAGGCCCGGCCCCCGCCCCGTGTGGATCGGCACACGACCGCGAAGGTCGGGGAGGCCGAACGTCTGCCGTCCGTCCCCGCCGTACAGGTCGCCGTACAGGGCAAACAGCGCGTTGTGTTCCGCGACCTGCAACAACTGTCCGTCGGCGTTCGCCCAGTCCTTCGGGGCGTACGTGAAACCGACCATGCGAATCTCGCCGATGAAAGGGTCAGCCATGGTGTCCTCCTTGGCAGCCACCGCCGCCCTGCGGGTACTGCACCGCGCAGGCCTGTGGCGTCTCAGCATAGGTATCCATGAGGTATGCGTCAAACGTTTTCGCATCTATTTCGAAACGTCCCTTTCGTTAGGAGGTATAGAGGAGTGCGCTCGTCCTATGGAACACAACGACTGTTAATGGTATATTCTGCCAACCACCGCTACTCGGCGCGGGATGGAGGATGTTGCGGTGAACGAGCGGCCCTGGAACGAACCGGACGGTGCAATCAGCCTGAAGCCGGCCATGTCGGCGGATCAGGGGTTTCTCAGACGCGTCTACGCGGCGACGCGCGAGCCGGAGCGGCGGGCATCAACGTGGACCGACGACGAGTGGTCCGAGTTCGTCGATAGCCAGTTCGAGGCGCAACGGCGACATTACCTCTCCGCGTATCCCGGCGCCGAACACTCGATCATCCTCCATCGTGACGTTCCCGCCGGTCGGTTGTGGGTGTGGGAGTCCGAGACCCAGATTCGGCTGCTCGACATCGCGATCCTCCCCGAACACCGGAACCTGGGGATCGGAACCCACTTGATTCGCGCGCTCCAGGATCGCGCGAGCCACACCGCCAAGCCGCTGCGGCACATGGTCGAACTGAGCAATCCCAGCGCGATGCGGCTGTACGAACGCCTCGGCTTCGTCCCGATCGAGACGCGGGGTCTGCACGTGCACCTCGAATGGCTCCCGCCGGGGTTCATGGGGTCGACGGAACCCTAGGCCACGATGGCCGGGGCCGCATCAGCCTCTTGGCGATCGACGTCCCGAGCGGAGCGGGCGGAGCCCGAGGGCCCCGCCCGTCCCAAGCCAGGAGGGTCTTGCGGCGTCCTCAGATGCCGTCTCCTGGCAGACAGCCGCATGCTCGGATCGAGAGACGCGAAGCCTCCGTCCGCGGGCCCGGCGTTCTTGTCGGCGCCTCTGCTCGCGGCGGTCCTTCGATCACGTCACCTCCTCATCCGAACAGGAAGTCGATCACGCCGAACACGGCGACGAGGTAGTAGATGGAGATCCCGAGCATGATCAGCCCGGCGATTCGATTGATGATCGATCGATGCCGCGACAGGAAGCCGATCACCGCACCCGACGCGGCGGTCGATGCGGCCGCCAGCGCCAGCAAGGGCGCGGCGATGCCGATGCCGAAGAACAGGAAGCGGAGCAGGTTCGCCCCGAACACGAGGACGGAGACGGAGCGTGTGAAGAAGATCGCGATGAACAGCGGATTGCACGGAACGACGATCGCGCCGAAGAAGAACCCGTACGAGAGGGCCGAGAGCCAGGGGTTCTTCGCCCTGGGCACCTTGGCCCTCGGGATGAGTTTGCCGACATCGACATCGAACAGCAGGAAGAGGCTGATCACCAGGAGCACGCCGAACGCGATCGGCGACACGACGCCGATGACGCGGGTCAGCGAGACCTGGAGGATGGTGGTGAACAGGAGGCCGAGCAGGAACATGAACGCGATCACGCCCCCGGTGACCGCGAGCGCGATCCGCAGAATCGTCCGCCGATCCGCTGCATCGCCCGACGCTCTGCTAGCGAGGTAGGCGAGGAAGCCCGGGTACAGCGGCAGCACGCACACCGCCCCGAGCGGCGTCAGCACGCCGAGCACGAACGCCTCCGCGAGGTCGGCCAATAGCGTCATCAGATCACGCTCCCGCCTCGACCGCGGCCCTCAGGTCATCCGAGCCCTTGACGCCGGCCGGCAGCAGCCGCGCCGCCCCGTCGACGTCGATCAGGACGACCGGCGCACGGGGCGCGTTGACCACCGTCAGGCCGAACGCGTCGATCAGCCGCTGCGTCATCTCGATCGGGGCGACGGCAAACCACCAGTCGAATCCGTGCTTCGCGGCGTGG
>Ga0272441_10011942_pt1 | contig 12789 bp, 7 predicted proteins | sample SSMProp6N_FD_193582 | JGI IMG/M metagenome (GOLD analysis project Ga0272441, IMG submission 193582) | Marine sediment archaeal communities from Little Sippewissett salt marsh, Falmouth, MA, United States - SSM-Prop-6N | ecosystem: Environmental > Aquatic > Marine > Wetlands > Sediment ...
AATAAGTCCTCCGGTCATCATGTGAAAGAGCGGATTCCCCTGAAATAGCCATTTCCCTGTAGTGGGATCGGGTATACCGCCGAAAATCCATGTAATCAGTGCAACGGTTGCCAGATATGAGAAAGGAATTTTCCAGCCGATAATGCGTTTATACATGAGGAAAACCGCTCCGAGCAGCAGCAGGAAAACCGATGTCTCACCAATACAACCGCCGATTCTTCCAAAAAACTGATCAGCACTCGGACTGTAAAGCTTATCAAGCAAATCCATAACTTTTGGATAATTTGTATGATCTGCATAAAAAAGATCTCTGGCCTGCTGAAATATATTCAACGGGGTTGCCTGTGTTATACCGTCAATTCCCTCGATGCCTGTCTTTGTCCCCAATTTAAGAGGGATGCCCGAAAGGGTACCCAATTTAGGCGATGAATTTGCACTAAATATTGTCATGTGAATTGGCCAGGAAGCCATCAAAAAAGCGCGGCCAATCAATGCCGGGTTCATCGGATTGTAACCCAGGCCGCCGAAAAGCTGTTTCCCGATAAGAATGCCCACGATGGAACCGATCACAGGGAGCCATAAAGGAACTTCCGGGGGCAGATTATAGGCAAGAAGAAGACCGGTCAATATTGCGCTGCCATCGGTGATCGTAACAGGTCTTTTCATTGCTTTCTGGCAGATACATTCTGTAAATACAGCAGCCAAAATGGCTGCGGCCATGATCCAGACTGTCCGGACACCAAAAAAGTATACAGCGCCAATTCCCGCCGGTATCAGGGAAGCAATAACGGAGTACATAATTTTCGGGACAGAATCCGAATCCTTTATATGCGGAGCCGGTGATATAAGCATTTTATTGTTCATTCAACAGAAACCTTTCCTTACATTCATTAAGCGACCTGTTCTTTTTTTTGCTGAGCCTGATGCCAGAGTGTCTTTCCCATTTTAAAATATTGAACGAGCGGAATATTGGCAGGGCAGATATATCCGCAGCTGCCGCATTCAATACAATCCGGCAGACCCAGATCATAGGCACGGTCAATCATTCCGTGCCTGATAAAGGCGGCCATTCGGGTCGGCAGTAATGAGGCCGGACAGGTATCCACACATCTTGCGCAGCCGATACAAGGATTTTCTGAACGAATTCCGACGCTTTTATGATCCAGTATCAGGAGCCCGGAACTGCCTTTAATCACAGGTGTCTCATCACTGATTTGTGCAATACCCATCATCGGACCCCCGTTCACAATCTTTACAGATTGATCGGTTAATCCGCCGCAAAACTCAATGATATCCTTATAAGGGGTGCCGATACGAATGCGGAGATTCTTGGGTTCACGAATGCCGGAACCGGTTACCGTAACCACCCGTTCGATCAGCGGTTTTTTCATGGCAACGGCTTCATAAATAGCAAAAGCTGTTCCCACATTGTGAACCAGACAGCCGACATCCATGGGCAGGCCGCCGGACGGTACTTTGCGTCCCGTCGCTGCTTGTATCAGTTGTTTTTCAGCACCCTGGGGATATTTGACCCTGAGGGGAAGTATGGATATATTTTTTCTGTTCTTTGTCTTTTTTTCCATTAAATCAATGGCATCCGGTTTGTTTTTTTCTATTCCGATAATTGCCTGATGGACATTCAGTATTTTCATAATCAGTTTGAGGCCTTCAAGAATAGAATCTGATTCTTCAAGCATCAACCGATGATCCGAGGTAAGAAAGGGTTCGCACTCCACACCATTTAATATTACCGTATCAATTGGTTTGCTGTTTGGCGGAGAAAGCTTGACATGGGAAGGAAAAGCAGCTCCACCCATCCCTGCAATACCGGCCTTCATAATGAGGTCTTTCATTTTTTCTGCCGGCAGTTTTTTAAAATCTACAACCGGTTTATACTGTTTGTAACCGCTGTCTTTTCCATCGCTTTCAATGAGCACAGATAATACGTTTACACCCAGCGGATGCGGATGGGATTCAATGGCTGTCACCTTGCCAGAAATCGAGGCATGTACGGGAACGGATACGAATTTGCCGGCTTTCCCGATCATTTGACCTGTTTTGACTTCGTCGCCTTTTTCAACAACGGGTTCAGCTGCAGCGCCTATATGCTGCTGAAGCGGAACAACAATACGTTCAGGTAAAGGCATAATTTCTATTGGCTTATGGTCTGTCGGATGTTTGTGTTCCGGAGGATGAACCCCTCCTCTAAAATGAAACCTTTGGCGCATGCCGGCTCCTTATTCACAAATCAGTATAAATGACTGTTCTCAATTTTTATTTTTATTGATATCCTTCAACTGCTTTAACTCTTTTTCAAATTCTTTTTTGTCTTCAAATTTACGATAAACGGATGCAAATCTCACGTAGGCTATTTCATCCAGATCACGTAAATATTTTGAAACAAGCTCACCGATAACCCTGCTTTCAATTTCTTTCTGAAAACCGGATTGAATCTCGGATTCGACTTTCAGAACGAGTTTTTCTATCTGATCAATGGAAACCGGACGTTTGATACAGGCGATTTGTATGCCCCGAATAATTTTCTGCGCATCAAATGGTTCATGACGGTTATCACTTTTTATAACAGAAATGGTTTTATCTTCAACGATTTCAATGGTGATAAACCGTCTTTCACATTTAAGGCACTGTCTTCTTCGTCGAATAGCCTTGCCGTCATCCCTGGAACGGGTATCAACAACTTTGTCTTCATCCTCACCGCAAAATGGACATTTCATGGCATGGCCCCGCTATTTTAATTGGGTGATATCCAATCCGCTTTCTTTTGCAAACTGTTTGGATAAATCATCCGGGTAGCCTTCCAGATAATAGACTTTGGAAATGGATGCATTTAATAGCATTTTTATGCATAGCGAACAGGGGTAATGTGTTGAATAGAGTGTGCCGCCTGAAATATTGGTTCCCGATGTTGCGGCCTGGATTATGGCATTTTGTTCAGCGTGAATGCCTCTGCATAATTCATGACGCTCACCCGGCTGTACATTCATTTGCTGTCTGAGGCATCCTACATCCAGACAGTGTGCAAGGTTTTGTGGTGCGCCGTTATATCCGGTACTGAGAATGCGTTTGTCCTTTACAATAATTGCGCCCACTTTCCTTCGCAAACAGGTCGATCGTGTTGCTACAAGGGACGTGATTTCCATAAAATAATCATTCCATGACGGCCGTTTATGTTTTTCTTCGTTTTTCATGCAATGGCTTTCGTCTTCAAGATACGATATCAATGATCACACTTTTCTGAGGAGATCCTGATAGAGTGGAAAACGGTTGCACAGTTCCTTGGCCCGGGCACGTATCGTTTGATGTGTTTTCTCATCTTCAGGATTGGAGAGCACTTTATGAATCATATCAGATATCTGTTTCATTTCATTCTCTTTCATTCCCCGCGTGGTCAGCGCTGCCGTTCCAATTCGAATCCCGGAGGTAATGAGCGGGCTTCGTGTATCGAAAGGCACCATATTTTTGTTGACTGTGATTCCGGATTTTTCAAGTGCTTTTTCCGCTGATTTTCCGGCAAGATCCCTGGCTGTCAGATCAACCAGGATAAGATGATTGTCCGTGCCGTCGGAAACCAGATCATAACCCTTTTCCTTCATACAGTCGGCCAGTACCCTTGTATTGTTGATGATTTGCTGACAGTAGATTTTATAATCGGGCTGGAGGTCCTCCAGAAATGCCACTGCTTTGGCTGCAATGATATGCATCAGCGGCCCTCCCTGAATGCCGGGCATGACGGCGCTGTCAATCAGTTCGGACATCATCTTTGTACGGCCGGATTTCGGAGCGGTTATGCCCAGTCTGTTTTCAGTGTCCTTGCCTATCAAAATCATACCACCGCGCGGGCCGCGAAGGGTCTTATGCGTTGTTGTTGTAACGACATCACAATAGGGGAGCGGATCCGGATGCAGTCCTGTGGCCACCAGGCCGGCCGGATGGGCAATATCAGCCATAAGAAAAGCACCGATTTCATCAGCGATTTCACGGAACTTTTGGAAATCAATAAAACGGGGATAAGCACTCGCTCCTGTGATGATCAGCTTCGGCTTATGGGTCCTGGCCTGTTTATAGACCTGATCAAAATCAATGGTCCCGGTTTCTTTTTTAACACCATAGGAGACAAATTGATAAAGATTGCCTGAAAAGTTGACCGGACTGCCATGGGTGAGATGGCCGCCATGGGCAAGATCCATACCCAGAACCACATCGCCATGTTTGAGCAATGCCATGTAAACAGCCATGTTTGCCTGGGAACCCGCATGCGGCTGGACATTGGCATATTCACAGCTGAACAATTTTTTTGCCCGGTCTCTTGCCAGGTTTTCAGCTTCATCCACAAATTCGCAGCCGCCGTAATATCTGCGACCGGGATATCCCTCCGCATATTTATTGGTCATAATGCAGCCCTGGGCCTCGAGAACAGCCAGACTGATAAAATTCTCAGATGCAATCATTTCAAGTGCACTGTGTTGTCTTTGTATTTCACTTTTAATCGATCGAAAAACATCCGGATCAAAACTTTGTAATGTTTTCACTGTTGTCCTCGTTTCATCATATAAATTTAAAGCCAATACGCTAAATGGGACTTGCGTCCCATTTAGCGTATTTAACCATCAATATTTAAACAAACACTGTCCTCGAATCAACAATACAAACAGGTAAGATATCAGCAGAGGACATCTTTTTGAAGAATTTAAATCAGTATATGCATTGGGTCCTGACGGCATGCTGCTATTATTGAATCCAGCTGTAACAGGGATCCTCGGGCATAGTCTGACCCTGATGCATAAAATAGTCTGACTTTTGGGGAATAACAGGGACCAGATATCCCATCCGGCTGTCCGCATCGGATTTCCAGTTTAAATCCTTTTTGGCTTTGGCATATTCATCATAGGCCATTTTATAAACCAGTTTGTCATCAAATGTGAGTTTTTTTTCTTCTCGATTGGCTACACATTTATCGGCTGCCATTTCATAAACCATACCGCTGGTAATAAAGGCGAGTCCATACCGGCTGTCTATGTTCAGTGCTTTTCTAACCTGACTCAAAGCAGTTGTATAACGGCCAATCCCTATATAACTTAGTGCCAGATTACACAGATTTTTCTTGTCATCCGGTTTAATTTCAAGCAGCTTTTTAAAGGTATTGATGGCTAAAACATGCTGCTCGCTTTCCTGGTAGGATTTACCAAGCAGCTCCAGTGCCACCAGGTTTTCCGGTTGATTCTGGACAACCCGTTTGGAAATGTCAACAGCGGACTTATATTGTCCGACTTTAAACAGGATCTGCGCGTAATCAAGCTGTACCTTCATATCATCGGGGAACTGTTCTGCAAGCTTTTTACGAAGCTCAAGGACCTTGTAGACATCATAACCTTCCAACAGATCGTCCAGGACATTACGAGCTTCCAGATCGGATGGATCCAGATCAACGGATTTCTGATAGGCATCGATTGCCTCTTCGTCCATACCGGCAATTACATACTGTTCACCGAGAAGTTTCCAATTTTCGGCTACGTCGGGTTCGAGTTCGGTAAGCTGTTGATAGGCCTCAATGGATTTGTCTGTTTCATTTCTCTGGGCGTAAATATAGCCAATCGATTTAAGAAAGTATGGATTATCCGGGAATAGTTCACGGCCTTTAAGGTTTACCCAGAGCGCGCTATCCGGTTCATTTAATTTGGTATAAAGATCCACCAAAATAGGGTAGGACTTGTCAGAATAGACACCGGTTGTATCAATGTAAATCAGTTTGCGGAAATACGGTATAGCATCTTCCAGATTTTTTTGACGGTAATGTTCATATCCAAAACTCAGAGTTCTTTGAAGTTCCGTTTTATGAGCCTTCATCAGAGAATCCTGATAGGCTTTTTTCTGTTCCGGTGTCATGGTTTTCTGAGTGGAAACACAACCGGTGAAAAGTGTAGAAACGGCCATTACGGCAAGTATGGCCAAAAAAATCACGGTTGTAAAAAACGGGGTTTTTTTCTGCACCAGTCATCCTCCTTCTATAATTACTATTTAGTAACCATTTCCTTAATGTTGACTAATATTTTATGAAAGATGAGGTTTAAAATCAAGTAAAAACTTTCATATTAATGAAAATAATTCAAAAATGCAGCCGATCCTGGAGTAAGGGGCAGGAGTAAAAAGGGATCTGTAATTAGAATAAATCATATTTGCCAGTCTAATAACGCTTTACAAACCACTTCTCTCCACCCGAAATGGCCAGGCTGATTCTCAATAAATTTTCAGAAAGACCGCTTGTGTTCAGATTTCCTCTTTTACCATACTGAATAGCAGCATTGATATGAGCCACATTCAGTGAAAGTGGAAATCCGAATCCGAGAGAGAAGCAGGTTTCTGTGATATCGTTATTATTCAGATCCGTAACAGGAAACGTTTTGTAGGAAAAACCGATTCTGTAAGCGATGCGTTTTGAATAGCGTGAGAAGGGATCGGTGCTCCTTAATAGTTCTGCGCCTATGGAAATTCTTTTTGATTCGTGCAGCCCGTCAACTTCTTCATTCTGTATGGAGAATTCGTTCCATTTTCTGGTGAAATATTCCATACCCACCAGACCGATGTCTTTCATATAATAAACTGCGCCAAGACCCCAGGACATCGGATAATTCAGAATGCCCTCGACCAAATCTTCAGGGGTGTCAAAAACGTAATCCATTTCAGTCTCAGTATCAATTTCAAATCCGGGACGGAAAATACCGCCGATTGACAGGGTCGTCCAGGGCTGAACAATGAATCCTGCCGTGAAGTTCAAACCGTTCATTCGTGTTGTGATTACATCATTGGATGATACAAATGATGTATTGTTAAAGACCAGTTCCCATTTTTCTTCAATGGTGCCGAATACGTAATTGCCGGTAATACCGATACTGGCACGGGTAAGGGGGGACCAGGATAAAGAAAAATTAAAGGTGTTCAGGCCGCCCTCACCCACGACAGATTTAGAATAGGTTTCATTATAAAAACTGCTCTCAAAAAGTAAATGATAATCGGCACGGGTCCATGGCCTGAGACCTGAAGCAAACCGGATGTCCTTTCCAAGCGGGACAACAAAATAGAATCCATCAAAATTGGAATAGACAGAGTTGGCTTTATCTGTCCCGTCATCATAAACGTTGTTTTCAAATAAATATTGAATAGAAAGCCTTGAGGTCCTGATTAAGTGCAGTGCCGCAGGGTTTGTCCTGTTGATGTTAACCGGCGAGAGAAGCGCGATGGAAACGTCACCGAGTCCCATTGACTGGGTTGAAGGAAAATCATAAGGGATGCCAATACCGTATGAAGAGAATACGGTGCCGCTATAAACAGGGGATACAGCATATAATAATATAAAGAAGGTAACAAATAGAACTGGTAATGATTTCATAAAAGGCTCCGCATCTTCAAAATTAAAATTGGCTTGCCGGAGGAAGGCTGAAATAGATTCGCAGCCTTGGACACAGTGCAGAGTCCGCTGTGGTACTGTAAAAGGCTCTGCTGAGTAAATCAGTTCGTTCGCTGGTACCGTATACCATAACACCGAAGTTACTGTCCTCTCCTGATGTCCACGACTGAACATAGGATGTGATATTCACATAGACGGTATCTTCATCAACCAATCCGTAAGCGACCCGTGTTGAATCATAGGCGATATCAGGAACAGTCCACAGGCTGTCCATAACAATCACACTGCTGAGATTGAAGGACTCTTCATGGTCAGGAAATGATAAATTCTGATCACTCGTCAGGGTAATCAGGGCCTGATTAATGGTGGCTTCCGGCGGTATGGAGGAGACATCAAAATAAAGGAAGGTACGGTATGCGGTGCCGTCACATATGTACAATCTATCGGATGTGGGTATTAATTCGGCCTGACTGATAAATGTGTCATGTGATGGATACCTGGTTGATTTGGAAACCGTTGTGTCCTCATGGCTGTAAATATTAAGTGTGGGCGGGTTGCTCCCCTCCGCACTGTGAAAAGAGAGAATATAATCCTCTTCGGTCAAAAGTACCATCCCCATGTTTTCTTCCGAACGTGATGTGTCATTCCAAATTTCGACAAGGTCCATTGGCAGATGAAAAGAAATTTTACGTGAAACCGTGTCGTCTTCCAGTGAAGTCAGATCCGCTGTGAGTGTAATCATTTCCTCACCCACACTGTTTTGATCAAATGAATCCCACGTCAAATCAGATTCGTTCCAATCCTCTGTTGCAAGATGGACAGACAGTGTGAATTGATTGTCAGAATCACCGTAAAGCCGTTTTACATAGAGAGAGACAACAGCGCTGTCAATATCCACCGTGTCTGAGAAACTTGAAAAGCGGATCAGTGATAAACAGGATATATCATTGGATGTACCGAGTGACAGTTCGGTGCTGAATCCTGTATAGGTTGTTTTCTGGAAAAATGTATCTGAAGCCGCTGCCTGAAATATTTGATAATTAAGCGAACCCGGATTGTCTCTGTTAAGGTAATCAGATCCTACGGGATTTGCATTGTTCACACATTGATTGAAAAGGAATGCAGATGCAAGTACAAAAAATAACAATAATTTTGTTTTCATATAATTCCTTAATCATTATCTGTTGAATATCTATCTAACGATTCAACCGGTTTAAAGTTCTACAATTTTACAACTTTTTATTGTCATTGTCAAGTCTCATGTTAAGAATGAGAAAACCTTATGTTGCCCTTTCCGATTTCATGTGAAGAGATTCACTTCAATGATTTCTATTTTTTTCTGATACTTCCGCCAATGGCCGTCATAAAAATTAAATTTTATTCACATAATTGAAACTTCATTCATTATTCAACAAATTTTCATTCAGGAAAATACTGCAACCAGGCACTAGGAAATAATTGCCTTGAATAGACATATATTATTGTATTCGAATATATGTAAGGTACTAATTAACAATGATATATAATTAAAACTATGTCATGGCATGCACTTTGCCTAAAACTAAAACTGAGGTATAAAGGTGCGGGCATTGCCCAAGCCGATTCAAAGGGTGATAGAGAGAAGGAAAAACAAGCGTCTAGGGGATTTATTATTTATGAGGGAGTATTTATGTATCATCAAAAAATTCAAAAATGGTACAGACTTGACTGGATCATCTGTCTGGCTGTTCTTCTCTTGCCCTTCTCTGTTTTTGCAGCAAATGGGGTCACTGTTTCCTGGCAGGCCAATTCCGAGCCGGATCTTGCAGGATACAAAATCTATTACGGTACCGCATCAAGATCCTATTCTGTCAGTATTGATGTAGGCAACACAACACAGTATCCCATTAATCAGTTAACGGTTGGTCAGACCTACTATTTTGCTGTTACAGCATATGACTACAATGGCAATGAGAGTCAGCATTCGGAGGAGGAATCCTATCAGATTCAGGATATGGACAAACCGACTATCGCCAGTGTGGTCTGTGATGAAAATGATGTGGTGCGTCTGGTTTACAGTGAGCCGGTAGAAGAAACCTCAGCTGAACAGAACACAAATTATACCATCAACAATGTGGTGGTTCAGAACGTGGTCCTTCAGTCTGATCAGCGGACTGTACTCATCTATACAACTGTTCATACGAACGGGGTATATACTGTTACCGTGAACAATGTCAGAGACCAGGCGACTGTTCCGAACATCATTTTACCCAATTCTCAAAAGACCTACAGCTGGTACGGCAACGACGAAACACCACCATCCGTGTCCGGTGTTGAACTTTTCAGAAATACTCAAAGTGATTTGGTGGTGATTACATTCAGCGAACCTCTGGAGCAGAGTTCGGCACTTGCTTCATCCAATTATTCCATTACGCCATCAGTTGCAATAGTCAGTACCGGAATTGATGATTCGTTTCAGAAAGTCTATTTGACCACACAGGTCCATACACCCGGTCAGAATTATACAGTGACCATCAATAACGTCAAGGATGGAGCAGAGCCGCCCAACACCATTGCCACAAATACCACTGCATCCTACTCATGTATTGCTGAAGATACAGATGATCCTGTATTGATCGCGGCCAGATTAATAAGTACAACCCGGCTTGATCTGGAATTCAGTGAAGGGCTGGACCCGACAAGTGCCACGAATATATCCAATTATTCCATTTCGCCCCATGTGACAATTTCGAGTGCCGGTTTAAGCAATAACAACACACTTGTGACACTCACCACATCCACACATCCGGGTGGTAATTATACCATTACAGTAACCGGCGTAGGTGATGATGCCACACCTTCCAATGTCATATCATCTGCGCAACTGACATATAATTATACACCGCCTGACGTAACACCCCCGAGCATCAGCGCGGCGGAGCTGATTGATGTAAACTGGCTTCAGATTACATTCAGCGAACCGGTGGACCGTACTTCCGCGCTGAATATCAACAACTATGTCATTCAACCGTATCTCCAGATAGTACAGGCTACCCTGGATGTGTCTGAAACCAAGGTCATGCTTCATACCTCAACCCATACACCCGGCACCTATAAAATTACTGTCAACAATGTCAAGGATCAGGCTTCAACACCCAACACCATTACAGCCAATTCGACCCGGGATTATTCATTTGTGCAGCCCGATGAGACACCGCCTGAAATTGTTGAAGTAAATCTGCATGGCGCCGATATCCTTGAAGTTATTTTCAATGAGCCGATTGACAGAACAACCAGTGAAACCATTTCAAATTATCAGATCAGTCCGGCTGTGGCGGTCCTGGAGGCTTCCTTGATCGGCGAAAATCTGGACCGGGTATTGTTGACAACTGCCGCACATCAGCCGGGACAGAATTACACACTGACTGTATCCGGCATCAAGGACAGGGCTACTGTCGCCAATACCATTTCGCAGAATACACAGATACATTATGATTTTCCGATTTTAGACACAACCCCGCCGTATCTTTTAAGCGCAGACCTTCAGGGTGACCGTACGGTCATTCTTAAATTCAGTGAATCAGTTACCATGGCTTCAGCTGAAAATGTAGCCAATTACAGCATCAGTCCTTCAATCTCCATTCAGGATGTCACTCTGGATGTATCTTTGACCAAGGTGATACTTCATACCGGCGTGCACCAGCCCGGGAACCAGTATACCATTACGGTGCAAAATATACAGGACAGGGCAGATCCGGCCAATACAATTTCTTCCAACAATCAGTTGCAGTACGAATGTGAAAGCAGTGACAATATACCGCCCATCGTTGTTCAGGCCGAACTCTTTTCGGATCATGTGCTGGCCATTACCTTCAGTGAACCGGTTGAAAGCAGTTCAGCATTAAATTCTGGTAATTATTCCATTAATGGCGGCATTGCCATTTCTGACGTGGATATCAGTCAGTCCCAGATGGAAGTGTTCCTGACAACCAGTGTTCATAAAGCAGGCACGTATACCGTGTCGATTATGAATGTAAAAGATCTGGCTGCTATTCCGAACACCATGGCGCCTCAGGAAAAAACCTATGCCTTTACACCGGATGACATGTCTCCGCCTGAAATTGTCAGTATTGAAATCGTCAATTCAACCATGGTGCAGCTGAAATTTGATGAGCCCCTGGATCGTACAACGGCCACCAATACATCGAATTATTCAATTGACAATATGATTGCGATTGAAGAGGCCATTCTTGATTTTTCAGGAGAGCTGGTTATCCTTCATACCAGTGAACATGTTCCGGGGACTTACACAATTACATTAAACAATATTCGTGACGCATCAAGCAACAGCAATCTGATAGCTGCAAATACAACTGAACAGTATACCTATGTGACTGATGACGATGAAGCACCGACAATGATTTCAGCCGGTCTGGTTAATGAATCCACGCTGGAAATTGTATTCAGTGAAGCACTGGATAAAAACAGTGCCGAAAACATGAGCAATTATGTGATCAACAATAACATAGAAATAAAAGGTGTTTTCCTGGCTTCCACCGACAAACGGGTTATCATAGAAACCTCTTCCCATGCGGCGGGCGAATATGTTGTCACCGTCAACGGGATCAAAGATGCTTCTGCATATCAGAATGAAATTGAACCTTACAGTCAGATTGGTTATATTTATAATCCGGATGACAGCACAAAACCGGAGCTGGCTGGCGCCAAACTTCTCAATAACAATTATCTGGAACTGACCTTCAGCGAGCCGGTTGATGCGAATGAGTCCCAGGACATCGGTAATTATATTATTGAACCTGCCGTTGATATCTACAGTGCTGTGCTGCATATTTCGCAGAACAAGGTTTATTTAAGTACAGAGGCGCACGGAGAAGGCAAATACACGGTAACGGTTCAAAATATCAAGGACAAGGCCTTTTCACCGAATATTATTGGTATGAACAACAGGGTGGATTACAGCTATACCCCGCCCGACACAACACCGCCGGGACTGGTATCTGCACAACTGTCAACACCCATGCACCTTGTGCTTGTGTTCAATGAGGCCCTGAAGCGGGAAAGCGCAGAAAATATTGCCAATTATAGCATATCACCGCCTGTTGAGATTACAAACGCCTATCTTCAGTCTTCACTGACTACGGTACACCTTGAAACAGGCAGTCATCAGGGAAATGTGAATTACAAAGTAACGATCATTGGAATCAAGGACCGTGCTCCGATTTCAAACGAAATTACGACATCCATTCAGAGGAGCTATACCTACGTGCCTCAGGATGACGAGAAACCCGAGCTTATGAGTGTTAAAATGCAGGGTTCCAATTTATTGGAACTTAATTTCAGTGAACCGCTGGATCAGGCTTCCAGTG
>Ga0272441_10011943_pt1 | contig 12788 bp, 9 predicted proteins | sample SSMProp6N_FD_193582 | JGI IMG/M metagenome (GOLD analysis project Ga0272441, IMG submission 193582) | Marine sediment archaeal communities from Little Sippewissett salt marsh, Falmouth, MA, United States - SSM-Prop-6N | ecosystem: Environmental > Aquatic > Marine > Wetlands > Sediment ...
GGATAACGACTGATAAGATCGATAGAAAACATTCCCCTGAATCATTGGCCCCTTGGGTCTTTGAATCCTCCTCCCCAACCCGATTTGAAAGAAATATTTTTTGTTTACTTCCATTCAATATATATTATAGATTCATTCAAAAGCGCCTGTAGCTCAGCTGGATAGAGCAGCGGACTTCTAATCCGCAGGCCGGGGGTCCGAGTCCTCCCAGGCGCACCAGTAAAATTAAAGTAAATCAAGGATTTAAGCGGTAATAACAAATTCGTTTAAATCCTTCTTTGTTTTTGTGTGAGAATCTGTGTGAGACTTTTTGGAAACCTGACCAAAAATCTCCATTGCCTTCCTTTCTGAATCTCCGATGGTGTGAAGATAGATCTCGGTTGTCTTACGATTTTCATGACCAAGGATTTTCTGAATCGATCCAATAGGGATATTGTTATTGTCCAAGACCGAAGCCCCGGAATGTCTCAGGGGATGAAACCTGAAGTAGGGAACCTTTGCCGCCTTGCAAAGGGTCTTCATGAATTTCCTTCGATCCTGATACGGATCATAAAATCATAACCTTCTCTAATGCTGGCATATATAGCAAATATCACACCACTGGCTACCTGACATCCCAAGACAAAACATGTCCCTTTTGGCTAATAAAAAAGACAGCGCCTAGTCAGATATACAAAATTTTTCAGTTGAAATATTGGTGTATCGATAAGCTCCCTCAACCTGAATAGGTGCGCAACTCACTCAAAAATTTTGTTTTTTTTTCATCAAGCTGATAAACTGGCTAATAAAAATCATACTTTTCTTTGTTGGTTCAGATATACAAGCCCCTGTGTAGGTCTAACAACCATTTGGATATATTACTACCTGCAGATACCATTTCTATTGTAAAGACTTGAAGAATCAAGATTAACACATCAAGTAAAGCTGCAATTTTAACCCCAGGAATTGATAATCGTCTTTGTCAGAAACTACAGGTTTTTTAGAGAGGAGCTGATTGACGAGAGCGAATCTCGTCCCTACTTCACTACGACCGAAAAGGTAATTTAATACATTATTTAAAATCGAAAAGTTACAGGGCTTTCATACAAAAGGAACGGGACGATGCCAATTAATAGGGACAAAGCTTGTCACAAGCTCTTATTTTTAAGCCTTTTCATTGTCTTATTGGCTTTATTATATCCCAGGACCCTACCTGCAAGATCCGGTGATTTGATTCTGACAATTGGCGTCTATGAAAATGCACCAAAGGTTTTTATCTCCGAATCCGGTAAACCAGCAGGCATTTTTATTGATATCATCGAATACATTGCAGAAAAGGAAGGTTGGCGTCTGCGATATCTTTTAGGCACTTGGGGTGAAGGATTGGACCGGCTGGAAAAAGGGCAAATTGATCTTATGCCCGATGTGGCCTATACAGGGGATCGTGAAAAGATATTTGACTTTCACAAAGTGCCGGTATTGTCCTCCTGGTTTCAGGTGTATGCTCGTAAAGGAAGCGGGATCAGATCTATATTGGATCTTGGCGGAAAACGAATTGCCGTACTGGAGCGTTCAGTTCAGCACGATGCGTTTGTCCGACTCTCTGCCGGCTTTGGATTAAGTACCACCATCATTCCCCTGCCGGATTACCAAGCCATTTTTGACATCGTTGCCAGGGGTGGGGCCGACGCTGCTATCACTAATCGTTTCTATGGAACGATGCACGCGAAAAAACTCGGCCTTGAAGATACGGCCGTGATTTTTCATCCTTCCGACCTTTTTTTCGCCGCGCCCAAAGGTGTTAATAAAAAACTATTAGACGCTATTGACATTAACCTTATAAAGCTGAAAAGAGACACAGAGTCGATATACTACCAGTCCCTGAAACGATGGATCTCCGAGAAGGTCCCATTCAAGTTGCCGAATTGGGTTAAGGCCACGGGTCTTGTCCTTGTTGTCGTATTGCTTATGAGCCTGTTGGGAAGCATGGTTTTGAAGCGGCAGGTGAATATGCGTACTCGGGATCTTCAGAAGACGAACCTTTTCCTGCATGCAAGTGAACAAAAATACCGTGAACTGGTGATGCTGGCCAACAGTATCATCATGCGTTGGTCGCGCGACGGGCAAATCATTTTCCTGAATGAATTCGGTCAGAAGTTTTTCGGCTATACTGAGGAAGAGATTCTTGACAGAAATGTGGTTGGGACCATAGTTCCGGATAAAGAGAGTACAGGCAGGGATTTACATTTGCTAATGGAAGAGATTTTAGCTAACCCCCAAAAGTACGAGCGTAATATAAATCAGAATGTGCGCCGAAATGGAGAACGGGTCTGGATCGACTGGACAAACAAGGTGATGCTCGATGAGCAGGGCCAAATAAAAGAGATCTTAAGCATCGGTTCCGACATAACCGATCGCATACTATCTGAAGAGCAGATTAGTAAGCTTAATGATGAATTGCGTCGGAATGCGGAGGTGCTGGAGCAACGCGTTGCGGAGCGCACCGCAGAGCTGGTGATTGCCAAGGATCAGGCCGAATCCGCCAATCGGGTAAAAAGCGCCTTTCTCGCCAGTATGTCGCATGAACTGCGTACGCCTCTCAACTCCATTATCGGTTTTACCGGTATCATTATCAGTGAGCTTGCAGGACCTTTAAATTTGGAGCAGAAAAAACAGTTGAAGATGGTTCGAGGCAGTTCCAGGCACCTGCTGAATCTGATCAATGACGTGCTGGACATTTCAAAGATTGAGGCGGGAGAACTGGAGATTTCCTCTGAGAAATTCAGTATGCGAAATGCCGTTAACCAGGTTGCTGAATCGCTTATCCCGTTCGTGGAAAAGAAGGAGCTGAATATGACCGTGGAGATCGCACCGGAGGTCGAAGTTATCTACGGTGATGAACGCCGCATTCGGCAGGTGCTGATCAACTTGGCCAATAATGCCATTAAGTTTACCGAAGAAGGAGGGGTGAAGATTAGCTGCCGCAGATGCGATTCCAGCATAGAAGTTGAGATCGAAGACAGCGGAATCGGCATCAAAAATGAGGAGATTGACAGGCTTTTCAAACCGTTTAAGCAACTTGATACCGGGATTTCCCGGAAATATGAAGGAACAGGCCTTGGGCTATCCATCTGCAAAAGGATCCTTGAAATAATGGGCGGCCATATTCGAGTGAAAAGTCAATTTGGTAAAGGCAGTACCTTTACCGTCATATTGCCGTTGAACCGGGAGGGAAAAGATGACGAAAAAGAAAATCCTGATCATTGAGGATAATGAGCAGAACCTTTATCTGACGACGTTTTTACTGGAAAAACAGGGTTTCGATGTAGTCCAGGCCCGGACCGGGCTGCAGGGACTGGAGCTCGCCGTATCCCAAAAACCGGACTTGATCCTTCTCGATATCCAGTTGCCGGTGATGAACGGGTATGAAGTGGCTGGGCGGCTGAAGCAGGATGTGGAAACCAGATCCATTCCAATCGTATCGGTTACCTCTTATGCAATGGCTGGGGACCGGGAAGCTATTTTGGCCGCGGGCTGTGAAGGATACATTGAAAAGCCCATAGATCCTGACAGCTTTGTCGCACAGGTAAAAAGTTTTCTGCCCGGACAGGAGAGAGGAGGCGTTGTATGAGCAAAATTCTTATCGTTGAAGACAATGCCGAGAGCCGTTACCTGCTGAAACAATTGCTGGAATCAAGCGGTCATAAGATTATGGCTGCTGAAAACGGGGAGGAGGCACTGCGGCTTGCCCGTGAGGACCAGCCCGAGGTCATCATTTCCGATATAATGATGCCGGTAATGAATGGTTTCAGACTCTGTCGCGAAATAAAGGGAGACGCTGAACTGAGGGCTATTCCCTTTATCTTTTATACTGCCACCTTCGTCGAAAAGGACGACGAGAGACTGGCCATGAGTCTGGGAGCCTCCCGTTTTATCATAAAACCCACGGAGGGGGAGCGATTCATACAGATCCTTGATGAAGTGCTTAAGGAACACCAGCGGGGAACCCTGCCGGTTCCTGAGGAGCCTCTCAGGAGTGAAGATCTGCTTCTGGAGATGTATGATAATAGCATTGCCCGCAAGCTGGCGGAAACCGTGGAAGAACTCTTAACTGAAAAGAAGGCGCTGATTAAATCGGAAAAGAGGCTTAAAGAGGCCCAGGAACTGGCCTATCTGGGTCACTGGGAACTCGACCTTAAAAGCAAGTCCCTGGAATGGTCTGATGAACTGTACCGTATTTTGGGATTAAAGCCGCATGGTTTTGATCCCTCTTACGAGGCGTTTCTGGAGGCTGTGCATCCGGACGACAGGGATTATGTTGCAACGTCCCACAGGGAGTCACTGGCGAAAAAGAGCAAATCCGATATCGAATATCGTGTATTGCTCAAGGACGGGACGGTCAAATATTTGCATGAAAGAACCCAAAGCATCTATGATGATGACGGAATGCCGGCCTTAATGATGGGCACAGTGCAGGATATCACCGAACGCAGATTGGCCGAAGAGACACTGCATAAGTCGGAAGAACTCTATCGTGCCCTGTTTGAAAGCAGCCCGGATGTTGTCTTTATTCTTGCAACAGATGGGACCTTCTCATCACTTAACAAGGCATTCGAAACGGTCACCGGCTGGTCGAGGGCTAAGTGGCTTGGTAGAGCCTTTACGGACATCATCCATCCCGAGGACTTGCATCTGGCGATGCAGGCATTTCAGGGTGTCTTGCAGGGTAAAACGCCGCCGATCTTTGAATTGCGCATTCTTTCCAAATCAGGCGGGCATATTGTAGCTCAATTTACGGCAACGCTCCGGATGCAGGATGGAAACGAATTGGATATACTGGGTATTGGCAGAGATATCACTGAGCTGAAGCAATCGCATAAAAAGATCAAGATAAACGAAATTCGATTCAAAGAGTTGTTTAACAATATAAACAGCGCCGTGGCTGTGTACGAGGCTGTGGACGGTGGCAGAGATTTCATATTCAGGGACTTCAACACGGCGGGAGAAAGGATGGAAAAAATTCGCCGGGAGGATGTGATCGGGCGGCGGGTCTCCGAGGTGTTTCCCGGTGTCAGGGATTTCGGCCTGCTAAATGTTTTTCAAAGGGTGTGGAAGACTGGCGTGCCTGAAGAGTTTCCAATAACTTTCTATCACGACAACCGGATCAAGGGCTGGCGCGAAAATCATATTTACAAATTGCCTTCAGGAGAGGTCGTGGCCGTGTACGATGATATCACCGAGCGCAAGGAGGCGGAGAAGGCATTAAGGGAGGCCTATGATACCATCAACAAAAGCTCATCCGTGGCCTTTACCTGGAAGAATGAGGAAGGATGGCCGGTTGAGTTTGTTTCTGAAAATGTCGCGAAGCTCTTTGGGTATACGGCTGAAGAATTCATTAAGGGGAAACTGACCTATAAAGAGCGTATCCATCCTGAAGACCTTGAAAGAGTGAATGCAGAGGTAGAGGCATTTAGCGGCAAGGCGGAAACGCTCGATTTTGTCCACGAACCGTATCGCATCATTGCAAGGGACGGTTCTGAAAAAATCGTCGATGACTGGACTTTTATGGTCCGGGATGATGACGGACACATCACTCATTTCAGGGGTATAGTTGAAGACATCACCGGGCGGAAGATAGCGGAACAGGCGCTGAGGTGGTCAGAACTCGAATTGTCCATCCGGAACCGAATCAACCAAATCTTCCTCACCATTCCCGATAAGGAGATGTATGGAGAGGTCCTCAATGTCATTTTGGAGACCATGCATAGCCGATATGGAATCTTCGGTTATATAAACGAGAATAGCGAATTGGTCTGTCCCTCCATGACCAGAGATGTCTGGGACAGGTGCCAGATTAAAGAAAAGGATATTGTGTTTCCGCAGGAGAAATGGGGCGGCATCTGGGGCCGGGCCATGGCCGAGAAAAAAACAATCTGTTCCAATAACACCTTAACCATTCCTGAGGGGCATATCCAGATCACCCGCGCTCTGGATGTTCCTATCATCTATAAAGGGGTATTAATCGGCAATTTGGTTGTCGGTAACAAAGAGACGGATTATGATAAAAGAGACATAAAACTTTTGGAAGATATTGCTGATAACATAGCACCTGTTCTTGATTCGAGATTAAAGGCGGTAAAGGAGCAAAAGATAAAAAAGCAACTGGAGGCCCAGTTCCATCATGCACAGAGGATAGAGGCCATAGGAATACTGGCGGGCGGGGTGGCCCATGACTTTAATAACCTGCTCACAGCGATTATCGGGAACGCCCAGTTCGCCTTGGATACTCTGCCCAAGGACGATCCCACTAGGGAGGATGTTGAAGAGATTGAGAAGGCCGGGCAGAGGGGTGCGCGTCTGACCCGGCAGCTCCTGGCATTCAGCCGCAGGGAAACGCGCCATATCGAGATCCTGGACCTCAATAAACTCATTCTGGATCTGGATAAGCTCTTAAGGCGTTTGATCAGAGAGAATATCGATATGCGGACCACCTTGGCGTCGGACCTGTGGGAGGTGGAGGCGGACCCAGGGCAGATGGAACAGGTGATCATGAACCTAGTGGTAAATGCCAGGGACGTCATGCTAGATGGTGGAAAGCTGACAATTGAGACTGCCAATGTGGAGCTTGACGGGAGATATGTTCAATACCACGGGATAGAGGGATCTAGGGGGCCTTACGTGATGCTGTCGGTAACGGACACGGGACTCGGTATGGATGAGGAAACCAAGGCCAGGATATTCGAGCCGTTTTTTACAACTAAGGAAAGGGGTACAGGAACAGGGCTGGGGCTTTCCACGGTATATGGAATAGTGAAGCAGAGCGGAGGATATATCTGGGCATACAGCGAACCAGGGATGGGGACGGCGATGAAGGTCTATCTTCCCAGGGCAAAGGGCGTTCAGGCGAAGGTGAAGAAAAAAAAGGCATCTGAGAAGGCAGCAGCCGGCGGCGAAGTTGTGCTGGTGGTGGAAGACGAAGTATCCCTTCGGAGGTTGGCCGTCAGGTCCCTTCAAAGGGCGGGATACCAAGTCCTTGAGGCCGGAGCCGGTGAAGAGGCACTCCAGGTGAGTGAGGGATTCGAAGGGGAGATCCATCTACTGCTTACCGATGTAGTGATGCCGGGCATGGGGGGTAAGGAACTGGCGGAAAGAATGGCCTCACTTCGTCCGCAGACCAAGGTGCTTTACATGTCAGGCTACCCGGATGGTTCCCTTTCCCATAACGAAATCCTCAAATCGCCTATAGATCTCGTTAACAAGCCCTTCACGCCTGATTCTTTGTGCCGCAAGGTGAGTGAGGCACTCAACAGATAGGCTGAAGGTGAAAGACCTGTCCGCAACCGCTGGATCGGCAATTGAGTATGTATATCGGAAAGAGGAAACTCGGAAATGGCCCATATTCTGATAGTGGACGATGAAGAACAGATCCGGCGAATGCTGAACCGGATCCTTGAAAGGAACGGATTCGCTTGTAGCCTTTCCGCAGATGCCGCAGAAGCCCGAAAATATCTTGCAAGGCAAAGCATTGATTTGGTCCTTTGCGATGTAAACATGCCCGGGGAGTCCGGCATTGAACTGGCACGATATATCGAGTCGAAGTATGAGAATACGGCGGTCATTATGGTTACGGGTGTGGATGATCCCAAGGTTGCAGACGGGGCTATAAGCGCCGGCGTCTATGGTTACCTCATCAAGCCTCTTGATGTTAATGAGGTGGTTATCAATATCCATAATGCCCTGAAGCGTCGGGATCTTGAAGTGGTCACCAGGAGTTACAGCCGGGACCTGGAAGTGTTGGTGGAAGAGCGTACTGCCAGTTTGAGAAAGGCCATGGAAGGGATTATTAGGGCAATGAGCCTGACAGTAGAGTCAAGGGATCCCTATACATCCGGCCATCAGGAGCGGGTGGGTGTCCTTTCCGGAGCAATTGCAGAGGAGATGGGGCTTTCAGGAGATCGGATACAGGGAATTCGTTTTGCCGGTCTAATCCATGATCTGGGCAAGATATCGGTTCCAGCGGAGATACTCAGCAAGCCCACCCGTCTCACCGATATTGAATTCGGCCTTATAAAAATTCATCCCCAGGTCGGTTACGATATCCTAAAAGAGATTGAATTCCCCTGGCCAATCGCTGACGCCGTGCACCAGCATCATGAGAGAATGAACGGGTCAGGCTATCCTCAGGGCCTTTCAGAAAATGACATCATACTTGAAGCAAGGATTATAGCCGTAGCCGATGTTATAGAGGCCATGGCCTTTCATCGACCTTACAGAGCGGCCATAGGGATTGACAAGGCCTTGGATGAGATTTCAAAGAATAAGGGGGTTTTTTATGATCCTGATGTAGCGGATGCCTGTTTGAAGTTATTCAGAGAGAAAAAGTTCACTTTTTAGTAAATGGGCGGGAAATGGTTAAGAGAGCCTTGGTTGTAGGCAACGATTTTTTTCTTTGTGGAATTTCTTTCTGAGATACTTGAAAAGAGACATAATGATGTCCTTAAAGCCTATGATGGCAAGGAATGCATACCTAAACTGGATGCGATAGATCCTGTCGATATTCTTTTTGTAGATTTAATTATGCCCAAAATAGATGGTCGGAAAGTGATGGAATTTATCCGAGATAAATTTCCAAACGATCCTTTTCCAATTGTTGCTGTCTCAGGCATTATTATTGAGCAACGTGATGAAATAGAAGAAACAGGCGCTGATCACTATCTGGCGCTCATCCATAAATCAAGATATATGGACTCACGCTATCAGCAATCAGCTCTCAGCAGTCAGTAAAACACTTGAGATATCAATTTATTGGCTACTTGCTGATAGCTGACAGCTGAAGGCAACATCCAGAAATGGATCATTTCTAGATGGGAACTATCTAGCAAAGGGTCCCATGGAACAAATGGAAATTCGTATAGGTGAATTGCTGAAAGAATTAGAAAAGCAGTCTTTTTCCCCAAAAACCGACAAATCAATTCTAGAAGCAGGGAAAACATATCCTAAGCAAATAGCAAGTGAATTAACCGCACGATCCAGAGGGGAAAGATAATCGCCGCGGTCATCGGAATAAATGATTACAGAAATGCGCGGGATCTCAAATACGCCCTCAATGACGCAAATGAATTCAGGGGATATCTTAAATACAATCTGGCCTTATCGGGTAAGGATATTTTTTTCTGTCTGATCATGAAGAGACCAAAGACAGCATTCAAAGCCTTCTCGGCACCCGGATAAAGCGAAAGACAGCCGCAGAGGATGCGGTCTTTATATTTTTTGCCGGTCACGGCGCGGTGGAAACGGATCCCACAAATATGGACGGTGATGGATTCGAGAAATACCCTCTTGCCCATGAGGCGGACCTGAATGACCTTTACACAACAGTGATATCCATGGATGAGATCAAAAAGATCTTTCAGCGCATCCGTGTCGAGCGTCTCATATTTATAGCGGATACCTGTTACAGCGGGGCGAGTGGGGGAAGGACAATCCTTTCCAGCAAGACCCGAGCAAGTCTTTCAGACAGTTTCTATGAGAGGATCACCAGAGGAAAGGCGCGCGTCAGCATAGCCTCCTGTTCGGCTAATGAGGTCAGTAAAGAGGATGACAAACTGAAACATGGCGTTTTTACATATTACCTCATAGAAGGGCTCAGGGGCAGGGCGGATTATGATAAAGACGGCCTCATAACCGTTGAGGAGATATTCGGGTATCTTTCCAAGACGGTTCCAAATGCCTCCAGGCAGGATCAGCATCCGATCAAAAAAGGGGTTACGGAAGGGGAATTCATAATAGGTATCAAAAAATAGAGACCGTGAAAAACGCCTTCAGCGGACGCTGGTTTAGCCGTTATAAACAGAAAAATCCCACCTTCCTGTGACCCGACACATGTCTGTTCCTATATACAAGAAGGAAACAATCGAACCTATATTATTGGGATCCCTAACGGAACAGATATTATGCAGCCTGGGGCCCAGGGGATTTTCATTGAAATGCCTTTTCCAAATGATGTTAAACGGTTGTTTTTTTTGTGTTTTACATCTTTTAGGAAATCTGGTATTTCTCAGGTCTACTCATCCGTAACCATCCCCTGTTTTCCGTATTAAGATGTTAGGTGCCCTTTTTCAGGAGTCAAAATAGATGGCAGACAATGAAAAGAAGATAAAAACCAGGATCTTGAGGTTTGTCTGGGGTATTGTCCCGTGGCTTATGGTTCTTGCCGTGGTAGGCTTTGTGGTATCCATGGGAGGACGGATTAATCATGAAAAGGCGCGGATTGAAAAAGAGAAGGCCGCGGCCATGAAAAAGGAGATCCCGCCTGTAAGGGTTATCACCCTGACCCTTAAAGAGAAGACGGTGAAGGACAGAATCGAGTTGCCGGCCGTAATTGAACCCTGGGATGATTTGTGGGTAAAGGCTGAGGTGCCGGGCCAGGTCACCCATATACTGGCCGATGAGGGGATAAGGGTAAAAAAAGGACGGGTGCTCATAAGACTCGACGATCGGGACTATATCGCAAGGCTTAACAGGATAGAGGCCAATTACGACCTGGCCAGGCTTGAATATAAGCGTATGGAAAAACTTACAAGTCAGAAAATAACATCAGCCAGCAGACTGGATGAGGTAGAGGCGAGACTCAAGGATCTTGTCGCGCAGAGAAAAGAGGCACAGCTTGCGCTTGAAAGAACCAGGATTACCTCTCCTATAAGCGGCAGGGTAAATGAGATCCCCGCCAAGCTGGGCGACTTTCTGGATAAAGGCCAGGAGGTGGCGCATATACTAATGTTTGACAAAGTCAAGGTGACGGCAGGGGTGCCTGAAAGCGATGTGGCCGCCGTGTTGGATCTGAATCAGGCGGAGGTGATAATAGACGCGCTCGACAGAAAGAGGGTTACAGGTAAAAAGGTGTTCCTTTCAAGCCAGCCGCGAAGTCTTTCAAGGCTCTATGACCTTGAGCTTGAGGTAGCAAATCCGGAAGGCAGGATACTGCCCGGAATGTTCGCAAGGGTATTTCTGATAAAGTCGGTTTATGAAAAGGCGCTGAGCGTGCCTCTCTATGCCGTGATAACTCATGATGAGGAGCAGTTCGTCTTTATCGAAGAGGAGGGGGTGGCGAAAAAGAGATTGGTCAAGATAGGCGTGCTTTTCGGGTGGCAGGTCATGATAGAGTCAGGGCTTGAGCCTGGGGAGCGGGTTATCGCGGTAGGCCACCGGATGGTCGATGACGGACAGCCGGTGGAGGTGATGAAGAATATTACGGATCCGAAAGAGATCTTTGAGTCATGATAATATCTGATACGGCAGTCAAAAAAAGGACCAGCGTAGTGATCATGGCGCTTGTCATCGCAGTATTCGGTTTTTTGGCATACAACGCCATGCCCAGGGAGTCCGATCCGGACATAACCATCCCTTACATTTTCGTAATGACAAACTACGAGGGGGTGGCGCCCGAGGATATAGAACAGTCCATAACAGTGCCGATCGAAAAGAAGCTGAAGGGTCTTGAAGGTGTAAAGAAAATAACATCATCGAGCACCGAGGGCATGAGTTCGATCGTCATAGAGTTTGTCGCCGGCACCGACATAGATGATGTCCTCACCAAAACCAAGGACAAAGTCGATCTGGCAAAGCCTGATCTGCCCGCCGATCTGGAAGATGATCCCGAGGTGTTCGAGATAAATGTCTCTGAACTTCCGATAGTGGTATTTTCGCTTTCAGGTACCGTGGGCCTTGTCAGATTGAAGGGGCTCGCCGATGACCTGGAAGAAGACTTCGAGGCCATACCGGGCGTGCTTGAAGTGGACGTGACAGGGGGGCTTGAAAGGGAGATAAGGGTGGAGCCTTTTCCTGAAAAGCTTGCCTATTACGGGCTTCCCATAACAAGCCTTCAGAAGGTGATAGCCGAGGAGAACCAGAATGTGTCGGGCGGCGGCATCCGCATGGGGGACGGGCGTTTTCAGCTGAGGGTGCCGGGCGAGTTTTCAAGCCCTGATGAGATATACGGACTGGTCGTGGGGAACCACAAGGGCCGGCCCGTATACCTGAAGGATGTGGCAAGGGTGGTGGACGGGTTCAAGGACGAGGCGGGACGGGCGCGTTTGAACGGGACTCAGGCGGTAAATATCCAGGTAAAGAAGAGGGCGGGGGAAAACGTCCTCAAGATAAGCGATGAGATAGACCGTTTAATCGAAGAGCGAAGTGTCACGTGGCCTGCCGGGACCAGGATCACCAAACTTATGGATCGGGCCAAGGACATAAGGATGATGGTGGCGGACCTGGAAAACAATATCATAACGGGACTCCTGCTGGTTATAATCGTCCTTTTTTTTGTCATGGGGGTAAGAAACGCGGTACTGGTGAGTCTGGCGATCCCGTTTTCCATGTTTATCTCCTTTATGATCCTGCACGGATTAGGAATAACCCTCAACATGGTTGTGCTTTTTTCCCTTACCCTTTCTCTGGGAATGCTTGTCGATAATGCCATAGTAATAATCGAAAACATATTCCGTTATATGGAGCAGGGCGTGCCGCGGCTTCGTGCAGCCATGAAGGCGACCGGAGAGGTGGCCCAGCCGGTTGCGGCTTCAACTCTTACAACCGTGGCTGCCTTTTTCCCGCTCCTTTTCTGGCCCGGTATCATGGGCGAGTTCATGCGCTATCTGCCGCTGACTGTCATTATCACGCTTTCCTCGTCCCTTTTTGTGGCGCTTGTGATAAACCCTGCGCTTGCGGCCATATTCATGCGGCTGCCCGGCTCAAGGCCTTCCAGAAAACATGCAAGCGCCGAGGAGATGGAACTTGCGGGTGAAGCGCCT
>Ga0272441_10011944_pt1 | contig 12788 bp, 6 predicted proteins | sample SSMProp6N_FD_193582 | JGI IMG/M metagenome (GOLD analysis project Ga0272441, IMG submission 193582) | Marine sediment archaeal communities from Little Sippewissett salt marsh, Falmouth, MA, United States - SSM-Prop-6N | ecosystem: Environmental > Aquatic > Marine > Wetlands > Sediment ...
CTGACGCGGACGGCAGAAGTCGGCCACCCGCCCCGCCGTGTCGACGAACGCGTCGGGCACGTGGCCCGCGCGGGTGGGCTGGTAGTAGATTTGGAAGCCGCCGCCCTGCATCAGCACCACGCCCGCTTCCTGCTCGAGCGCCACGGCCGTCTTGTGGCCCTTCCCGAGATCCTTGCCGCGATTGAAGCCCCAGGCCATGAGGTCCAACGGCATCCCCGTGCTGGCAAGGTATCGCGCCTCGACCCGTGCGCGGTCGACCGACACGGTGGGCGAGTAGTCGCCCGACAGGTAGTCGAGCTTGGCCACCACGGCCTTGGGCGATTCGGTGCTGTACATCCAGTTGCTCGTGATCTGGAAGTCGGGGTGGCTCTCGTGGAGGGCGTCGACCCAATGGCAGAGATACTTCTCGAACTGGCGGCGATGGAACATCTTCCATTCGAGCCAATGCGGGTCGTCGGCGCTTCGGGGCGCCTCGTCGAGACTCGTTTCCTTCCGCCAGGCGGCGAGCGCATGCTCGCTCCAGTCGAGCACGGCGCCCCAACACTCGCCATCGGCCCACACGCCATCGAGGTCGTAGGCGCTCACCACCTCGCGGAGTTGGGGGATGAGCAATTCGTCCACATAGGGGCCAAAGGTGCTGGTCGCGCGCTCGGAGGGCGTGCCCTCGGCATCCACGGCCGCCCAGTCGGGGTGCTTCTCGATGGCCACCTGGTCGATGACGCCGCTGTAGTGGATGAACAGGCCAACGCCGTGCTCAGCCGTCACCTTGCGCCACACGGCCAACGCGTCGTTCACAATGCCCGGCGACGGCCAGCCGACCTCGGTGGGGTAGCCCGCATAGCCGGGGTGCCCCTTGCAGTCGTACTGCACGTAGTCGGGCTTCACCCGGTCGAGGAGCGCGGCCACGTTCTCCTCGGTGGTGTCGGCCCCAAGCTCGGTGTCGGTCGCCCGCGGATGCAGGTCGAAGTGGAGGCCAAAGAACGATTCGCTGCGGCGCAGCCGATGGGGCGTAGCTTCGGACATGCCGGTAGTCCCTTCACTGACGGATGTTCTGTCTCGATCGAATCACTCTCGAACGCACGGACACCACGTCCACGACGAACTGGGCATCGGACGACACGGTGCCCGTGCGGTAGCCCTGGCCAAGGTATGCCCACGTGGCGACAGGCTTATGTTTCACGGTCACGGGCTCGCCGGCCTCGACGGAAGCAGTCGAGCCCACGCCGCCACTCGTCAGGACGACGGATGTCCAGCCTCCCTTGCGCACTTGGCCACAGGGGCGCTTCTCGTCACCCGCCTCCAGCCACAGGCGGCCTTTGCCATGGACCAGGCGGGCGGGGTGGTCGGCGTCACCGAGGGTACACAGCACATGCGTTTCGCCGCGTTCGATGCGGAAGCGGAAGGCGATCTCTACACGATCGCCCCGCTCGCGGTGGTTCTCGTCGAGGTCCACCCCCGCTGAGCCTTCGCCAGTAAAGCGCAACGCGTCCACGCCGTCCAATGTCACGCGGCCGACAGGAACACGGCGCTCGGGGATGGCGAAGTCGCGGGCCGTGGCCGCCGCATCGGCGGGGTCGAGGAACAGCACGGGCTTGGCCACCGGCCGGCGGGCGGGCCGGCGAGGATCCTGGCCGAGCGCCTTGGCGAAGGCGTTGTGGAGCCACGCGTGCTCCTGGGCGCCGAGCCGTGGGTCGGCGTAGAGGGCCATGGCCCGCACCTTGCCCACGAACGCAGGGAGGCCGCTGCCGGCGAAACGCTTGGCGCCGACGTGGCCGGTGGTGCCGCGCAGCGGACGCGGCGCGGGCGCGGTGAACTTGAGTGTCTCGCTGCGACCGTTTACGTGGAAGGTGGCGGTGCCCGCGCGGTTGTCGAGGCTGAGGCCCACGTAGTTCCAGGCGGCGGGCCGCAGCTTGAGCGCGGGCGAGACCACGAGGTTGCGCTCGGGCGAGTCGACCCACACAAAGGGCAGGCACTTGCGCGTGTGTCCCATCAGCCCCCACACGAAGCCGCTCGGCGGGTTGGTGGTCCTGGTGTCGAGCAGCACGCCCACCTGCTCGGGCCACACCCACGCACCCACGGCAAAGCCCGCATCGCCCACGTCCACCACCGCGCGGGTGACCGCGTGCTGGCTGCCGTTGAAGCGCAACGCATCGGCTTCCCGCGCGGGTGCGCCGCTTGGCCGCACGTTGGAGCGTGGGAACAAGTAGTGGCGGCGCGGGTGCGGCAGCGGGGCCACGCGGGCGACCTTGATCGAGCGATACGCACGCCCCTGGCTGTAGGACACGAGCATTGCGTTGCGGCGGGTCCACATCTGCGGGTAGGCCACGATCGGCTCGGCGCCCGAGATGCCGGGTCCCGCCACAAAGTCGATGCCGGCGCCGCGCGTGAAGAAGAGCGCCAGGTTGTGGCGGTCACTCACGAACTGGCCGGCCGGCCAGTCGTTGTGCACCATCACGAATCGGTCGCCGCCACACGGCAGCACGTGCATCCGCGAGGCGATGGTCTGGAGCGGCACGGGACGGTGCGGTGTCCAAGTGGCGCCGCCGTCGGCGCTGAGCGACCACTGGAGCATCTGGCTGGGGCGCGGGCCGTCGTCGGGGCGGCCACGGAAATCGTTGTTGCGCGAGAACATCATCACCGTGCCATCGGCCAGTTCCCACACCGTGGGCTCCCACTGTGCCCACGTGCGGCCCGGCTGCACGGCGCCGGGGGAGACGTGCCAGATCTTCCCCAGGTCGTCGGTGTAGAGCACGCTGTCGCGCTTTTCGGTGGCCCACCAGCGCTTCACCATCGGCGGGGCGTCGGGCGCCTTCGGCCCGATGAGCGTCACAGGCGCGAGCACCCGCCCCGAGCGCAGGCGCAACGGGTTCTGCGTGGGGAAGACGCGGAAGCGCTTGCCATCGATCAGCGGTCGGGTGTCGCCGTCCCACTTCAGCAGGCGATTCGTCCACTTCCCATCGGGATCGCTCAGCGTCGAGACGTAGCACCCTGCGTGCCCGTCGCGCGAGTGCTGGCTCCACACGGCCCACAGCCTGCCGCGCACGACGATAAGGTTGGGCTGCCACTGCGTGCCTTTGGGACACGGGATGGGATTCGCGCTGTGCCGTTCGCTGCTAAACACAGGCTCGGCGGGGGACCAGGTGGCGCCGTCGTCGCGGCTGGTGCTCACGTAGTTGAGCTGGCCAGGCCGCCCCTCGGCGGGTGGCTCGTTGGCGTTCCACAGGCAGAACCATCGGTCGCGGAACCACGCCACGCTGCTGTCGTGGTTATACTTCAACTGCTGCGCGTGGGTGTTCACCACGAAGTGCCGCTCGATTCGTGGTTCGTAGACCTCGTAGCGCCGCCACCCGCCCGGCGCGCGGCATCCGACGGCGCTGGCGAGAAGAACGCCAAACACCGCTCCCCGGGTCGCCACCGTGTGGGCACTGTGCATGGGTCAATCCGTCCTCATCGAAGCATCGTGACAGTGTGCATCGTACTCGACAGCCCACGCGTGTCAATGCCGTTGTGCGAAGCAACTTGAAGTCGGCGGCGGCGGGGCATATAGTGGAGAGCCTAGACCGGGAGGCAAGGAGCAACTGCGGCGTGAATGTCATCGCGATCTGCGCGGACACATTCCGGGCCGACCACCTGGGCTGCTACGGCAGCGACTGGGTGCACACGCCCGCGCTCGATGCGTTGGCCCATGATGGGATCGTGTTCGAGCAGTGCTATGCCGAAGGACTGCCGACGCTGCCCGCACGGCGGGTGTTCTTCACGGGACGCAAGCTGTTCCCGCGCTGGGAAATCCACCCGCACAAGGGCGACCACCTGAGCTTCCAGCCTGCCTGGCACGCGATCCCCGACGACGAGCCGACAGTGGCCGAATTGCTGGCGGACGCGGGGGTGACCTGCGGGTTCGTGACGGACGTCTACCACTACTTCAAGCCCACGGGCAACTTCCATCGCGGCTTCGACTCCTGGGAGTTCGTGCGGGGCCAGGAGGCCGACCGCTGGCGATCGGGGCCCCGCGATGCGCTGGCACGCGCGAAGTGGGCGGGCGAGGCGTCGCACGATTTCGAGCTGTCGAGCCTCCCGCCGGGCCAGCGGCAATACCTGCTCAACAACGCACAGCGGCCCCGCGAAGAAGACTACCTGGCGCCCCGCGTGATGACGGCCGCCGCCCGCTGGCTCGAGGACAATGCGGCGAACAAGCCGTTTTTCCTGTGGGTGGATTGCTTCGACCCGCACGAGCCGTGGGACCCGCCGCTGCGCGACGCCGCACGCTACACGTCGGAGCCGCACGACCCGCGGCTGATCTTCGCCCCATCGGTCCGGGCCGACGGCTTCAGCGAAGCGCAGTTGAAACACATCCAGGCGCTCTACGCCGGCGAGGTGACGATGGTGGACCGCTGGGTCGGCCACCTGCTCGGACGCCTCGACGCCCTCGGCTTGGCCGACGACACTGCCGTGCTCTTCACGTCCGACCACGGTACGCTGCTGGGTGACCAGGCCGCCGTGCACAAGCAGCCGTGGGGCCTGGTGCAGCCGCAAACGCGCCTCCCGCTCATTGTGCGGCTGCCGTGGGACGAGCTTGCGGGGGTGAGCATCAGCGACTATGTGTCGGCCATCGACATCGCCCCCACCGTGATGGCCCTCTTCGACCAGAAACCCAAGAACATGGATGGCCAGGACCTGGTGCCCGTGGCGCTCCGCAAGCACAAGGGCTACGGCACCGTGGTGAGCGCCTACGGCCCCTACGCGAGCATCCGCACGCAACGGCACAACTACATCGCGCCCTATCGCGACCTCGCGGGCACACGCTGGGCCAAGGACGCCCAGCCGCCCCGCCTCTTCACCCTCGACAAACACGGCCTCGAAACCGACGATGTGACGGAGAAACAACCCGACCTGAAGGCCGAGCTTGAGGCTCGCCTGGAGCGTATGGTAGCCAGTGGATAATCGGCGGCCCAATCTCTAAGCGGTTTAGCGCTAAAGCGCGTAGAGATCGTGGAGGTCGGCGCACCTGTCAACACGCTGTTGGACATCACAGAGGAAACACCCAATGACTTGCCGACGGCCTATCGCTATCGCATTAGTGCTCGCCTGTAGCGCACTCTCAATCGGCACCGCTAACGGAGGCCAGGTAAGGGATCGCTATTGGCAACTCGGCGTAGGCTGCTACTTCGGCGGCATCAGGGCCTACACCACGGAACTGGACGTGGCTCGCTTCGACTGGCTCTACCTGTGCTACGGCAATATCGGCGCCAAGCCCGAGACCACCCAACTGCTCAATCGCCTGCTGAAGCTCAACCCCAAGCTCAAGATCGTCATCCGCGTGTGGCCGATCATGGGGCTCGGCGACTGCAAGAACAACTCCTACCAGGCCACGTTCCTCCACTATCTCTACAAGCCCGGGGTCAAGGAAAAACTGCTCAAGAACGTGCACGACCAAATCCACGTGGTGCTCGACCTCATCGACAAGCCCGAGAACGTGATCGGCCTCACCTTCCTCGAGGAACTGCCCGGCCACTTCAGCGGCAACCCCTTCCACCACAACGACGACGGAGCCAAGGTGTCGTGGGCGCTCGAACGCTTCCGCACCGAGATCGAGGCCGAGCGCGGCAAGCCCCTGGTGTGGGACGACGACACCCGCCGATGGTGGGCGGCCAAGTGGACGCAGGTGATCGGCGAAATCCACGCCGCCATGAAGAAGGAGTCCGGCGGCCGTCTGGTGTTCTATTACCAACAGACCAACCACTCTACCCTCGACTTCGTGCCCGAAGGCACCCCCCTGTCCACGCGAATGCTCATTCCCATCCGCTGGGCCGACATCGTGAAGCCAGGCCTGTGCGACGGTCTGTTCGCCTATCCCAACGGTCGCAGGATCTGGCAGCAGCACTATGTCCGATTCGCCAAGGCCAACAACTGGCCGCTCTTCTCCCAACTCTCCCACCCGAGCGGCATGCGTCTCGGCGCGTGGCCCGACACCGTGGCGATGGTGAAGGAGCGTTTCCCCCAGAACCTGGGCTACTTCTGGTACTGCTCGGGCAACTGTGCGGCCAGGCAGGCCTGGAACGCCGACAAGGGCATTCCCCAAGGCCCCGCGTGGAACACCCGAAGCGTGTCGATCAAGCTCCACACCCGCCGCCACCTGGCGATGGAGAACGTGGGGATGGACGTGGTGCGCCGCCAGCCCCCGCTCCGCCTGCACATCGACATGCCGCTCGACAAGGCCAAGCCCGGCGGCTACATCCACCCCCGCGTGATCGTGGAGAACGCACGCGAGGCATCCTTCTTCCTCGACCCCAAGGAAGCCACGGTGCGCAACGCCACCATCACGCTCGGCGTGCCCAAGGGCTTCAAGCTCGAGCCGCAGGTGTCGCCGCCCGCCACGCTCAAGCTCGGCGATCTGGCGCCTGGCGAACGACGCGTGGCCGATTGGTGGGTGACGTGTCCCGCCGACTACACCGGCAAGCCCGCCGGACCGTTCGCACTCGCCGCCAAGGCTGATGGCGTGACACCCACCACGGCCAAGGTGGCCACCGACCTGGCGATCCCCTGCCTCCAGCCCCACGAGATCGGCATCCCCGGCACGCAGTGGATGGAGGCGGCCTACCGCATCCCCGACGAGACGCTGCACCCGCGCATCACCATCGAAGCGCTACGCGGCCCCGTGCGTCGGCCGACCGTGGGCGATGGCTATGTGAACCTGACCTATGGCGGTCTGCTGGCCACGGGCATGCGCCTGGTGCTCGATGCCGAACGCGGTGCGCGTTTGTTCGTGGAGCCGTTGGTGGACGACGATGGGACGACGCGTGCCGACCCCGCCGACCCGTGTGGCTTCAAGGCCTGCCCCAAGGGCTACCTGGTGCATCGTGTGGGCGCGCGGGGCGATGTCGACGCTTCCGTGCCTCTCCGCGTGTCGGTGTGGGGCAAAGCCGAGGGCGGCGGGCAGAGCCTCATCGTCCTGCGGTTCGCACGCAAACGCAAGCGTTCGGAGAAACACGAGCGGCCGACAATCGACAAAAGCGTCCTCGTGAACCGCTTCAACAAATCGTGGCGCGAGGTGAGCACCACGGTGACCCCGCCCGAGGACGCCATCGCCCTCCAGAACGTGTTCCTCTATCGGTTCAAGCAAAAGGGCACGGTGTGGTATGGCCCGCTGAAGATTACGCGAGCCGACGCCACGCCCGAAGGCACCGACGTGAGCGACCGCCTTCGCGGCTCGTTCCCCACCCTCTCGCGCGGTCAGTTGCGCATCTACCGCTACGCCGACGACAATCCGCCCGACGTCCGCCCGCGCGTGCGCGTGCAGCTTGCAGTGCCCGAGGAGTGAGCGGCAGATACCGGCACACTGAAGAACCTTGGCGCAGAAAACTGTTGCACAGCGGCTCAAAAGACGTAAACTCGTTGTGGCAAGACCGTTGCCGGCGAGTGTATGGTCCGCCTTGGGACTGGCTACGACGAGGCGGTCAATGTGCTGCTGTGCCGGGTACCGACACAGGAACCGGGTGGTGGGGCACCGATGGCTTCGAACGTGATGGCAACCTATCAGCGGCTGGCAGACGCGGTCGAGCGTGCGCTCGATGAGCGCCGCGAGTCCGAGAAGCTGGTGATCCAGGTGGGATCGGCCACCTGCGAGAACGCAGCGGGTGCCGACGACGTGCGGGCCGAGTTCGACAAGCACATCAAGGCATCGGGCCGCACCGACATCGTGCTGCGCCAAACCGGCTGCACCGGCCGATGCAGCCGCGAGCCGATCGTGGATGTGTCGATCCCCGGCCACTTGCCCGTCAAGTACGAGCTGGTGACGCGCGAGCTGGTGCACGAGATCTTCACGTCGCACGTGCTCGGCGGCGAGCCAGTGACCGACCATATCCTCGACGCCGTAGGCGAGCCGGGCCGCAAGTATGAGTTCCTGGTCTGCAAGTGTGCCGAGTGCTCGGGCGGGCCAGAGGGGGACTTCGGCAAGCGGCTCACGGCCAAGCTGCATGCGGCAGGCATCGGCGACGACCGCTGTGTGGTGCTGGAGTCGAGCTGCTTCGGCCTTTGCCAGCACGAGCAAGTGGGCAAGGTGGGGCACGTGCTGGTGCGGCCGGGCAAGGTGCTCTACCGCGTGACCACCGAGGCCGACCTCGACGAGATCATCGCCAGCCACGTGCAGGCCGACACCGTGGTGGAACGGCTGGTGGTGGAGGACCAGCCTGCGAGCCAACGGTTCTTCGAGCTTTATGGCGACGTGGCTTTCTTCAATCGCCAAACGCGCCTGGCATTGCGCAACAGTGGTGTGATCGACCCCGAGAGCATCCAGGAGAAGATCCACTATAAGGGCTTCGCCCCCCTGGCCACGGTGCTGGACAGTGGCGACCCACAGTGGGTGATCGACCAGGTGACGGCGTCGGGCCTGCGCGGGCGCGGCGGCGGCGGGTTCCCCACAGGCACCAAGTGGGCCAGCGCCGCCACCCAGCCCAGCGATGTGAAGTACATCATCTGCAACGCCGACGAAGGCGACCCTGGCGCGTTCATGGACCGCAGCATGCTCGAAGGCGATCCGTTCTCGGTGGTCGAGGGCATGACCATCGGCGCATTCGCCATCGGCGCACACCAGGGCTATATCTACGTGCGTGCCGAGTATCCGCTGGCCATCGAGCGGCTCGAGAACGCCATCGCCTTGGCCAGGGAGCACGGCCTGCTGGGCACAAGCATCCTGGGCTCGGGCTTCGACTTCGACATCGAGATCCGCCTGGGCGCCGGCGCGTTCGTGTGCGGGGAGGAGACGGCGCTGATCCACTCGATCGAGGGCGAGCGCGGCCAGCCCCGCATCCGCCCGCCGTACCCGTCGCAGAGCGGCCTGTGGGGCAAGCCCACGGTGATCAACAACGTGGAGACCTTCGCCAACATCCCCGTGGTGCTCTACTACGGCGCCGAATGGTTCCGCCGCATCGGCACCGAGCACAGCGGCGGCACCAAGGTGTTCGCGCTGGCCGGCAAGGTGCGCCACACGGGCATCGTGGAAGTGCCCATGGGCACCACCGTGCGCGAGATCGTGTTCGACATCGGCGGCGGCGTGCCCGACGGCAAGCGCCTCAAGGCCGTGCAGACCGGCGGGCCGGCCGGCGGATGCATCCCCCAGGACCTGCTCGACACCCCCGTGGACTTCGACACACTGGGCAGCATCGGCACGATCATGGGCTCCGGCGGCATGATCGTGATGGACGAGACCGACTGCATGGTGGACATCGCGAAGTACTTCCTCACGTTCATCCAGGACGAGTCGTGCGGCAAGTGCACGCCCTGCCGCGAAGGCTCGAAGCGCATGCTCGAGATCCTCGAACGCATCACCACCGGCAAGGGCGAGCTGGCCGACATCGACAAGCTCGAACGCTTGGCACGGCTGATGAAGAAGGCGTCGCTGTGCGGCCTTGGCCGCGCGGGGCCAAACCCCGTGCTCAGCACACTGCGCCACTTCCGCGACGAATACATCGCCCACGTGACCGACAAGCAGTGCCCCGCCAAGAAATGCAGGGCGCTGGTCCGATACCGCATCAATCCCGACCTGTGCGTCGGCTGCACGGCCTGCTACCGCGTGTGCCCCGTCGAGTGCATCGCCGGCAAGCCCAAGACCACGCACGAGATCGACGAAACGCGTTGCATCCGCTGCGGGCGCTGCTTCCAGACGTGCCGCTTCGGCGCCATCGAGCGCCTCTAGCGCCCGCGTCACAGCCCAGGTGAGCCTATGAGCGGCAAAATGGTGACCCTCACGATCGACGGCAAACAGCTCCAGGTGCCGGAAGGCACCACCATCATGGATGCCGCCGAGACACTCGGCATCCACATCCCGCGCCTGTGCTACCACCCCGACCTCAGCCAGGCGGGCTCGTGCCGCGTGTGCGTGGTGGACGTGAAGGACATGGGCTACTACATGGCCTCATGCAGCGTGGCGGTGTGGGAGGGAATGGAGGTCGAGACCAATTCGCCCGAGATCCGCGAGGCCCGCCGCGACATCGTGGAGTTGCTGCTCGACAACCACCCCAAGGACTGCCAGACCTGCGAACGCGATGGCAACTGCGAGCTTCAGAACCTCGCCTACACCCTTGGAGTCCGCGAACGCCTGTTCGAGGGTGAGCGCAAGCAATTCCCCATCGAGGACTCCAGCGCCGCCGTGGTGCGCAACCCACAGAAATGCGTGTTGTGTGGCCGCTGCGTCCGCGTGTGCGCCGAGGTGCAGGGCGTCAAGAACCTCAGCCAGCACGGCCGCGGCTTCACCACCGTGGTCATGCCCGCCCACGGCGTCAACATGGACGACTCGGTGTGCATCCAGTGTGGCCAGTGTATCAACGTGTGTCCCACCGGTGCGCTCCTCGAGCAGCGACACACCGACCGCGTGTGGCAGGCGCTCGCCGACCCCACCAAGCACGTGGTGGTGCACACCGCCCCATCGATCCGCGCGGCCATCGGCGAAGGCTTCGGCCTCCCGCCTGGCACCCCCTGCACAGGCACGATGGTCACGGCTCTCCGCCGCCTCGGCTTCGACGCCGTGTTCGACACCAACTTCGCGGCCGACCTCACGATCATGGAAGAGGCCCACGAGTTCCTCCGCCGCGTCGACGCCGGCGGCCCCCTGCCCATCCTCACCTCGTGCTCGCCCGCGTGGGTGGCATTCCTCGAAAAATTCTACCCCGAGCTGATCCCCTACGCCTCCACCTGCAAGTCGCCCATGTCCATGATGTCCACGCTCCTCAAAACCTACTACGCGGCCAAGGAAGGGCTGGACCCGCACAGTGTGTTCGTGGTGGCGGTGATGCCCTGCGTGGCCAAAAAGTTCGAGGCCAGCCGCCCCGAGCACACCGACGACGAAGGCGAGCCCTACACCGACGCCGTGCTGACCACGCGCGAAGCGATCTGGATGATCAAGTCGTACGGCATCGACTTCACGGCGCTGCCCGAGGGAAGGTTCGACCTGCCGCTGGGCATGTCGACAGGGGCGGGCGACATCTTCGGCACCACCGGCGGCGTGATGGAAGCCACGCTCCGCACCGCCCACCGCCTGCTCACCGGCGAGTCGCCCGAGAACGTGGAGTTCACCACGGTGCGTGCCGTCGAGGGCCTGCGCGAGGCCACGGTGCAGGTGCAGGACACCACGCTCCGCGTAGGCGTGGCCAACGGCCTGCACAACGCCAAGCAACTGCTCGACAAGGCCACACGCGACGGCGAGGCATTCCACATCATCGAGGTCATGGCCTGCCCCGGCGGCTGCATCGGCGGCGGCGGCCAGCCCTATCCCCCCGCAGGCACCAAAGTGCTCGACCCCGAACTGCTACGCCAACGCGCCTGCGCCCTCTACCAAATCGACAGCCACAAACAGCTCCGCGTGTCGTGCGACAACCCCGCCATCGCGCAACTCTATGACGAGTTCCTCGGCGAGCCTGGCGGCGAGAAGGCTCACCACCTCCTCCACACCCACTACCAACCACGCCTTCCAAGAGGCATCCGATGACGTCCACCACCGACAACTGGCCCGAGGTCGAAGCCGCGTCGAAAGCCGTCCTGCCCGACCCCATCGTGCAGTTCATCGAGCAATGCCGCGACTCCGAGCACCCCGCGGGCCAGCTCATCGCCGTGCTCCACAAGGTGCAAGCCCACTTCGGCTACCTCGGCGCCGAGCAGCTCGACGCCGTGGCCCAACTCCTCGGCGTGCCCGCCGCCAAGGTGTCGGGCGTCGCCACCTTCTACCACTTCTTCCGCCTCACCCCCAGGGGCCGCTACGTCATCCACGTGTGCCTCGGCACCGCCTGCTACGTGCAAGGTGCACCGCTGCTCGTCGAGAAGCTCAAGGACGAGTTGGGCATCGACTTCGGGGAAACGACCAAGGACGGGATGTTCTCGCTCGAGGCGGCCCGCTGCCTCGGCACCTGTGGCCTCGCGCCCGTCATCATGATCAACGACGAAATCCACGCCAAGGTCACGCCCGACAAAATCCCGCTGCTGCTCCAGGACTACATCCAGCAAGCACACAGCGAGGGTGCCGCCGTCGGGCCAGCCTGACCCCCCCCACGGATCCATCACCAGAAGAACAGCTCGCGCTCCACTTGGCCGGGCTTCACCCCAAAGGCTTCGCGGAGCGCGGCCAGGACAAAGCGCTGCATCGGCTTCGGCCCGCACAGGTAGTAGGTGGCAGCGGCGGGGTCGATGCGACGCTTCAGGATGTCGGCCCCCACGAAACCCGTCTCGAAAGCCACCCCGTCGGGCGCGTCGGCAACAGGCGCGTCGTCGGCCTGGCTGAGCACGTGCACGAGCGTGAGCAGGGGCGTGCGTGCGAGTTGAGCCAACTCGTCGGCCGCGATGATGTCGGCGCGGGTTTTGTTGCCCCAGATCAGCGTGATGCGGGCCTCGGGCGCGACCGTGGCCGCATGGCGGATGGCGCTGAGGAACGGCGTGATGCCCACGCCGCCAGCGATCATCACCACGTTGCGCTCGCGCGCGAAATCGGGGCAGAACACGCCATACGGCCCCTCACACAACACAGGAGTGCCTGCCGCCACCTTGCCGATGGCGGTCGAGAAGTCGCCCGATGCCTTGATGGTAAACCGCAAGCTATCGCCGCCAGGCGGACACGAGATCGTGAACGGGTGCGGCTCGCTCCAGCCCATCGGGCGCCTGACGCGCAGCGTGGCGAACTGCCCCGCGCGTCGAGCGGCGAACGCCCCTGCCCCATCGGCACGCGAGAGCACCAGCGACGTGGTGTCGTGCGTCTCCCGCTCCGTCCGCTCCACGTCCCACGTGAACCGGCGGCCGCGCCGCACCAC
>Ga0272441_10011945_pt1 | contig 12787 bp, 8 predicted proteins | sample SSMProp6N_FD_193582 | JGI IMG/M metagenome (GOLD analysis project Ga0272441, IMG submission 193582) | Marine sediment archaeal communities from Little Sippewissett salt marsh, Falmouth, MA, United States - SSM-Prop-6N | ecosystem: Environmental > Aquatic > Marine > Wetlands > Sediment ...
TGGCATTAACCAATCTTGCAATTGCGTATACTGGCATGGGGCTATTTACCACTGCCGAGGAAACGTTCAGTGCCGCACGAACACTAACCCGTGAGATAGGTGACAAACGTGTGGAAACCTATGTTGAAGTGTATGAAGGATTGCTGAACTGCTCCATGGGCAGGCCGGAAATCGCCCTGTCGACCTGCAAGAGGGCAGAGACCCTCGCTGATGAGATGAAAATAAAAGACCTGAAACGGATGGCTCTAACGTATCAAGGTAAGGCCTTGGCGATACAAGGTTCTCTAGATCAAGCGTTCGACATGTATACGAAGGCCGTGAACCTTGCACTATCCGAAGAACAGATAGGAGATTCCATAGAAGCGACGGCCGGTCTCGCGCATGTGGCGCTGCGTCTCGGAAAACAGATGCGAGCCGTACAGGCGGTCAATACGATTCTGGAATTCATGGGGAAAGCAACGCTTGATGGAAACAATGAACCTCTTTTTATCAGAATGGTATGCTATGAAGTTCTCGATGCCGCAGGAGATCCCCGGGCGACGGACGTACTGAGAGACGCCTACGCCGAACTTATGCGGATTGCCGATCTCCTCCCTGATCCGGACATGAGAACAGCATACCTTGAGAATATCGAGATACACAGGGTTATCATCGCCAAACACGAGACGCAGGGGGCGACATAGCCCCCGAGCCCGTATTAATGTAATCCGGTATACGTTATAATCCGCATGTAAATACGCATTGCAGCAGAAAACGTTGAGAACTGCGGATTAGTCCAGAATCTCGATGAGTTCAACCTCAAAAATCAAACACGCATTCGGTCCGATTGTCTGGCCGGCACCACGGGTACCGTACGCTAATTTCGACGGAATGTATAATTTGTACTTCGAGCCAATCGACATGAGCTGCAGGGCTTCGGTCCATCCCGGGATTACCTGGTTGACGCCGAATGTTGCCGGTGAACCTCTATCATAGGAGCTGTCAAAAACGGTTCCATCGAGGAGTGTTCCCCGGTAATGGACCGTTACTCTATCGGTGGAGTTCGGCTTTTCGCCCTGCCCCTCTTCAAGTATCTCATACTGAAGTCCGCTATCAGTGGTTATGACGCCTTCACGTTTCGCATTGGTATCGAGGAATGCCTCCTCTTCGGACGCGTTTTCCAGTGCAGCCCCCTGTCGCTCCTCCTGTACTTCAGCCTGCATTCTGTTCATAACGGTCTGCTTCACGGTAGCTGCCTCCTCCTGATCGAGGAGTGGGTCAGCTCCGGAGAGCTGGTCCCTGATACCGCGCGCAAGAATATCCACATCCACCGCGGTTTTGTCGGTGATCTGTTCCAGTGAAGATCCGATTTCCAGCCCGATGGCATAGCTGAATTTGGCGTCCTCGGTTTCTAGATCAGGTATGGAATCACTTCCGTTGTCCGCAGCGCATGCCAGAATGACCAGTGTGAATCCAACTCCAATGGTGATGAATGTATTCAATTTCATCAGTTACTCCCCTTCTTTCACGATCTCATTTAGCGTGATCTCAAATGTCAGATTCTTTCCCGCAAGCGGGTGATTAGCATCCAAAACAACCGTTTCGTCTTTAACTTCGGTGATTATGACTACAAGATTATGTCCCTCGCCACCCGTTGCTTTCAGGCGTTGCCCCACAACCGGATCCATTGAATCCGGCAAACGGTTACGTGACACTTCGACTACGGCTTCCTGGTTTCTATCTCCATATGCCTGTGCCGGTTCGATATGCACCGTTTTTGATTCACCACGTTCCATGCCGGCAACCGCCGCTTCAAAACCCGGGATTACCTGCCCGGCGCCAAGCGTGAACTCAAGATCATTGCCCTGTGGAGATCTGTCGAAGACAGATCCGTCTTCCAGGGTGCCGACATACGATACTTTTACGGTAGATCCGGCTTTTGCGATACTCATAGATTCCCCTTTCTGGAGAGTTAGCGCAATAACATACAGATTTATCCTTCAGTAGAAAGTAGTTTGGTCACAAACTCGATGTCGTGTACTGAATGATGTATAGGATTCCATGTGTAACGAGATTTGTCGCCTTGACAGCGGTACGATTTGGATAAAGTTAGGAAAACTCGAATCATAATTCTTCAGATGATTGTATTCACAGTCTTAGGCGAGTGTTGTGCCATACCTTCGGGATTCGAAGTTCCTATCGATACCCGAAATAAAACAAGAAGGTTTCAGCGTGCGGATTCTTCTGGTTAAATGTGTATCCCTTAAGAAGGATGTTCCCCAATATGCACATCCGCTTGGTCTCATGTACCTTGTCTCGTATCTACGGAATCGATATCCCGAACACAACCAGCAGATTCTTGATCTTACCTATACGAAGAACCCCATGGAAGTCCTGGAACGTCGTATTCAGGATTTCGATCCCCATCTGGTCGGCATATCCGCGATGACGAGCGAGGCCGATAATCTCCATGAGGTTGCCAAAATCGTAAAACAGGCTGATGCAGCTAAAACAACTGTAGCCGGAGGTCCCTACGGAACATCGAGTCCGGAGCTCGCCATTGCTGACCCCAACATTGATGTTCTGGTATTGGGCGAAGGAGAGGAGACATATGCCGATATTGTCTCGTCTTTATCTTCGGGTGGAGACGGGAAGGGAATTCCGGGATCTCTATGGAGAGATAACGGCGACGTCATACGCGGCGACGAACGGAAACCGATCGTTGATCTCGATGAAATACCGTTTCCCGCCTGGGATATGGTTGATATGGATGCATACCAAAATCTCGGACGTGCGGGGAATGTTAAAAGAAACAGATATATGGGGATATTTACATCCCGAGGATGTCCGTATCAGTGTTCATATTGTCACAGAGTATTCCCGAAACGATTCAGGCCGCGAAGTGCAAAAAATATCCTGGATGAATTACAGGTGCTGGTTGATCGATATGATATTCGGGATGTCGAGGTATATGATGACGTATTCAACTATGATATGGATCGCGCAAAAGCTGTATGTCGGGGTATCATCGAACGAAACCTGAACCTCAAGATATCATTTCCTCACGGCGTTCGCGGGGACAGACTTGATCAGGAACTCACCGGGTTACTCGCTCAGGCGGGGACCACCAATATCGGGATAGCCGTTGACACCGCATCACCTGTCAGACAAAGAGAATTAGGGCGGAATCTCAACATCAAAAAGGTACGACAGGCTATCGAATGGGCGGATTATGAAGGTATTACAACCTTCGGCTATTTCATGCTGGGATTCCCCGGAGAGACAGAGGAAGAGATGAACGAAACCATCCGGTTTGCTGAAAACAGTCGGCTTATGTTCGCGAGTTTCTTCATTGTAACACCGTTTCCCAGTACTCCGCTCTGGGAACAGACTGTCGCCCGCACGAATCCCGACGCAACGAACTTGGATGCACTGAATGTATTCTCCGGTTTCTATAACCTGAGCGCTCTTTCGGGACCGAGACTCAGACGAATGCAGCGTCTCGCTTACTGGCGTTTCTATAGAGGGCGTTTATTTCGGATCCTGAGATCGTTTCATCGTTTCCGTGTCGATTGGAGGAATGCGGCGTGGATTGGCCTGACACGCATGTTTGACAGGAAAACTCTCAGCGACGTTCACGGATGCTGACGTATTTGCGGAGTACCGTGGATTCCACCGTAAATGAGTCATAAGTCGTTGCCACCATATGAGTGATACAGGAGGTTACGAATAATATTGAAGTCCATGTAAAGAGGCGATAAATTTCGCCTTATGGATTTGTCACGGGGGCGATAATGGAATCAATCAGTACCAAGGATTTAGAAAAGCTCGTGTCCACCTTCAGTACCCGACCTCGATTTCCCATAATATGCGATTTGGTAGGCGTTTTGTGTGCGTAACCAAGGATGGTAAACATTCGATTGCTCTTCTCTTGTCTTTCATTATCATGTCGAACTCTGAGCAATTGATTGCAGACGAGAATACCTGGGATATTCAATTTGTGGACACCGCCAAACAGTTCCATTCTATGAGTACACGCAGCATCGTCACTGACGCGGACGGCACGGTACACATCGTCTATGGTGGGGATAATCTTTACTATGCCACATTCCATGAAGGATCATGGCAGCTTACGACGATCGATAATTCACCTGCGGTGGGGACCTTTGCATCCATCGCTCTCGATAGTCATGGCAATCCGCATATCGCCTATTTTGACTATCGGAATTGGAACTTGAAATATTCCTATCATACAGAGGCGGTATGGCACGTAGAGATCGTGGATGAATCAAATTATACAGGTCTCATGATCTGTTTGGCGTTGGATAATCTGAATCGACCCCATATCAGCTACTTTAATTATGCATCTCAGAGCCTTTACTATGCCTTGAGGGATGATACCGGGTGGAGTACGGTAATGGTTGATAATGATGGTAATACAGGTTGGGACACATCGATTTCGATAGACGGTCTGAACAGACCTCACATAGTATACAGGAATATGTCTCAGGCTGACTTGAAATATGCGTATTTGGATAGTACAACGTGGTATACGGAGATAATTAGCTTGGAAGGATCATCAGGGCCGTCCATCGGGATTGATTCCTCAGGAACTCCCTGCGTTAGTTTTGGGAGTTCAAACAGCTTGAAGTTTGCACGAAGAGAGGAATCCGGATGGGAGTATGAGGTAGTTGGAGAGGGTTTCAGCACATATACATCGCTTTCGTTTACTCCCCAAAATCAACCGATGATTAGTTGTTATCAGGAGCCTGAAGAGGATCTCGTAGTTACATATTACGATGGCTCAATATGGCAATCCGTGGTGGTTGATTCGGTGGGAGATTCCGGCATTTCATCATCTCTCTGGGTGGATAAGTACGGAACTCCGCATGTAAGTTATCTTCAAAGTGGCAACCTTCGGTATGCCTTTTGTGAGGACACACACTGGAAAACCATGACTGTTGATGTTACCGGCATTGTAGGTAAAGGGTGCTCGCTGGCATTGAACTCATTTTCTTTCCCATACATTGCATACCTGGACGATTGGAATGATAATCTTAAGTTCGCGCGCTGTGACGTATCTGGTTGGGATATTCAGACCGTAGATCTGGCCAATAACGTTTCTTCCTATATATCTATTTCTGTTGATGGATGGGATCATGCTCATGTTTCCTACTTCGAATCCAATCCAAATTGTGATCTGAAGTATGGCTATTGGGATGGAATTAGTTGGTGGCTTGAAACAGTGGATACGGACGGATACGTGGGCATCTATAATTCCATCTCCGTGGATTGTGATTCGGTCGTCCATATTGCTTACATTAATAATACGAACAGCACACTGCGATATGCGCGAAAAGATAATACCGGTTGGATGCTGGAGACTGTTGATAACAGTGCGTGGAGCTCCACTTCTTTGGCCGTTGATACGGATGGCAAAGTGGGTATCGCCTACATGGCTGCTTCGGGTGTTAAGTATGCGGAGAAGAACGCGGAAAGCTGGCAAATTGATAGTATCTATCCTGGGGGCGGACATCCTTTTTTGGTATTTGACCAATCAGGGCTACCGCATATTAGCTATGAAACGGGCGTGGGCAGCTATGATCTCATGTATGCTTGGAGAACTGTCTTCGGTTGGCGATATGAAATAGTCGATAGGAACGGATCGTATCGTCAAAACTCGCTGTGTCTTGATTCAGGTAACAATCCACGTATTGCGTATTTCAACGCAACAAATGATCACATCAAATTTTCATATCGGATAGATCATGAATGGCATAATGCAACAGTGGACCAGGCTGGTGACATCGGTGTTTATAATTCTCTTGCGGTGGATGTATCAGATGGCACTCACATCGCGTACTTCGATATGACAGGAGGCGATTTAAAATATGCTTTTCGACCCCAAAACTGGGTTGTGCTTTCAGGAGCCATAGATGGCGAGATGTTGACACTTACCTGGTCCCCGGTGCCCGAAGTTATAGAATACTGGATTTATGGTGCCGAGGATCATTTTTATTTCCATCCAGGATTTTCACCAACATACGACAACAGACTCGCGGTTTTGCCGGGAGGTGCAACATCCTGGCAAACATCAAACGGGATTGGAGATCCAGAGTCCAATTGGAGTTATATGATTCTCGCGGTTAACAACGCGGAAACGGAAATCACTCGTTCGAATAGAATCGGGGAATATGATTTCGCGGAACCACTTCCCTGAAGAAATACCGGCCGTTTCAATGTCTTTTCCAGTAGATGAAAGCGGATAGCGTCCGTGAGTAAATACCTGATGCCTAACGATTTGACTATCACAACGAGGAAGGATCATTGGGGTTCCACATGGGTAGATTAAGAATACACGCCATTTTGGCTGCGATAATCTTTTGGGTCGTCCTCATATCGTGTTTGAATCCCAATAATATCGATCCTGAATTCATCTACAGGAATCACTTTGAAACACCTCAAGAGGAGATACGAAATCTGATTGGACATGGATACTACTTTCAAGGCGGAGATATCTGGATTCGGTTTGAAGCGGATAAGGATATTTATCCGAAGGATTTCATATCCTTTTCGAGGATTTCAGATGAAATCGTTCGAACATATTTTCTTGATCTGTTCAGTGAACTTATCGCTAATGGGATCTTTGAAGAGAGAGAACTGTCACCTGATATCAATGTATTCATGACATCAGGTACGCTTTCGTGTTTAGAAAAACACCATCTCAACAAAGAGTCACATCGGGCGCACAGTTACTGGTTTGTGACGAGTGGAGAAGGGTTGCATTATTTCCGTTCATGGACGAACGGATAGGTTCATTCCGCCCGTACAGTTAACCGTCCATCTCCCGAGCACAGGATTTTCGGGTACGTACTTCCTCCATTCCTTTCAGAATACGCGGCGAAACCAGTGCTGCATCGAGGGAAACCGGATGATTCCATGAATGGTACGAAAGGAGAGTCTCCCGAATAAAGGAAATCTTACCTGTGGAGCATCACGTGCTCAATACTATCCGGTCCATTGAAGCGTTCCGGAAACCCGTGGGTACCGAAGTGGGCGGTATACGAGAACGGTACGACATACTATGAGATGATATCACTGATTGGAAGGAATGAGCCTCCGGATTTCGATCTATTCTCTTCTCCGCATGAAATAATCAAATGAAACTAGTATCTTATGTGCCATACTTTTTTTATCTTATGGCGAAGTATACGGTAGCCTAACCGCCCGGAAACGCGGTCTCATCATGAGAGAAAGTCTTCAATACCGAGAAAGTTTTTAGTAGAACAAATACTCCATCGGTTTGGACCCAAACGGCATCTCCGGTCGGTGGAGGGCTCTCCCCGATCTCTGAACGGAGGGGTCAGGCAGTGAAGCTTCGCAAAGAACTCGGCCTTCTTGATGTCTACTGTATCGCGACGGGGGCTATGATCAGTTCCGGTATCTTCATTCTCCCCGGACTTGCTCATATGCGGGCGGGACCGAGTGTCGTACTTTCATACCTGCTGGCTGGAGGTCTTGCGGCAATCGGAATGCTCAATGCGGCGGAACTTGCGACAGCTATGCCGAAGGCCGGCGGCGATTACTTCTTTATCACACGGTCACTGGGGCCGGCGGTTGGTTCTATCGCCGGACTTCTCAACTGGTTCGCCCTGTCATTAAAAAGCGCTTTCGCCCTGTTGGGAATAGCGGCGTTTCTGCGTCTATTCATTGATATCGATATGCGCCTTGTCGGGATGCTCCTCTGTTCGGTTTTTGTAGCAGTGAATCTCTGGGGAATCAGGCGTGTGGGACGGCTTCAGATCGGGCTTGTCCTGAGTCTCCTTGTCCTCATGATCATTTATATTGTGAAAGGCACATCCCATGTGACCATGAAAAATCTGGATCCGTTTTTTCCGTATGGACTCCAGAAAACTCTGGCGACTACGGGTTTCGTGTTTGTATCCTATGGCGGCTTATTGAAAATATCGAGTATTGCTGAGGAGGTTCGTAATCCATCGCGCAATCTGCCGTATGGTATGCTACTCTCTCTGGTAAGCGTGACACTTCTCTATGTTCTCATGGTACTCATAACAACGGGAGTGCTTTCTTCTGCTGATCTTGATCGGTCATTGACGCCGATAACCGATGGTGCCGGAGTATTCATGGGGATTTGGGGAGTTCGAGCGATAAGTCTTGCGGCCATTTTTGCGTTCATCTCTACCGCGAATGCCGGCGTCATGGCGGCGTCACGATACCTCTTCGCGCTGGGCAGAGACGAACTCCTTCCTGCAAGCTTAGGTCGTCTCGGACGAAGATCCGAAATGCCGTCGGTCTCCATCGTGGTGACGGGATTATTCATCACGATATCATTGTTCCTGAGACTCGATCTTCTCGTCGAGGCGGCGTCACTGGTATTGATTCTCGGGTTCATACTATCCTGCATCTGTATCATCGTGCTACGGGAAAGCCGTATACAAAACTACAGACCGAGCTTTCGGGCGCCATTCTATCCCGTGACACAACTCCTCGGAATCCTTGCCTTCACTTTTCTGATCTTCGAACTCGGATTGGAGGCGTTTCTCATTTGTGCAGTGATTTTCACTTTTGGCGTCACTGGGTTCTGGTTTTATGGGCGCAAACGACTCCAGAAGGATTATGCGCTGCTTCACGTGGCCGCCCGGTTGACAGCCCGGGAGTTGGTGAACGGATCTCTTGAGCAGGAGTTAAAGGAGATTGTTCGTGAGCGCGATGATATATCAGTTGATAGATTCGACGAACTCGTGAGTCACTGTCCGGTAATTGACATTGACGAACACATAGAGTTCAAACGATGCGTTTTCCTTCTCTCGAACGTACTGGCAGTACGTCTTGGTATGACCGAAACCTCGCTGGTGGAAAAGTTTATCCATCGAGAAGACGAAAGCTCAACGGTACTGAGCCAGTTTCTGGCGGTTCCCCACATAATTATCGAGGGTTCGGGAAGATTTGAACTCGCCCTCGTCAGAGCGAAGAATGGCATCCGATTCTCCGAATCACATGAAAATATCCGGGCAGTTCTCGCTCTTATAGGTACCGGAGATGAACGTAATTTTCATCTTCGCGCTTTGGCTAATATTGCCCAGATCGCCCATGCCCCGGATTTCGAACAGAGATGGCTTCGTGCCCGTGGAGAAGATGGTATCCGGGATGTTCTTTTGCTTGGAGCACGTCACAGGAGGCAAAGAATTGATCGTCCGATATGATGCGCTATCAGCGATCTCTCCTCGGACGCTCGATTAGGATGGAAAGCACATGACGGATATACGAATCACTTCATGGAGTCACCTGCAGGATGAGTTGTTCCGGGGCGCCTGGAATGCGGATATCAACAGATATCGATCACCGTTTGTATTTCGAGGATTATCCGATGCATCGTACCATCTCGAAACCTCACTCATGAGGCTCGATGGTCCGTACTGGCAACTGGAAAAACACTTGCTCCGAAATTTCAGAAAATATGCACAATCAGTAGCGGGAGAACTCGGCTCCTTCTGGCATCTCCTTACGGTTGCGCAGCATCATGGATTGCCGACTCGATTACTTGATTGGACATACTCCCCCTATGTGGGCTTACATTTCGCAACAAGCAATCTTCAAAAACTCGACGTCGACGGTGTCATCTGGGTAGTCAATTTCCAGAAAGCCCATGAACACCTTCCCACGGCGCTCCGGGAGCTCCTTGCATCAGAAGGAGCACAGGCATTTACCGTGGAGCTTCTCACGAGTCTCAAACCGTTAGAAAGCAACTCCCTGTCGGATGAGAGTTCGTTTCACAAGTTCGTCAGAACGCTCACTGAATTCGATTGCCTCGGGGCGGAAGAGGAGTTTCTCTTGTTTTTCGAACCGCCCTCAATCGACGAGCGAATCGTCAATCAGTTTGCCCTGTTCTCAGTGATGCCGAATTCCCGACGCCGGATCGACGACTGGCTCGACGCGAATCCAGATCTGTTTCGACGAATCATTATTCCCGCCGGGTTGAAGTGGGAATGCAGAGACAAGCTGGATCAGTGTAATATCACAGAACGGGTTCTGTTTCCCGGTCTTGACGGACTCAGCCTCTGGCTCAGGCGGCACTACAGTCCGAAGACATAGTTCTGTAGGGAATCCGCGGCCCCGGGCTCCAACTGAAAGAACCGCACCGGTATTTACTTCTATACCATACTCATTCCCGCGACAGGTCTTCGATGATCAGGCGGGCCATCCGGCGAGCGAGGAGAGCATTCCCCAGATCGTTCAGATGGCAGCAATCGTCGCGATATACCGGTCGTTTCTCCGATGCGTATATATCCGTCATGTCGTGAAAACAAACACCTCGACCGGTCATTTCGCCGCCCATGGTTCGAAGGTGAGGATATCCGCGTTCCACATGGCGTTTGTAGGGATGATTCGGATTATAGGCGATTTTTCGTTCATCTTTTGACAGCGGTTTTGAACCGGGAACGTATTGGTTGGGTTGAAGAAAGTGCCAGTACCGGATGTTGTGTGCTTCACACATCTGATGCATCTGGAGAGAACAGTTTCTCCAGATTCTTGCCAGGTTTTTCTCAAATGATCCTCCGAACGTGAAATGAAAAGGCGGGCCCGTTGCCTCGAAGCTCTTCTGATTTCCGGAATCACTCCGATGACTCAGGATTTCCATTTCGTGATCATGCAGCTTCGCCAGAAAGAAATGATCGACGCGGTGCCAGAGGACCGTTATAGACGGGCTGTATCGGAACGGAATACGGTGACAGACCTCAGCCCATTCCCGCCTGATGTTTCTTAAAAATTCCACGTTTCCCATACAATGCAAAACGCGTCGATCCGGGAGTGCTTCAACCTGGCGATACCATGACCGGGGGAAGAATGGATTCACGCCCTTCGGTCTGTTCTCCACCGACGGTAGAACGATTTCATTGAATCCGTCGAGATTGATCACCATATCGAAATGCGCGCCGAGGGAGAGAAGATAGTTAAATGCGAGCATCTGCTGTGGTTGCTTGTAGCCGCCCATGGCCATGGAAATGAGCTCGATTTCTTTTCCCGTGAAGCGGATATCCGCCCTGAGTGAACGAATCAGTTCATCCGAACCGTCATCGGAAAACCACCTGGCGAGGGAACCGCCGAAAAGAGCGATGAACATGGTATCAGGGCTTTCTTTTCGTATGGGCGTTCCGGTATCCCAGAATCCGAAATAAGAGAGTGGTTCCGACCCTTTCATAGGCGTTAGATCGCGGTTGATGACATATCCCAGATATGGATGGGTGGCGAATTCGGATGCGGACAGTTCGGGCATGGGGGCGACAGAGGAGTCCATGGCGGCAATGCGTTCATTCTGAATTCGCCGGTATCCCGATATCCCGTCTCCCGCCACCAAAAAGAGAAGGAATGTTGCCAGTTCGATGACAAGCACCGATGCGATTATCGTAGCGATGATGAATATACTCCGCCGGACACGTGTAATCGAGAAGTTCTCCCGGCTCACACCTTCATCGATTACTTCATTATTCATTTGGTGGCAGCCTTACATGTGATAATCTCTTTTTCTATGAAGGCCTCTTATTTCTTATCAGTCCGCTGAGTGAACAGAAACGGATCATTTTCCGCGGCCCCACAGTAGTCGAGGCGTTTTGTTTCGAATCCCTTACGTTTGGCGACGACGCGATAATCGAATGTTCCTTTGGAAGTTCCACCGTGAAGTTCAATGACATCGAATCCTGTTTTATCTTTCTCCACGGCGACACCCTCGCTGGTGCGATCGTGCAGTTGCACGAAAACCAGCATGGGATGTGTTTTATCGATGGTGACGGTTTCCCTGAATAACGGATCAAGTTCGACGTGCGCGTGACCGTTGACGAGCCGCCCGGTACCGAAATCCTCCACCCAGGTTCCGGCTGCGGTCATGACATCAAGTCCCGTTGGACCCTGAGATGTTCGGACAATGCTTTTCATGGCACCGGTTCCGCCCAATCCTCCTGAGTAGTAGACACCGGTTCCGCTCGGGGAGTCGCTTCTGCCGTAGACGCCATAGGTCGTCCCGCTGCCCGCATATGCGTGCCCGAATACGCCACGTCCCGACGTCGAACCGGTTTCAAATCTCCCGCCAAAGCATTCGCCGGTACCCGACAATGCATGACCATACACCGCCCGTCCGTTGACCGAGTTCGTCTGCCCCGCTACCCCAAATGTTGTACCCGTAGAAGAATCGACCCAGCCTTTGATCCCGTATCCACCGGGAGAATAGGCTTTGAACTCACCGCCATATGTCGTTCCGGTGGTTCTTGTTACAACTCCGAATACCCCCGTGCCGGAGATGGAGGAACTGTGCCCATATACTCCGTATGAAGAACCCGTTGTCGATGTGGCGTCACCATAAACACCGCGGCCCTGCGGGGAGTCAACTTCACCGTAGATGCCGTATGTCGTACCGGTTTCCGATGAGGCTGATCCATAGACACCCCTCCCGGATGTAGCGGCGCTTGAACCCCGGACGCCGTATGCAAACCCTTCAGATGCCGATGCTCTGCCGTAAACGCCTATGCCAAGATCCGCCCTGGATTCGAATCGTCCTCCGTACGGGGTACCGGAGGTGTTGGTTGCCCTGCCGTAGACCGCGGAACCCTCTGTAGCAAGAATCTCCCCGTACAAACCATAGGCAAAACCGGCGCAAGTATTCAGTCCTTTCAGCGCCGCAACCGGAGCGCTGGTGACGGAACCGATCACTTCCGTTCCCGCCACGAGGCCGCTTGCCATGTAGGCGTAGCCCACGGAGCCGAGCGGCTGACGGGGTGACTGGGTATCTCCCTCT
>Ga0272441_10011946_pt1 | contig 12787 bp, 12 predicted proteins | sample SSMProp6N_FD_193582 | JGI IMG/M metagenome (GOLD analysis project Ga0272441, IMG submission 193582) | Marine sediment archaeal communities from Little Sippewissett salt marsh, Falmouth, MA, United States - SSM-Prop-6N | ecosystem: Environmental > Aquatic > Marine > Wetlands > Sediment ...
CGGAGGGCAGCCTCGTAGTGCGCGATCGCGCCGGCGAGGTCGCCGCGCTTCGCGCGGAGCTTCGCCAGGCCTTGGTGCGCCCCGGGCGAGTTCGGCAGGCTCTCGAGCACGCGCTTCAGCTCCGCCTCGGCCTCGGCGGGCCACCCGGTCCGGTCGAACATCTCAGCACGCACCAGACGCGCCGAGGGACACGCCGGGTTGCGCCCGAGCGCGCGCCGCGCGTGCGCCGCGGCCTTCGTCATGTTGCCGAAGGCCCGGAGGTAGTGGCGCGCGAGCATCGTCTCGGCCTCGGCCGCCTCGGGCCGGATGCGCAGCAGGCCCTCCAGAGCCTCGCGCATGGGGTTCTCGTTCGCCTCGGCACGGACGCGGGCGGGCGGCGAGGCGACGAAGGCGTACTCGTAAAGGAGCCGCGCGCGCTCGGCGGCCTTCTCGGGTGGCGTGAGCGCGAGCGCCCGGCGGTACGCCTCGCGCACCCGGTGGTCCTCGACGTGGTGGGCCGCGCGCATGCGCTCGAGGAAGCCCAACCGAAGGTACAGGACGGGATCGCGCCGGCCCGCGAGAGCGAGTCCCCGATAGCGCGAGAGCGCGCCGCGCGCAATCGGCATGGGCGGTTCGGGCGGCGCGACCGAGTTGATCTTCTTCGGTGGGTCGACCGAGAAGGTCAGGCCCTTCGCGGGTGATCCGTCCGGCCCGGTAACCCGCAGCCGGAATCCCCACGCGCCCTCGCGCTGCGTCACCTTGAGGAGGATTGCATTCCATCCCTTAGCGAGAACCAGCCCGAATGCGTCCTGATCGAAGGTGCACGACCGCTGCGTCTCGCGGTCGCCCGGCGGATGGAAGACGCGCTCGCCGCAGGCCCAGACCTGGATCGAATCGTCCGAAGCGAAGCGCAGCGCTATGGTCCGCGTTTCCTTCGACTTGACAAAGACGAGGGCGTAGGCGAGAGCCTCCTTGTTCGGTCGCAGCATCGCAGCGAGGTCCACGTAGCCGTCCGGTCGCGCGCGCACGGCGCGCCGCCAAGCGATACGCCGGAGCTTGCCGTCGTAGACGGCCGCGGGGTCGATCGCGTTCTCGGGACCGTAGGGCGTGCGGTAACCCGCGCCGCGCTCATTATCGAAGGGGCCGATGACGAGCCACTCCGTGACGAAGCCGAGTCGGCTCCACGCGGCCGCGGCCTCCGGGGCGCGGCCGCGGGCCTGCTCGGCCTCGCCGAGTAGAAAGGCGAGCCGGGCGGCGAGGAGAGGCCGCCCGGCCCTACGGGTGCGCGCCTCGGCCCGGGCGAGGACCTCGGTTGCGGAAGCGACTTCGCCGGTCCTCCGGGCGAGGAGAGCCGCTTTTTCAGCGAGGAACTCGACCCGGCCGGCGAGCGCGTCAGACGCCTCCTCTGTGTCGGTGGCCTCCATGGATTCGGCCGCGAGAAGAAGGGCCTTCGCGTACTGCTTCTGGGCCTCGACGGAGTCGCCGCGGAGTTCGGCAGCCGCGGCAGCCGCCTCGCTCTCGGAGACGATCTCGGGCTCGCCCGCCCGCGCGCGGCCCGCGCCCGAGGCGAGGACGAGCAGAACGCAGAGTCCGGGGACCGGCAGGCGGCGGATCATCTTCCGCCTCCATCGCTCACCTCGAGAGGTCCGAGGTGAGCTGACGCAGGAAGGAGCCGAAACGTTCCTCGTTGCGCTTGTCGATCTCGACGAGGCGTTCGTGTGCGCGCCGCACGAGTTCCAGACGCTCCTGCGGCTTGAGCGTGACCTCGGGCAGGCGCGTGGTCTCGATGGGCTCCATGTGAAGGTCGCCGCGCATGCGGATGAACTTGTCCGCACCTACGATCTGAAGGAGTTCGGTGTTGGGTTCGGATGCATTGACCACCGAGACCCAGCCGTCATGTTCGGCCGCGTCTGCGGCGAGGCCCACCATCGCACCCATGAAGGTGCTGTCCAGGCCCCTGCACTCGGTGAGGTCGAACGCGAACCGGCTGTAGCCCTGCTCGAGCATGGCCTCGGAGAATCCCATCAGCCCCATGGCCGCGCGCATGTTGCCGAGGCCGATCACGCGAAAGATCACGGTCTGGTGCGTGCGCGCGACCTCGACATGACTGCTCGGGGGCGGGAGCGCCGGTTTGGACGCGAGCGATGGAACGGACCGGGACAGTGGTGCAGGCTCGGCTTCGGGCACGGGACCGGCCTCAGGCGCGGGACCGCCGGCCTCGAAGGCTTCCGGCGCCGATCCGGGTGTTGCGTCGAGCCCCTTCTCCTCGGTCACGGGGCTTCTCTCCTTGCTCCCCGGATAGAACCGTGGCGCGTGGTCCAGCCCCCACGCGCCCGGATCGAAACCTGCTTCGGTTGCCTACGCGATCTCGGTGCCGGCGGGGGGCTCCCCGTCCACGCTGACCAGGTGAACCTTCCGCTCGGGTGTGACCGCAGCCAGGAGCATGGCCTCGCTCCGCTGGCCGCGCAGCGTGGCTGGCGCGAGGTTCGTGACCACCACGATCGAGCGGCCCACGAGCGACTCGGGCGCGTAGTGCTCCCGGAGCCCGGCCACGAGCTGACGCTTCTCGTTTCCCAGGTCGACTTGCAGAATGAGAAGCTTGTCGGCGCCGGGATGGGGCACGGCCTCAAGAACACGCCCGACGCGCATCTCGACGTGCTTGAAATCGTTCATGGAGATCTCGGACATCGGCGTTCTCTCCCCGGTCCGTTGTCTGCGCTACTCCGTGGGCCGGCCGGGGCCCAAGCGCACATCCGGCGCGGGTGCGTCGTTATGCGTCTCCTCCGACGCACGGGGTTCGATCGGAGTCCCCGACTGGGGCGCATCGGGCAGATCCGTGCGTGTCGCGGCCTGGCGCCGCTGCTCGGCGCGCTTGCGCTCGGCGATGAGCGCGGCGAGCCGGGCCTCGAGCTCGGTCGCACGCTGCGCATTGAGCTCGATCCACTTGGAGTGCAGGCCGGCCTCCTCCTCGTACTCCTTGGTCGCGCGCTTCGCCGTGGCGTGTGCCTCGTCGATCTCGCCGCGCGCCAGGAGCGCCTCGGCCAGGTGATAGTAGCCCTCGACGCTGGGGCTGGCGCCCGCCGCCTTCAGGAGGTCCGGGAAGGCCGCATCCACATCGCCCGATTTGAAGAGCGCCCATCCGCGCGTGTCGAGGTACGCGAGGTTGCCGGGTTTCTCCTTGACGACCTCGCGCCCGAGCTTCACCGCACGCTCGAGGTCGCCGATCTCGGTGAGAAAGTACGCCAGGTTGTTCTTGGCCACGGTGCTGTCCCGGTCGATGTCGTCCTTCGGCAGCGCCTTCGAGGCCTCGAGCGCCGCGTCGAGTTCTTGGCAGCACGCCGCGACCTCGCCCAGGTTCGCGAGCGCGTCGCTGAGGACCATGTGCACGCGGAAGAGGGTCCTCGCATTTTCCGGTTTGAGATCCCGCGCGCGGATGAGGAACTCCTTGGCCGCCGGATACGCGTGACGGTGCCCGGCCAGACGTCCGGAGTGCAGCCAGGCCTCCGGGTAATCGGGACCGAACTCGCGCGCCTTCGCGAAGGCCTCGGCCGCGCCGTCGAGCTCGGGCTCCGCGAGCTCCCAGCGCGCCAAGCCAAGATTCATCCAGGCCTTCGCATCCTCGGGCGTGAGCGCCACGAGCCGCTCGTAGGCCTTCACGATCGTCGGCATCTTGACGCGGAGATTGGGCGTGTCGCCCTGCAGGAGGGCGATGTACTCCCAGAGGAGTTCCACGTCCTCCGGCGCCAGCCGCGTCGCCTCGTCGAGCAGCTTCTCCGCCCTTCCGCGTTTCCCGGCGTCCTCGCCGCAAACGTCCGCGTAGTAGCGGCCGAACGCGAGGACCGTGACGAACTCCTTGGGCGCGCGCCGGTAGGCCTCCGTGAAGCGGTCCTCCGGCGTCGGCTTCTTGTCCTTGAACGTCCACTCGAACGCGTAGCGGTGGAGCACCTCGCCCTGGAGCCGGTAGCCCGCGGACGCCTCCGGGTCCAGCGTCTCGACGTTGCGGAACTCGCGCATCGCGTCGGCGTACTGTGCGGCGCGGATGTAAAGGTGGCCGAGCTCCTCGTGGAAGCTCGGGTCCGTCGCGAGGGCGTCGATCGCCTGGTTGTAGGTGGCGATCGCCTTCTTCAGGTGGCCGCCCTTGGCCAGGAGGTATCCCTTGTTGCGCAGGGCCATCGGGTGCATGGGTACGAGGCGAAGCGCCTTGTCGCAGGCGGTCAGGCCCTCCTCGTGCTGGCCAAGTTCGCCGAGTGCGAGGCCCAGGAGCGCGTAGGCGTCCGCGTTATTCGGATCGAGGCGCAGGACCTTGCGGGCGCTCGCAGCCGCCTTCTCGTGCAGGTCGCTCTTGAGCCGGGCACGCGCGAGGAGCATCGCCAGGGGTGCGTCCTCTGGCCGCAGCGACTCGGACGCCTCCAGCGCGGCGACCGCGGCCTCGTACTCCCCGAGTTCGAAGTGCGCGCGGCCCAGGTCGGCCTGGACGAGTGCGGTTCCCTCGGTGGGCAGGCCCAGGGCGAGCACCTTTCGGAACGTCTCCGCCGCGAGCTTGTGGTCGCGGGCCTCGGCGCGCCGCATCGCGAACTCCATCTGGCGCAGCTTCTTCTCGGTGTAGTGCAACTCCGGCACGGGGCGCACCGCGTACACGTCGATCCACGGCAGGTTCCCGTGTGCGCTCACGACGCGACCGTAGACGGAGATGCGGCCGTAGAGAGCGAACGTCTCGATGCGCGTGAGCTCCTCCTTGCGCTCGCGCGAGACGTAGAAGGAGGGGACCGCCTGCGCGCGCTCCTCGGGGATCCACAGGCGCATGCCCAGCGGCCAGGTCGCGAAGTTGGTGTAGTCTCCCTGGATGAACCGCGTGTAGAAGGGCCGGTAGAACTCGGCCTGGCCCGCGAAGTAGGCGTCGAACCTGACCTTGCGATCGACGTAGGCGGTGGGGCGCGCGAGCAGGTCGCCGAAGAGGACCGCGTCGAAGCCGACGAGGGCCTTCTCCGCGATGACCGGCGCGTCGGCTTTCGGCTTCTCCGGGCCGGACAGCGGTTCGGCCGCTCCGGAGCGGGGCGCGAGCACCACGACCGCAATCAGGACACCGAACCCGAGGCGCAACCTTTTGTGCGTCATCTTGCTAGGCCTCCCTCCCGTGCCCGGACGCCCCCGCCGCTATGAATCGCGCGCGTAGGTACCGGGCGCAGTTCCCGTGAGGCGCATTGTAGGGAGCCGCCCGGAGGCTGTCAAGGACGCAAAACCGGCCCCACGCACGGGTAATTCGCCCCCCCCCTGGCGGTCGTCAGCAAGAGCGAGTCAAGGGACGGAACGAATGGCTGTCCAATGCAAGCGGCGGGAACGGTCGGGGGGCGACGCGAGCGGCTCCTGCCCTTCGGCCATCTACGGAGCCTCCGAGGGGGCGTCAGGAACGGGAATCCCGCCGTGGATCTTCTCGATCGCGCTGGCTGCGGCAGCGCGAACATCTGCGCTCTCGTCCTTGAGCAGCTTTTCCAGCGCAGAGACCGCTGTCTTCGCATCCGGCCCGAGGTTACACAATGCCCAGGCAGCGCAGGCGCGCACGACTGCTTCTTTATCACTGAGCGCTTTGATAAGCGCGGAGAGGATCTCCTCTGTCGGGGATCCCATGTTGCCTAGCGCGAGAGCAGCGGCCGCGCGCATCGCGTGTGCGTCCGCGCCATCGAGCGCCTTGACGAGTGCGGGCACGGCGTCCTTCGCATCCGGACCGATCTCACCCAGCGCCCACGTAGCATTCACGCGCACGATGGGGTCCGAGTCTCCAAGGGTCTTCACGAGCGCGGGCACGGCCGCCTTCGCCTCCGGACCGATCTTGCCCAGCGCCCTTGCGACGCAGTAGAGTACGCCGGTATCCGAGTCCCCGAGGGCCTTGACGAGCGCAGGAACAGCGGCCTTCGCTTCTGGACCGATGTATCCCAACATGTCCGCGGTGTAGCGGCGGTCCGTTCCCAGCCAGCGGGGCAGGCGGAGATAAGTCACCAGCCGATGAGCCGCGCGCTCCGGCCCGCCGAGCCGGGCGATCACCTCGTCACCGGAAACCTGACCGTCTTCCCAGTCGCGCAACGTGGCGTGCACCTCTCTCAGCGGCGCGACCACGGCGACGTAGAAAACCGCCAGCCCCAGAATCACCACAATACCCACGGTCGCGAGAATCACCGCGCGGCGGCTCTTGTCGATGGGCTTCTTGGCGTTGTTTCCAGGCATGGGCAAGGCCTACGGCCCGTTCGGGTCGCGTTCGAGCGGGGGCCACGCGTACTGCGGCGGATCGGGCTCGGGCGGGTTCACGTATCTCTGGCCCTCTTGCACTCCGAGCTTCTTTGCGATCTCCTCGACCGTCAGGTCCATCAAGGGCTCCATCTCCTCCCGCGGCAGGAGAGTCTTCGTCCGCATGACTATCTGTTGAGCCTTTGTACCGCTGGGCGGCACATCGATCACGATGCAGGCGTAGGGAGGAAGCAAGGGCTCGTCACCTTCGGTAGGATACTCGTCCAGGTTGTCGCGTATGCTGACGATGACCCTCCGCGAATCCTTCCGCCAGCAGGCGGTGACCTCGTGCGGGTCGCCCATGTGGTTCCACTGGGCCAGGCGCTTTCTGTTCACGCGATCGAAGAGGATCAGCTTGAACCACTGCCCCGGCATCTTGAGATATCGGTAATCGAAAAGCAGCAGCCTTCCGTCCGGGCTCGCAGACTCGAACTCGTCGGCAATCCAGCGTTCGTTATGGACTCTCAAGGAACCGCCGAATTCAGTCTCGCGTTCCCAGCAAACGAACTCGAGGTCGAACAGTATCCCCCGCCGCTTGCAGTAGTCGCGCAGCCATGCCTGTGCCTCCTGCTTGGAGGGCATGCGCAGGATCTTCCCGGTGCGAAGATCATTCACGCCCGGATTGGCCGCGGCAAGAGGGAGCCAGAGGCTACCGTCGCCGTAGACCCGATGCGCCACGGCGGCGAACGTCTCTTCCGACGGGTGAACCATGCGCGGCCACAGGAGCCCTCCAAGCAGGCCCAGCAGCACGAGCAGCACTGCCGCTCCGCCCGCCACGAGCACGAAGCGTGTGGACGGGCCGCTCTGCGTCTCCGATTCGGGCTTCTCTTCGACCATAGCGGCTTTAGCCTAGCACCGGGCAGGGCCGCGCGCAAGCGCCCGCCCGCGTTGCCGCTCCGCTTGACGCCGGGCGCGCCGGGTATTACATTTCCTCTCACCCGTACGACCGCCGGAAGGAGGCCCCGTGTCCGAGCTTGCGCGCGTCAGCATCTCCCTGGAGAGGCGGCTCCTCGACCAGTTCGACCGGCTCCTCAAGGAAGAGGGCTATCCCACCCGCTCCGAAGCGGTCAAGGACTTGATCCGCAAGCGCCTCGTCGCGCGCGAATGGGGCAAGGGCCGGGACGTCGCCGGGGCCGTCGCCCTCGTCTACGACCACCACCACCGCTCCCTCGTCAACCGCCTCATGGAGATCCAGCACGACTTCAGCCGCCTCATCGTGTCCGTCCAGCACATCCACGTCAGTCACGATTCCTGCCTGGAGTTCGTCATCGTGAAGGGGCGCGCGGCGGAGATCCGCAGGCTCGTGACCCGGCTGCGGTCGGCGAAGGGGCTGAAGCACCACGCCCTGATGATGACCACGACCGGCCGGGAGATTTCCTAGCCACCCCGCGGCGGCGGGCGTTTTTTCCGAAAAAAAGATTTGACACGAGGGTCGGGTATTACTATTCTTACATTCGTAATACCACTTGGGCGGAACGACGGACGGGAGGAGAATCGAGGATGATCAGGGCATGGGGATGGGGGTTCCTGGTCCTCGCCGGCGCGCTGGCCGCGGCCCGCGCCGGGGAGGGCGAGGCCGACCTCTCGCGCGAGATCGAGGGACTCAAGGCACGCCTGGCGCGGCTGGAGGGCGGGGAGCGACCGGCGGCGGGGGAGAACTGGTTCGAGCGGATCGAGGTCGGCATCGAGGCGACCGGGATCGTGCAGGGCTCAAGCGGTGCCGAGCCGCCGCATGCGCCCAAGGGCGACGAGACGGACGCGACGACCTCGCTCGAGCTCACGGCCTCGGCGCGTCTGAACGACCGCGACACCGCGCTCGTGTGGCTGACAGCCGGAAGCGGCGAGGGGCTCGACGGCGCGATCCCCACCCTCAGCGGATTCAACGCCGACGCGGACAACGACGAGAACGTCCGGCTCTACGAGCTCTGGTACGAGCACCGATTCTGGGAGGACCGCGCGGCGCTCCGCGTGGGCCGGGTGGACCTGGTCAACCCCTGCGGCTGCAACGAGAGCGGCTTCGACGCGAACGCAGTCGCGAACGACGAGTGCGCGCAGTTCCTCTCGCCGGGCTTCGTGAACAGCCTCGCGATTGAGCTTCCGGACGGCAGCGGCGCGGGCGCGATGCTCTGGCTCGCGCCGCACCCGCTCCTCGACGTGGGCGCCGCGGTCGCGGACGCCGACGTGGACTGGGACGAGGTCTTCGACAACGTCTTCGCGATCCTCGAGGCGGACCTGAAGCCCACGTTCAGGGGCCGCGCGGGGAACTACCGCGTCTACGTCTGGATCAACGACACGGACCACGAGGAGATCGCCGACCCGGCGGAGGACGACGAGGAGGGCTACGGCGTCGGCCTCTCCTTCGACCAGGAGGTCTCCGAGCACGTGACGGCCTTCCTCCGGTACGGCTGGCAGCGCGAGGAGGTGTACGCGGTCGAGCACGCCTGGAGCTTCGGCGCCGAGGTCTCCGGCGCGGTCGTGGGTCGCGAGGACGACTACTTCGGCTTGGCCTACGGCGCGGCCGCCTTGGGCAAAGACTGGGAGGACGCGGCCGAGGCCGCCGGTGGTGACCCGGCCGACGAGCACCATTTCGAGCTCTACTACAACGCGACCGTGAACGAGAACCTGTCCGTCTCGATGGACGTGCAGTGGGTCGGCGACCCCGACGGCGACGACGGGAACGACGATGTCTGGGCGCTCGGCGTCCGGGCACAGGTGGCGTTCTAGGGTTCTTCCGAAAGGAGAGCGAGGATGCGTAAGAGAACGATTCTGGCCCTCGGCATGGCGGCGCTGGCGGGCGTGCTGTCCACGGCGGCCGCGCACTTCCAGATTTTCGTGCCGTCCACGGACATCTTGGACGAACCCGGCGAGGTGAGCCTCGATATTTTGTTCTCGCATCCCATGGAGGGCGGCCCGGTCATGGAGATGGGCGCGCCCAGACAGTTCGGCGTGCTCGTCAAGGGGGAAAAGCGGATCGACCTGCGGAAGTCGCTTGAATCGCGCAAGATCGAGGGCAAGACGGCCTACAGGGCCAGTTATGCGATCAAGGAACCGGGGGACCACGTCTTCTTCATCGAACCGGCACCGTACTGGGAGCCGGCCGAGGCGAAGATGATCGTGCACTACACGAAGGTGGTCGTGAACGCCATGGGCGAGGAGGACGGTTGGGACGCCCTCGTGGGCCTGCCCGTCGAGATCGAGCCGCTGGTGCGGCCCTACGGCCTGTGGACGGGCAACGCCTTCCGCGGCGTGGTGCGGAAGAACGGGAAACCGGTGCCGTTTGCCGAGATCGAGGTCGAATACCTCAACCGCGGCGGAGCGGTGAAGCCACCGGCCGATGCCTTCGTGACCCAGGTCATCAAGGCCGACGCCGGCGGCGCGTTCAGCTACGCGCTGCCGCGCGCGGGATGGTGGAGCTTCGCCGCCCTCGTCGACGGCGACGAGAAGATGAAGAACCCGGAGGGAGAGGCGGTCGATGTCGAACTCGGCGGGCTCATCTGGGTGCGCTGCGTGGACATGAGGTAGCGCGCGCGTGCACATCGCCGACGGTTGCCTCTCGGCGCCCGTCCTCGCCGGGGGAGCGGTCTTGGCCGCGGGCGGCATGGCCTGGGGCCTGCGGCGCATGGACCTGGAACACGTACCGCGCGCCGGGTTGCTCGCTTCGGCGTTCTTCGTCGCCTCGCTGATCCACGTTCCGGTGGGTCCCTCGAGCGCGCACCTGCTGCTGAACGGGTTGGTCGGGCTCGTGCTCGGCCCGGTCGCTTTCCCGGCGATCCTGGTGGCGCTGCTCCTCCAGGCCATCCTGTTCGGGCATGGAGGCCTCACGACGCTCGGCGTGAACACCGTCATCATGGCCTTCCCGGCCGTACTGGTTTACGGTCTTCTGGGACGACCGATCCGCCGAGCGGGGCCGAAAGTCGCGGCCGCAGCGGGATTCGCGGCGGGCATGCTGGCTGTGGCGTTCTCCGCGGTGCTCACCGCAGCCGCGCTCGTCCTCGCCGAGCGGCGCTTTCTCGAGCCGGCCTACCTGTTGCTTACGGTGCACGCCTGGGTTATGCTGGTGGAGGGCGCGGTGACCGCGAGCCTCGTCACCTTTCTGCAACGGGTCCGACCGGAGCTTCTGAACGCGCAGATGATGGAGAAAGATCATGCCTAAAGGACTCCCGCGCTTCATGTGCGCGCTCGGCCTTGGCCTCGCGTTCGCCGCGCCGGACGCGCTTGCGCACAAGATCCGCTGCTTCGCCCGGGCCGAGGGCGGCCGCGTGGTCGGTCGCGCGTATGCTACCGGCGGCGGCACGATCAAGGACCGGCCGGTCGAGGTGTACGGCCCGGGCGGCCGGCTCCTGCACCGCACGCGCACGGACGAGAAGGGCGAGTTCGCCTTCGTCCCGCCCGCGCGCGTGGACCTGCGCATCGTGGTCAAGGCCGGGCCGGGCCACGAGGCCGAGTACACCGTCCGCGCCGTGGACCTGCCGCCGGGGCCCGTCGCCTCACCGGCGCAGGAGACCGCTCCCGGCGCGCGCGACCTCGGGGCCATCCGCGCGCTCGTGGGGCAGGCGGTGGACGAGAAGATCCAGCCTCTGCGCGAGGATCTGGACCGCATTCGCCTCCGCGACGTGATCGGCGGCCTCGGGTACATCCTCGGACTCACCGGCATCGCGTTCTATCTGAGTGCACGGGCCAAGCTGGCTCGCGCGGGCGCAGACCGGCGCGAGCGCGCGGCTACATGATCGATGGGGCTTGCATCGACCGGTCGAGCCTCCTTCGGCGGCTCGACCCGCGCGGACGTGTGGTCGTGGCACTGGCCTTCGCCGTGCTCGTGGCCGTGGCCGAGAGCTTCGCGGTACTGGCGCACGCGTTCGCGCTGGGAGTCCTGCTGGTCGTGATCGCGGGGCTGCCAGCGCGGCGAGTCTTCGGACGCCTCGCGGCCGTCAACATCTTCACGCTGCTCCTCTGGGCCATGGTACCCTGGGCCACGCCAGGAACGCCGGCCTGGGGGATCGGGCCCCTGACGGCCTCACGCGAGGGCGTGCGACTGTGCGCGCAGGTCACGCTCAAGGCGAACGCGATCATGCTCGCCACGACGGCGCTGCTCTCGACCATGAGCCTCGCCGAGCTCGGTCACGCACTCTGGCACCTGCACGTGCCGCACAAGTTGACGAACCTGTTCCTGTTCACGGCCCGCTACCTGGGCCTGCTCCGCGACGAGCAGGAACGGATGCGCGTCGCGATGCGCGCCCGCGGCTTCCGCCCGCGCGCGGACCTGCGCACGTGGCGAACCTGCGGCCACCTGGCCGGGAGCCTGCTGGTGCGCGCGCTGGAGCGTTCCGAGCGCGTGCTCCTCGCAATGAAGGGGCGCGGGTTCCGCGGCCGGTTTTACCTGCTGCGCCACTTCCGCTTCGCGCCGCGCGATGCAGCCTTTCTTGCCACCAGCGCGCTCTTGCTCGCGGCCCTTGGGCTGGTCGAATGCCTGTAGACGCGCCCCCCCCCGCCGTCGAGGTCGCGGACCTCGCCTTCCGCTATCCGGACGGCACCGAGGCCCTGCGCAGGCTCTCGCTGCGGATCGAGCGCGGCGAGTCGGTCTGCCTGGCCGGCCCCAACGGGGCGGGCAAGAGCACGCTTCTTCTCTGTCTCGCCGGGCTCCTGCGCGGGCGGGGCGCGGTCCGCGTGAACGGGACCGACGTTGAGGCCACCGGTGGCTTCCCGCATTTCGGGCTCGTCTTCCAGGACCCCGACGACCAGCTCTTCTGCCCGACGGTCGCCGAAGATCTCGCCTTCGGCCCGCGCAACCTGGGCCTCGCCGAGGAGGAGGTCCGGCGGCGCGTGGCCGAGTCCCTCGAGGCCGTGGGGCTCGCGGGCTTCGAGTCGCGCAGCGCGCACCACCTCTCCGGCGGTGAGAAGAAGCGCGCGGCGCTCGCCGCGACGCTCGCCTGTCGGCCCGAGGTCCTCGCGTTCGACGAGCCCTGGGCCGGGCTCGACGCGCGCGGGAGCCGCGCGGTCACCGGCATCCTCCGCTCGCTGAGCGGGACGCGCCTCGTCGCCAGCCAGGATCTCCATCACGCGGCCGGGGTCTGCGGGCGCCTCGTGATCATCGACGGCGGGCGCGCTGTCGCGGACGGCCCCATGCCGGAGCTCCTGGCCGACGGAGCGCTCCTCGACGCGCACGGGCTCGAGTCAAACCGGCGCTAGGGGACGGTGCGAGGGTCCACCGACCTTGAACGCATCGAAACGGCCGACGCAGACCGTGCCTAATCGCGGAATCGGCCGCGCTTCAGTGGATTCCTCGCGGTTCGGAAAAGGCGGTGGTGGAGATGAAGGGATTCACCTCACATGGTCGAGTTCGTTCAGCAGCTCACCTTTTCGTGCTACCCTACCCCCTTTCCTGTCAACACATTATAGCACATGCCGTCGGGAAGTCAAACCTTCCCCGGGCACAAAACCGGCGTATCCGGGGGCTGGAGATGGGCACAAATGTGCACAAAACCGTGAACTCTGCCATTGACCGAGTCACAGGTTGGTCACCTCCCCCTGC
>Ga0272441_10011948_pt1 | contig 12786 bp, 7 predicted proteins | sample SSMProp6N_FD_193582 | JGI IMG/M metagenome (GOLD analysis project Ga0272441, IMG submission 193582) | Marine sediment archaeal communities from Little Sippewissett salt marsh, Falmouth, MA, United States - SSM-Prop-6N | ecosystem: Environmental > Aquatic > Marine > Wetlands > Sediment ...
GTACGTGGCACGTGCTCACGGGTGAGCCGTTTCTGCTCATCGAGGGCGAAGTTCAAAGCGGACTCGGCCCGCTGTACCAGTACCATGTGCTCCAGGCGCGCGCCCTCTCCGGTGGGCCCCATCGGTCCCCATGTCACTGGCGGGATAGACCGTTGAAGGGCCTCCAGCTCCATGCGTAATACAGGAATGCGGCGATCGAGGGACGCGAGTTGCTCAGCCTGGCAGTACGACTGCACATAGAGCAGCGTGTACACCACGAGGAACACGAGCGTGACGGCGCCAACCGTCCAGCGCACCAACGTCCACGGCAGCATCTCGCTGAGCGTGCCACAGAAGTTGGCGAAACAACCCGGCTCGGGTGCGTACGTCGTACCACCCCCAACCTCGCCCTGCCACGGCGCAGCCTGCTGCACGACGCCATGCGCGGGACCAGCCGTGCCGCGGAATACACCAGCCTCGCTGGATGCCAACTGCCTGCGATAGATCTTGTGGTGCAGGAACGTTCCCCAAATGCCCATCAGGAACGCCCCGCCGAACAGAAAGAGCCCCATCACCGCCGCCCAGCGCTGTGCCGGGACCTGGGGCTCAAGGAACATGATGCCCTTCTCTACTATCCACAGGACCAGCAACAGCACCGCGCACACGCGGCTGCGGCGGTACACGCCGTATGTCAGGGCCCCAAGCAGGCCCGCATCGATCAGGCCCCAGCACGTTATTCCATGCCATCCTGCCAGCGAGGCCAGCGTCGTGCTGCCAGTGGCGAAGACGCCCGCCGCGATAGCCAGCCCGACCAGCTTGTCAGCGCGTTCCGTGCTTTGCTGGGGTTCAGCAGGAATGGCCCGCGTCCCCGCCGGAAGGGCGGGCACGTCGAACGTGACGACGGCGCCGGGCGCGTCTGATGTAGCACCCGCCGCCGCCCGATCCGTAGCCGCGGGTTGTTGTCCAACGGCGATACCCTCCGCAAGTCCGGCGATATCACCCTCTCCCGATGCCGGCGCGATGGCGTAAACGTCACTCGCCTCACGCAGCGTGAAGAACTCGTGGCACTTCGGACACTTCGCCCGGCGACCAATGGCCTTGGCGGGCGCTTTGAACGCGGCATCACAGTTGGGGCATTCGACGCGAACCTGGCTCATCGTCTCGCTCCGGCTTCTGGCTGCCTCCTTGGCCCCGGTCTCCGCTGGCGGGTGACCGCATTCACCCACGGCGACGCTAGCGCCCTGACAGTTTGCTGGCCCCCCACTTGACCACCCCGAAAACTAGCGTCAGGCCGGCGGCGATCAGCCCGTACATCAGGAGGTCCTCCGGGGTCATCGCGATTGTCACATCGACGTTTGCTCCGGTGTTCGTCAGCATGGCGAACTCCCTGTTTCTCGTCGCGGCAACACGCTGTCTCCGTGATGATCGTGCCGCCTGCTCCAACCCGATCTTCCCTTACCCCGCTGGTGATCTTTCAAGAAAGGAACTGAACCAACGCAGAACCCGGTCAGGGCCTGTTACATCCTGCTCCGCGAACAGTGATTCCCGAGAAGTTTGGGGCAAGCGTGAGAGATCCTCGCGCAATGCGTGAAGGGCATCGTGTTGGCAATACCCCGAGGTTGGTCCCGGGGGCAATGGGATGCACCGGTGGGTGCCCTGAATGAAGGAGACACGGCATGTTGCGGAGCAGGATTCTGATGGTGGCGATGGCCTTCGTCGTCGGAGCGGCTTGGGCGGACACGCCAGACGGGCTGATCGCGTACTGGGATTTCGAGGAAGGAAGTGGAAGTACTGTACCTGACCGCAGTGGTCAGGGTCATGATGGCACCGCCCAGGATGGGTTCTTCCGAGTGGAGAACGCGGCACCGTGCCCCGGATCTGAGTTTGCCGGGTACTTCGCCGGCGGAGGTTGGGTCCTCGTCCCCGACGCGGACGAACTTGACCCGCCGGGTGACTTCACACTTGCCGCGTGGGTCAACACGGACGTGACCGAAGGCTACAACTTCATGCTCAACAAGCACAGCTCTGGACAGAACCAGGATGGTAGCTGGATGTGGGGCGCAACCCGCGTTCCCGGGGAGGACGCGGCCCAGCCGTACTTCATTGCGACCCCGTGGGCCTATGAACTGGTCGGGCAGGGTCGTTTTCCACACGATGCGTGGCGCCACTTGACTATGACGTACGACGATGACGCCGATACGTACGAGTTCTGGACGCACTACTTCGACGGCGTCGAGATCAAGCTGCTGGGGTACGAAACCGGAACCTACGTGATCGACATCGCGAACAACGCTCAGGATCTGGGCATTGGCGCCCAGGCGAATCAGGGTGGCGTGTTCCAGGGGCTTCTGGACGATGTGTGCATGTTTGACCGCGTGCTTGCGGAAGGCGAAATCCACACACTCGTGCCCGAACCGGGCTCGCTCGCACTGCTCGCCGCAGGTAGCCTGGCACTGCTCCGCAGACGTCGCTAGCCGCATGGGAATGACCGGGAGACGCGCGGTGAGAAGCATACCGTGCGTCTCCCGCGTTCGTTGGCGGGTTTCGCTTGCCAGACACCTGCGCTGCGGACACAAACCTCTCTCGTACAGCACCCTGCGGCTGGCCTCCGCCCTGAGAGTTGCCCGTTCGTCGCCTTCCCCTTCGTCGAGCCCCGGGAAATCCGCCGGGATGCCGAAAGATGTGTGTGCCAGGCAAGAAGGTCCCTACGGAACGTGCGGGGCTGGTCACGGACCGACGCGATGGAGGTGCTGACATGGCGCAGTTGGCACTACACAGCAGTGGGGCAGCTACCGGAAGCAGTCGCGACCACTTCGCGAGGTACTTCGGCGACCGGCGGCGTGTGTTCATCCCGGCGATTCACGTCCATGACCGAAATCAGGCCTGGCGCGACGCCGACACCGTCCACCACCGCGGTGCCGACGGTGTGTTCCTGGTCAATCACGGCATCGGCTACCAGAAGCTGCTGCGGATCGCCCGAATCGTCGCCGGCCGACACCCGGGCTGGTTCGTTGGTGTGAAGTGTCTCGACCTGCGCCCGCAGGATGTGTTCTGCCGGCTGCCGCCGGAGGTTGGTGGCGTGTGGACAGATATCCCCACGGGAACGAGCAACCGTAAGGAAGCTCGCGCGTATCAGACCGCCATCAAACAGGCTCGCCGCGACAGCAACTGGAATGGTCTGCACTTCGTCACGGTCAACCCCTTCTTACAAGATGAATCACCCATCGGGCCCGCAATCGCCGACTTCGCGGATGTGATCGTGACTGCCGATGCCGCCGGGCAATCGCAGGACAATCTCCTGCAGCAAGTTCGCTCTATACTGCCCGGCTGCCCGGTGGCAACCCTGACGCGACGACCCGAGGAAGATCCGCCGCGCATCGCACCCGCCAGTTGCCAGCACCGGAATGCAGAAGCAAAGAACTGTCGTTCACAGTGAAGCTGTGGGCGAGGTTGCTCGTTTGCACGGGCACGGCTCGGGTGTGCGGCGTTTGAGGTTCTCATGCCGCGGTGCCGTTGTCCATGCCGGTGGACTGCTGTCCGAGCACTATCACTTCGAGCCAGAAATACGCCACGTCGAACACGTCGGATCTCCGTGATTCACCGAGAGACCATGAACGCCGGTTGAGAAGCGCAGCGCGTGGGGGGTTACCCAAGGTCGGTTGGAAAGTGCAGCGCCCTGGCCGACCGGCCGGGTGGCGGCGACGATAGTGGGTTCTGGCGGAGTCGCCGGTGGACTCCGGTGGGGTCACGTCGAAGCAAGCGGAGCGCTGCAGGAGCACTCCGCTTGCCTACGCATGGGGGGAATCGAGCGCAACGCGACGGCGCTAGCGCTCGAAGGAGCCGACCATCGTCCAATCGCTGTACCAGCCCATCAACACGGCCTCGATCTCCGATTCATACTCCCACCAGTTCACGGGCGCCGGACCGTAGGGCGTCAGGGCCACGGTGGTGAGATACGTCCAGTCGGTGTAGCCGCAGTCACCGTCGTAGTAGTAAACATCGACCTCCACGTAGTCACAGAGCCCGGGGTCGTAGAGGTTCACGAAGATGTGGTAACTGCCGGCCATCACGTGGTCCTGGGCAGCCCACAGCTCGATGGGTTCGCCTGTATCGGCAGAGTCGCCTGACAGGTACCCATTCGTCGACGTCGTACCCATCCAGGGACTGGCCCATTCGGTCGGCTCGGCAACGTAGAGGTCGATGTCGACGGATGGATCGGCCCACATGATCGCGACGCCGAAGTCGCCCGCGCTGGCTTCGTACGGCTCCTCCTGGCCGCTGATCAGGGCCTCCACGAACTGCACCCAGTTCGGGTGTTGGGTGCCGGCGAAGTCGTGGTAGTTCTGGAACGTGGCGCTGCCTTCGTCGGAGAAATCATCACCACGCGGGATCATGATCGCCAGACCGTGGGAATTGTCGACATCCGGAGCCTCGGCGTCGCCGCTCGAGCGCGTACCCGAGAGGAACTCGTTCGCCACGATGGCGTCCGTGACGAGCGCGGCCAGATCCGCCGCCTCCGTCGCCAGATCCGTGTCGGAAACGCCGTCCACGATCCGCGCGGCGAAGTCGATCAGGTCGCACGAGCCCTTGAGCTGGTAGTGCTGTGCCTCGTCACGGGCCTCCTGAACGGCCTCTCGCTCGGTCTCCAGGGCTTCGATCAGGCTGGCCGCAAACGCACCGACGGCCTCGTCGACCTCGACATAGAACGCCATGTCCAGCGCGGACTTCGTGGCGGACTTCTCACCGGCGTGTGGCGGACCGACATACGACTCGCGGAAGTTGCGGCAGGTCGACTGTGCCATTTCCAGCGGGGTGTAGCCCGGATTGTCCGCGAGTTCGCCAAGGATGAGCGTGTAGGGGTTTCCGTCGCCGGGCTCGGTTTCTTCGGACGCCACCATGAAACCGCAGTGGCCGTGCACAACGTACGCTGTCTCGTACATCGCCATGAGGCAGGCGTCGAAGTCGATCACGTCAAAGCTGGCGCTGGACTGGTCGAGGGCGTCGCCGAGGTCGGCGAGACCCATGAACGATTCGGCCGTGTCGTCACCACATACGCCTTGCCAGCCGCCACCATGGTTCCAGATGACCAGGGCCGTGTGGTCGGCGGGAAACTCGGCCTGTACCCAGGTGATGAACTCGGACAGAGCCTGCCCGCTGCCCATGTCACGATCGCCGATGACCTCTTGTGAGCTGTCAATCATCTCATTGGGCGTCTCGTCACTCTGGACAAGGAAACGCGATGTCTCGTACGTGGTCAGGCCAAACTCGTTGGCCGGAACGTACCCCTCCTGCGTCCGCAGATACTCTTCGCCGAATTCGGCCTGGACGACGACTTGCACGTACGGTGTAGCGGGCGTCTTCTCCATCTCCATCATGTCGAGCAGACCGAAGTACGCGAGGTTGTTGTCGGCCGCCATGTAAACCGCGTAGACCCAGTACGGGCGAACCTCGATCTCAAGCGAGGCTGTGGCGGTTTGGCCTTGGTCGTCGGTCACCGTCAGCGTGATCGCGTAGAGGCCGTTCTCCGGGTAGGCATGACTGGCGGTGTTGTCATCGCCTGTGGAGATCGTCCCGTCGCCGAGGTCCCACGCGTACTCCACGATGCTCTCGGTAGACGGCAGCGCAGTGAAGAAAAGCTCCTCGTCGACGTGCCCCGTCAGCGCGTCAGCCTCGATGATCACTTCAAGCGGCTCGTCGGCGGATGGGGCCGGAGTAGTCTCCGTCTCGGTTGTGGAAACGGGGTCCTCGTCGTAATCCGGGCCCATTCCCTGAGTGAGTTCCACCGGCGTCACCAGTTCGGTCTCACGACCCGTACCGGATTCGAGGTCCACCGCTGATGAGAACGTCCCGCCGGACTCGGCATCGAGTTCGGCATTGGGATCGACCTCCGCACCCGGGAACGACATCGGCTCAGGCTCAACCTCCGTCTCGGGAGCCAGTTCGGGCTCCGGGTCCGGTCGCGGCGCCGGCCTGGGCTCGACTGACTCTTCAACCGATACCGTGGGTTTGTCGTCGATCACGACGCTGGGATCCAACTCATCCGGCAGGCAACCGGTGCTGATCAGGCCGACGCCGCAGAGCAACAAGAGCGTGAATAGCGTCGACCTAGGGCCGGCTGATGCCCGGACGCCGGCTTGCGAGGCGGAGCCATGGATCAGGGAAGCGTTGTGGGTGTCAGTCGTTAGGTTCGTGGCGTTCATCGCGTTTCTCCTCGTGGCGGGCGTTCGGCCCGCGATGCCAAACGCAGATTTCGTCCATGTCACCCAGATGGGTGGTTCGTCACAGTGAGCGTCCCCCGTGGAACGCGGCTAGAAGTCGTTCAACAGGTGATGTACGAGCACAGAGGTGCCGTCGGCCAACTCCAGGATCAGTTCGGGCGACTCGTCGAGCGATGCGGGGGCGTTCAGCAGTTGCATAACACCGGCGGGCCGACCGTCGATCAGCAGCCCCCCTGCCGCGAACCAGTAATCGGGTTCGGCCGCGCCCCAGCAGTTCGTGAGCATGATGCCCTCCCAACGAGCCCGGGCCTGGTCGAACTGGTAGGTCACACCGTCCATTTGCGCGACGCTGTTTGACTCCTGCCAGACGTCCTTTGCCAGGGATTCATAGCCGATGAGGTGGATCCAGTAGCTGTCGTTCACGTCGACGAGCACATTCCCATACTCGATCGTGCCGCGCGTCGTCCGCTCGGTCTCGTTGTCCACGTAGCCGTAGTCGACTTCGGAGCGGCAGTTGCCCGTATCCACAAGGTTGACCGTCATCCAGGCCGCCTCGCCCTGCAACGCACCGACGATCTGGCGTTCCCACTCGGAGGTGTAGCCGTCCCCCGCACTGCGGGCCGTGCTGACGATCCGCAGATCCATGACGCCGGGCTGCAAAATGTGCACGTCGACCTCGTGCTCCCAGTGCACGAAGTCATACGGCTCGCCTTCGGTGTAGCCGCCGAGGGCATTGAAGGTGTAGTCGACGACGCGGCCGTCGGCGTATCGCACGACGAGGCGGTCCTCCGGTGTCGGCGTGTATTGCCAGGATCCCTGGTCTGCGTCGACCTGCTGCAGCGTACCGGACAAAACGAACTGCCCGTTGCCTGCCTCGGCCGCAGCCCAGAGGGCCTCGGCCATATGCTCGAGCTCGACCTCGCACAACTGGGTGATCTCCAGGCCGGCGGAGAAGAGCTGCACGACCAGGGCGTCTTCCGCCGGCGCGAGGTTGGCGCGCGGTGCGGGGGGATCGGGTTCCGGGTCCGGCACGGGCTCCGGCGTGGGCTCCGGCTCCGGGTTGGGTTCTGGCGTCGGAGTCGGCGTGGGGGCGATGTCCGGCTCCGGCGTGGGTTCCGGCCGAGTTGCCGGCGCGCCTGCGGGTGCCGAGTCAGGTTCCGGCTCGGGGTCCGGTTCGAGTTCGGCATCGGGGACGGGTGCCAACTCGGCATCCGGCTCCGGTTCAGGGGCTGCTGTCGTGTCAGCGTCAGCCGCGGGGATTGGCTCGGGATCTTCGGGGAGTTCGGGAGCCGTGTTTTCTTCAATCTCGGACTGCGGATCGAGCTCCGGGACCGGGGGCGTATCGGATTCGACATCCGCGGGCTCCGTCAGACTTTCCGTGTTGACGGGCGGCGGCTGGTCGAGAAGCGACCCGGGCTCCAGTTCGTCTGGAAGACAACCGGTGGTCACGACAGCCGCAGCCGCGAGCACAGCCATCAGGATCAGGGCCGATGGGCCGGCGGGCGACGGGCAACGGGCAGTGCTGCGCCTTGCACGGCGGCTCGAACCCGCGACATAACCGTTTTTCTGTGCGACAGTTGCGTTCATTGCGAACCTCCTGGTCCCGCTGTTTCCGAATACCTGACATCTCGGGTGCAGGCACAGGAGGTACACGCCGATCGCATCCATCTCCCTGAGAATCGGGGCTTTTTCTCTCAGATTCTGGGGCGGTTGACGGCCGGGGCTGGGACCGCGTGTGTTCGGTGCGGCGATGCGGCGATACGGCTATAATGGGCCCCGGCGACGGGGTACGCGATGCACAGGACACGGGCCAGCCTGTTGCTCCGCATTCGAGACCGCCAGGATGTGGCGGCGTGGGGGGAATTCGACGCCATCTATCGCCCACTTCTCTATCGCTACGCTCGTACGCGCGGGCTGGATGACGCCGAGGCGGAGGACATTGTGCAGCAATGCATGGGAGCGATTCACGCGCGCATCGATGACTTCGACTACGACCCGCAGAAGGGTCGCTTCAAGGGTTGGCTGTGCACCGTGGCCAGTAATCGGATCCGCAATCTCTATCGCGGCCGACGGGAGCAGCCGGCCGAATCGAAGGACCTCAAGCGCGATCAGCAGCGCGAGCGTGCTCCCGAGGCGGAGTTTGACCGCATCTGGCGCGATGAGCACCTCCGCCACTGTCTGCGGCAGGTCCGGGAGGAAGTCCAGCCGGAGGTGTATGCGGCGTTCGAGCGGTATGTCATGCGCGAGCAGTCGGCGGAGGAAGTCTGTGCGGCACTGGACGTCACCTCCGATCAGCTCTACCGGATCAAGTGGCGTATCACGCAGAAGATCGGCGACAAGATGCGGGCGCTGCTGGGTGATGACTACTGACACTGCGTGACGCGCGTGATGGGATCGCAGTGGGGTATGCCCTGTGACAACCGGAGCAAACGATGAGCCAGTGCCCCAGCGAGGAAACACTGCACGCCCTGCACGCGGGGGAGTTGGATGAGGAGCGCGCTGCGGCCGTCAGGGCTCACCTCGAACGATGCTCGCACTGCGTGCAACGGGCTGCCAGTCTTCAGGCACGTCATGACGACTTGGTGCGCCACGTGCAGCAGTTGGGGGTAACAGAGGCGCTGCCCGAGCCGGGAAAGGCCGTTGAAGAGGCGCGCACGTCCGCGGTCGCCGGCCTGTCCCGCGAAGCAGCGGGCGATCGCGTCGGCCCGTATACGTTGCTCGAGCGCGTAGGCGAGGGTGGGTTCGGCGTCGTCTGGCTCGCTCAGCAAAGCGAGCCGTTGCGCCGCCGCGTAGCGTTGAAGATCCTCAAGCTCGGTATGGACACCGAGCGCATCGTGGCGAGATTCGAAGCGGAGCGGCAGGCGCTGGCCCTGATGGACCATTCGCATGTAGCCCGAGTGTACGACGCCGGCGCAACGGAGCGCGGGCGCCCCTACTTCGTGATGGAATACGTCGCCGGCGAGGCCATTACTTCCTACTGCGACCGGCACAAGCTGGGAACGCGCGGCCGATTGGATCTATTCATGGCCGTCTGCCACGCCGTCCAGCATGCACACCAGAAAGGGATCATCCACCGCGACCTGAAGCCGTCCAACGTGCTTGTGACCCTACAGGACGGAAAGCCGGTGCCCAAGGTGATCGACTTCGGGGTCGCCAAGGCCGTCGATCAGCGGCTCTCAGAGCAGACGATCTTCACGGAGCAGGGGCAGCTTCTCGGTACGCCCGAGTACATGAGCCCCGAGCAGGCCGAGATGAGCGGGCTCAACATTGACACGCGCACGGACGTCTATTCCCTCGGCGTGCTGCTGTACGAACTTCTGACGGGCGTGCTTCCGTTCGATTCGGACGAGCTGCGTCGGGCCGACTATGCGGGAATCCAGCGGCTCATTCGGGAGCAGGAACCGCGTCGTCCCAGCACGCGTCTCAGCGGCCTGGGGGACGACTCCGCTCTGATAGCGGACAATAGGCGCACCGACGCGCCCGCTCTGATCAGCGAGTTGCGCGGCGATCTTGACTGGATCATCATGAAGGCCCTCGAGAAGGACCGTACGCGGCGATACGGCACGGCGGCCGAGTTCGCCGCCGACGTACAGCGGCACCTGCGCCACGAGGTCGTGCTGGCATCCCCGCCGAGCACAACGTATCGGCTCCGGAAGTTTGTCCGGCGGAATCGCACGGTGGTCATCGCTGGCGCTGTGACGGTCCTGGCGCTCGTGGGAGGCATTGTCGGCACCGGTTGGATGGCCGTGATCGCTGCCGAGCAGCGCGTCGTCGCCGAAGAAGCGCACGATGAGGAGCAGACACAACGCGGGAATGCCGAAGCCAGCGCGGCGCGCGCTCGGCGTGAGGCGGCCAAGGCCCAGGCCGTGAACGCGTATCTGCGAGAGATGCTCGTGGGGGTCAGTCCGTTCGTCGGAGGGCACGACGTCACCTTGCAACGGGTCGTCGACCAAGCTGCCCTGGAACTGGAGTCGGGCACATTGACGGGGCAACCCGAGGTTGAGGCGGCGGTGCGCACCACGCTCGGGCTCACCTACGAATCACTAGGACTCTACGCTGAAGCACAATCCCATTGGCGACGAGCCCTGGAGCGCTACGCGGAGTCATCGGAAGACAACACCTCCGGCATGGGGGAAGCTCGAGCGGGCCTCGGGCGCGCGCTGTACGGGGGCGGTCAGTTCGAAGCGGCCGAAGCGGAGTTGCGCGCGGCGCTCAAGATCCTCCGGGACGAGCTTGGTGACGAACACCCGGAGGTGACCAGTGTGGAGGTCAGCATCGCGCGTGTTCTGCAAGCCCGAGGTGAGTCGGTCACGGCCGAGCAGCTCTACCGCCGCGCCCTGGAACGGCAGCGGCGAAGTCTGGGACCGGAGGACACGCGGGTCGGATCGACACTTAACAACCTGGGGGGTCTGCTCCAGTATCGCGGAGACCACGCGGCCGCCGAGCCGCTGCTGCGCGAGGCGCTGGCCATCTTCCGGAAACAGCACGGTGACACCCACATCCTGGCGGCCCGAACGCTCCACAATCTTGGACTGAACGAGAAGTCAGCGGGGGATTATGTTGCCGCGGAAGCGTTCTTGCGCGAGGCGCTGCCGATTCTGCGCGAGGCGCACCAAGGCCATCATCCGGACGTGGCACTCTGCCTCGACTCGCTGGGGCAGGTCCTGCACAGCCGCGGCAACCTGGCGGAGGCTGAAGGGCTCCACCGCGAAGCGCTGGCGATGCTGCGGACGCTGCATCCAGATGGGCATGTTCACGTGGCTACGGCATTGAACAACCTGGCCTTCCTCGTCCAGAGCATGGGTAAGGTGGAGGAGGCCGAGACGCTTTTCCGTGAGGCCGTTGATGTGTATCGACAGCTGCTCGGAAGCGATCACCGTGACCTCGCCGTAACCGAGTACAACCTGGGCATCCTGCTTCAGGAGCGGGGCGATTTCGAGGAGGCGTTGGACCTGTTCCGTGATAACCTGCGGATCACCCGGCTGTACGCCTACCCGGGTCACCCTGATATCGCCACGGCGCTGGCCGGCTTAGGCGGCTGCTTGGTGTCGGCCGGACAGTGCACCGACGCCGAGCCGCTTCTGGACGAGTGCGTGCGCATCCGCAGGATGCTGCTGCCGAACCACTGGCTGTACTTCAACGCGGTGAGTCTGTTGGGCGAAGCGCACCTCTGCCTGGAGCGCTTCGAGAGTGCTGAATCGCTGTTGGTCGACAGCTACGAGGGGTTGGCTGCTGAAACCACGACGCCCCGGCCGCGCCTGCGAGAAGCAGTAGAGAGGCTCGCGCGGCTGTACGAAGCCTGGGACCAGCCCGACAAGGCATCCAACTGGCGCGCCATGCTCGCCGGGTGGACGGAGTAGGCCAGTTCGATCCTGGGCATCAGCAGCGCCGGCACAAGTTCACGCGGTCACCTAGGCCGAGAACCTGTCTCAGGCCACCGGAAGTTGGGCCGCTCCGGATGACGCGAAACGTCCCCCCACGCAGGCCGTGCCTCATCAAAGCGACCAGACCGCAACGCCGCCACCAGGTACTCCAACGCGTCCGCACGTGTCACCGAGTTGCGCATGCCCAGCATGTGTTCGCGTGCGCGCTCCCAGTGCAAGGGCTAAATCGCAGAAAAGTCAGAGACTCTTGCAGACGGGTGAAGTGTTACCATTTATCGCCAAAAGAGCACTGGCGCAAACCTCTTATCTTCAGATGCTTACGGCAGCCTCCCGCAACCACGAAACCCTTCAAATGGAAACGGCACTAGTGCGCTCCAGGCGGGGCACAGATGATATCTTCGTGCATCCCTTGCTCTCCCGAGAACGAGGCGGGGAACGATCGACATTCTGGACCCGCGCTAGCTGAACCCGCGCGAGCCGTGCGAAGTTCGAGCTTGATGCCGTGGACGCACTTCGCTAAACTAGAGTTGCATCTCTTGGGGAAACGGCATGTTCTGTGGACGCGTTAATCGCGCACTCACGTGCGATGCGTTGCACCCTGCGGCCGGTGCTGCCCGCAGCGACCATGGGAACTCAGAAGCCAACCCCCTCAACCACCAACGCACTTCTCATGGGCAGCGCATCTGGAGGGATCAAAATGGACACTTCAGGAACTCGACTGGTTACGTTGGTGATTGCAGGCGGAGTGTTGCTAGCGGCAGCTACTGGCTTCGCCGACACCATCACTTGGACTGGAAACGGCGATGCCACTTCATGGCAGGACACGAGTAACTGGGATTTGGGCCGCGTTCCCGGCGTGGGGGACGACGTTGACATCCCTGACGTGGTCTCGACGACCACGGTCGTCTATTCTGCTTCGGCCGGCTCGACCACGGTCACCAGTTTGACGACCGACGAAGAACTTTGGATCACGGGGGGAGTGCTCGACGTGGGCTCGACGTTGGCACTATCGCAGAATCTCGAAATGCGCGGCGGCCGGCTCGGTGGGGCCACGATTAACGCGAGCGGGGGAGCCATGGTCATCGCCACGAGTTCGGGGGGCTATCTGGATGGAACGCGGTTGAACTGCGATTTGGACATTCCGTCGGGGGCCAGCTTGAATGTCGAAAATGGCCTGGTTTTGAACGGGACGGTCACGCTGGAGG